>Ga0180215_1000209_pt1 | contig 84182 bp, 89 predicted proteins | sample eDN3rd37CBELigBY_FD_128871 | JGI IMG/M metagenome (GOLD analysis project Ga0180215, IMG submission 128871) | Enriched backyard soil microbial communities from Emeryville, California, USA - eDNA 3rd pass 37_C BE-Lig BY (version 2) (version 2) | ecosystem: Environmental > Terrestrial > Soil >...
TCATCATTAACACCCACTTCATATTGATGATTAAATTATTCGACAAAAAAACACCCTTTCCTTCAAAAACTTTGAAGGAAAGGGTGCTTTTGAAATATTAGAGGGACTTTTTCAGTGGCCTCGACAAAAATAGAGGTCTCTTTTGCCACTAACAGACAATAATCTGAAATTACTTGTTTTATAATGATTGAAAGTGTATGTTGTAGCAGGAGGGGCCGAGAATGAGAAAGTATGATATTTATTTAATTGAAGAAGAAGTTGCAAGTTACTATTTCGGTAGAGAGTCAATTGTATATAATCTCTTTCTAGATTCAGAACGGACAACCCATGAAAAGAAAAGATTACTAAACAAACAAATAGATTTTATTACAAGACCAATTCCTGTTTTGGAAATTCGAAAGATGATTGAGTCAACGTTAAATAGTAGTCCAACATATTATCAATATCGTGATTCTTTCTTTTTTACTGTCGATGAGCCCAAAAGTGAGGCGAGGATGGTAGTGAAAAATCAAATGATCCATCTGGAGTCAGTTGGTAGTTATGAAGCAGAAACAGTGTTTTTTGAAATTTTACGGAAGTATGACTCCTGTTTTTTAGCAATGGATTATGATCATAATCGGTATGGATGGTTAAATCCAATTAAGCAAAGAAAGTTTGTATAAAAGCTAGGAAAAGCTCGTGAAAATATTGTATAATAGCTTAGGGTTTAGTACACTGTAATGAAGACAACATGAAGGAGGAAATATTTCTATATGGAGATATGGTTAGCGATACTACTTATTGTGGTTGCCTTAATTGGAGGCGTTGCATTAGGATTTTTCATCGCTCGTAAATATATGATGAGCTATCTTAAGAAAAATCCACCAATCAATGAACAAATGCTAAAAGTAATGATGATGCAAATGGGAATGAAACCTTCACAAAAGAAGATAAACCAAATGCTAAAGGCAATGAACCAACAAATGAAATAGTCATTTGGACAGGCACTCTACTAGGGTGTCTTTTTCATTGTTAATAAAAAGTAAGTCTCCATGGAGATAATGGAGACAGTATAATCCTTATTAAGTTGAGAAGATATAAAATTGAACTTAGTTCTTTTCTAGCTTTAGGGCCAGCGGCTTGATTATAAGGAGCTCCCAGGGGCACAACGCAACCTGCTACTCTTGTCTATGCTTGTCTCCATTAGGTTGCGACTTACGGTTTTCTTATTAAGTTGTTATATTCATTGAGTAATTCGTCTAATTCCTGACTATATTTTAACGAATCCTTTGAGCTAAGACCATGTGCGCTAACAGCTTCAATTAATTTAGCTCTTTTTCGTTCTATCTTTTTTAGAATTTCCTGTTTTAACACGTGATGTTTTTCCTTTCTTTAAGACTTGTTAGGTATTATACTGTATACGATACGTAAACACAAAAGTCAAACAGACATAATTCCATTTCATTTATAAGCTAAAACGATGGGTTTTGATTCGTACTTTTGCTAGAATAGATAAGTAGTGACTAATCTGTTCAAAGTATCTTGCAGCAAGATGGTATAGGAGTTGATTAAGTGAACGATATTAATATTTTCCTTGCATTTGGAGCCGGTTTTTTATCTTTTATTTCACCGTGTTGTTTACCACTGTACCCAGCATTTCTCTCTTATATAACTGGTGTTTCTGTGGGGGAATTGAAGTCGGATAATGCGATGCTTCAAAAGAGAAGTATCATACATACATTATTCTTCCTATTAGGTTTCTCTTTAATTTTTATTGCAATTGGTTTTGGAGCATCCTTCATTGGTCAGTTTTTCTGGGATTATAAGGACCTTATTCGCCAATTAGGTGCTGTGTTAATTATTATTTTTGGTCTCATGGTTATAGGTTTTTTTCAACCTAAGTTTTTAATGCAAGACCGAAAGCTTGAATTTAAACAGAGACCAGCAGGATTTATTGGTTCTATCATAATCGGTATGGCCTTTGCTGCTGGATGGACCCCTTGTACTGGTCCAATTCTCTCATCAGTCATTTTACTAGCTGCTTCAAATCCTAGCTCCGCAATGCTATATATGGTTGCTTATATACTTGGATTTGCGATTCCATTTTTAATCCTTTCATTCTTTCTTGGTAAGTTGCAGTGGATTAGAAAGCATAACGTAAAAATTGTTAAAATTGGAGGGTATTTAATGATTTTTATGGGAGTTGTGCTATTTTTTGATTGGATGACAAAAATTACTGTATATTTGACTAGTCTTTATGGTGGATTCACTGGTTTTTAGATCGCTAGAAAATAAGATAAATTTAATTTGTAATTGTAAAGAGGTTGATTTCATTTGGTAGTAGCTTCATCAATAATGGCAGTCATAATGAGCATTATAGTCATGTTTATTAGAATAAGAGCAACCAAAATGCCAACGAGTGTAAAAAAGATTATACTTCCTCCTATTTTTATGAGTACTGGTGCCTTAATGTTTCTGCATCCGATGTTTCGTGTTACACCTCTAGAAATACTTGAAGCACTTTGTGTAGGGATGCTCTTTTCAATCTTACTAATTAAGACATCAACATTTGAGATTCGAGACCAGAATATATACTTGAAGCGTTCAAAGGCGTTTGCGTTTATATTATTAGGCCTGTTACTTTTACGAATCATACTAAAGTCAATCTTAAGTACAACAATTGACTATGGAGAGTTAAGTGGTATGTTTTGGATTCTGGCTTTCGGCATGATTGTACCATGGAGAGTTGCTATGTTTTATAAATTCAAACGACTTCAGTTTGAATTAGTAAAACGGTAATATCTCTTTTAATATAGGTAAATATTATAAAGTAAAAAATGGCTGACGATTAAGACAGCCATTTTTTTATGAGAGATAATTAAGTTGGAAGTGAAAAAGTCTAAAATAAATGATTATATGGATGAATATCAATTGCTTTCTTTTCCAATGTTTTTATAAGATATTTATGGTCACGTTTAGGTGTTGCGACGATATAACCTTTTATTACAAGATCTTGGGTGATTTTTTCAGCGCCTTCCTTTAGTGCTAGCTCTCCAATTTTGCTCGCAATTTTTTGTCTAGCCACATCACGAAAAAGTTCTGGTACGGGACTAACTAGTTCTTCTAATAATTGTTTTTGATCACTAGGCCATAAATGCTGAGTTTTCTCTAAATAGAAATCTTGCCAATCTAAATCAGATTTTCCATCTTCCTTTGGTAGCCTTTTTAAAAATTTACGGAACATAAAGTATCCACCAATGGTTAACATAGTAATTAGAAAAATAACCCAAAACATAATAAACCATTGGAACCATCCGCTTAACATTGCTTTCACCTCGAAAATTACAATAAGATATCATATATTATACATAAACTTTTATTGTTATAAAACAATATTGTTTTAGCTTTGTTACAGTTATCAGTGTTTTTTAACTATAATAAGATGAAGGACGATAATTAGCAATGAAACGAATAATATTTTTGAGGGGAATGGAGCATCATTTTGTGAGTAGATACCTACTTGCTCCTTTTTTGCTAATTCCATTGCATTTATTATAGTTGCTTCTTATTTATAATCTCCATAATCATAAAAATCTTCAACTAAACCAGCTTTTGCTATTTCCTCCTGAAGTAGTTTATCATCCACCCAAACCCATGCCAGTAAACGATTATACTTATCAAAAAGTTCATTGCCATCTGTTTCTAATGTTATGCTCCCGGATTTAAGGAATCCGCATGTAAATTCGCTTGCTTGCTTCCCAAATGGTTCAATGGAATTCGTACTTTCGGGTGTATCAATATAGAGAAATCTAGTTTTGTAAGTAATATCATTTATTTTAAAAGATGCAGTATCACCGTCTGTACACTTTTCTAAAGTTGTAACGTATCTTTTCCTTATAGCTAGATGTTCCTTCTGATTTGCCTTTGAAGAAGGATTCGATAAACTAGAAGAAAATGAGTTGCCCTCTAAGTCTATTTTACTTTCGTCAAATTGTAGTTTACATTTCCTATTACCATTATACTTTTGAATAAGGATAGCAAGCTCTTGTAAATTCTTAGCTGTTTTTGCTAGGCTTGTGGGTTCATGTAGGAGATACATACAATCGTTTGAACGGAAATGTCCCCCTAATTCATCAGTGGTTCCATTGTGTGCCATTGAATAAATTGGAGTACTGAAAAATAGTATTAAAAAGAAAACGAAATTAGTATAATTTTGCTTCATATTCTAATTAACGCTCATTTCACTCCCATTTATACCTTCATCTTATCATAATTTATTCCCGCAGTTATGATAAAACTAAAAAGGTATTATCCTATAAGTGGAGGAATCTCTAATTTTCATTTTATATTTCACAATATTCTGGAAAATATACAGAGATATCTGGTAACTAAATTTAATAAGGAGTATAATTATCTATATACTCATAAGATAAAAAAATTAATCTATGAATAATGATTATAGAAAATTAATAAAATATTAGGTTTATATAATATAACAAGACCAAGCAGAATGCATATGATGATTTTAGAAGCTTTTATGATTAATTTCATGCTTCTAGATTTTTAAAATTATTTTTATTGAAGACGTTTTCACTAATTACCTCTACAAGTATAAAGGCTACAATAAACTCTCTTTTTTAATACAAGTAAGGACAAAACAAAACTTATAGAAAAAGGGCTTTTTTTTAAGTCCTTTTTAAATAATTCATGTGATTTTATTGTGAGGAGAAGAGACGATGAGGGTTAAGGATATAAGAATTTCGAGGAATCTATCAGTAGATGAGTTAGTTGAGTTAATTAACACCGCTAGTAAATTTGAAAGTGAGATTCTAATTAAAAGCAATAGTTTTACAATTGATGCAAAAAGTTTAATGGGTGTTATATCAATGATTATTCCTAACATTACGATTACGCTAGTAACAAAAGGAGAGGATGAGGAAGAAGCGTTACAAGAGGTTTCGAGATTTTTTATAGAAAAAATGAATAGAAATTTATATTAGCCTATAACTGATACACATATCAATGAAATGTAAAGATATTACATTCAATTCCTGTTTAGATATATTTTGCTAATATGAGGGGTGGCTGTATGAGAAAAGCACTTGTTTTAGGGGCCTCAGGGGGCATGGGGTATTCAATTGTAAAAGAACTACAGATGCGAAACATCGAAGTTGTTGCGTTTGCCCGAAATGGTGAAAAACTCAGACGCTTATTTAATGGTGATGAATATGTGACGATTACAACCGGAGATATTTTTAATCCAAAGGACTTAGAAATAGCGGCTACAGGAGTTGATGTAATCTTCCAATCTGCTAATATTCCTTATTCACAATGGGAGAGTAATCTAGAAATCTTTATAAACAATGTTGTAGATTGTGCCAAAAAGCACTCAGCTAAGCTTGCGATTGTTGATAATATTTATGCATATGGACGTAGTACCGGATCAAAAGTCAAGGAAACTCTAGAGAAACGACCAAACACCAAAAAGGGAACTATTCGCTTACAACTTGAAAAACTCGTAAAAGAGTCAGGAGTATCAGCGTTAATTGCTCACTTCCCTGATTTCTATGGTCCAAATGCAGAGAATGCTATTTTACATTATACTCTTCAGGGCATTTCCAAGAATAAACCTACTAGCTTTGTTGGTGATAAAAAAATTGCTAGAGAATATATATATACTCCGGACGGTGCCAAAGCGATTGTGAACCTAGCTTTATGTGAAAAAGCCTATGGGGAAAATTGGAATATTCCTGGATATGACGTGATAACAGGTGAAGAACTCATTACAATCATTCGTAACCTTACTGGCTATGACAAAAGAGTATCAACAATATCTAAAAATATGATAAGATTTATTGGCCTTTTTAACAAAGACATGCGTGAAGTGGTAGAGATGTTTTATTTAAACGAAGAACCTGTCGTTCTTGATGGTTTAAAGTATGAAAGTGAATTTGGTGAACTACCTCGAACAAGTTATGCTGAAGGATTGAAGGAAACTTTGGAGTTTATGAAACGAATTGGATAACATATATTTATTTCTAAACTACCTCCAAAGGGGTAGTTTTACTTTTTTATGTATTAATCTAACGGTGTTTCTGTTCTGATATTTTAGTTAGCGTTATTATATATACAAATAAAGGAATTATGACTAGTTGAGGAGTATGATAGTAATAAGAAAACTATTTATTTCATGAAGAAGGTTGCTCTTCTCTAAAATGGAGCTGGAGTTTAATATAAATGAGGACGTTTGCTGCGAAAGGAAAACAGACTCATATCAAGGATGGGGAAAATGTGATGGGAATATTTACTAAGTACATAAAAAAATATTGGAAGCCATTTAGTGTGGCAGTTCTTTTTCTTACACTAGAGGCAGTATGTGATTTACTACAACCTACCATAATGGCCAGGATCGTGGATGTCGGAGTTGCAAACCGCGATTTAGATTATGTTTTAAAAATGGGCGGTGTCATGCTAGGTGTGACATTGTTAGGGGCACTAGCAGCTTCAACAAGAAGTATCGTGGCAAGCGTCACGTCACAAAATTTTGGGACTGAATTACGTTTTGATTTATTTCAAAAGATTCAAACACTCTCTTTTAAAAATATTAACCGTTATGATCGTGCTTCATTAATAACGAGATTAACAAATGATGTAACACAGGTTCAAATGTTTGTGAATGGGCTTATGCGTATCTTTGTTAAAGCTCCTTTACTGGCTCTTGGTGGATTAATTATGGCTACACGGTTAAACATCCATTTATCTGTTGTTTTGGCCGTTGTTGTTCCGATGGTTGCGATTTTAATTATTGCCAATATGAGAATTAGCTTACCTCTTTTTACAAAAGTTCAAAATGCGTTAGATAAAGTGAATGGAGTGATGAGAGAGTATTTATCAGGAGTGCGTGTTGTAAAAGCATTCAATCGATTTGATTACGAAATTGCCAAGTTTAGTGGTTTTAATGAAGAGTTTCAAGATCGGTCAGTTGCAGCAGCTCGTGTGATTGCTACGTTTACACCGCTTATAATGCTTGTAATGAATTTAGGAATTGTAGTAGTTCTTTGGTATGGTGGATTCGGTATTGAAAATGGAACAATTCAAGTTGGCCATGTTATCGCATTTACAAACTATATGACGCAAATTTTGTTCTCATTAATGATGATTTCCATGGTTTTTAATATGTTCGTAAGAGCAAAGACATCGGCAAATAGAATCGGCGAAGTGTTAGCTGAAGAAGATGACATGAAATGGAATCAACATTCTTCAATGCCTACTAATGGAGGAGGGAGAATTGATTTTGAAAATGTATCGTTCTCTTATGAAGGAGCAGCCGGAGAGCCTGTACTGAAAAATATCACCTTTACCTGCTTGCCTGGTGAAACTGTCGGAATTATTGGATCGACTGGTTCTGGAAAAAGTAGTTTAGTTGGACTTATCCCACGATTTTATGATGTAACAGGTGGTACTATTAAAATAAATGGGAAGGACATTAGTAAAATCAATCCGAAAGCACTGCGCGAAAAGATTTCGGTTGTACCTCAAAAGGCTACCTTATTTACAGGGACTGTCATTGAAAACATACGTTGGGGTCGAGAAGACGCCGCGTTGGAAGAAATAGAACTTGCAGTCAAAATAGCAGATGCACATAAATTTATTAATGACTCACCAGAAGGCTACGAAACACGTATTGGTCAAGGCGGAGTGAACTTCTCAGGTGGACAAAAGCAAAGGCTGTCGATTGCCAGAGCATTAGTAAAGAAGCCCGAAATACTGATTCTTGATGATAGTACAAGTGCAGTCGATGTCGCAACAGAAGCTAGAATAAAAGATTCTTTAAAAAAGTATTCAAAAGAGTTAACATGCCTTCTAATTGCACAAAGGATTTCATCTGTAGTGGATGCAGACAGAATTATTGTTCTAGACAACGGGGAGATAGTGGGCAATGGAAAACATAAGGATTTATTAAGTAATTGTCATACTTATCAAGAAATCTATCGATCACAATTTGGGAAGGAGGCACGATAAAATGGCAGAAAAAACAAATCAGGAGCAAAAGAGCCCCAATATACCAACCATACCAGGTCGTCCGATGGGCGGTGCGGCTCGTTTCGGAGGCCAAGTTGTTAAACCAAAAGATTTTAAAGGAACGATAAAAAGACTTTGGTCTTATTTTGGAAAAGAGAAAAAACTATTAACCATAATTTTTATATTTATATTACTAGATTCGATTGTCGTTCTGTCTGCTCCTTTTTTAATTGGGAAAGCAGTTGACGCCATGTCATTAGGTGAAAAAGTCGATTTTAACATGCTTCATATAACAGTGATTATTCTTTTAATCGCATATATCACAAATGCCTTGTTAAATTTCTCGCAAGGATGGATGATGGCTGGTGTTGCACAAAGAATAGTTAAAAGACTAAGGAGCCATTTGTTTCAAAAGTTACAAAAGCTGCCTGTATCTTTTTTCGATTCTCGAACACACGGTGAGTTAATGAGTAGGTTAACAAATGACATCGATAACGTCAGTAATACGATATCACAATCAACTACTCAATTGATGTCTGGACTCATCGTAATTACAGGGTCACTCGTAATGATGATTGCGTTAAGCCCTATCTTAACTTTGGCAAGCCTTGTGACAATACCATTGGTTTTCTTCCTTACCAGAGCAATTGCTAGGAAAACAAGGGTGTTGTTTCGAAGTCAACAGAAGGAACTTGGGATGCTTAATGGACATATTGAAGAGACGATTTCTGGTCTAGAGGTTGTAAAAGCGTTTAACCATGAAGAAAAGGCCATTACAGAATTTCAAGAAGTGAATACGAGACTTAGGAAAGTAGGAACCTCTGCACAAATATGGGCAGGATTTTTGATGCCAATCATGAATGTCATTAATAACTTAGGGTTTACAATTGTAGCGGTTGTTGGTGGTTACTTAGCTGTTGAAAATCTTATTACCATTGGTGTGATTGCAAGTTTTATTACATACTCACGTCAATTTGTCAGACCGCTAAATGATCTTGCTAACATATTTAATATTCTCCAATCAGGGGTGGCTGGTGCAGAACGAGTATTTGAAGTTCTTGATAGTGAAGAAGAACCCGAGGACCGTGATAGTGCAATCCCACTTGTAAATCCAAAAGGAATCGTAGAATTTAAGAATGTGAGTTTTGGATATCGTGATAATGTTCCAATATTAAAAAATGTAAGCTTTACGGCAGAAGCGGGTAGTAGTACTGCCTTAATTGGCCCAACCGGGGCAGGCAAAACAACAATTGTAAATCTACTCACATTATTTTACGATGTGACAGAAGGTGAGATCCTTATTGATGGTCGAGACATACGTGAATATACAAGGGACAGCTTGAGAAGATGCTTTGGAATTGTTCTACAAGATACGTATTTGTTTTCAGGGACCATCATGGAAAATATAAAATATGGAAATCCCTATGCAACAGAGGAGGAAGTACGTGCAGCAACTCGGATGGCAAATGCAGATTTATTCATTAATCGTTTGCCGAAAGGATATGAGACAGAATTGTCTGAGAATGGTGGAAATTTAAGTCATGGTCAAAAGCAATTATTAGCGATAGCAAGGGTCATCCTTAGCAAACCATCGTTGCTTATTCTTGACGAGGCGACGAGTAGTATTGATACAAGAACAGAGTTACAAATACAGGATGCCCTAGCGAATGTGCTTGAAGGCAGAACAAGTTTTATCATTGCACATCGACTGAATACCATAAGGGATGTAGATACAATTATGGTGATTCAAGATGGGGAAATAGCAGAAAAAGGCAATCATGATGAACTCATGGAACAGTATGGCATCTACCACAAGATGATTTCGAATCAATATAAATCATTGCAAGAAGTGGAGAATTATTAAATTAGCATCGTTTGTTTCTAGTACATTTGTATTATAGGGAGAGATGATACTGATAGTAGGGAAAAAAATAACTAATAATTTTACAACAAACAAACTAAGTATTGTAAAATGACTAAATAGGTTTTAATAGCGGGGAGGAAAACTAGTGGAAATCTATCAAGCTACAATGGAAGACTTAGAGGGAGTATCATCCTTATTTAATTTATATCGTATCTTTTACCATCAGGCTTCGGATATGGAAGGGGCGAAGGCATACATAACAGAACGTTTAAAACTTGAGGATTCGGTCATATTTGTTGTGAAGGACGATGATAAATACGTTGGCTTTACTCAACTTTATCCTACGTTTTCATCTATTGCGATGAGAAGAGCTTGGATTTTGAATGATTTGTATGTAACTAACGTAGCAAGAAAACAAGGAATTGGTGAAATGCTCTTACAGAAAGCAAAGGAATACGCTTTGAAAACAGGTGCGAAAAGTGTTAGTTTAAGTACAGCACCAGACAATGATTCTGCACAAAGATTATATGAAAGAAATGGGTATGTACGGGATTCACAATTTTTACATTATGAATTAAGTTTGACCTCCGACGAGGGATAAGAGGATAAAGAAGAATAAGAAAAATACCATCTATTTGTTCGCCAAATTGATGGTGTTTTTTTGTGTAGTAAACAAAATAAAAAAGTTACTGGTTTCTCACGTTACGTTAGTTTTTATAATAATGGTGAATAAGGCAGGAGAAACTCGTAAAACAGTTATCCAACAAGCTTGACGAGGAGCCATCAGTATCAATATAAAAAAGCAGGTGCAATACATTTTAATGAAAGTAATAGTATTCTTTAGAATTTCCCTCCTATTGCAAGGTAAACCTAGCAATAGGAGGGATAAAATATGGGCATTCGGATGTTAGTACTGCTAGCACTCATTTTTTTAACTTTAGCAACAAATGCAAGTGCGGAACGACCGTTAACAGCTACATTTACCCGTGACCATCAATTATGGCTCAAAAAGGGAAATGAAGAAATACAGCTCACTACAGGGCAATATGTGTATTCACCTAAATGGTCATATGACGGACGCTTTATCGCATATATTGACGGTGATGAACGAGGCGAGAAATCGAATTTGTATATTTACGATATGAAAAAACATGAAAGTTATCAGCCTTATATCATTGAAACATCTAACTTTAAATGGTCTCCAATAAAAAATCAACTCGCGTACACATCGGGTGGTGTCTTAAATACAACAAAATTTAAGAGCGGTCGCCCGCAAGGCTTTGAAAATGTTTCTTTAGGCGTGAGTGATTTTGAATGGTTTCCGAACGGGCAAGAATTTATCGTTTCTTCACAAGCGAATCTACTACCTACCGGTTAGGGCCCTGTACACCTTTATAAAATTCCTATTGATGCAAATCTTGATGAAGATAAGATGAAGCATTTTCATACAATTAAAACAAATACAAAGGATTTATTTGCAATTTCTGCAGACGACTTCAAATGGAGTTTTGATGGAAAGTGGGTAAGTTTCCTAGCGACGCCTACAGCTTCTTGGTCAAACGATAGCAATACATTATGTGTCATTTCTTCAAAAGGGGACGACTTTCAAGCTGTTGGTAAAATGCTGTGGTATAAGGACTGGATGAAGTGGGCTCCCTCAGCAGATCAACTAGCCTTTATTTCAGGAGAAGGGCGCTTTTTTGTGGAAAACAAAAAAACAACGATTGCTGATATGCCAGTGATTAATCAACAAAAACAATATACTCCCAAAGGGTATGTAGATTTAGATCTAGCATGGTTTTCTCCAAATGAAATTATTGTTGCACGTGCAATTGAAAATAAGGAATGGGATGAAGGACCTGTTCCGACGATGTTTACGTCACTTTATGTTATTGATATAAAGTCAGAAGACCAGACACAAATCACGTTTCCACATGATGGTGATTTAGACATAGATCCCCAAATAGTCGGAGATTATTTGACATGGTTTCGCAAGGCATCAGGGAAAAACAAAGGTGATGTTTATATGAAGGATGGCCTCAAAGGGAAAGAGCGAATTTTTCTTAAAGATGTTGATGAAGCTCCAGTATTTTTTTACCAGAAGTAGGATTGTTTTGATAAAAAGGCACCTCAATTAGATGTATTGCCCTTCCTTATTACTATCGTGTGGAATAAAGTATAGTAACATGTCCTAAAGGAAGGTGAAGAGAAACTTGCGCAGAAGAAGAGGTTTTTGTATTCCAGGCTATAGGTGGTGTGGTCCAGGGTGCAGTGGTCCTGGTGCTCCAACTAATAGAGTTGATGCTTGTTGTAGGGTACATGATTTATGCTATCGTCGGCATGGTCCATCAAGATATTGCGATCAAAAATTTATTAATTGTCTACAAACAAAAATAAATCCCCATTCAAATTTAGGTAGAGATGCAGCTTTATTTGCAAATGTAATGAGATTTCGTCAAATGTTTCGTTCTTTTTAGGGACAAACTGCTAAGATGGTATCCCAATGAGAATGCAGTCAAGAGACTATATTTAATGATTTTGAAGGGAAAAATAGCCGCACAAAATGCGGCTATTATATATTATTATTTACAGCAACTAGTTTTAGATTCATTCTTTTGTTTATGTTCCTCTTCTACCTCTTTAATTTTGATATGACAACATGAACTTTCATTTTTCTTAAAAAGTGTTTTAACTATATTCATAGTAGAACATCTCCCCTTAAATAATATAGAATAGAAATCCAGAGATTATTGACATCATAAATACTGAACCAACGAAAGCGAAAACAAGTTTCTTTTTAAAAATGCTATTCAATAATGTTATTTCAGGTAAACTTGCACCTGCAGAGCTAATCATAAGAGCCATGACAGGCCCCAACGCCACCCCTTTGGCAATCAAAATTTGTGAAATTGGAATCATAGTTGAAAGCCTAATATAAAGTGGAATTCCAATAATTGTTGCGATAGGAACGAGATACCACTTATCACCTCCCAATATTGATGAAATCCAACTTGTCGGAACGAATCCGTTTATGAGAGCGCCGATAAAAGCACTAATTAGTAAATAGGGATAAACTTTCTTTATAAGTTGTACCGTCTCTACTAAAGTGGCTTTAATTTCAAATTTTATATTTTGTTCATGATAGCCTTTTACAATAACATTTTTTATCTGTCCTTGAAAACCTAATTTTTCCAAAGTAAAGCCAATGATGACAGAGAGTATTGTAATGATGACTGTATAAGCAACAGTAACTTTTATTCCAATAAAGGCTGTCATTAAAGTAATGATGGTTGGATCAAGTACTGGTGAGGAAAATAAGAAAATCATCACGATTCCAAATCGAACTTTTTTCTTTAGCAGATTTACTACAATTGGAATTGTTGAGCATGAGCAGAAAGGTGTAATAAAGGCTAAACCTAGTGCCACAAAGGCGCTTATCAATGGATTGCTCTTTTCAATCAACCTTTCGAGCTTTTGATATGGTATGAATACCTGGAGCAGATTGATCAAAAATGAGATTCCAATGAACAAGAAGGTTAGTTCTAGTGCAATCGATAAAAAACTATTAAACACTTCTGACCACATAAGAAAACCTCCTAATTTCCTAACAACAATTGAATGTACAACATTCTTGTTGAATCTCGATTTCACTACATTTTGGTTTTAATTCGGTGTTTTCTCTTACTTTGTTTTTTGTAAACTTGTTTACAAAATATCTAATAAATTTTGTCTTTTTTCTATCTCTTGTGTATTCTCTTGCCAGTATTTCCTTATCTAATTCTTCTTTTTTCATTTCATAAGCAACTTTTAAATCAAATTCGTTAAAAAACATATAATCGGCTCCTTTTGCTTGCAATATGCAAGTATTTATTTTTATTTAAAGAGCAAGTAAATTCTTGCTCAAATTAATGGCTTACAACAAACTGTAGATTTTGACATTGCTTCATTCAAAAGTTTAATCGACTTTATTACCATTTCACGTTCAAACTCACTCATCATGGAGAATACTTCATTTAGATATTGGTTCATTTCTGAATCGATTTTTGCAGAAACATACTTTCCTTGTGTAGTCAAAGTTAATTGCGAAACTCGTTTATCTTCAGGAAGTGGTGTTTTTTTTACCAATTCCATCTTTACTAACGATTGTATTTGTCTACTAAAGGTGGTTATATCAATTCCAAGAGTATCTGCTACTTGTTGCATTGAAGGTTTTTCATTACGATCGATCTCATAAAGGATATGGCTTTGGACAAGGGATAATTCAGTGCCACCTACCTGACAACAATTTTTATTTAGTAGTCCAAATCGCCTAGTCATTACTTGAAATAACTCTCGTTGGTTTTCCATCATATTCACCTCTGATTTATTTATATTATAAATACTTGTAAAATGCAACCATTTTTCCCGTGAATTGGGAATTTTTTTTGCTTGACTTGAAATTTAATTAACAGCACACAACTAAAAAGGAACTAAACCAACGGTAAAGGTTGTCCCAATGGTAACTCTCTATATCGGCTTGGTGAATAGTTCATGATCCGTTTGAAATTACGATTGAATGACCTGAGATTATTATATCCGCAATTCATGGCTATCTCACTAATAGACTGCTGGCTGTTTTTCAGTAAATAACATGCCTGTGACGTTCGATAATGATTAAGGTATTCGGTAAAACTCATGTTTGTCATATGAACAAAAAGCTTGGATAAATAGGCATAATCATATTGAAGTTGTTTTGCGATTACCTTTAATGTGCAATCTTCGCTATAATTCCTGTCCACATAAAGAAGAATCTTATGTAACACTTTTGTTTTTGTTGAAGTTTCAACTGGAATAAAATTGGTATGTTCCACTAACATACTGCATATATCATAAAGGAAACTTTTTTGTCGATATATAGAATTAAGTCCAATTAAGTCGGGAATGAAATTTAGGTGGATAACATTATCCTCTGGGACAAATCCTTTATAATTCATAAAGAAATGTCCAACTAATTCCGGTGAGAATATAACGATGGTAATGTCGGAAACATTTATTGTTTTAAATTCATGCATCTGATTATTAAAAACAAATGCAACATCTTTATTTTTCAGTAAATACTCTTTCTGGTCTATGGTTACTAGTAATTCCCCTTCATTAACTATTATTAGTTCATAAGCTCGGTGGAAGTGAAGAGGAAAGGAATAATTAACAAGTTTAAATGACTGAAATGATTCTTTCTCTTCAACTCCATGATGTTCGAAAAAAAACATAAGCTTTTCCTCCTAAAAAGACACTAATATTGTCTTATATTATACTATTTTTTGAATAGAAAAAGGTTGTTTTTTCCTCCTATAATGAAGCTAGGTTTGAAATATAAAGGAGGATGTAAAATGGCTTTTGAATACCATGTAGCAAAAAATGGCTCAGATCATTCACTGGGAACAAAACAGGATCCATTCTTAACGATTAATAAGGCTGCATCTGTTGCGGTTGCTGGAGATACAATTATTGTCCATGAGGGTGAATACCGTGAATGGGTCAAACCTAAATTTGCTGGATTGAGTGATTTCAGAAGGATTACATATCAAGCGGCCGTTGGTGAAAAAGTTGTCATTAAGGGTTCTGAGCGGATACAAAACTGGAAGCAGGTTGAAAGCACCATCTGGAAAGTTGTGTTGCCTAATGAATTTTTCGGAGACTATAATCCTTACATAGAAGAAATTTTTGGGGATTGGGTTGTTTATAATCCTGGTAGACACTTAGGCGATGTCTATTTAAATGGCATGTCGTTTTATGAGGCCGAAAACTTTGAACAATTACAAAATCCAACTGTGCAAACAGAAGTAGTAGATCACTGGACGAGGACAATTGTTCCAGTCCTTAACCCTGAGCAAACAAAGTATGTTTGGTTTTCTGAGGTAGATGAACATAACACTACCATCTATGCTAATTTTCATGAATCTAATCCGAATGAAGAATTAGTAGAAATAAATGTACGAAAAGCTTGTTTTTATCCGGAACAAATTGGCATTAATTATATTACGGTGAGAGGTTTTGAGATGTGCCAAGCTGCAACACCATGGGCTCCGCCAACAGCGGATCAACCAGGGTTAATTGGGCCACATTGGAGTAAAGGTTGGATTATTGAGGATAATTTTATCCATGACTCAAAGTGTAGTGCCATTAGTATTGGAAAAGAGGCTTCAACAGGAAATAATTATCGTTCGATAAGGAAAGATAAGCCAGGCTATCAATACCAGTTAGAATCTGTGTTTCTAGCTAGACAAGCTGGCTGGAGTAAAGAAAAGATTGGTTCACACATTATTCGAAATAACACGATTTATGATTGTGGTCAAAATGGTATTGTCGGGCATCTAGGCTGCGTATTTAGTGAAATTTATAATAATCATATTTATAATATTGCAATAAAGCGCGAGTTCTACGGACATGAGATTGCGGGTATCAAGTTACATGCAGCAATAGATGTGCAAATACACAACAATCGAATCCATGACTGCTCTTTAGGAACATGGTTAGATTGGCAGACACAAGGAACAAGAGTCAGCAGAAACCTGTATTATAGAAACAGTCGTGACTTGTTTATAGAGGTGAGTAGTGGTCCTTATATCGTTGATAATAACATCCTAACAGCAGATTATGCTCTAGATAATCATGCTCAAGGCGGAGCCTATATAAATAATTTAATCCGTGGGAAAATGGTTCATCGGAAAATGCTTGATCGTGCAACACCTTATCATGTTCCACATAGTACAGAGGTGGCAGGGTTTGCTGCTACTTATGGTGGAGATGACCGCTTTTTCAACAATATCTTCATTGGAGATGAAAATATAGAAGATGTCGGTACAGCTCACTATAATGGATACACGACATCACTAGAAGAATACATTGAAACAGTCCATCAAGAAGCTGGTGACCACGATACATTCAATAAAGTAGAGCAACCAGTATATATTAACCTTAATTCATATTTCAATGGCGCAGAACCATTTGAAAGAGAAAATAAAAAATTTGTTGTAGAGAACTTCAATCCGGACTTAAAAATTATCGAAGGCGGAAATGAAGTGTATCTTTCTGTAGAGCTCCCAGAAGATTTTGAGACATTTGTCGGAGAGATTCATTCTACAAAAACCTTGGAAAGAGTGCGTATTGTAGATGCAGAATTTGAAAATCCTGATGGAAGCGAAGTAGTGGTTGATTTGGATCTATTAGGAAAAACGCGAGAAGAAAAAAGTGTAGTAGGACCAATCGTTAATTTACAGGCAGGCAGTAATTATATAAAAATTTGGGGAGACAATGAAAACTAGCACGAGTATGTAGTTGGCGGGACAGCCTGGGAATCGAACCCAGCTGCGACGTCACGCGCCGCACAATCAGTTTTGAAGTTCTAGCTAGTATGTATCTTCTAGTATTACAAAGTGCTATAAAGTGCTATAAAATAAGGTTTCTGTGATATAGAGTGTTTTGTAGTATCATTAAATTTTTTGAAATGGGCACCAAACTCGGCACCGAATGTTTTAAATATAAATATAATGATTTTTAAAGGTTAAAACATGGGGAAAGGGATTTTATTAGTAACACTAGTTTATTTATATAAAGATTAGAGAAAATATACTCGTTGATTCAACCAAAAATAAATAATTTCTACGATATTTGTTGAGATTATCTATAATAGTTGTGGAATGATCCTCTCAGCAAAATCCATTTCACAGATTTTTAGCATGACTTTTAAAATTTTTCATGTAAGAGCTTTATTAGGTAAATCTGAAGGAGAAACTGTAACAAATATGCGTAAGACATTATTTGAAAGATGAAATGAAAAAATCATTTTCTAATTTAGATGATAGGGGTGAAATGAAGTTACTTCTACATTATTTGGGTATTTTTAACATGGTTACAAGACCAATAAAACAGTGCTTTCTTCGTTGCAGCTGCCAATGATGTATCAGAACGTACAAAATTTTATTTTTGCACTTAAGCGGTCAGGTTCTCAATGATTGCATCTTATATGAAGTAGGCGGAAGTCAACTTGGCTACCGCTTCTTTTGTTGGTAACTATTACGCTGTAAAGTTCTTCATTTTTAGATGACTTTGTGAAAGACTCTACTTAAGCAAAATGATCAGTTAAACTTAATAAAACTTAATAAGAAAACAATAAAATTCAATACAAAAATACGCAAGGGTAACTTTGCGTTTCAGGATTAAACATATAGTAATTAAATTGTCAGTTGATGTGTATTTAAAGTGTATAAAAAAGAACAAACCACCAACTTTATACGAGTTAAGCTAATTGTCCTATGAGGGAATGCAGCAAATACATTAAAAATGCATTTTGTGCCAAAAGACTTTTACATTTAACCCATTTCATAACTCTGTTCAAATTTTTCAGATTTTTCCCTAAAAATCTTTATCGAAAACATAACACGGTGTTGGTAATTCCTCGAACTCCATTTGAATTACTCTCTTTGGCTTTAAGCGTTTTTCATTCTTTGAATCAACAAGAGTTGGATTAAAACTTTCTTTCCATAGCTGCCCCCAAGGTGTTTAACTTTTTACCGAAGTTTTTTGTTGAGGTGAATGGTCAAGGTGTGTTAACGATTAAGAAAGAGCTTTCTTTCTTTAAATCACGCTATACAATTGATGAGCAGGCATTGAAGTACATGGGAATTGGTGGGATATGAATTTTCAGATAGTACACCTTGGAGAAGTCGTTGGTAAAGTGAGCAAGGAGTGGTTCACTTGGGGCGATAGCTAAAAGGTTCAAATATTGAATGAAGAGATGGAAGCCATCATTATTACACTTGTAGTCGCAATTGATTGTGTTAAAGCTGACCAAGCAGCTGCTTCTTCCTCAGCCGCGACGACTAACATTTGACGTGAAAATAATTTATTTGTAAATCTTTATTAAAAATCACCACATAAATATGTGCGGTGAACTGTATCATAAGTAAATGAGGTTTTAGAAACGGAACTATTCTATCATTTTATTAATAAATATTTTCTAGTAAAATTGAAAAGGTTGATCTATCTACAGTTTAAATAAGTATATATCAGCCTTAAATCGAATTTTTATTTAATTACTTTTTTCTAGATAATCAATATGTTCCTTCTGGAGTGAAATGGCCAATGCCTTTTAATTCATCGTCAAAGAATTTAAGAATGAGTTCATTTGCTGTTTCAATAGAGAATATTTATCAATGTCTTCTTTTCCGCCTTGCAGAAAAGAAGCAAGTATAAGAGAGAAAAGCGGTAAATCGTTCAAGCTTAAATGTTTTGCTCCTTGAAAATGAATCTATTACGTAGCTAAATAGAATTGTAGTAACTAATTACATTTTGAACTTCGCGATATAAACGAAACTCTGCTTAAAAATAGAGCAGGGTTTCGTTTATGTGCACCAATCCCAAATTTCTTGACCTATCTAAAATATCGGAGCAAAACTTTTATCACTGGTTGACTTTTCATTGGTATTTTTTTTGTTCACTGCATCGAAATGTTTCACCGTGCTTTCCCACTAATAGGCTGGATGGTTCCAATCCATTATTCACCCAAGTTGTATGAAGCCTATCTAGTGCTTCCTTTGGTGTATCGTCTGCTAGTCGAAAAGAGCTGAAATGCATTGGAATAAAATATCTTGCTCCCAGATCGATGTAGGCTTGTACTGCTTCTTCCGGCGTTGTATGTTGGAGGGACATGAACCATTCGGGTTCATAACAACCGATTGGCAGAATAGCATAATCAATCCAAGGGAATTTTTCTCCGATTTGCTTAAAGCCCCTAAAATAGGCGCTGTCCCCGGCAAAATAGATAGATAGGTCCTGACATTTGATTACCCATCCACCCCAATGGGATGCATTCATGTCCCAAAGCGTACGCCTTGTCCAATGTTGAGCTGGTACGAACGTAAATTCGATCTCGTTATGAAGTTGGCCGCTCCACCAAACATATTCCTCGACCCTAGTAAATCCTTTAAGATTCATAAAAGATTTGAGCCCTTCTGGCACAAACAAAATTGGATTCCCTTTAAGTCCCCTTATTGAAGGTATATGAAGGTGATCGTAATGGCTATGCGAGATAAGTACGATGTCTATGGCTGGCAAATCTTTTAGCAGAATGCCGGGTGCAGTGAGCCTGCGTTCATTAGCCATATAGCTTGCCCGAACTGGATCTGTGATGATGTTGAGCCCTCCGCATTGAATCAAAAATGTGGAATGGCCAATCCAGGTTATGGTCACTTCCGGACGGTTCACATGCAAATAGTCAATCTCCGGATTTTCCTCACGGGGTACCCTGTAGGTCAAATCCTTTTTTTTAGAGAATCGTTCCTTTCTCCACTGAATAAAATCACGGAACTGTTTCCACGATTTTATGCCATCCAAATTCTCGTAACGTTTTATTTTATCCATAAGAATATAACTTTGAGGTTTTTGAAAAAAGAAAAGGTATTGGAAAAAAGATTATTGACGAAAAAAAAATACTTAATTGGTAGCGAAATCTATTTATATTCGCCCAGTCTTAGAAGTGACGCTTTTTGGAAAAAACAAAACTTTAAAGAGTTCAATGATGGAACAGGACGAGAATTACTCCGATATTCGGAATGAAGCAGATAACGTGATGATAGATTATTGGCATCCTTTATTAAAGTATTGAGAAAGAACCCAAATGATTATGTAAATCTTATTACAGCAGATATTAACCAACAGAACAAAGCAGAATATGCAAATCTTCCTTTTGTGGAGGTTCCTGAAGACAAGAAACAACAACCTAATGTTTTATTACTTAAGAAGTGTAGGTAAACACCACTACATCAATATTTATCTGCGATTAAAACATCTAAGAGGAGTTATGTTCTAATAATTTAATTAATAAATGGGAGATGGTTCAAGTGAAGTTTTTGCAAACGAAGGCTTGGTTCCTATTGCTTCTCATACAATTATTAATGCTAATTATTAGTATTTCAGGTGAAAATGGACCAGTAGGTGAAGGTTCAGTTTTACAAGCGTATTTATCCAATGATCAAACAGATATTGGAATTGAATTAAAGCTAAGTGGTTCATTAGTAATAGGTATGTCAATACTTGGTATTGTTATTATTATCAATGCATATCGTAAAGGCCATCGATGGTCTTGGTATGCATGTTGGGCATACCCCTTATTCTTTTTGCTTCATATAATTGGTTTTGGTACATTCATGCCTGACATCATCTTTTTACTACTATCTCTAGTTGCGCTGTGGTTACCTTATAAAATCTTTTTTAATAAAACTAAGAGTTAACGATTAAACAGTATATTTCTAACCCTATTTCTACTAAAACGCCTTATTCTTTAAAATATGTATTATATTTTAACCCCAGCCCTTTGGTTGGGGTAAAATTTTTGTTTCCTAGATAAAATATAGAGTTTTGCGTAAGGATTTATGTTTTTTGATAGCTTTGAGTTTTGAGAAGGAATATATTTCATTGCTTTTGTGTAGGAAATATATGGGTGTGATAAAATGGTTGATGGACAGGACTTTAGAGAAAATTTAGATTGCAACCAAGGTATGGATGAGAATTGAAGGCAAAGAATGATAAAATTGAGGAGATAAGTATATGAATGTTTCACATATTGTTGAAGGTATTAATGATCTTTTTAATGTAACAAATAAAGAAATCTATTCTAGTGAATCTGGGATTACATACCATGCAGATAAAAAAGTTGAAAGATAGGATACTGTGTTAACCTAACGCTTGAAACGATAGAGGAAGCAATAATTCATGGAGTAGATATGATGGTGACACATAACGATGCATGGGATGAGATATATAGATTAAGAGAGGCGTGCATAGACAAGCTAGCAGACTATGGTAAAAGTCACTATTATAACCACTTGCCACTTGATGATTGTAACTTTGGAACAAATGATAGTTTATAAAAAAATTAAATTTAGAAATAGTTAAAAGAAACCTCGAATGGGAAGGGTTATATTTTGGTAGAGTCGCAGAATATGATGAGGAAATGGAATTTAATGAATTAGAAATTTAAAGGGATAAATCTTATCATTAGGAGTCATCCCTTCACAGAATTCTTTGGAATTCAAAGCCTAGCATTGAAATTGAAAGCGAATATGAAAGAACTTAAAGTAGTGAGAATTAATGAAGAACATTATGAAGCTAATATAAAATAAAGGACTGTGTTGTATTCCAATGTTGATAATTGCATTTCTAGGATTGTAGCGGGAGGCGGCGAATCAGTGGGAATAGTAAGAGGTGAAGACCCCGCAGAAAAGCTTGCTTGTTGAGGAGGCTGAGACCATGCCCACGGAAAGCGTCTGCCTGAAGTGGAAATCAACAACAATGTTTAACAGGGCCAAAATAAGAAATAATAACAGAGAGATACGTATATCTAAATAGAATGTAACTAATAAATTATAGACACATCGATTATATGGAAAACGATTTCCTTTAATCGGCATGGTAGATATCAAAGCGATAAAGTAATTATACAAGGAGTAAGCAATGAACAATTATAAATTAACCATTCAGTATGATGGTGGCCGTTACAAGGGTTGGCAACGACTTGGTAATGGTGACAATACGATTCAAGGAAAAATTGAAAATGTAATAACAGAGTTGGCAGGAGAAAAAATTGAAATCATTGGATCTGGAAGAACGGATTCAGGTGTACATGCTCTTGCTCAAATCGCTAATTTTAAGATGCGTAAAAATGTAACTGAAGATGAAGTTATGAATTATTTAAACAGATATCTTCCTAATGATATAAGCGTGGTGGATGTTACATTAGTTCATGATCGTTTTCATGCACGCTATAATGCGAAAGATAAAACCTATTTGTATAAGATTTGGAACGAGCAATATCCACATCCCTTCATGCGAAAGTACAGTATGCATGTCGAGGAAAAACTTGACATCGAAAAAATGAGAGTAGCATCTCAATATTTTTTAGGTAAACATGATTTTACTACCTATTCCAACGCAAAGTCGAAGAAAAAGTCCATGGTACGTGAAATATACTCACTTGAGATAATTGAAAATGAGGGCTTTATCGAAATCAAAGTACGAGGCAATGGCTTCCTTTACAATATGGTGAGAAAAATTGTAGGAACGTTAATTGAAGTAGGATTAGGAGAAAAAGACGCTGCTGCAATACCAAGTATTCTAGAATCAAAAGAAAGAATTCAAACAGGTCGTATGGCCGATGCCGAAGGGTTGTATTTGGAGATGGTTGGTTTTTAAACCATTTCCTTATTTTTTTCAACGGAGCTATAATCACCAGCATTCCATGGGTTGCCACATACACTCTGGACATGTGGATTGTGTGAACAACACCAAACAGATTATCTATTTGATTTTGCTAACGCAATCCAATAAAAAACGGAAAAAACCCGTTAAAAATATTACAGAAACAATTTGGTGAAACTTTGATTTGTCACACTTTTTTCATACAGCGTGTAAGATATTACACACGCTCACCTTATGGGCTGGACTGCATGATGTAACTTATTAGATTAGCAGTCACACCTTTTTGGAAATTGTCAGTGAACGTTTAGGTCACTCAACAATTGGAATTACATTAGATATATAGTCATGCGATTCCTTCTCTTTTAGGAACAAGCTGTTGAAGTATTTGATGACGAAGATGATAACGAATAGTCATGGTATCCATTTGGCACCCAAATGGCACCCAGAGTGAGGAAAGGGATTTATTCGAGGCAGCTACTTACTAAGTGAAAAGCCTCAATCCCTTGATAAAAAGGATTGGCGGGACTGCCTGGGAATCGAACCCAGCTGCGACGTCACGCGCCGCACAATCAGTTTTGAAGACTGTGAGGGACACCAGTACCCTACTCAGCCCCGAGATGATATGACATTTATATATTATGATAGTATTTCATCTTTTTTTCAAGTGAAAGGAACTTCCAGTTAGTAAAAATGTAACGCAAGGATACCATAACAAACCCTTGCGTTACATTTTTTTACAAAATAGAATTATGTTAAAGTTCTTTTGTACCTGCAGTACCATTGATAGAATAACTGACTTTTATCTCTGCGTTAAGAGAATGAGAGACAGAACAATACTTATCTTTTGAAAGTTCAATTGCTCGAACCACTTTGGCCTCAGGTAAATCACCATCTAGTGCGTAGTGAATATGGATGGTGGTAAATCGTTTTGGATGGTCGTCAGCTCTCTCGCCATTGACATCCATTTGAAAACCTGTAGGATTTAATCGCATCTTTTGTAAAATTGAAATAATATCGATCCCAGTGCAACCAGCAACTGCATTTAACAATAATTCAGTTGGTCTTGCCCCTTTGTTTTCTCCGCCAACTTCCTCTGAAGCGTCCATACGGAGCTCATGCCCTGATGGGGTTTTTCCTATGAAAGACATTTTTCCTTCCCATGATACAGTCGTTTCCATTTGAGTCAACTCCTTTTTCTTTCTTGTAATAGTATGTAAAAGATCCTTATATAAAAAACATCTAATGTTATAATATTTCGTTTAGAACAAAGAAAGCTACTATTTTGTCTTATTAACCAAATGATACTATCTCTATACTTGATTCTACTCTGTTTTCTAGTTAAAGTTTATCTAAGGTAGGTAAAAGAAAGTAGGGTTAGTATGGGGAATCAATATTTTACGATTGGGATGGCAGGACATATCGACCATGGAAAAACGTCGTTAACAAAGGCCTTAACTGGTATTGATACCGACAGATTGAAAGAAGAAAAAGAACGGAATATTTCGATTGAATTAGGGTTTGCACCTTTGGCCATAGATGATTCAATGGAAGTTTCAATTATAGATGTACCTGGACACGAACGTTTTATTAGACAAATGATCGCGGGAGTCGCGGGAATTGATTTAGTGGTATTAGTGGTTGCAGCAGATGAGGGAGTGATGCCTCAAACAAAGGAGCATCTTGATATTTTATCGTTCCTGGGTATCAACTATGGGATTGTAGCTGTGACAAAAATTGACCGAGTTGATGAAGATTTTATTGAACTTGTAGAAGAGGATATTAAAGACCAGCTAAAGGGAACTGTCTTTGAAGACGTTCCAATGGTTTTGGTCGATAGTTTATCGCATACTGGGATCGTTGAATTACGAAAGACAATCCATCACCAGTTGCAAAAGATTAAAAAACGAAATAGTTCCGGAAGTTTTCGCCTCCCAATTGATCAAGTGTTTTCCGTTAAAGGGCAGGGGACTGTTGTCAGAGGAACGGTATATGAAGGATCAGTGGTAGAAGGCACAAGCTTACTAATTTTGCCAAGAAATCTTGAAGTTAAAGCAAGACAGATTCAGGTTCATCACCAACAAGTATTAGAGGCTCGAGCGGGACAGCGTGCAGCTATCAACCTCGGTGGAGTCGCAAAGTCAGAGATTGCCAGAGGAGATGTCCTTGTTTCGTCTACTAGTTTTGCTGTAAGCGACACAATTGATGTTTGCCTTCGTTTTGTTCCAGATTTACAGCATGTAATTAAACAACGCTCATTAGTAAAATGTCACCTAGGTACAGCAGAAGTAATGGGGAAAATAGTATTTTTTGACCGTAATGACCTAGAAAATGAACCAAATGAAGTACTCTGCCAAGTAAGGTTAGAAGAAGAAATCGTTTTAAAGCGCGGTGACAGATTAATTTTAAGAAGACCTACCCCTGCAGAAACAATTGCTGGTGGATGGGTTATAGACCCCCAGGGTGAAAAATATCGATTTGGTGCAGAAACAATTGCCATGTTAACAATGAAAAAAGAAGGAACGCCATCTGACAGGGTGAGGGAGGCTTTAAAAGAGAGTCTACTATTACCATTTGAACATTTATTAAAAGTCACTAGTCTTGATGAAACAACTGTAAGAAAGATTATTAAAGATAATGAATTTATCGAGATTAAAACTAATTACTTTACATTAAAAAACATTATAAACGAAATTAAACAATTAATGATTGATACTGTCACAGCATATCATGACGAACATCCATTAAGAAAAGGGATAAATAAGGCTGAATTAATCCAATTCCTTTCAAATAAATACCAAAAAGACCTCATTGATTTTGCAATAAATGATGATTTAGATAAACAAAAATTGAAGCGGGATGATCAGTATCTTTCATTAGTTGGCTTTCAGCCTACATATCCCATGAAATGGAGAAAACGTATGGAAAACCTTGTTACTGCCTTACGAAAGGATTCTTTACAGGTTCAGCCATGGGAAGAATATCTTCGCGAAAATGGACTACCTGAAAAAGAAGGTAATGAACTTGAGCATTATCTAGTAGCTTCTAAGCAGGTTTATCAATTAGATCAAAAACATTATGTTTTTCACACTGCTATTCATGCTGCTGTTGAAAGCTTAAAGAAAACCTACCCTTCACAATTTGAGTTGAAAGACGCAAAGGATGCGCTAGGACTTTCACGAAAATACTTAGTTCCATTGCTAGAACTTATGGACCAATTGAATATAACGAGACGTGTTGAGGATAAGCGGGTCTGGAACAATAAAGAATAGGTTGAAGAATTATTAATATATTTGAATTTCCTCCTTACAATGAGAACAAGAGAACTGTTCACATGTACCTTTGTTTAAGGGGGAGTAAATACACATTTTTTGCGAAAACAAGATGGTTGTACTACAATATTAGTAATTACAATTATGCTATCAGTTAGCACAACAAATACTTTAGTGAAGGATAGGTGGATTAATTATGGGAAATGTGAAGGTTACTGTTGAATTCTGTATGATGTGAAACTACGCACCAAAAGCCGCGAGTCTCGCGGAAGAACTATTTACTCATTTCCGAGGCAACATCTCAAGCATGGAGCTTATACCTAGTTCAGGAGGAGTGTTTGAAGTAACGGTGAATGAGGATAAGATTTTCTCTAAAAAGGAAGTTGGAAAATTTCCAAAAGCACAGGAGATTATCTCTAGAATAGAGGAAATGATATAATGGTAAGTGCTGGTCTTGTCACTCATAAGATCAGCACTTTTTTTATAAATACTATTTGGACGAGGGGCGGCTAATAGTAATCTCTTTTGAGTCTCTTGTTGTCTTTCCATTCTTTTTTATGGTAATTTCTAAAACATCTTTGTCATACATAGCGTAAATAATTTTATCATCAAGAAATAATGGAAGTGTGATAGTTCGTTCCAAAATAGATGGTTTTTCAGGAGGATTTTCTTTACTTTTCGCTTGGATAAGGATTGCGTTTTCAAATAATGTAATAGCTAATTGATTAGGACAATAACCTGGTAAATCAGCTTCAATAATATAGGAATCACATGTTTCAAATAGCTCAACATGAAAAGAATATTCATCCATCATGGATGTAAATGGATCATCTAAAAATTGTTCTAACCATTCGTCTAATTCCTTGAAAAGATCATCTTTTTTACACATGGTAAATACCTCCATAGAATTGCTATACTTATCGTATTCGGTTTGTACAATATAGGTGAATTAAAATCAACAATTATACATACGGAGGTAGAGGTATGAAGGAGTATATGAGACAACTTCCTCCAATTCATGAATTGCAGACACATGATCTGTTTCATGATTTGGTTAAACAATATCATTTAAAGCCTAAGTATATTACAGAAGGTCTGCAACATGAAATCCAACAAATTAGAGAAATGCTCTTATCTGGAACCTGGCAAGGGGTAGAGCCTAGTAGGGAGCAATTTATAAAAGAGATCTTTGAAAATGTCCAAAATAAGCTACAAGCAGTTGGAACTTATTACCTAAAGAAAGTCATTAATGCAACAGGGGTAGTTTTACATACAAATTTGGGCAGAGCTAGGCTAAGTAAAGAAGCAATTAATCATGTTGTAGCAATAGCAGAAAATTATTCAAATCTTGAATATGATTTAGAACAAGGAAGTCGTGGTTCTAGACATGATATCTTAGAATCTCTAATAACGAAAATTACTGGTGCAGAAGCTGCAATGGTAGTTAACAATAATGCTGCAGCTGTTTACCTTATTTTACGTGCATTTGCAAAAGGAAAAGAGGTTATTGTTTCAAGAGGTCAGCTTGTTGAAATAGGTGGATCGTTTCGTGTCTCCAAAATAATGGAGGAAAGTGATGCCGAACTTGTTGAAGTTGGGACAACAAATAAAACCCATTTATTTGATTATGAAGATGCGATCACAGATAAGACAGCAATGATAATGAAAGTACATACAAGTAACTTTAAAACGATCGGCTTTACAAAGACAGTACCGACTGATGAATTAGTGACCTTACGAAATAAGCATAACCATCTCTTATTTTATGAAGATTTAGGAAGTGGTGTTTTATACGATTTCAAAAAACATCAAATTGGGGATGAGCCACTTGTGCCAGATGTTATTAAGCAAGGAGTTGATTTAGTTTCTTTTAGTGGAGATAAGTTATTAGGGGGACCTCAAGCGGGTGTTATTGTAGGAAAAAAAGGATTAATTACAAAATTAAAGAGACACCAACTTGCACGTGTGTTGCGAGTCGATAAGATGACTTTTGCTGCACTTGAAGCCACTTTACTACAATACTTAAAAGGAGACGACCAAGTAGCCTCTCTTCCTACTGTTAGAGATATCTTAGAAAGTGAGGAAGCTATAAAACAGCGGGCTACCATGTTCATGTCAAAACTTCGTGCACGTGTGACATCATTTACATTAAAAATAGTAAGCGACTACTCACAGGTTGGTGGTGGGACAATGCCAGATGTAAAATTATCCACATATATTGTAGCAATTTCTCACAATCGAAAGTCGCCAGCAGAGCTCTCAACAATTCTCCGCAATAGTGACCCAATTGTCATCACGAGGGTGAAAAACGATCAAGTAATTCTAGATTTTAGAACAATTGCCGAAGAAGAAGTCATTCAAGTAGTTGATGCACTTTGTAGAATTGAAAACCAAGAAAGCTGCTAAGAAAGCAGCTCTTCTTGGTTTTAGAATGAGTTGATAGTTACAACAATCAATGCTTCTTCTTACATATCATGGCCTTGGTTGTTTTTCTGTCTTGTATGGTTTCGGTTTTTAACTTTTTTTGATCCGCTTAAAGGTTCAGGTTGTCCAGGATTTTGACCTTTAGGTGCATTTTTTCGCATATCCTTATAATCATTCTTTTCAGCCAAAGTAATCCCTCCTTCATACCTTTAGGATGAAGTAAATGGTGGATTTTATTCTTGAAAAACTTCGAATGTTTTTTCAGCAATTAGGTAAGATAAATATGATGAGATTAGGAAAAGGAGTGAAAATTGTGCCTTATCATAAGGATAAACAACAGGCTTTTCAGGCAGCACAACAAGGAACAAATCAAGCAATGGATGTTTATAATAGTATTGTAGAAAATGATCCTGATTATGGTTCACAGTTAAAACGATTAAAAAATGAGGTTAACGAAGCGTTTAATCAAATCGATAATGCATTAGAAGTAGCATCTGATACTCAACGAGCTCAACTTGAACAATTTCAACAAGACCTTCAGTCGATTGTTAATAAAGTAAACGAGTAAAAAACCTGCTTTAGGCTAAAGGGTTCAGATTTCGAATATAAAAATTAAATTAGTACACCAATTAGCAGTCTTATTCGCAATTGAATTAGACTGCTTCTTTTTTGTTCGATATAAAGAGGATTTAATGAAATGACGTTAAATCCGCCCTGAATTTCGAACCCCTTTTAACACGGTATCAGAAGTTTTGTCGGCATGAATATTCGCATGCTAATTGTTAGGACCAATTGTGCTACTAATGATATTTAACTAGCAGAGGGTGGGTGTTAATGCCTAAACAGCCAGATAAATGAAGCAGACATCCTTTCATATCCTTATTTGAGTAACCTCTGATTGTTTAAATAAGGGGAATTTTTCCCGTTGGCATGCAAAATAGGGCTCGGTTCGGGGGATATAAAGGGAGTTTTTCCCGTAAAGGCAAAGCAAAATGGTCCATTTTCATGTTTTTTGAGTAAATAGGAGGATCTTTCCCTCTATTTAATCTATTATTCGTGGTATTTCCTTAATAAGAGGAATTTCTCCACCAATTTTAGGAGATTATTGCTGGCAATACTTGTAAATTTAGAAATCGCCAACCGGTGCATATTTTGGGATGAAAAATGCTTGGAGCATATGTCTCAAAGCATTTTTCTTTTCAGATATACTTGCCAAACTGCTTTATAATTTGGGTGCGAAATACGATACGAAAAGTAATGTTAATTTATTTCATATTAAGTACTTAAAAACAGAACCCGTTAGCTTTAGGCAGGTTTTTTATTACTATACGAAAGAAGATCATTAGAACTTTTACTTATTGATTTTTCTTTCGCTTCTTATTATTTTGTCGCTGTTCAGCTGTAAGTGGTTCGTTTGAATATTCTTCATTATACCCAGTACCTACACCTTGCGCCTTGGCAGCATTCATGCCAGGTCGGACATGATTTGCACGTCGTTTAGCCACACTTATCACCTCCATTATTATTTTTCGATATAAATCGATGAATTATCCCATCTTACTATAATGTTTATTACCAAGTTATTAGTATGTATATTTATTATTTTCTGTACTATTTTAATTAATTTTATTATGTAAATAGGTGAAATATAAGGATACCTTATATTATCCAATAACTTTCTTGTTATTTACTTATAAGGAATCATGTATTAAAATTATATTGTCCTAATAAAGGGATGGGAATTATTCGTATTTTTCGACATTTTGTTGAAATTGTACTACTATTTACTAAGAGGGGGTAATACATATGGCAAAACAAGATGTTTTTAATGCTCGTTCATCGTTTCAAGTGAACGGCAAAACGTACAACTTTTATAACTTACAAGCTTTAGAAGAAGCAAATGTCGGTAATGTATCAAAGTTACCATATTCAATTAAAGTTCTGTTAGAATCAGTTCTTCGTCAAGTTGACGGTAGAGTGATTACGAAAGAGCATGTTGAAAATTTAGCAAAATGGGGAACGAAGGACGTAAAGGATATTGATGTTCCTTTCAAACCGTCTCGCGTAATTCTACAGGACTTCACTGGAGTACCAGCTGTCGTAGACTTAGCATCACTACGTAAAGCAATGGCAGATATAGGTGGAGATCCAGATAAAATCAATCCTGAAATTCCAGTTGATTTAGTTATTGACCACTCTGTACAAGTTGATAAAGCAGGTTCTGCTGACGCGTTGCAATTCAATATGGACCTTGAATTTGAACGTAATGCAGAGCGTTATAAATTCCTAAGCTGGGCTCAAAAATCATTTGATAATTATCGTGCGGTTCCACCTGCTACAGGTATTGTTCACCAAGTTAACTTAGAGTACTTAGCGAACGTAGTACATGCGGTTGAAGGTGAAAATGGTGAATTTGAAACATTCCCAGATTCTCTTGTTGGAACTGATTCTCATACAACGATGATTAACGGTATTGGTGTACTTGGTTGGGGTGTAGGTGGTATTGAAGCAGAAGCTGGAATGCTTGGCCAACCTTCATACTTCCCAGTTCCTGAGGTAGTTGGAGTGAAATTGACAGGTGAGCTTCCAAATGGAACAACAGCTACGGACTTAGCGTTAAAAGTAACACAAGTATTACGTCAGCAAGGGGTTGTTGGTAAATTTGTTGAATTCTTCGGTCCTGGTATTGCTGGGTTACCACTAGCAGACCGTGCAACAATTTCAAACATGGCTCCTGAATATGGTGCAACTTGTGGATTCTTCCCAGTGGATAGTGAAGCACTAGAATACCTTCGTCTAACAGGTCGTGATGAAGAACAAATTAAAGTGGTTGAAGAATATTGCAAGGCAAATGGCTTATTCTACACTCCAGATGTAGAAGATCCAACCTTTACTGCAGTAGTAGAAATCAACCTTGCTGATATTGAAGCAAATCTTTCAGGTCCAAAGCGCCCTCAAGATTTAATTCCACTTTCAAAAATGCAGGAATCATTTAATCAAGCTCTTACAGCTCCAGCTGGTAACCAAGGCTTTGGTTTAGATAAAGATGCGATTGATAAAGAGATTACTGTTAAATTTGAAAACGGTGACGAAGTACAAATGAAAACAGGTGCAATTGCAATTGCTGCAATCACAAGCTGTACAAATACTTCAAACCCATACGTAATGTTAGGTGCTGGTCTTGTTGCGAAGAAAGCAGTGGAAAAAGGCCTAGAAGTTCCAAAATATGTAAAAACTTCACTGGCACCAGGTTCTAAGGTTGTAACAGGTTATCTTGAAGATTCAAAATTACTTCCATATCTTGAACAGCTTGGTTTTAATACAGTTGGTTATGGTTGTACTACTTGTATTGGTAACTCTGGTCCATTAGCAGATGAAATTGAAAAAGCAGTAGCAGATAGTGATCTTCTTGTGACATCAGTATTGTCTGGTAATCGTAACTTTGAAGGTCGTATCCATCCGTTAGTAAAAGGTAACTACTTAGCATCACCACCACTCGTTGTTGCATATGCATTAGCGGGAACTGTAGATATTGACCTTGTAAAAGATCCAATTGGTCAAGACAAAGATGGTAACGATGTATTCTTTAATGATATCTGGCCATCAATGGATGAAGTTAAAGAAGTTGTGAAATCAACTGTAACTCCAGAGTTATTCAGAAGAGAATATGAGCGCGTGTTCGAAAGCAATGAGCGTTGGAATCAAATTGATACAACGGATGATGCATTGTATCAATGGGATGAGTCATCTACTTATATTCAAAACCCACCATTCTTCGAAGGGTTATCAGCTGATCCAGAAGAGGTAAAACCTTTATCAGGTCTACGTGTAGTAGGTAAATTTGGTGATTCTGTAACAACGGACCATATTTCACCAGCTGGTGCAATTGGTAAGGATACTCCTGCAGGCCGTTACCTTCAAGAAAATGGTGTAACTCCACGTGACTTTAACTCATATGGTTCAAGACGTGGTAATGACCGTGTTATGACTCGCGGGACATTTGCAAACATTCGTATCCGTAACCAAATTGCTCCAGGCACTGAAGGTGGATGGACTACGTACTGGCCAACAAATGAAGTGATGTATATTTACGATGCTTGCATGAAGTACAAACAAGATGGTACAGGTCTTGCTGTGTTAGCAGGAAAAGACTATGGTATGGGAAGTTCTCGTGACTGGGCTGCAAAAGGTACGAACCTTTTAGGCATCAAAACAGTTATCGCAGAAAGCTTTGAACGTATCCACCGTAGTAACCTTGTCCTAATGGGTGTATTGCCGCTTCAATTTAAAGAAGGGGAAAATGCAGAAGTACTTGGTTTAACAGGAAAAGAATCAATTGAAGTGGCAATTGATGAAAATGTAAAACCACGTGATTATGTAAAAGTTACTGCTACTGATGAAGATGGTAACAAAAAAGAATTTGAAGTACTTGTTCGCTTCGATAGTGAAGTTGAAATTGATTACTATCGTCATGGTGGGATACTTCAAATGGTTTTACGTGATAAATTAAAATCTTAATGAATAAAAAGAAGAGACAAATCCAAGTAGGGTTTGTCTCTTCTTTACATAGAAAAATTAGATCAATACTAAAAAATAAGCATTTTTCTTGATAGATATGTTAAAGTATTTGTAACTGGTATAAAAAAATAATGAGTTGTTGTTTCGAAGGTTTAGTAGGAGGAAAAACCAACATGAAAAAAGTAGTTATCATTGCACTTTTAGTAGTAATGGCTGGGTATGCTTTATGGCAGGCAATTGGTGCGAAAGAAGCTAAGCTTGGAATCGAAATAGGTAATAAAGCCCCAGATTTTCAGATGAAAACACTAGATGGTGATACAGTAACGTTATCAAGTTTAGAAGGTAAAAAGGTATTAGTGAATTTTTGGGCTTCTTGGTGTGGTCCTTGTTTAGATGAGATGCCAGAAATCGAGGAGATACATCAAGAGTATGGGGATAATGTTGAGATATTGGCGGTAAACATGACCGTTACGGAGAAGAATGTAGAAGCTGTTGAAAAATTTGTAGAAGAACATGGATTGTCATTCCCAATTCTCTTAGATGAAAGTAATAAAACAAATAGTACTTATGAAGTGCTCTCGTTGCCTACATCATATTTTATCGATACAGAAGGTATTATCAGGCATAAATATATTGGTGCTATGACGTTGGAGTATATAAAGGAACAACTAAATGAGCTTAAATAAGAGGTTATCCAAAGTGTTAATAAACATTTTGGGTAACCTTTTTTATAGAGTTACAAATTCAAACGCTCCACCAGTTTAGTACACTCATTAGGAAATCTGTTTTGGTAAACATATCCTCTTGCAAAATTCTGGAGCTAAACAAGGACTTTTCTGCTCTTATTAATAAAAATTTCGAAAATTTGTAATAATTTTCTGTGTTTTTGGGAATTAATACTATTACAATGGTTACTAGAGGATGGTGAGAAAATTGAGAAAAGTTAAAAAACTGAGCTTTGAAGAATTAGTGCTTGAAAACAAAAAACAACTATTAAATGACCAAGAAGCTCTTAAAAAAATAGAAGAACGTTTAGAACAAAAAATGCTTAAAGAGGCTGAATAAGCATTAATCGAAACTTGCTGTTAATTGCGTTCCCCAAAAACATACCGTATTTCCATAAAATGTTTCTAATGTTATGTAAGCATTTTGGTGAAACTTATGATGAGGAGGCGGTATAATGTCACATCAACCTACTGATAAGCGTAATCAATATGCACCAAATCAAATAGGAACACAGCCAAGAGGATTTGGTGGAAATAAGGGAAAGCAAATGCAAGATAAATCTGGAAAACATGCTCAAGTAATCCAAACAAAAGGCGAATAATAAAAATCAAAGTATCCCTTACATGCTTAAACAAGTCTTATTCTAAGCATTATAAGGGATACTTATTTTATTCTGGAAACATGTAAATTTTAAGATGTGTAATGATAAATTTTACTGATAAATTTCCTTCAATTGAAGCACAATAGGTATTGTTAACTTACATATTTTTTAGGAGGAAAAAACTAATGACACAAAATCGTCCAAAACCAGATGACCGCAGTGATAACGTAGAAAAACTTCAATCTATGGTTCAAAATACGATTGAGAACATTGAAGAAGCACAGGATACAATGCAATTCGCTTCACCAGAAGAGCGTGAAAGAATTGAAGCAAAGAATCATAGACGTGAAGAGAGCATTGAAGCAATGAGAGCAGAGATAAAAGACGAAGCAAGTCAACGTGAAAATGGATATCAATAAGAACAAAGACCAGACATACTAGTCTGGTCTTTGTCATGTAAGGCATAACAAGTGAAGATTGATAATAAATATGGTACGATAACATGTAAACACATGATGAAGACTATAGAAAAGGAAGAGAAAAATGTACATTTCTACAAAAGAAATAGAAGTTCGTTATGCAGAAACAGATCAGATGGGGGTAGTGTATCATGCAAATTATCTGGTATGGATGGAAATTGGACGAACTGCATTGATTAAAGACTTGGGTTTTAATTACGCTGCCATGGAAGAGGACGGGATTGTCTCACCTGTTATTGATATCTCAATCTCATATAAAAAACCGTTGCGTTACGGAGAAACAGCAACAATTCGTACCTGGATTGATCAATATGATGGTTTTAAAAGTGTATATGGATATGAAATTTTAAAGGAAGATGGCGAGTTGGCGGTTGTAGCAACATCGTCTCACATTTGTGTTAAAAAGGAAACATTTCGTCCTGTTAAACTTCGGAGACTATATCCAGAATGGGACAAAGCCTATGAGAAAGCAAAGAAAAAAGAGGAAGAGTAAATGGCCTTTGGGATAAAAAGAACTGAGCTTGAAATATGGAAAAAGATAGTATCATGCGGTGAAATTGCTTTTATAACACACTACTGGCGACACCCACGATTTCCTGATGTTACAACAGTAACAAAGGCTGGCTGCAATGATATATCAAAATTAGTAAAATGGGGAGCACGCTATGATTTAAAAGAAGAGTGGATTCATCATCGTGACCATTATCCACATTTCGATTTGATTGGGGAGACACAAATAAAAGTGTTGTTGGCTGAAGGACTTGATAATCATTTGAAGCGCTTTAAGTTGAGTTAAGATTCGTTCTAAAAAAAGAAAAAATTTTTGTGAATATAAATAAAAAGATATTTTCTTACCGTTATTTGTTTTGATCATAGTACAAAGGCTATTAGATAATAAGACGAGCTAGACATAAAATTATTTTTTCTTTTGAAAAAGTGTAGAGACAAGATTTTGTCTCTACACTTTTGTGCCAGTCGGTATTTGGGTTTTTAATAAAATCTTTTGAAGCTGTCAAAATGCTGCTTGTAGTAAGAGTTGCTTAAGTTGGTAACTCGTACACCGCTGTTGTCGGCGTGGAGGAACTCGTTGTTGCCTATGTAAATACCCATATGGGAAATGCCTTTTTTATATGTATTTTCGAAAAACACAAGGTCGCCTGGTTGCGGAGAATCCACATAATACGAGCGACTAAAGTACCCTTCAGCCGAGGTGCGAGTAATGCTAATGCCTGCTTTTTGATGTACATAGTGTATAAATCCACTGCAGTCAAAGCCACTTGGAGAAGTTCCGCCCCATGCGTATGGTGTACCGATTAATGCCTTTGCCTCAGAGATGAGTTTTTCCGTCGAATCCGTTGGTGTAGCAGGTTCATCAGGTGTTGGAGTCACATTTTGATTAGGGTTGGTTGCTTGTCCAGAAACCTTCAGTTTTTTACCTGCATAAATTAAATCAGAGGAAAGATTATTCCATGTTTTTAATTGACTAACTGTAGTATTAAATTTCCCAGCAATTTTGCTTAACGTGTCACCTGATTGAATGGTGTAAGTGTTTTGATTAGATGGAGCAGGTGCTGGTGTTGGTGCACTAGGCTCAGGCGCGCTTGGTGTTGGTTCACTTGGTGTTGGTGCAGAACTCGTAGCTGGGTTGGAAACAACAAGCTTCTGGCCCGGGAAAATCAAATCACTACTGAGTTTATTCCATCTTTTTAGATTGGCTACACTCGTATTATATTCTAGAGCGATCCTGCTTAAGGTGTCTCCACTGACTATTGTATAGGTTTTAACTGAATTTGTAGCCGTGTTGTTAGATACAGGAGCTGGTGTTGTTGGTGCTGGTGTTGCAGTTGTTCCTGATACATTCAGAACTTGGTTTGGATAGATGATATCTGTTGATAGTCCGTTAAGACTTTTTAGACTTTTGACCGTAATTGAGTGATTGCGGGCAATGTGATAGAGCGTGTCACCTTTTTTGACGGTGTACGAATCGGCCAAGGCTGTCGAGGCGAATGCCGAAGATAGGATCGCAGCTGTAGCGATCGTTGTTACTGTTTTTTTCATTAGACATAAACTCCTTATCTTGCTTCTATTATACTATTATTCTATCATAAGACATTCGTCAAGAGATATAATATTCTGTCATTAACTAACAAGTTTCCTATCAAATTTTATAAAAATTATTAATATATTTTAATAGAATAAAAGAATTATGTTATATATTGTTGTAGAAACCTTGGTTAAGAGAGGATTAATTAGAATATGAACAAAAGCAAAGATTGGGTGTGGACAAGATAAAAAATGTCCTTCAATAAAGGAATGAAGGACAGAGTATGATGGGGAGAGTAATTTTATAACAAGATGTATTGAGAAGGTTATTTTGACAATTAATGATAATTAAACTCAAGTTCTTCGTTCTGTTGATTAAACGTGATTTGGAAATTATGTTCGTCAAAGTACCATAAATCATCTTCTTCAATGAAAAAAGTGATACCATCTACTTCGACAGCTGCACCTATTTTTGATGGAGTATCAGGCATGATACCTAGAGAAAAGCCTTTTTGCAACGAATTAAATCCACCGTAACGAATATAAAACCGGAGTTGATCACCTTTTGTAAGATTTAATTCATTTTTATAAAATTCAGCTGCTTCATTTGAAATTGAAAAATTCATATTACTAGTACTCCTTCCTACTTGAAGATATCTATATTATAAAATGTGAAATGTTGAGCGTGTATGAACAAGCAGTGAACATTTTGAACATTTTAAGGCATTATTTAAAGTAGTGAACATAAAAAAACTATCCCCTAAGTAAGAAGGATAGTTTAATAATAGTATCTGGAAGTTTAAAAAAGAATAAATATTGTCTAGCTTGATAATTTCTTATTTATTCGAGCCATTGGAACATATGATCCTTAATTTCACTGTGTACTGTATTTGCATTGTTAAGACCAAATGAACCTGCATCTTCTAATGGTACAACCTTAAAATTACGTTGATGTGTATTGGAAACAAAAGTAGAAAGAAATGTTGGATTCTCAACGGTAATCTTAGTCTGATCTTTACCTGTAACTTCTTTAACAATTTCGACTTGAAGGACTCCGCCGATATCTTTATAATCCCACATTTGACCAGAAAGAAAATTACCTAGTGAATAGATGACAAATGTTTTTCCACCATCCTCCCGATTAAGCCAACCCATGGGTTGGAGAACATGAGGATGATGACCAATTATTAAGTCTGCACCTGCATCTGCAATTTCCTGTGCTAACCGAAGTTGTTCATCGGACGGATACCTTTGATACTCATTTCCCCAATGCATACTAATTGCAACTACATCTGCAACCTTTTTTGCATTTGTAATATCGTTCTTTATATGATTCATGTCTATTAGGTTTACAAGATATTCTTTGCCTTTAGGAACTGGAATTCCATTTGTTCCATATGTAAACGATAAGAAGGCAATATCAATGCCGTTTCGGCTCATTACTCGAATGCGTGTTTTATCTTCCTCACTTCTGTAACCTCCAACATATTCCATGCCAATTTTGTCAAAGTAGCTCGTTGCGTTTAGGATTGCTTTTTCCCCTCTGTCAAGAGTATGGTTGTTTGCAATTGAGACAATATCGATACCAACATCCTTAAGTGTATCTGCGAGCTCATATGGACTGTTAAAAGAAGGGTATGTAGACAATCCAATTTCAGATCCACCGATAATCGTTTCTTGGTTAGCAATGGTTAGGTCAGGTGATTTTAAAGCATCCTTTACATCTTTAAACATCGGTGAAAAGTCATAGCTGTCGTCTTTTTTTGCGTCATTATAGACTGTACTATGAATAAGTAAATCGCCAATCGCTGCTAATGTCATCGATGTTTTAAATGGTCTAAATTCATAATCTGTTTGTTTCGCACCATGTGTTTCTACTGTATATTGTAAGTTCTCTATGACTCGTTGGTCCTCTTGATAAGAGGAATAAAAGAAATAACCTGCAATTGCGATGAGTATAATAGTTACGAATGAAAATATTGCCTTCTTCACGGTTCATTACTCCTTATTTTATATAATTATACTATTTTAACTATAATATAAATTTTGAAAAAAAGTTAGAAGAAACTCGAAATTTGTAAGTGAAAAAGTTATGCTTCCTCCAAACACGAAGGAATTAGCAGGGATTTTTTTAAAAACAGTCGAATAAAAAAGATAAGATTCTAAAAAGGAAAGAGGTTTCGATATGATTCAATTCAAAAAGCCAGATGTTGAACAATTTTTCAGGACATTTGGAATTCAAGATTTTACGGTTAGTCCTGATGAGAAACAGTTAATATTTAGTTCGAATTTAAGTGGTACATATAATTTATGGGGGATGGACCTACCTAATACTTTTCCCTATCCTTTAACATTTATTGATCAAAGTTGCCAAGAATTGACGTTTGATAAAAAAGGTCGATTCATTATTGCGGGATTTGATCATAATGGAAATGAAAATACCCAATTATACGCAATGCAACCTCGTGGTGGAGAATTAAAGGCGATCACAAATAGTGAAGATAACAGGAACATGGTTCCAATTCTTTCTAAGGATGGAAAGAGAATGTATTATACTACAACAAAAGAAAACCCTATGTTCCTAAATGTTTACTGTTTGGATTTTGAAAAAGAAGAGGAGTCACTTATTAATAAGGGAGAAAAAGGTGCTACATATCTAATTGATATAAGTCCCGATGAAAGTGTTTTTGTTTATCTTCGTCATTTTGCGAATACATATACACTTGCATATGCTGTGTTAGAAGGGGAAGAAATCTTGCTTACACCTGCAACAGACGAACAGCACACTGTGTCAGATGTTTCGTTCACATCGGATGAAGAAATTTACTTACTTACTGATTATAATGAGGACTTTACGTATCTAGCGAAATTTAATCTAACAAATAAAGAGTTTTCAAAGGTTTTAGCTTTAGAAAATGAGGAGTTTAAGTCGGTAAGGTATGATAAGGACAAAAAACTTTTATATCTTGTTAGCGCAAAAGGTGTTGAAGACCTTTTATATTCATTCAATCTAGAAAATGAAGAAGTTAAAAGGATTAGTACTCCTGTTAGTGTAATTGAAAAGCTCGTTGCAACTGAATCAAGCCATTTGTTTATCTTAGGTAGGTCAGCAACCAAACCATTTAATATCTACATGAGTGAAGGTGACTTTTCAGAGTGGGTAGCTTGTACGAATTTTAATGTTCCGGGTGTACCAGAGGAAGAATTATGTGATCCAGATGTTATTTCATATCCTTCTTTTGATGGAGTAGCAATTGAAGCACTTTTCTTTAGAGCAAATAAAGAAGTTAGTAACGACCATGTTATTTTATGGCCTCACGGAGGTCCACAAGCTGCTGAGCGCAAATCATTCAGAGCATTATTTCAATTTTTAATAAATAGAGGGTTTAGTATTTTTGCACCTAATTTTCGTGGGTCCTCAGGCTATGGCTTATCATTTATGAAAATGGTTGAAGGTGATTGGGGTCATGGGCCACGCCTCGATAATATTGAAGGGATAGAATGGCTTATCAAAAATGGTCATGTCGATCGTGATAAGATATTGTTAATGGGTGGAAGCTATGGTGGATACATGGCTTTATTGCTACATGGAAGACATCCAGATTACTTTAAAGCGGTCGTTGATATATTTGGGCCTAGTGATTTATTCTCATTTATTAACTCTGTTCCAGAACACTGGAAACCTGTCATGAATCAATGGGTAGGTGACCCTGTAAAAGATAAAGAGAAATTAATTGAGTATTCACCAATTACGTATATCGATCAAATGGTAAATCCAATGCTTGTGATCCAAGGAGCAAACGACCCACGTGTAGTAAAAGCTGAGTCAGACCAAATCGTTCAAGCACTAACTGACAAGGGTGTAAATGTTGAATATTTAGTGTTAGAAGATGAAGGGCATGGCTTTTCGAAGAAGGAAAATGAAATTAAAGTAAACCGCACGATCCTTGAGTTCTTTAATCGTTACATTTAGATAGGGTAAACCATAAATATATTATGTTAACTAAGGGAGAGTTAGAAGAAGAGAACCACATAATTAGAGGTTCTCTTCTTCTAACTCGTCAATTACACTTAATAACTCTTCGAAACATGATATTGTTTTGCAAGGCGACCCATTGCATTCGAAATCCTCTTTATAATCAAATAATTCTAATGAAAATTCCTCATTTGACGATGAGTTAACAGAAAGTTGATAGATATAATTTACTGGTTTATTTTCCATTTAGATCTCCTCCAGTTAGTTTATAATAATTTGACTAATCTGATAATTTTCAGTAAAAAGTTGCGACTAATCCTTCAATTGCTTACGACTTCTTACCTATATGATTGATTGTTCTATAGGTAAGAAATCGATCCTCGTGCCCTACTATATCCATTTTACTTTTGGTTCGGTTTTATTAATTATCCGTTTAATATTAGTTCGGTGTCTATATATTACAAACAAAGCAAGAATCGACACAACAATAAGTAGGGGTACGTCAAAAATGATAAGACTATAAATGACTGCATAAATACCTGATAACATCGAAGATAATGAAACATATTTAGAAATATATAAGCTTAAAAAGAAAAAAATCACGACTGTAACAAATAAAACTGGTTCCACTGCTAATATAACACCACCAGATGTTGCGACAGCTTTTCCACCTTTAAAACCTGCAAAAACAGGGTACATATGTCCAATTACTGCGACAACACCTGCTAGTAAAGGGTCAATATCAGCAGAAAAAAGAATAGGTAATAAAGCGGCCAAAGTTCCTTTTAAAATATCGGCAATAGTTACAATTAATCCCGCTTTTTTCCCAAGTGTCCGAAACGTATTGGTACCGCCTAAATTCCCGCTTCCATGCTCTCGAATATCTATACCATAGCCAATCTTTCCAACAATTAGACCAGAAGGAATGGAACCTAATAAATATGCAAAAATAATAATAATGACTTCAAAAACCATCTTGACGACTCCTTTATGTATAACTTCCTTTTCCTATGAATGTACTTGTTATCTCATGGAGGAGAAAATATGCCTTTACCTCTTCCTATGAAAAATAATATATAAAATTTATTACCTACATTCATTTTCCTATTGTACCACTTTATCTAAAAAATACCATTACTGATTTTGCCATTGTTTATTACCTAAGATGCTTTCTTTCCTTTTCTTTTTTACAGATATTTCGTACCATATGAAAGAGGAGGAAACTTTATGTCTAATCTTGAGAATTCTAAACGAATTTTTTCTACACCAATGATCATAGTTGGGTTTATTGGGTCAATAGTGATTGTCTTTAGTAGTATTTACTTTTTGTTGTTTTTTGAAGCGCCATCGAACGAATTGGTTACATATACAGATAAGAATAATCCGATTGTCTTCGGGGAAGAAATTTACGATAAGGAAGCAGTTATTAAAAATGAAACTATTTATTATCCTTTGACATTTGTACAAGATTATATTGATGATGGTATCATTCTAGACCAAGAATCTAAATCTATCATCCTCACAACCAAGGATAATGTATTTCAGATGCCATCTGATTCACTTACATATTTTGTTAATGAAGAAGAAACAAATCTAGAGTTTCCTACGTTTATTTTTGAAAAAGATATTCCTTATATTGCTCTTGAACCATTATTATCTATCTATCCAATTGATGTTACTCATTATGAAGATACAGGTATTCATATCGTGAGAAAAGATGGAGATGCTCTCCTTTTAGGAATAGTTAAAGAAAGGAAAAATGAGGACACATTACGTCTAAGAAGAAAAGCAAGTGTAACTGAGCCATTTGTTGATGAAGTTGTAAATGGTGAGTCACTAGTAATTGAAAAAGAAGAAAATAATTTTTATTATGTTCGAAAGGAAAACGGGGTTGCTGGGTATATAGATAAGGACGCAGTTACTATTAATGAAACAATAGTAATAGAATCAAAAGTAGAAACAAAACAGTATAACCTGCCTTCATTAACTTGGCCTATTAATCTTACATGGGAGGCTGTGTATACACAAAATCCTAACACTAGTAAACTACCAGAGATGCCAGGACTCAATGTTGTTTCTCCTACTTGGTTTAAGCTGAAAAACAATTCGGGTGATATCACTAATTTAGGATCAACCGACTATATGAAGTGGGCAAAAGATAATAACCTTCATATATGGGGATTATTCTCAAATGATTTTGATCCAGAAAAAACACATGAAGCTTTTAAGGATTTTAAAACAAGACAGAAAATAATAAGACAGCTTCTTCAATACAGTGAAACGTATCAATTGGATGGTATAAATATTGATATTGAAAATGTTTATGAAGAAGATGGACCACTTATTACTCAATTTGTAAAAGAATCAGTACCTTACTTTCATCGTGCTGGTCTAATAGTCTCGATGGATATTACATTTATTTCAGATAGTGGAATGTGGTCACGTTTTTACGAGCGGGAAAAGCTGAAAAATGTTGTCGATTACATGGTTGTAATGGCATATGATGAACATTGGGCAACCTCGCCTCAAGCGGGGAGTGTTGCAAGTCTGCCTTGGGTCGAATCCAATTTACAACGACTTCTTGAAGTAGTTCCAGCTGATCGTCTAATCTTAGGGATACCTTTGTACGCTAGAATATGGAAAGAAGCCGAAACAGAAGGTGGAAATGTCGAAGTATCATCAAGCGCTCATGATATGGATTTCATACAAAATTGGCTTCGTAATCATGATGTAAAGGTTACCTATGACGAACATTCTGGTCAAAATTATGGTGAATATAGAGATGATAAAGAAAAAGCCACATATAAAGTGTGGATTGAAGATGCAACCTCCCTATCGAAACGTGTTCAACTTGTTCATCAATATAAATTAGCTGGAGTAGCAACATGGTCACGTTCGTTTAGTGATGAAAAAGCGTGGAGTTCAATCCATGATTCCCTGAAACAGATAGATGCGGTAAAAAAATAGTAAATTACTAAGAGTATTGCTAATCATTGTACGAAAACAGGCCAGATCCTTCTAAATTGATCTGTTTTCAGCATTAGTTGACATTTAAAATGTTATTTAAGATTTTAAACTTAATTCAACGTCTTTTTGATTGCGAATACCTACAATCTAATAACATTGAAATATGCAAACAAAGGATTTCCCGAGGGTATAATGAAAAATTAATTTGTTATTAGCCTTAAGGCTTTGGTTGCGATATTATTGGGTAAGAAGCGAAGGGAAATCTAGTAATTAACAAGGAAGGGACAAGATGGAAACTACAATCTTATACAATGCAAGAATGGTCGCTGAGGAAAGAATTATTGATAATGGATATATAACTATCCATGAAGGTCAGATTGAAGTGATAGGTACAATGGAAAGTTGTCCAGCACCTGAAATTTTTGATCAAGCTATAAATTGTGAAGATTTTGATTGGGTACTACCGGGGATGATTGATATCCATATTCATGGTGTTGGTGGTAGTGATGTCATGGATGCAACTACTAAGAGTATGAAGGTTATGACTAGCATGCTTCCTAGAGAAGGTACCACTTCTTTTTTACCTACAACGATTACCAATCCAACGGAGTTAATTGAATCATCATTACGAAATGTTGCTCATTACCACGATCAATATAATAAACCAGGCGAAGCAGAAATCATCGGTATCCATTTGGAAGGACCATTTATAAATAAGGTTCGTAAAGGTGCACAGCCTGAGAAGGATATAATTGAACCAAATCTATCATTGTTTAAAACATGGCAGCAGATTGCAAATAATATGATTAGAGTTGTGACATTAGCACCTGAATTAGATAAGAATCACGAATTAATAAAACACCTGAAGTCAACTAATGTTGTAGCTTCAATGGGGCATACAGATGCAACATTCATTGAAGTGAAAGATGCTGTTAAAGATGGTCTTACACATGCAACGCACCTTTTTAACGGAATGCGCGGGGTCCATCATAGAGAGCCAGGGACGGCAGGAGCGGCCCTTCTACTCGATGAAATAATAATTGAATTAATTGCAGATGGAGTACATACGCATCCTGAAATGGCAAAGCTTGCGTACAAAATGAAGGGTCCTGAAAAAATGGTGTTAATAACAGATTCTCTACGAGCTAAATGCTTGAAAAATGGCATCTATGATTTAGGCGGGCAGCAAGTTGAGGTAAAGGACGGAAAGGCATGGCTTCCTGATTCGGGCTCATTGGCTGGTAGTATGCTTAAGCTCCATGAGGGACGTAAAAATGTGAAGGAATGGTTAGCTTTAGGACCAATCGAATTGGTTAAGATGACTTCCATGACACCAGCTAAATCCCTTGGTATTTATAACAGAAAAGGCTCTATTGCTGTTGGAAAAGACGCGGATATTATTTTTCTAAATTCCAACGGAGATGTTGTGATGACATTATGCCGTGGAAAAATCGCTTGGAATGCAGAAAACATGTTCGAAGCAGGTGAAGAATAATGGAACGATTGTATCACGTGTTGGTTTAATAAATTGGTCACAAATTCGAGCAGGAATATCCCCGACAGAAATCGAAATAATATAAAATAGGAAAACGGTTTCATTGAATATAATAAATGATGGGGGAATGAAGATGGCAATCCAAAATCCCACAAGAGAAGAAATTGGTGAGATTTTAAAGAAAAGTAAACATATTGCAGTTGTTGGATTATCTGATAATCCAGAACGGACATCCTATATGGTGAGTAAAGCAATGTTAGACGCTGGTTATCGTATCACACCTGTAAATCCTACAGTTGAATCCGTGTTAGGAATTAAAGCTGTAAAGTCACTATCCGAAATCAAAGAGCACGTTGATATCGTAAATGTTTTTCGACGCTCAGAGTATTTGTTAGACGTAGCGAAGGAATTTGTAACAATTGATGCAGATGTATTTTGGGCACAGCAGGGACTTGTTAATGAGGAAGCATATGAATATTTAACAAAATTAGGTTATACTGTCATAATGGACCGTTGTATCAAAGTCGAGCATGCGATTACTAAATAAATTTATTTCAAAAAAATCCTTGTTTGTACAAGGATTTTTCATATTTATAACAGAAAGAGGTTTGCTAAATCTAGAGAAATCGCTAAAATAAAGTTTAGGTGAAATAAAAAGAAAACAAATGTTCTTTTTTTGAGAGTGAGACTTACTATCAGTTAACTACAGTTTTTCTGGGGAAATCTAGATAAAAAATTAGTAAGGTCAAAATAACGATCGCCTACGCCTAACACTTGAAGTAGCTCCAGAGTTTTTTAGAAAGAAAGGGGTATGTTTTTTGGCAAAACAGCAATTTGACTACAACGACGACGCAATACAAGTACTAGAGGGCTTAGAGGCAGTCCGTAAAAGACCTGGAATGTATATTGGCAGTACTGACACAAAAGGTTTACATCACCTTGTTTATGAAATTGTTGACAATTCAGTTGATGAGGCATTATCAGGACATGGTGATACAATTATTGTAAAAATTCATAAAGATAATAGCATTAGTGTTCAAGATAAAGGCCGTGGTATGCCTACAGGAATGCACAAAATGGGTAAACCAACACCTGAAGTCATTCTAACAGTATTACACGCTGGTGGTAAATTTGGACAAGGTGGTTACAAAACAAGTGGTGGACTACATGGAGTAGGTGCATCAGTTGTTAATGCCTTATCAGAATGGTTGGTTGTAAAAATAAAGCGTGATGGTTTTGTTTATGAACAACGCTTTGAAAATGGAGGAGTACCTGTAACAACCCTTGAAAAGATTGGTAAGACAAATCAATCTGGTACAACCATTCATTTTAAACCTGATAAGACAATTTTTAGTACAACAACATACAACTTTGAAACACTTAGTGAGAGGTTAAGAGAATCAGCTTTCTTGCTTAAGGGTTTAAAAATTGAACTTTTTGATGAACGAAATGATGTACATGAGGTTTATCATTATGAAACAGGTTTACAAGCTTTTGTTGAATATTTAAACGAGGAGAAAGATACACTTCATCCAGTTGTATCCTTCGACGGTGAGCAGAATGGTATTGAAGTGGAATTTGCGTTTCAGTTTAATGACGGCTATTCCGAAAATGTTTTATCTTTTGTTAACAATGTTCGTACAAAAGACGGCGGTACCCATGAAGCAGGCTCTAAAACTGCGATGACACGTGCTTTTAACGACTATGCTCGAAAAGCGGGAATGTTAAAAGAAAAAGATAAAAATCTTGAAGGAACGGATATCAGGGAAGGTCTAACTGCATTAGTGTCAGTTCGAATTCCAGAACACTTGTTGCAATTCGAAGGGCAAACAAAAGGAAAACTTGGAACAACCGAGGCACGTTCGGCAGTAGATGCAGTTGTATCGGAAAACTTAGCATACTTCTTAGAAGAAAATCCTGATGTCGGGGCACTACTTGTTAAAAAGGCTGTAAAGGCATTTCAAGCGCGTGAAGCAGCGCGGAAAGCAAGGGAAGAAGCACGAAGCGGTAAGAAGAAAAAACGCTCCGAAGCAATGTTAAGTGGAAAGTTAACACCTGCTCAATCCCGTAATCCGGAAAAAAATGAATTGTACTTAGTTGAGGGGGACTCTGCCGGAGGCTCTGCAAAACAAGGACGTGATCGTCGCTTTCAGGCTGTGTTACCTCTACGTGGTAAAGTTATCAACACCGAGAAAGCAAAATTAACGGATATCTTTAAAAATGAAGAAATCAATACAATTATATACGCGATCGGCGGTGGTGTTGGCACTGATTTTTCAATCGAAGATATCAACTATGATAAAATTGTCATCATGACAGATGCTGATACTGACGGAGCACATATTCAAGTACTTCTTTTAACCTTCTTTTATCGCTACATGAAACCACTAATTGAAGCAGGACGTGTATTTATCGCACTTCCACCACTATATAAAGTAAGTAAAGGTACTGGTAAAAAGGAAATAATTGAATATGCGTGGTCTGATGAAGAATTAAGAGAAGTGACAAAAAAGGTCGGTAAAGGCTACATGATTCAACGATATAAAGGGTTAGGGGAAATGAATGCTGACCAGTTATGGGATACAACAATGAACCCTGAAACAAGAACGTTAATTCGCGTCCGTATTGATGACGGTGCAAGAGCGGAGCGGAGAGTGACAACGCTAATGGGTGACAAAGTTGAGCCACGTAGAAAGTGGATTGAATCGAATGTGGCATTTGGGCTAGAAGAAGATGGTAATATCCTAGACAATGAAAATTTGTCGATCGCAGAGGAGGAGCAACAATAGATGGCACAGATTGAGCAATTTCGTGATTTACCTCTTGAAGATGTACTCGGCGATCGATTTGGGCGGTATAGTAAGTACATTATTCAAGAACGTGCACTTCCTGATGTCCGAGACGGGCTAAAACCTGTTCAACGAAGAATTTTATATGCCATGCACGTGGAAGGAAATACTGCAGATAAGGGCTTTCGAAAATCAGCAAAGACAGTTGGTAATGTAATTGGTAATTATCATCCGCACGGTGATACATCTGTTTATGATGCGATGGTGCGGTTAAGTCAAGATTGGAAAGTGCGTAATGTCTTGGTTGAAATGCATGGAAATAATGGAAGCATTGACGGTGATCCACCAGCAGCGATGCGTTATACAGAGGCAAGACTATCAGCTTTTGCTTCAGAACTTTTACTAGATATCGATAAACGTACAGTAGAATTTATTCCAAACTTTGATGATACGAGTAATGAGCCTGTCGTGTTACCAGCAAAATTTCCTAATTTGTTAGTCAATGGTTCAACTGGTATCTCAGCTGGTTATGCAACAGAAATCCCTCCACATCATTTAGGTGAGGTAATTGAAGCTGTTATTATGAGAATTAATCAGCCCACATCGACTGTTGATGATTTAATGACCGTGATTAAAGGACCTGACTTTCCTACTGGTGGAATTATTCAAGGTGTTGACGGAATTAAAAAGGCCTACGAAACAGGTAAAGGGAAAATCATTGTTAGAGGAAAAGCCGAGATCGAAACGGTTCGAGGCGGAAAACAACAAATTGTTGTAACAGAAATACCATTTGAAGTAAATAAAGCAAACCTAGTCAAGAAAATGGATGAATTCCGCCTTGATAGAAAGGTGGAGGGGATTAGCGAAGTACGTGATGAAACGGACCGAACAGGCCTTCGCATTGTCATCGAGCTAAAAAAGGAAGCAGATGCAGAAGGTGTATTATATTATTTATATAAAAATTCAGATCTGCAAATTACGTACAATTTTAACATGGTTGCCATTCATAACAAGCGACCAAAACTATTAGGTTTACCTCAGATTTTAGATTCATATATTGAACATCAGCGAGAAGTCATTTCAAATCGTTCTCGTTTTGAGCTTGAAAAAGCTCGCGAACGACAGCATGTGGTTGAAGGGTTAATTAAAGCCCTATCGATTTTAGATGAAGTCATCGCGACAATTCGTGCATCAAAAGATAAACGTGATGCGAAAAATAATTTAATGGCGAAGTACCAATTTACAGAGCCCCAGGCAGAAGCGATTGTCTCTTTACAGTTATATCGCTTAACTAATACCGATATTACCGCTCTTGAAGCAGAGGCGAAAGAGCTTAATGATAAAATTAACGAGCTTGTTGAGATTTTAAATAATGAGAAAAAGCTGTTAAGTGTTATTAAAAATGACTTGAAACGGATCAAGAAAACATATGCGGACGAACGTCGTTCAAAGATCGAAAACGAAATTGAAGAAATTAAAATTAATTTAGAAGTCATGATTCCTTCTGAGGATGTTATTGTTACGATCACAAAAGATGGATATGTAAAACGGACAAGTCTAAGGTCGTATACAGCTTCAAATGGTCAAGATTTTGGAATGAAAGATACTGACCGGTTGTTACGAAAATGCGAAATTAACACGACTGAGGTAATTCTCCTATTTACTAACAAAGGAAATTATTTATATTGTCCAGTACATGAATTGCCGGATATAAGGTGGAAAGATCTAGGTCAGCATATTGCTAATATTATCCCGATTGACCGTGATGAAACAATTATTGAGGCGATACCAATAAAGGATTTTGATGTTGCTCAATATTTATTGTTTGTTACAAAGAATGGTATGGTGAAGAAATCGGAGCTTTCACAATATAAAGCTCAACGTTATTCAAAGCCATTAGTTGCTATAAATTTAAAAAATGATGATGAAGTTGTTGATGTACATCTTACAGATGGAAATAGCGGTATGTTTATCGCAACACATACAGGCTATGCATTATGGTTTAGTGAGGAAGAAGTTAATATTGTCGGTGCAAGGGCAGCGGGAGTTAAAGCAATCAATCTTAAAGATACCGACGTAGTTGTAAATGGAAAAGTGATTGATGGTGAAGAAAAGGATGTTGTGATTGTTACTCAACGTGGCGCAATTAAGAAAATGCGATTGTCTGAGTTTGAGAAAGCAACTCGGGCAAAACGTGGTGTTGTTATGCTAAGAGAACTTAAAAACAATCCACACCGAATTGTTAGCTGTACTCTAGTTAATCAACATGATGAAGTTTATATTGAGACAGAGAAAGGTCGCATCGAAATAATTAATCCAAGTAATCTTCGTCCAAATGATCGTTATAGTAATGGTTCATTTATCATAGATGAAAATGAAGACGGAAGGGTAAAAGAAGTTTGGGTTGAAAAAAGGAAAGAAGAAAATCAGTAGGATAAAAACTGTTGAGAACCCAATTCTCAACAGTTTTTTGTGAATTTATTTGAAGAGGAAAATTTAGACTTTTAGAGAATACTTTAACTTGAACAAAAGGGTAAGTCAATAAAGATAGTCTTGTAGATATCAAAAGAAATAGTTTTATATTAGTTTATCATTATTAAGTGTAGGAAGGTGGAGGAAGCAGTAAAAATGAAGACAATCATACGAATGTTTGAGCATTTATATTGGGCTAATCAGCGTATTTTAGAAACCTTACAAAATCTTGATTATAATCAAAAAAATAAACAGACTCTAAAGTTATTTTCACATCTCCTTTTTGCAGAACAAGTATGGTTAAATAGATTACAAGGGAAAGACAGTTCGGAGCTGCCGATTTGGGGTGAAATTGAGCTAGCGGGCTGTATAGAATTAGCCAAACAAAATGAAAAAGGATTTGTTGAATATCTTACGAGTTTACAAGGTTCCGATTTAGATTGTAGGATTACTTATTGTAATAGTATGGGGGAAGAATTTGACACATCTATAAGAGATATTTTAAGCCATATTTCACTCCATGGTCATTATCATCGAGGCCAGATTAACCTACGACTTCGTCAAGATGGGCTTGAACCTGTTTCGATTGACTACATAACTTTTGTGAGATGAATTTTAAATGGGAACATTACAAACTAAGTAAAGGAGTTGGACGCATGCAATATATCGTAACTGCTTATGATGGTACGGATGAAAAAGCGATTGAAAGGAGGTTACTAGTAAGAGAAGCACATTTAAAATCAGTAAAAAAAAGATTTGAGGAAGGTCAACATTTATATGGAGCGGCTATCCTTGATCATGATGGAAAAATGATAGGGTCCATGATGGTAGTCGATTATCCATCCAAGCAAGAGTTAAATGAATGGCTGAAGGATGAGCCATATGTTACAGCCAATGTATGGCAAAAGATAGATATAAAACCATGTAAAGTGGCACCTATATTTATGAATCTTTATGTATAATGAATAGCTGACAATTATAGATGCATAATGTGGAAGTAATGGAGTACGGAATAGAAATTTAGTAAATAAGTATTCTTGAATTTTTCAAGTATAAATAAATCGGTTGTTTTGCTATGATTCATCCTTATCATGATATTTCATTAATATTCTTTATGTTATAATAAATATAGACTTATTATCATAAAGTTTAAGGATGGTGATAGTAATGAAACTACGAGACAAAAATCGTAAGAAAAAACGCGACATTCTTAAAGATTATATAAAAAATAAGTTGAAAAATTTAAAGCCCAAATCGAGTAAATCACCTGTTTCAAATTTAAAATCTGCGTCTTAATTCTTCAAAACTCCCTTTCATTTTGAAAGGGTTTTTTTATTGTTAAACCGATATATGTCTTACATAAGAGCTAATTGTTGAATGAAAACGAGCTGCTAACGCAGCTCATTATTTATTAATCATATTGAAAAGATATTGTAAAATTCACATGCATTTGTTGATGTATTTGTTCGAATGGCGTTAACATCCTCATTTAACAATTTAGAAAGGACAGGGAGCATCTCTTTAAGAAAGAGTGGAGTTGTTTCTCTTCCGTCAAATATATCCGAAAATGGCCAAGGTCCATCGGTTTCTAATAATAAGAGCTCCTTAGGAATTTTCTTGACAAGCTCCTGGTCCCTTTTACGATAAACAACCTCAGGTGTAACGGACACAAAGTATTGATTTTGAATGATTTTCGCAAGTGTCTCTGACTTGGCTTTGAGCCAATGAAAATGAGCTTGTTTCACATGATGTTTAACAAGCATATCAACAACAATATCAGCATGTTCATGAACAGCGTGTAATGCAATGGGTAAAGTCTGTTCAACAGAAATCTTTATCATTTCTTCTAAAAATTCTATGTACGCTGCCAAGTTTGTTTGCTTCCTTTGCTTTAATGTATAGTATGGCAGCCCTACCTCTCCAATTGCAGAAATGAGATGTCGTTCTTTTTTGAGCAGAGTTTGCCATTCCACAAGGTCTGTTGAATTTGGTAACTCTTGTTCCGGATGAAAGCCAATTGCGCATGAGATAAAGGTAGGATACCGTTTTTTATACTCCAAAGTTTGATAACTAGAAGCTAAGTCCGTTGAAACTGCAACAATATGTGTGATACCTGCGTTCATCCACGATTCTACTTGTTTATCAATATTATGATATTGATCTAAATGAATATGGGCGTCAATCATTTCAAACTATTACCTTATCACGTAAATATGCTGAAAATTGATGCATTTCTTCGCTGTTGACAAAACCGGCTTGGGCACTTGTAGCATTGCCACCGCCTTTTCCATGGTAGGCTGCTAATTCCTCTTTAAAGATTTTTCCGCAATTTAGTTCAAACGACCCGTTATGAGCAACAAATAGTTTATTTTCTTTCATTGTTGTAAAAATAACAAGCTTGTCCTCTTTTTTTAGTACTGCACGAGCTAACCCTTGGACATCTTTAAATGGTAGTTCGTCAAACTGTTTAACGATCACTGTGGAAGTATGTTCCTGTAATAACTGCATAGCTTGGAAATGTTGGATTTCTTCTTTTAACACATCCACCTGTTTTTGGAGCTGTTTATTCTCAGCCTCTACTTTAACAAGATGATGATAGACATTTTCTCTTGTACCGCTAATATGCTGAGCAAGTTCACCCATTAATTTTGATGTTTGCTGATAATCTTCTAATGCTCGTTTTCCACATTTAAAATGAATACGGATATTACCTTTTTGCTTTTCGGTTTTTACAAGCTTAATCATTCCTAATTCGCCTGTTTGGCTTACATGTGTTCCGCAGCATGCAGAAATATCGATACCATCTATTTCTACAATTCGAATCGGCTCAGATACATCAGGAGTTTTCCGTAATTGTAAAGATTCCATTTCATCCTTCGTCACAAAGTATGTTTTGATATTTATGTTGTTATATATGTATTGATTTACTTTTTCCTCTACTTGCTGGATTTCTTTATCGGTCAATCTTTGAGCTGTTACATCAATCGTGGTTGAATCGATACCAAGATGAAAGCTTACTGTATGGTAATCAAACAGTTCTACCAAAAGTGCTGATAATAAGTGTTGTCCTGTATGCTGTTGTGTATGGTCAAAACGTCTTTTCCAGTCAATTTTACATGTTACTGTGCTGGCTTTCGGCTCTGAATGAAGCTTATGATATATTTCATTATCTTTTTCAAACACATCAACAACCTCAAGTGACCCGATGGTCCCTTTGTCACAAGGTTGACCACCACCTTCAGGATAAAATGCTGTTTCTTTTAAAGTAACTAAGTAATAGTCATCAACTTTTAGTATTTGAGTGACCGTGGTTTCCCACTCTTTACAGGTAGGGTCTGTATAATAAAGTTTTTCCGTCATAGTTAACAATCCTTCCGTCATAAATTCCGTTTGTACTCATCTTATTTTACCTAATGAACTTACTATTTGAAACTCATTTAAAATAGGCCCTTAATTCGCTTAAAATGGGCTTGGATTAAAGAAACTTCATCATGGCTTATTCGTCAAATATAGTGAGGTGAGAAAAATGAGGAAAATTTATACAGTTGTTGTAAAGTCAATCGTTCTTGGTATATTGATGATGGGTCTTCTTTTTACTAATGTCAATTATTCAGAAGCGACAGTAAGTGAAGGTCACTCCATCATAGTGAAGAAAGGTGACACTCTTTATCGGCTTTCAAAACAATATAATACAAGTGTCGATGAGTTGAAGAGATTAAATAACCTTTCTAATAATACGATTTATATTGGGCAAACGTTGTTTGTATCAAGTCAAAAGAAGGACTTAGCAAACTATTACAAAGTAATGGTAGGATCTTTTTCACAGGAAAAAAACGCAAAATTTCGAGTCCAATGGCTAAAGAGTAAAGGAGTTGCAAGTATTGTTGTTCCAAGAGTCATTAATGGAAAAACGTACTATCAGGTTCAAGCAGGTTCATATGAAACTACAAAACAAGCGAATGTTCAATTAAACAAGGCAAAAAAACTTGGGATAACGGATGCATATTTATTAATTCAAAAGGAGTTAAACATTAATGGGGTTACCTTAGGGGATTCTGAAAACCAATTACAACAAGCATTTGGTAAACCTACAAAAATTGATACAGTTTCAAATGAAAAAGTGTATTATTATAGCAACCAGGGTGTATCGATCAGAGCTACTTCAAAGAGTGGAAATAATTCTTTCACAAAATTGGCACTGTATATAGAAGAAAGTAAGGAAAATGCAGGACACGACTATCCAAGTACAAAACAAGAAATGATAACACAGTTTGGAAACCCAAATAAAGTAAAAACAACATCATGCTTTGAAACAGCAAGTTGTGAAGAGTTTGTCTATCAACTTGACGGGCAACAGTTAACTGTTCGTTTAAGCTGGGATGGAAAAAAGGTAGAATTTATAAAACTTGAAAACTTATAAATCTTTTGCAGGTGTACTTTTTTAGTACATCTTTTTTTCTTATAAAATTACTAGGGATTAAAATTTTTTTTTGAAAAATACCAAATATTACTTATAAAAGGTGTTGAAAAGCCCTTGAATAAAGCGAATATGAACTAAAGTTTAATTCATACTAATCCGATAAGAAATGTATTGACTTTTAATAAAAACATAGATAAAATAAAAAACAATTAAGATAAATGAAGCGGGACAGAGAAGTAGCTTCTATTCTTTAACTGAGACAGATACATAAAAATATGCAGCTAAGAGTGTCAAATGAAAAGGAGGGACTCGTTTGGAGAAGGAAACAAATACAGATGAACTTTTTAAACAGCTACAAACGATGTTAGATTCAATCAAATTCGGGTCCATTACACTTGTTGTTCAAGATGGAAAAGTGATTCAAATTGAAAAAAATGAAAAAGTAAGATTGAAATGATAAATTGCTGACTAGAAAAACTAGAGGCAGTTTTAACCCTTAGAAAAAGGTTGGAACTGTCTCTTTTTTGATAGCTTCTACCTGCTAGAAAAAAGGAGTGTTGTTTAATGAACGAAACAATTCGTTATGAGAATTTTGAGGTTGCCAGTCCTGTTGATTTTTCAATTGATAATGATACAAAAGGTGCGTTAGAAGTATTAGAGTGGGCTTATTCAACTTATAAAGAAGAAATCGTATATGCTTGTAGTTTTGGGATAGAAGGAATTGTCATGATTGATTTGTTATCAAAAGTGAAGCCTGATGCCCACATCGTTTTTTTAGATACGGGGCTCCACTTCGAAGAAACATATAAATTAATTGATAAAGTAAAGTTACGTTATCCTAGCATGAACATTGAAATGAAAAAACCCAAATTAACGTTAGGAGAACAAGCAGAGTTATATGGAGAAGAATTATGGAAAACTAATGCTAACAAATGCTGTGAGTTGCGAAAAATTCTTCCGTTAACAGAGGTGCTATCAGGTGCAACAGCTTGGATCTCAGGGCTTCGACGCGAACAATCAGAATCAAGGAAGAATACTCAGTTTATTAATAAGGATAACCGTTTTAAATCCGTTAAGGTTTGTCCATTAATTCATTGGACATGGAAGGATATTTGGAGATACGCTCACAAACATGACCTAGATTACAACACGTTACATGACAATGGATATCCAAGTATCGGATGTAAGCCATGTACTCAGCCTGCCTTTAATGCTGATGATTTACGCTCAGGAAGATGGAGTGGCAGTCAAAAAGTTGAATGTGGACTTCATACTTAATAAAACGAGTATGGTAAAAAATTGAAACATGGTAATGTAAAAAAGATAGTCTATACAGTTAAATAGAAGAGGGATAAGCCTATGATAATGACGATTGCTGCATGCATTATTGCGTTGTTTTTTGCAATGAATATTGGGGCAAGTGGTGCAGCAGCATCAATAAGCATTGCATATGGTTCAGGAGCGATTGCTAAAAGAAGAAATGCTCTTATCATATGTGCAATTGCCATTTTTGCTGGAGCTGCGATTGGAGGTAGTGAGGTAGTAAAAACGATTGGCGAAGGGATTATCCCTCAATCACTACTGACATCTAAGATTGTATTAATTATTTTAGTGTCAGCCACTTCATCTTTATTCATTGCTAATCTTATTGGAATCCCCTTATCTACCAGTGAAATCACAGTTGGTTCTGTAATAGGGGTAGGGGTCGCGTTACAAGCTTTATATATTAATAAAATTCTCATTATAGTGAGTTTTTGGATTATCATTCCTGTAGTAGCCTTTGGAATTGCTTTTCTTTTAGGTAAGTTGATTCATAAGATTGAATCTAAACATCCAACCATTGCAAAAGGGAAATATAAAAAAGTAATTATGTTATTTGTTGTTATTGTTGGATTTTTAGAAGCATTTTCAGCTGGTATGAACAATGTAGCAAATGCGATTGGACCGTTGGTTGGTGCTGAAATTGTTTCCATTAAATCTGGGATATTGATTGGTGGTTTATTTATTGCAATTGGAGCCTTATTTCTTGGAAGTAGGGTACTTGAAACAAATGCAAAAAGTATAACGAGAATCTCTCCGCTAGAAGGTGGAGCAATCTCAAGTACAGGAGCCTTTCTAGTTATTCTTGCTTCGGTCTTTGGATTGCCAGTTCCGTTAACTCAAGTGACGAGCTCAGCAATCATAGGGATTGGAACAGCTCAAAATGGAATGAATATATGGAAAAAACAAATCATTAGTAAAATTATTAAAGTTTGGGTCGTATCACCAATTTTTTCAATGGTCATTTCATATGGATTGGTGAAGTTATTCATAAATAGCGATTTCTACACAATTGTAATCTTGGTAGGGGTTTGTGCAGCAACATTAGGAACTCTGAGCTTAATTAAAACAATTCGTGAAGATAATCGGGCATATCAAGAACATGGTGGGGGCATTTAACCATTAAACCAAGTAAAGTTATATGAATTATATAATTAGGAGGAGTTAGCAATGACTTTAAGTACACCACATGGAGGAACATTAATTAATCGTTGGAATCCATCCTACGATTATTCAAAAATAGAAAAGGAAATCAGCTTAGACAATACATCGCTAAGTGACTTGGAACTAATCGGAACTGGGGCATATAGTCCAATTGAAGGTTTCTTAACACAAGAAGACTACAATTCAGTTGTCGAAAATATGAAACTTGCTAGTGGTCATGTCTGGAGTATTCCGATTACATTACCAGTGACAGAGGAACAATCTAACGATTTATCTGTTGGAGAAGAAGTTCGATTAGTAAAAGATGGCGAAATTTACGGTGTGATTACAATTACAGATATTTACACACCTGATAAACAGAGGGAAGCAGAGAATGTTTATCGCACGACTGATCTTGCACACCCTGGTGTGAAGAAAATGTTTGATCGTGGAGATGTCTATGTTGGAGGCCCTATTACACTTGTAAAGCGAATTGTAAGAGAAAAATTCGAATCATTTTACCTTGATCCAGCACAAACTAGAGAAATCTTTGAAGAAAAGGGTTGGAATAAGGTAGTCGGTTTTCAAACAAGAAACCCTGTTCACCGAGCACATGAATATATTCAAAAATTAGCACTTGAATCTGTTGATGGGTTGTTTCTAAATCCATTAGTAGGTGAAACAAAATCTGATGATATTTCAGCTGAAATTAGAATGGAAAGCTATCAAGTACTACTTAAAAACTACTATCCAGAAGATCGTGTGTTTCTGGCCGTATTCCCTGCAGCAATGCGTTATGCGGGTCCAAGAGAAGCAATTTTCCATGCAATGGTTCGTAAAAACTATGGCTGCACGCACTTTATCGTAGGCCGTGACCACGCAGGTGTTGGCGATTATTATGGAACTTATGATGCACAGTTAATTTTTGATAACTTTACACAAGATGAGCTAGGTATTACATTGTTCTTCTTTGAACACAGTTTTTATTGCACAAAATGTGAAAATATGGCTTCAACGAAGACCTGCCCACATGGTAAGGAAGATCGTGTGATATTATCAGGTACGAAAGTTAGAGAAATGCTTCGTAAAGGTGAACTTCCTCCAAGCACGTTCAGCCGTAAAGAAGTTGTTGAAGTGTTAATTAAAGGAATGAAGGAACAACCTGTTTCAGCTCGATAATAAGGGAGGCTTTTACATGAGTACAAATATCACATGGCATGAATCATCGTTAACAAAACAAGCACGTCGTAATCTTAATCAACATCAAAGTTTTATCCTTTGGTTTACGGGATTGTCTGGTTCTGGAAAATCAACTGTAGCGAATGCTGTTGCTAGTAGGCTTTATGAATTAAAAGTAAGGAATTATGTATTAGATGGTGATAATGTTCGCCACGGATTAAACCGTGATTTAGGATTTTCTGATGATGATAGGAAAGAAAACATTAGAAGGATTGGTGAAGTGTCAAAATTGTTTGTTGATAGTGGACAAGTTGTATTAACAGCATTTATTTCACCGTTCCAGGAAGATCGTCAGCTTGTTCGTGATTTGGTAGAAGAAGAGGAGTTTATTGAAGTGTTTGTAAAATGCCCTCTTGAAGAATGCGAAAATCGTGATCCAAAAGGACTTTACCAGAAAGCACGTCAAGGAGTGATTCCTGAATTTACGGGAATTAGTTCTCCATATGAAGAGCCATCTACCCCTGAGCTAACAGTAGAAACAAACAAGTATTCTGTTGAAGAATGTGTTGAACAAGTAATTGATTACTTATCTGCAAGAGATTTAATATAGGATAGTATCGGATCTTTAAAAAATGTTTTGTAGCAAATATTAGTATTGTGAAGGTCGTCGCCTAGACGATCTTATTTTTTTGCTATTTTATTTAATAAAGGGACAATGAAAATTTTTTATGAATTTTAATGTATCGTAACCTTTTACTACAATAGATATAACCCCTTTTTACGTTCTACTATCTTCGATTAAAGAACAAAATCTGCAAACCTCCTTTTTTAATAACCCCAAATTGCACAAAATAATAACAAAAGGAGTGATTATATGGCACAGACTCAATTTGATTACAACGTTCTTTCTGTCTTAGAAGATAAAATTCAACTAATTAAAACGGAGAAAGGGGCTATTTATTTAGTTGGACCCATTAAACTTCCTGTTAATTTGTATGGAGAAACCGTTGAATTTAAATGGTATTGCTGGTTAAATTGTGACGAAGTAACCGAGAATTTCGAAAGGATTATTACTAAGTTATCGTCTGTTAATTTAGCAGAATTTCAACAATCAAGTGTTCTTGCTTATGGTGACTTTGAGTACGGTGACGATGCGATTATTCGTATGCATTCGATTTGTCATACAGGAGACATATTTGGAAGTAAACGTTGTGATTGTGGGTTTCAATTAAAACAATCGATGAAAATGATTGTGGAGCATGGTACTGGTGCATTATTTTACCTGGCTAATCATGAAGGCAGAGGTATTGGCTTATTCAGTAAAGCAATGGCTTATATTCTTCAGCAAAATGGCTATGACACTGTTGAAGCAAATCAAGCGCTTGGTTTTGTTGATGATTCCAGAAATTATGATGATGCGTTACAGGTTTTAAAAGCATTAAGAAACAAACCTGTTACTCTCATTACCAACAATCCCCGAAAATTAGAAGCCTTAAAAAACGCTGGCTTATCTGTGTCAGGAAGAGAGCCATTATGGGGCGATGTATCGGAATATAATGAAAAATACCTTGAAACAAAGATCAAACGTTCTGGTCACATTAGCGAGGATGATCCTTGTTGTAATGATTAAGCATATATTTTTTCTAAGATGTAAAAGGAGTACCTGACATTGATTCCAATTAATATACTTGATTATTCACCAATATTTGAAGGCGCCAATGCTCGTGAAGCGTTATTTCATACGAGGGAGTTAGCACAGCTAGCTGACAGATTAGGATATCACCGTTACTGGGTGTCTGAACACCATTATGTGTTTTCAGTTGCAGGAAGTACCCCTGAGTTGCTGATGATGCAATTAGCTGCTTCTACTAATCATATACGGATTGGTTCAGGAGGAATCATGCTGCCCCATTATAGCTCTTACAAAGTTGCTGAAAATTTCCGGATGTTGGAGGCTTTTCATCCAAACCGAATTGATTTGGGGGTAGGGAGATCACCAAGTTTCCAAATGGTGAATAGGGCGTTAAATGAAGCGAGGGGCAAACGAGTCCTATATGAACAGCAAGTGAAAGATCTTATTAAATACTTAACAGATAACACAAACGAAGAGCACCGCTTTAGAGAGCTAATAGCAACACCTGTTATTCCTTCAATTCCTGAGATCTGGATACTTGGCAGGGGCTCAGGTAGTGCAGAGATTGCTGCGGAAAATGGCTTATCATACGCATTCGCTCACTTTGCTCCTCCATCAAGTACAAACGGTCAGGAAGTCGTCAAAGATTATCGAAGACATTTCAAGCCAAGTTCTTTACTTGAAAATCCAAAAGTCATGATCGCCGTGTTTGCGATTATCGCTGAAACATCGGAGGAAGCTGAGATCATTGCCAAAGCATTCGATTTATGGCTGCTTACGATTGAATCTAACCACCAGCCTCCATACTTTCCTTCCATTCAAACAGCTAAGGAACGTGGACTAAGTATTGTTGAGCAGGAAAGAGCCAACCAAAATCGAACACGTATTATTATCGGTGATCCAAAACAGGTTAAAGCGGGTATTGAAGAAGTAGCAACAAGGTATGATGCTGATGAAATGACAGTTATTCTGAAATTTTATGATGCGAAAAATAGAATGAACGGAATAAAATTATTGGCAGAAGAAATTGGATTAAATGCCGGCAGGTAAAATGATCTAATTATATACATACTTAAGGATTTAGGAGAATAAAAAGGATTTTTATTAAATGAAAACATCTTATTATAAGGTTCAATTGATTTGATGATTATGGAGTAGTTGAGTACATTTTGGAATTGGTTGCATAGGAAAACGTTCCGAGATGTCAAGAGAGCTAAACTCATTTATTGAGTAAGAGCTAATCGAGAAGCGATTAGCTCTTTTTTCTTTAATAATTGAAAAATACAAAAGGGAATAATTTCTTACTTACTATCTCTACAATACATCATTTAACTCAGTATCTGAGTATATCGAAATGAGTACCACAGCTTTTGTTTCACCAACGTTTTTTACAAAATGTGGGACACTTGCATTCCAGCTAAATGAATCGCCTGCTTCCACTATAAAAGAGTCTTCACCTTGTTCTGCTAAGATTTTTCCTTCTAATACTAAATGGCATTCTTCACCTTCATGTGAATTTGGTTCTCCAATGGTTGCCCCGGGGGGAAACTCTACAATCATCATTCGTAATCCGCCCTTCGATGCTAAATGCTCGATCTTTAGGCCATTAAAAGTTGATGTTGTTCTTGATTCTTTTCGGACGACACGCATATGTTGATTCTTTTCTAGAAGTAAGTATGGTAAGGGAACTTCGAGAAAGGAAGCAATTGTACTTAGCGTACTAATGGAAGGAGACGTGTTGTTGTTTTCAATGTTGCTTATGAACCCTTTTGAAAGACCGGTTGCTTCACACATCTGTGCGATTGTAATTTTTTTTCTGTTACGAATTGCACGAATTTTTGTGCCTATATCCAGTTTAATCACTCCTTATATAGTTTACAAATAGAAAACATATTTTTATATTAGCAAAAAAAACGTTGACAAGCTACATGGATTATTGTTATCTTATAAACAACAAATATTCTTATAAGAAACCAAGTGGGGTTGTCCCCTTCTTTTTTTGGATATGGGTTTTCAAATATGAATATTTTATTTTTATATAAATCAAATTTACTCTTCATATATAGGAAAAAAGTAAATATACGATGATAGGGGGAAATACATTTGAAATCGCCAATGTTTTATCGAGTCCGTAAGCCATCTAAGATCGAGTCAGATAAAAAATATCCAGCTTTATTTGTTTTTCATGGGATGGGCAGTAATGAACAAGATATGCTGTCATTAGTAGATGAGTTGGAAGATCGTTTCTTTATTTTTAGTGTTAGGGGGCATGTATCACAGCCACCTGGTTACGCTTATTTTACAATTCAAGGATTTGGGAAACCGCATAGAGAAGGATTTGATCATGGTATTAACCAGCTTTCTAGTTTTATTGGTTATATAGAGGAACAATACCAAGTAGACAGTGAACGTTTATATCTACTAGGATTTAGTCAAGGAGCAATCGTATCCATGACCCTTGGGCTTACGTTAGGAAATAAAGTGAAGGGGATTATAGCTTTAAACGGGTACATTCCTAGTTTCGTAAAGGAAGATTACAATATCAAACCAGTTGAAGAAGTTTCATTGTTTATCTCACATGGTGAATTTGACAATATCTTGCCATATCAGTGGGGAATAGAAAATAATGAGTATTTTACTAGCTTGAATGCTCAAGTAACCTTTAAAACCTACCAAGTAGGACATACTGTTTCACTTGAAAATAAACGTGATTTTACAAGCTGGCTCATTGAAGAGTTAAATAAAGATCAATAAGGAGGTACGAAACGTGCTACCATCATTATTTGTTGCACACGGTGCACCATTACTAGCAATTGAAAATAATGAGTATACACAGTTTTTAGAGCAAGTAGGTACGAATTATCCTAAGCCAAAGGCAGTTGTATTATTTTCAGCACACTGGGAATCACGTATCCAAAAAGTGAGTAGGGTAGATGAATTTGAAACCATTTATGATTTTGGTGGTTTTCCAGAGGCGTTATATCGTATCAAGTATCCTGCCAAAGGGGATCATTCAGTAACAAAACAAATTGAGGAATGTTTCTCAGCACAAGATATTCCTTATGAAATAGATGCAAAACGTGGATTAGATCATGGAGCATGGGTTGTTCTTAGAATGATCTATCCAAATGCTGACATTCCCGTTATTTCAATGTCTGTAGACCCTACCCTTACACCAAAGGAGCAATATCAGATTGGAAAGTCTCTACATCAATTGAGACAAAAAGATATTTTAATTATTGCGAGTGGGGGAACGGTTCATAACTTAGGAGCATTGAAAATGGCGAGCGATGATGGAATGATTGATCAATGGGCACTAGATTTTGATACATGGTTAGAGCGTCATGTCACGGAATGGGATTTAGATGCACTTTTTAACTACACATCATTAGCACCAAATGCTGAATATGCTGTACCACCATATGGAAATGAACATTTTATTCCACTCTTCTATGCGATGGGTGCAGCAGATGATGAAAAGAGTGCAACATTATTACATCGTAGTTATCGATACGGCAATCTTAGTCACAGTGTTTGGCAATTTGGGGAATCGAAGTAAATAATAAAAATTATTAATATAAACATACAGGAGGAAAATGAAATGATAAATAAATTTGAAAATGGTACATTACTTTTACGAGTGGTATTAGGGTTAACATTTTTTGTTCATGGACTAGTGAAGTTTCAAGGTGGAATTGAAAATACTGTTGGCTGGTTTAGTAGTATTGGATTACCAGGATTCTTAGCTTACGGTGTAGCAGTAATAGAACTTATTGGTGGATTAATGTTAGTTCTTGGTTTATTTAGCAGAGTTGTATCAGGCTTATTAGCACTAATCATGGTGGGAGCAATCGTCAAAGTAAAGCTAGCAGCTGGATTTTTAGGAAATGGCCAAGGTGCAGGGTTCGAACTAGATTTAGCATTTTTAGCAATGGCAGTAGTGATTGCTATCAGTGGCTCAAAGTCATTTGCTCTTGACCAAGTGATTTTCAAAGGAAAAGAAACTTGGAACGCAACAAGTGTTAATTAATCTAGCTACCAAAGCATTACTTCCAATAGGAGGTAATGCTTTGTTTATGTAAAAATATTCAACTGTAAAAAGGAATATATCTCAGTGAAAAGCTCTTTTCATGAATATAATATGTTCAAATTTTTTGATATAATTGAGAGACAACAGAATAATGTATTGGAGCTAACATCTCATTAATTCGTGCGGATTTAATAGAGGTATTAACATAGTAATAGGATGAACTTCGCAATAAAAATTGATTGTACCTAATGAATGATAAGGAAGAATGTATGAATACTATTCCATTGTTTAAAAAAAGAAAATTAACACCAGACTTAGCACGTGGTTTTATGTTATTGTTTATTGCTTTGGCACATGCAAATCAATTTATATATTCAACTGAACGAGGAGTTACTTTCGCGGACCAATTATCTGTATTTTTTCGGCAGATTTTTATTGATGGACGTGCTTTCCCTTTGTTTGCTATCCTTTTTGGATATGGTCTCCATCAAGTATATAAAGCTCAAGAGAAAAAAGGAAACAGCTGGAAAGACACGAAGAAGGTCTTTACACTCAGAGGAGCTTGGATGTTAGTGATAGGCTTTTTCCATGCAACTCTTTTCTTGGCGGATATTATCGGGGTGTATGGATTTATCGCGCTCCTTTTTGCAAGTATATTTCTGCGACTATCCAATAAAAAGATAATTATAACAGCTGTGATATTTCTTGTCTTAGTGGTAGTATTTGCTCCTTCTATGCCTAGAGGATTTGATGCTTTAAATATGGAAGTCACTAACTCCGCTACGATTGAGGATCCAATTGAGGCTTCAATTACCCGTATGTATGATTGGCTGTTTTACACACCTGTACTGAGTTATCAAGTAATCCCCGGGGTATTAATTGGTATAATAATCGCGCGATTTCAGTTAATAGATAACCCTACGAATCATAGGAAGGCACTTAAAACGGTTGCGATAGTGGGACTTTTACTATCAACTGTTGGTGGAATTCCAATGGCCCTAATGTCTTCATTGTTTTGGACAAATTATAGTCATGTATTGGAAGTATCAGCAAAGTCCCTTCACACCATAACGGGTTATGCAGGTGGAATAGGATGGACAGCACTGATTGGATTGCTTGTAAGTATGCTAGAAGGCAAAAGTGGAAGCGTTACAAAAGCTATTGCAGCACTAGGACAACGTTCTTTGAGTTTTTACCTATTTCAGTCCGTTATGTTTGTTATCATTTTAGCTCCTTATGCTGGTGGACTTGGTGGGAGAATTAGTCAATTGGAGAGTGACTTGATAGCAGTCTTGGTTTGGTTTTTTTCCGTACTAGTTGCAAATTATATGAACCAGAGATTAATTCGAGGACCTTTTGAAACCTTCCTACGAAGGAGGTCATCAATATAACATTTTTCAAAAAATATACAAAAAATAGCTGACGAAATCGCACTATAATTCATATGCTATTTTTTGTGGATTGATATAATAACGATTGATTTATTTTTAATTGTGTGTTTTCACACCTTCAAAAAATATATTTTGTGGTCTTGTGTTATGTAGCGAATTCACTTGCGGAATGGCAGAGAAAAACCATAATGGATTCTATCCATTATGTAATAATTCATTCTCCTTTAGGGGTTTAAAAAGCGTAACAAGTTCACTAGTTGAAAAGTGGTTTATCTAATTTAGCTCCCTAAACTCTTTATATTCATCTATGTAGAAGGCTATATAACCACAATTTGAACAAACGGCTGCTTTAGCTTTTGCAGACACTTTTTTGAAGAGCCCTTTCCCTTTTTTACTTATTTTAATTCCGGACAAATCACCTTCAACATTAACCTTACAATCTTTTATCATTTCATTTTGACATTGATTACACTTCATCTTTTTACCCACCTTTTATTAAACTTGCTAATTTTATTACAAAGAACTAAACATAAAGTGAAGTACCTTTACTCAACCATGCAGATAATCATATTTCATAATTTGTATAAGAAACTAACAATTTCGTTCGAAATTGAAAAAATGGAATATTGTAATTATATGTTAAAATAAATCTAGAGTTTATGAAAGGTTATTTTTAACCTAATGAAGCAGTTTAGCAACAGAATTGGAGGGTCTAGCCATGGGCATTAGGAATTATTATCTTGATTGGAGGCGTCTCCGGAACCGGTAAAACTTCTGTCCGCAAAGAATTACAGCGGCTCGGCTACCATGTTATTAATGGTGACCGTGAATTGGTATATCAAGGCGATCCGGAAACTGGTATACCGACGGGTGGGGTCGAGGATGGCACCACGTACGAACAGTACATGCGGCATGTACACGAACACCACATTTGGGATGTAGATAAAGTAAAAGCTTTGGTCGCCATCCAAGATTAGGCGGTAACATTTGCGGTGGTTCTAGGAACTTTTCGAAATTCATAGGTCTATTTGACGTCGTGTTTGCCATCGAGGTCAACCATGACACATTGAATCGGCGGTTTGACGAGTGACCGGAAGATGAGTGGGGCGGAAAAGGAAGGAATATGCCAACTTAAAATCGAAATGTAGGGTCAATTTGACACCCTCCTTTTTCATTAGTTTTGGTAAAAATTTTAAAGAATTATTTGAGAAAATTTGTGGCAATCAACTAGAAGAAGCATTTTTGTTGTTTGTTGTTGGAAAAGAAAATCGATAAGTTTACGAATCTCCACTTCAAATTCATTATACGCTTTTTAATTAGTATTTGAGCAAGTATTTCACAAAGAGGTGCTTATCATTTTTATCCAAAGATAATTGGATATTTATGTTAAAATTATAAATGCTAAAGCACTTATATTATATAACGTAGTGGAATTTGGTAGTAATCACAATAAAGAGGTATTGCAATTGAATTTGTTACTTTTGATAACTATTGGATTTTTCATAATCGGATTTGTGACTCTCTCTTTTAGTAAGAGAAAATTAGAAAGTAAGAAAAGCTCAACTACCCAATCCTTTGTTTGGTGGATAGTGGGCACTGCTGTTTGGGGTGCAGCGAATCTTATTCTGTTTACGTTTTGGTCCAGCAATAATTAGTGAGTTTTTGGCAATGGTAGCTCTTATGTAGGTTTGAAATATAAAAATTCTTTGTATCTGAAAAAATACAAATAGGTGGAAGACGTTAAGCATTTCAAGATGACAATCTAAATCATCCATACCTCTATAAGTTAAAAAGGACTCAATAAATAAATACTTTCAATGGGGGAGAGTAATGGAATTTAAAATATTCGATAATGTAACAGCTTATCGTGATAAGGTTAAAAGCTTTCTAGAAAAAGAGGAGGCAGTAAATAATCTTCCGCTCGGAATCCTACAAAATCTACTGAAACCAAAGCAAACCCAAACACAAAGTTACGAGGAAAAACCTTTCTTATCTTTAGTTGAAGATGATGGTGAAACTATTCTAGTATTATTAATGACACCACCCTATAAGCCATATGTCTATGGTAAAGGGACTAAACTTAAAGAAGCTATAACTTTTGTTGTTAGTAAGCTTTCAAAAATGGATTTAGAATTATCAGGTGTAGTTGGACCAAAGGACGTAGCAGAGTTCTTTTCAGATAACTGGGGAAAAGAAAAGGGAGTCATGCCAATTATTGGCATGAACCAAAGAATCTACCAGCTAAAGAATGTAAAAATTGATGAGTTTAGCTCTGGGAAATTACGACCAGCATCGCAGAATGACATTACTTTACTTACCGATTGGATTTATGATTTTTCTGCAGTTACACTTGGTGAGATAACCAAGGAGGAAAGTCTTAAAAGAGCCATCCAAATGGTCAATCAGGGAACTTGCTATGTATGGGAAGATGGGGGATCGGTCGTTTCGATGGCAAATAAAACACGACCTACTGAAAATGGCATTACGATAAATTTTGTATATACACCACCGACTCATCAGAGAAAAGGCTATGCATCCTCTTGTGTTGCAGTACTTAGCCAATTACTTTTAAATAAAGGCTACAAGTACTGTACACTTTATACAGATTTAGATAACCCAACTTCTAATAGTATTTATATGAAGATTGGGTATGAACCAATTAGTGACTCTGTTATGTATTACTTTATTAACTAGCTATGTTATTCGTGCACCATCTTTATAAAGACGTCTTTTATTCTAGTAGATTTACAGCTAATACCATTATTAATAAAAATGTTTTAACTAATAATAGGAAATTACGAATTTGATAATCTTCACCTTAAATTTGACGAAAGAATAATAAGACACCTAAGACACCTGCTGAGGCAACAGTTTTTTATTGAACTAAAGAAACAGTAATAATTATTTAGAGCTAATGGATTTATATGGTACTATTCGAATGGAGGATACAGGAGAATTTGAGCGGAGTGAAACTAATAAAATATACTATTATTTTGCTTTTAATCATATCACTTGCCTTTAATTATCATCTTTATTATGAAAAAGAGGATTATATAGTGCAATTAGGTGCAGAAAATCAACAAACTGTAAGAGTAGCTCTTCATGAAATTAGAGAAGGACAAACAGACTATTGGATTACAACCTTGAAAGAAAAAAAGGCGATGTTTATTTAGAACGACATATTGGCGAACTTAGACAATTAAGCTATGAATTTCACAGAATGAGTGATGAAATGTCATCTATTGGAAAGGTAATAGATGATATGATCAAGCATTATTATGAATTAGAGGATAGTATTAAAAGTGGAGAGAATATTGAGGTTACTAGAAAAGTAATAGAAGAAAACAGTATATTTGTTATGGTTGTATTAACAAACATTAATTCCAAGTTTGGTGAAAATAAGAAATTATGGTACGGAGAATTATCTGGTTTTCAGACAGAAACACAAAAAGAAGTTTGGGAAAAATTCAAAGAGTTTGAAACTAAAAAAAGTAATATTATCATTTTTACGAACGGGTCTAAAATTGATAACTTTTATTTAAGCTTATTGAACCGGTGCAAGTTCGTGTAAAAGAAAGAATTATTTCTTGAAATGAAAAAATGGTACAAATTAGTAAAGGGGTGGGTAGATGAGTTTTATTCTTTTTGCAACCTTTCACATACTTATAGGGTTAGCATTAATCTATTTTTATAATAAATTACCAAAAGCAATAACCACCTTCGCCGTTATTTTTTTCACCATGAGTTTCCTTTATTGGGGAGTCATTTTAACAAACTCTTTAATCAATTAACAAGGCGAGTTTAAGAAAGAAGGCTGTAGATTAGAAATACGTTGGAAGGAAGGAGGTTTTTTTATGAATGAGACAACGATAGCGAAGGTCGTAAAATATCAAAATAAATCAGTACTGCTAATTCAAATAGCCATTACTTTGATTGCTCTGGTTTTATTTATGTACCTCGCCATTTCAGATAATATGGTTGTTGCCCCATTCTTTTTTATGTCTCTTAGTCTATGTTTTTTTATAAGCGGTTATCGACTGTATATGAGAAATAGAATAACTGCTCAAAAGGTTGTTTTCTATATTGTTGGAATTGTTATATTTACCATTGCTCTTCAAGATTTAATACAATAATGGTTTTGTTTATTAATGTTTAAAAAATACATAGCAATAAATGAATTTATTACCCATAGGATTACTTGAATATACTGAGGAGAGGTTGTAATGACCATAGAAACTGACACATTTCCCATACTCGAGACAAAAAGATTAGTGTTAAGAAAAGTTACGAAAGATGATGCGAAAAGCATTTTGAAATACCTGTCTGATGAAGAAGTAATGAAGTATTATGGATTAGAACCTTTCAAATCCATAAATGATGCGCTGGATGAGATTTCATGGTATCAATCAATATATAGTAACAAAACGGGGATAAGATGGGGAATTACGTTAAGAGAACAAGGAGTTGTTATTGGCACTTGTGGCTTTCATAAGCTTGTTTCTCAGCATTTTCGTACTGAAATTGGCTTTGAATTAAGTAAAGAGCAGTGGGGAAAAGGGATAGCTTTGGAAGCTGTTGAAGCTATCATAAAGTACGGATTTGAACATATGAATGTTCAAAGAATAGAAGCATTAATCGAGCCACCTAATCTTTCATCACAAAAGTTAGTAGAAAAGATGGGGTTTATCAGAGAAGGGTTATTGAGGAATTATGAATTCACATGTGGAAAATTTGATGATTTATATATGTATTCTTTGTTGAAACAAGACTTCGATAAAATTTAAAATAGGTAGACGAAAAAAATAATGATGGTTCTTAATGTTAAATGGGTTGTTTAAAATGATTTGATATTTTTAGATTTAATAAACTTAATAACGACATATAATGGGCGTGTCAAAACTGCATTCAGTTCGCACGCCATTTTCATGTCGTTTATTTGATTTTTACCGTAAAACGGGCTCTTTAGAATAATCCGTTTCCTTTTCACAAAACAATTAAAAATAATGAAAGAGAATAGGAGATCTGTTAGAGGTACTTAAATGCAAAGAATATTGCAATTATTTTTAGAAATTGAGATTTCTAATTAAGAATATTGTAATGGGTATCATTCGTTTTATTAATTCCGGCAAAATTAGATTAGATGTGGAATATATAAATGTACCAATTTGTAGTTAAAAAATGGACCTTTTAAACTTTATTATTTTTGAAGAATATGTATTTGATAATAACAGAGAAATTCATCAAATATTTTCCACCCTTTCGTTTACATTAGAGGATTTATAGCTTTATTATAGAAAATAAAACGGTAGTATTGCGCAATTGTAAAGGGGAGGAGAACTTATTGAACTCCTAATAATATTTTCTTCGAAAACTACTATATAACCTCACGTATCTTCGGAGGAGGAGCACTTATTCTTGTAAAAGTTATTTCACTTGTGGAGGAATATTACATTTTTTATCAAAAAGGAGATGAACTTACATGGCGACGCTCCATTTAATGGTCGGTCTCCCTTGCAGTGGAAAGACGACCCTTGCTCGGGATCTTGAAACAAAATATTCCGCACTTCGACTTACTCCAGATGAATGGCATACACGATTAGGTCATGATTACGGGTATAACATGACAGAAGCAGAGGAGGCAATACACAATGCTAGACATGATGATGTTGAATCTCTCATGTGGGATATTGCAGCACGAGTGTTAGTTCTTGGTGTTGATGTTATTCTAGATTTTGGATTTTGGAGTAGAAGTGAACGAGATGTGTTTCGCTCTCGTGCAAAAGAACTAGGAGTTGACTTTAAAATCCATTTTAATGATATATCACATGAAGAGCTACTTAAACGTTTAAGAACTAGAAATGCTAAGAAACCAGTTGATACTTTTGTTATTCCCGAAGCTAAATTGAAAGAGTGGATTCAAATCTTCGAGCCCCCGTCATCAAAGGAAATGGAGTAGCAAAATCAACATTATAGGGTAGCATTTGTGACCAAGGACAGTCGTTCCTTGTCTTACCCGTTTAGGTTTATTGAAGAAGAAATTCAAAATCATTTCGCGACATTAAATTGAATACATTTTTTTTGATACAAGCTGCAAATATAAGCCATGAAAATGTGATGGGACGAGGAAAAAAGAATGAATATTCGTATTTTGAATGAGTCTGATGCTGAGTTATACCAAGAAGTAAGATTACAAGCATTAAAAATGAATCCAGAAGCATTTGGTTCAACATATGAAAGAGAAACGAAATTCACACTAGAAACTGTAGTAGAGAGAATAAAACCAAATAAAGATAAATTTGTCTTAGGGGCATTTGATGAAAATAATTTGTTAGTTGGACTTGTGGGTTTTGTACGCGAAAGCAGTCAAAAAACGGCCCATAAAGGAAATGTTTTCGGAATGTTTGTAGCACCTGAAATGCGCGGGCAAGGATTAGGTAAATCACTCATGCTTGAACTAATAAAAAAGGCAAGAAATTGTAATGGGGTTGAACAAATCAATTTAACAGTTGTCTCAAGTAATGAAACAGCAAAAAGTTTATACAAGTCCTTAGGTTTCCAAACATATGGAATAGAACGAAATGCATTAAAATTTAACGGTCAGTATTTTGATGAAGATTTTATGGTTTTAAATCTCTAAAGTTTTGTTGAGCAAACAGATCCGTTGCTCTAATTTTTGATTTTTTGTTGAACTTATTTTGGACATAAACGATTGAAAAAGAGTAAAGGATTTGGCAATAAAAGTATCAATGTGATATGTAATCATAAATGTTCTTTTAGATGCATAAAAAAAGGATGATTACATTAATCACCTCTTTACACATCGTATGTACTCGGGAGAAGCTTTAAGTCCTCCTCCCTAGAAAGAATGGGTAACTCGTTTGAGTTGGTTATTCTTCTTAATCCATAATATACAGTGCACAGAGATTATGTTACAAAAAAAAACGAATTTTTAAACTTATTTTGACTGTAATTACCAGAACGATGTAATCAAGAATCAAAAACAATTGAAATAATGGAAATTTTAGTAACTAGTTCGGGTAAGAGGTAGAAAAACAAAAACAGGTGCATTTCGCACCTGTTCTTATCTATTACCAGTTTAAGTATATGTAATACAAAAAGAAAATGAAAACTATGAAATCAGTTAACCTGTATGTCGTTCTCGGTCAATTTCTGTTCTATAAATTTTATATAAATCTTACTTATTTCTATTGTTTCTTCATTCCCATCTTTAAATGTAAAGTGCATGGTTCTATCACCATATTCAAATTCGTCAAGGTAGGTTGCTTCCGAAATTTCATTCCATTCATAAACATCTTTTGTCAAAGATTTTACAATTGTAATATCATTCCTAGAAATAATATTGTAGTTTCCACCTACCGCAAAATACCCCAAAGCAATTGAAAGGACCAAAAGCAATATACCAACATAATTCCACACTTTATTTTCAATTATCATACCGATACAAAATAAAACGAAAAAAACAGTTGCAATGATCATTAACACGTTTGCATAAAATGGTGTTACAACAAAAAGGGTATCACCGTGTTTAAACAATAAATGATGTATTACATTTGGTCCAATAAATCCTAATGTTAAACCTGTAATTCCACCGATAATTAATAATACTACCCAATATGTCTTATCAATCTTTTGTAACATCATTAAACCCCCTCTCTATTTATCAATCTCTAATAATCTTATTTACGAATAACAATTTGAAAAGTTTCACTTTTCAAACATCTAAATCAATAATGGAGATTTCTATCGTAAAAAACATCATTTATCATAACATAATGGTACTATTAACTTATGCAAGACTAATAGATTAATAGATAGAGCTGTCTTGGTGGCAGCTTTTTTCTTGTTCACTAATCGATTATTATTTGTTACTCCATAAAGCTCATTATAGAAAAAAATTTAGGAAAAATACCAAAGTTGAAACTTTATGTATTTCTAGATCACTCTAATTAGTGAGAGGAGGTAGTGAAGACACGATGAAACATAATCTACAAACTGTGAAAAGGGCAATAAATGGAGACGCTGAAGCTTTTGAAGAGTTGCTTTTTAAAGAAGAAAAAATGCTATATTACAAGGCGCTTTCTTACGTTGGTAATAAAGAAGATGCTTTAGATGCTATTCAGGAAACGGCGTACAATGCATTCCTTGCGATAGGGAAATTACGCAACCCTGAGTATTTTTCAACATGGCTGTTTCGAATATTAATACGTGAATGTTATAGGCAGTTAAGGGAAAGAGACCAAATCATTCCCTATGAGGAAAACGAATTGTTGAAAAGATTGGATCGAAATGAAGAAAGAGAAATAGATTCTTTTCATGTAAGTGAGGCATTATCGAGGCTAAATTCGACGTATCAAACATCAATCATCTTATTTTACTATCATGACCTGTCTATTAAGGATATTGCCGAGGTGATGGAGAAACCGGTTAGTACAGTGAAAACCAATTTACGTAGAGCGAGAAAAATATTGAAAACTGAGTTAGAGAGGAGCTATCAATTAAATGAAAAAGTCACATGAGCCTTTCGAGGAGTTTCCACGGAGTCAAGTTCGTTCAGCTATTCGTTCGGGAATCGTTCAAGCTAAAGAGAAAGTAAATGCCCAGCCTAGTAGAAATACTTATGGGAAACGAAACCTAATCTATGCTTTGTGCAGTGTGGCCGTTGTTTTTGGAATATTAGTTGGTTCCTCTTACTTTTCTCCAGCTTTGGCAAGCAGTCTGTCCCAAATCCCATTTATCGGTTCTGTTTTCGGAAAATCTGATCTGATTGGCTTGCAAAAGGCTCAAAAAAATGGGCTAACGAATGAAATTGGGGAAACACAGACGGTCAATGGAATTTCCGTTACACTTCATGAAATTTTATATGATCAAAATAATATTACTATCGGTCTTTTCATTGAATCTGATAAGGAACTAGATAAATTTTATTTTGGTGCAGGGATGGATTATACAATTAATGGAGATTATCCAGCTGTATCCACTGGAAGTTACGGAGAAGATATCCTTTCCACAACAACACGGACTGCGATTCAAGAAATAAATGTAACGGAAGAAATGCCGGAGGAGTTCGAACTTGGATTAATGCTACATGGGGAAAATGGAGAAACCTGGTATTTCTCAACTCCAGTTGAAAAAATCGCCAACATTCATAAAATTCCTGTTCAATATTCACAAACGGTTGATGGTTTGAATGTAACTATAACAGAAATGTCTTACAGTGAAACAGGTGTAAGCATAGCCTATGAGAGTTTGGAAGAGGAAACTGATTTTGAGCTAAGTCGCGGAGGAAATATCGAATTCTTAGTAGTTGATCAAGACGGAAAGAAAATTACTGGACGTTCGGGTGGAGCAACAGGTGAAAGAATTAAAGATAGAATACAGTTCAAGAGTAGCAAGCAATTTGATCCTATTGATTCTAACGTTACTGAACTGACAATTACTCCATATTTATCCATTCCGTCGAACGGGGGAGGGGTGGAAATTGACGAAAATGGCAAGGAAAAAGAGTTGGAATTTAAAGGTCATTTAATAAAGCCTGTTGAGTTTGAATCTATAATAGTGAAAATCCCATAATAATCCTTTATAAAAAAGGAACTTATATTCAGCGCTTTTCTGACAGTAGCTATTCTTAAAGGAGAATAGCTTTTTTTATATAAATGGTTGTGTAGAATAAGGAAATAAAGGGAACTTTTTTATAGAAACATACGTCTAAAATATAAAGTGACCATTAGATGAAAAAGTTTTTAGTTACTATATTAACATTAATTATTATTGTATTTGTAATTGGGGCAACAGTGCTTAAAGGTAATGAAAGTAGAGTAGAATCGTAATTTAGAAACAATGTACAATTTAATAAAAACATTCAATAAAAATGTTATTATTATGTAGGAAATTATTACTAATAAGGTGGTTGAAAAATGAAGTTGAAGGTGTTGTTTGGCATTTTTCTTATGATTAGTTTGATAGCTTGTTCATCAACAACACAAACGATTGTTTCTGATGAGGTTATCTTTTATGGCGAGGGAGATTATTGGAAAGTTAAGTACATTTACAATCCCACACTATATGATGAAAAAGGAGTAAATTGGGTTGAAATTGAATCAAAAGATATAGAAATCTCACAGGAAAATGTAAATAATATTAACATTGAGCTTGAAAGTAGAGATGGATTAGTTAAAGGTAATGTAGGTAATATGGAGACGAAAATTAGCGATAATGTTCTTTCGTTCTTGGTTGGTACTGTTAATTCGGAGACATATGAGGAAGATGAATATAATATCATGGTAACGTTCAAAGATAAACAAGATGTGATTAAGTTGCAGATGAATCGTTTATGGGTGGATTGACAAACATTTCGATAACGAATTTAGAAGAGGTAGTACTTATAAAAAACGGAGGTACATTTATTTACCAATGATTTTTCGGTAATATGTTTCAATAGACGAATTAATAATTCATATATTTATGTAAAATACTAATCAATATGCTATTATTGGTAACGCCATAGCTGGCACTATATGAGAAAAGAGACGTGATAATTTTGCCTGATTTTTTACAACTTGGAATTCGAAAAGAAGTGAACCATACATTAAAATCGTTAGGAATATTGGCTCCAACTCCGATCCAAGAAAGGACAATTCCTGCAATACTTGAGGGGCAGGATGTGATTGCACAAGCACAAACAGGAACAGGGAAGACGCTAGCATTTGTTTTACCCATTCTTGAAAAAATTAATGTGAGCAAAACGGACATCCAAGCACTCATCTTAACACCAACAAGAGAATTAGCGCAGCAAATTACAAAAGAAATTAAGAAAATGATTGAGAACATAGAAGGTGTTCAAGTGTTAGCTGTTTATGGTGGACAGGATGTTGAACATCAATTAAAAAAGCTTAAAGGTGCTCAACATATCGTTGTTGCAACACCTGGAAGGATTTTGGATCATATCCGCCGTGAAACCATTGATCTCTCAACGATTGAGATGCTTGTGTTGGATGAAGCGGACCAAATGTTACATATGGGGTTTCTTCCGGAGGTAGACGACATCATTTATGAAACACTTTCGACAAGGCAAACATTGTTGTTCTCGGCTACGATGCCAAGTGAAATTAAATCCCTTGCAAAGAAGTATATGGTCAATCCCCAAACCATTGAAGTGAAAGCAAAAAAAGTAACGGTTGAAGAAATAGACCAAATTGTTATTGAAACAACCGATCGCAGGAAGCAAGCAACACTACTATACTTACTTAAAGAATATCAGCCTTTTTTAGGAATTATTTTTTGTCGAACAAAGATACGTGCGAAAAAGCTTTATGATGCACTTGTTGAAAAGGGATATCTTGTTGATGAACTACATGGTGATTTAACACAAGCGAAACGTGAAAAAGCGATGAAACGATTTCGTGAAGCCAAAACTCAGTTTTTAGTCGCGACAGACGTGGCAGCGAGGGGTCTTGATGTAGAAGGAGTGACCCATGTTTTTAACTATGATATCCCACATGATGTTGAAAGCTATGTTCATCGCATTGGACGAACAGGCCGCGCAGGAGGAAAGGGTGTTGCTCTTACATTAGTAGCACCTAAAGATATGGACTTCTTACGAATGATTGAAAAAGGCATAAACCAACGATTGGAAAAACGAGTCATTAAGGGCATTAGTATTCCAGATCGAGAGGATTATCAACAAGAAAGAAATGAGCAGATTAAGAAAAATCAACGCCCGATAGGAAAGAGAACGGAAAGGGGACCTAGACAGCCTTCCTCGAGAAAACTAAGAGATGACGGTCGTACAAAAAATAACATAACCTCACAATCTAGAGGTAGAAGAAATAGTCGATCAAAATAAATAATGTTAAGAAAGAGAGGGAGTCAGTTTACTAGTTGACAACCTCTTTTTTTCATCACTTGCAGCTGACAATTTCTTATGGAAAGTTGATTCCTCAACAGAAACAACTAACAATGCATGTAATGGAGAGGTGCGATAGCAAAAATTTAAAATATATAAAAAATTACAATTAATGAGAATGATTATCAAATTCACTGTTGACGGATTGGCAGTTTCCTACTAGAATAGGTTTTAGTAATAGTGATAATCATTATCAATTGAATAACAAAACACCCCTCTGTATACATATAGTCGATAATGATTATCACTTATTACTTTTTATATCTACAAATGAGAATGATATTCAATAAGATTAATAGAAAGGTAAATTTTTTTAAATGTTATTGATAATGATTTTCATTCTCTAAGAAAACAAGGAGGGAAATATGAATTTTATTAAGAGGAACTTATTTATTGTATTATCGTTGCTTTTGGTTGTAGTCCTTGCTGCTTGTGGTTCAAAAGGGGCAGCAACAGCGGAACCTAAAGAGGAAAGTGCCGATGTGACCGAAGAAAAATCCACAACAAGTTTAATAGAGACGGGAATGGGGGAAGTAGAAATTCCCACAGAACCTGAAAAGATTGCAACACTTGTAGGACCGTTCGCTGAACATTTAGTTACTCTTGGAGTGAAGCCGTATGCAGCGGATTCAAGCTTTGATGGTGCCGAAAATCAATTTGAACTACATTTAGCAGCACAAATGGAAGGGACCGTTCCTCTTGGGGGGACATGGACTCCAAATATGGAAGCCATTCTTGGAGCAGGGCCAGATGTTATTTTATCGATTAAAGCTGTACACGAAAAAGCGTACGAAGATTTATCAAAAATTGCGCCAACAGTCTTACTAGATAAACCGCATGAAGACTGGAGGGCGGCACTTTTGAAGACTGCAGAGATTGTTGGGAAGGAAGAATTAGCACAGCAACGCATTGAAGAGTATGAGAAAAAGTACAAAGAAGCTGGGGAAAAGGTTAGGGCAGCGATAGGTGAAGAAACGGTTCTCTATATGCGGGTTTTGCCAAAAGAAATCCGAATTTACCATGGGAAAGGTCCACAAGGAACAGTTCTTTACAAGGAATTAGGATTAACGCCGCCAGATGGAATCCTTATGGATAGCGAAGCAGATGCGATACAGATGGAAAAGCTTACTGAAATTGATCCAGATCATATTTTCTTGTTAAACTCTGCTCCTGAACGAATTGAAGAGTTCAAAAATCATCCGGTATGGAAAAATTTAAAAGCAGTAAAAGAAAACCATGTTTATGATGGAAGTAAAGAAGTATGGCCTTATGGAAGCGGTTATATTTCTCAAACAACTGCCATTGACTACATCATTGAGACTTTAACAAAATAGTTTTTAACGTTCATTTATTTTATGGGGCTGTTCCAAACTTGGTGCCCGGTACCAATACATTCATATCATTAGACAAATGAAATTGAATTCTCTTCCTATATGTTGAATAGCGATAAGGTGCCTGGCACTTATGGGACAGTCTATTTTTTTAACATCACTTTTTAAATAAAAGCAGATATATTGCAAGGTTGGTGAGAAAATGAATTCACTCGCGCTTAAAGAGGAAAAGCTGGAAACAAATAAAAAACAGCGGTCAAATCCAATTTTAGCAAGCACGTTAATCATTGTCGGGATTATCGCAATCATATTATTTACTTTAGTATCCATTGTAGTGGGTGCTGCTGATATTAGTTTAGATACGGTTTGGAATACATTTTTTCATTTTAACCCTGACAACACGCAGCACCAAGTCATTTATCAGATGCGGCTTCCACGTGCACTTGTTGTAGGAGTTGTGGGTGCGGCTTTAGCAGTCTCGGGTGCAATTATGCAGGGAATGACACGAAATCCGCTTGCAAGTCCAGGATTAATGGGGGTTAGTGCCGGGGCTTCCTTTATGCTGATTATCGCTTTCGCTTTTTTTCCCGAAAGTCCATACCACTTTTTAATTGTATTTTCCTTTATTGGAGCTGCGATAGGGGCGACACTTGTTTATGGTACTGCAGCATTATCAAGGGGAGGATTAACACCTGTAGGATTGGCTTTGGCCGGAGCAGTTGTATCCGCATTACTTGGATCTTTTGGCGGTGCCATTAATATCTTGTTTGAACTTTCTCAAGACCTGATGTTCTGGTATGCAGGTGGGGTGGCTGGTTCTAAATGGATACATGTTCAGCTTCTTTTTCCACTGGTTATCATCGGGTTAGTTGGTGCCCTCATGATATCTAGGTCCATTACTATTCTTAGTCTTGGTGAAGAAGTGGCAACAGGACTTGGACAAAAAACAGTATGGGTAAAAGCGATAGGTTCAATCATTGTTCTTATTTTAACTGGGGCTGCTGTATCAACTGCAGGGGCGGTTGGATTTATTGGTCTTGTTATTCCTCATATTACAAGGTATTTAATTGGAGTGGATTATCGTTGGGTTATTCCTTGTTCTGCCGTGTTAGGTGGATTGTTGTTGATACTGGCTGATATTGGTGCAAGACTCGTTAATCCGCCATTTGAAACACCGGTTGGCGTTTTAACAGCGATTATTGGTGTACCTTTCTTCCTTTATTTAGCACGTACAGATAGGAGGGAAGTCTAATGCAAAAGATACTTACTAAAACAAAGGTAGTCGGACCTGCACCTATCATGATGGTCTTAGTTTTATTGATTATTACATTCTTCTTACTAAGTATGAATCTTGGGATGATTCACCTATCTCCAATAGAATTGTTTCAAACACTCTTAGGAAACGGTACTGATAAACAACACATGATTTTATTTGATTTCCGTTTGCCCCGAATTGTTATTGCAGTGTTGGTTGGAATGGGTCTTGCTGTTTCTGGTGCTATTATGCAAGGAATATCAAGAAATGGACTCGCAGATCCTGGAATCCTAGGTATTAATGCAGGAGCTGGTCTTGCAGCAGTTACGGTTATTTTCTTTACTGCTGATAATCCCCAAAATGTAAATGCTTATGTTCTGCCGTTTGCCGCGCTTTTTGGTGCAGGAGCAGCAGCAGCTCTCGTTTACGCTTTTGCTTGGAAACAGGGTGTTACCGCTAAACGGCTCTTGTTAGTTGGAATAGCTGTCGGTGCGGGGATTAGTGCTATTATGTCATTGATCATGATTAAAATGAGATTTTATACCCATATGCTTGCTACAATTTGGCTTTCTGGAAGCCTGTGGGGAACAAACTGGACATTTGTTTTAGCATTTTTACCGTGGATTTTCATTTTACTACCATTAGCAATCTATAAAGCAAGATACTTAAATGTATTAAATTTAGGAGATGAAATTGCTACAGGATTAGGAACACATGTAGAAAGACAACGTTTACTTATGATTGCAATAGCAGTTGCTTTAGCTGGTTCATGTGTAGCAGTAGGTGGTGGTATAGGCTTTCTTGGTTTGTTAGGTCCCCATATTGCTAGAAAGCTTGTAAGTCCTAATCATAAAGTCTTGGTTCCAACTGCAGCTTTAGCGGGTGGCTTATTGTTATTAATCGCCGATACAATTGGAAAGAACATTATGGCACCCTATGAGATTCCAGTAGGTATTGTCGTTTCTGCAGTAGGGGCCCCATATTTCTTATATTTACTCATAAAATCCAAAAATGTATAGGGAGGGATGTGTTAGTATGGAACTTTCAAAACTTATAAAAGAGAGACGTTCGATTGTGCAATTTGATGATCGCACAGTATCCAGAGAGCTTATTGCTGATTTATTAGATAGTTCTATTTGGGTTCCAAATCATTATGTAACGGAACCATGGCGGTTTATTTTTGTTGAAGGTGAAGGAAAAAAACGAATTGCCGAAGCACAGAAAACAATAGCCGAAAAATGGGTTAGCGATCCAAAGAAGAAGGTAGAGCAAGGACAAAAAGCATATGAAAATATGATGAAGGTTCCGGCCTTTTTAATTGTCGTGATGAAGGAAGCGGTTAATCCAATGGTACGTGAAGAGGATTATGCTGCAACCTGTTGTATGATTCAAAACTTTAGTTTATTAGCGTGGGAAAAAGGCATCGGGAACATTTGGAAGACATACGGATTGATGTATCACTCTGAATTCCTCGAATCCTTGGGGATTGAATCTGGAGAAACGGTGGTAGGGGTATTGCATGTAGGATACCCAACTAAAATTCCGCCGGCAAAGCCAAGAACATCAGCAAAAGAAAAACTAACCATAATTGCTGAGGAGGAATTTACCCATGACTAATCTTTATACTGAAAAGCTTTCTCTTGCTTATGAGTCTAAATTAATTGTTGAGGATTTAAATATTGAAATACCGATTGGTAAAATTACGGCACTAGTTGGTGCGAATGGATCAGGAAAATCCACTATCCTTAAGTCGATGGCTCGGATATTAAAACCAAAGGATGGTTCTGTTTTTCTTGATGGGAAGGCAATTCATAAACAATCAACCAAAAAAATAGCACAGCAATTGGCTATTTTACCACAAAATCCTGAAGCGCCGTCCGGTTTAACTGTTCGTGAATTAGTTTCATATGGACGCTTTCCATATCAAAAAGGTTTTGGCAAATTAAAAAATGACGACCGAGAAATGATAGAGTGGGCACTATCTGTCACAACGTTAACTGAATTTGAAGATAGGTCAGTTGATAGTCTATCAGGTGGACAACGACAGAGAGCATGGATTGCAATGGCACTTGCACAAGGAACGGATATATTATTATTAGATGAACCAACAACTTTCCTTGATATGGCACATCAGTTTGAGGTTCTACATCTACTAAAGAAATTAAATGAAAAAGAAAATAGAACCATTATTATGGTTGTTCATGACCTTAATCATGCATCAGGCTTCGCTCATCATATGGTATCTATTAAGTCTGGTAAGGTAGTAAAAGAAGGTAACCCATCAAAGGTGATGACTCCTCCCGTATTAGAAGAAGTGTTTGGAATAAAAGCAGATATTATACCAGATCCTCGTACAGGTATACCATTATGTATTCCTTATGGTTTATTAAATGATAACGAAGAATATAATCCAAATAAAAAGGAAGTAGTGAATATATAATAATAATGCATCATTAATGTAGTAATACTTCACTAATGAAAGCACCTTTTTTTGAAAAAATTGTAACCAAAAGTACTCCAAAAATATATGAGGTAGTAAGAAGAATAACCAACTCCAAGAGAAGTTAACCATTCTTCCCAGGGAGGAGGCACACTCTTCCCGACTACATACGCTGGCTTAAATGGATTGTTTATAATCCATTTTTTTGTGTGAAAAGGAATGGTTTGTTCCTCTGATACCGAAATATAAAACAACCACTGATTTACCTACACCTGGACCTGATTTTGATGTCTTAAAGTGGATTCTCCTTCCGCTAAAAATGGAAAAAGTGGTTCCAAAGGGCGTTTGGAGGATCCTATCCACAGATTCATCTTCAGAAGAAAGACAAAAAATGTAGGTGAACAATAAGAAAGTGCCAGAATTCGGATGTTCTGGCACTTTCTAAAATGTCCTAATTGAACGTTTCATTCAGGACAGCTTTTTATCTAGCTCCAAAAGTTGTATGAGTAGATGTGGTAAGAGAGAAGCCTTTTTCTTTTCGAATAGTACTTTTCTCTGCAATGTCTTTTTTAAAATAGCTAATTACTGTAGATGTAACAGCAATCGAGATGATTGAAATGGTTCCTTTCATCAATCCTACAGTCAAAATACTTGTTAATACGACAAGTACATCAAAGATAAAATTTATTTTCCCTGGGTTAATATTAAATCTCTTTTGAAGAAAAAGAGCTAATATATTTGCACCACCAAGGGAAGAACCCTCCCTAAATAAAATGGATAGACCCATACCAATAATGAAACACCAAGTACCGCACCGAGCAACATTGGAAAGGTGAAGGCAGGTAAAAATGCATCAATGCTCGTCAAAGCTGATAAAATTGCTACTGAACAAATCGTGGATAACGTAAAATTCCAGCCCATTCTAATAAAAGAAAAAATATAAAATGGAATGTTTATTAAAAAGAATACAACGGAGAAGGGGAGATTGAATAAATATGTGGCGCTTAAGGATAGTCCTGCAGTTCCGCCTGTTACCAAATTCGAGTGTTTTAAGATAATGACACCAATACTAACCATTAAACATCCTAATAAAATAAGACTAATTCTTTTCATATAACCTCCACCTCTTTAATTTACGTATTGTCAAAACTTCTATAAGAAATAGGTTATAAAATATCTCCATAGAGGGCTTTATAGGCAAAAAAATTGCCACCCCCTAAATTCTTTGGATAATTGAGGTTACCACACACCCAACAA
>Ga0180215_1000211_pt1 | contig 84033 bp, 76 predicted proteins | sample eDN3rd37CBELigBY_FD_128871 | JGI IMG/M metagenome (GOLD analysis project Ga0180215, IMG submission 128871) | Enriched backyard soil microbial communities from Emeryville, California, USA - eDNA 3rd pass 37_C BE-Lig BY (version 2) (version 2) | ecosystem: Environmental > Terrestrial > Soil >...
CGGGGCTGGCCATCCCGGCTCCGCTTTCAGCCCGACGCAGGATGGATCCCGCCCTCGTTGACCGCGTGTGCCGTAAACGACTCACGAAATCCCTCCATTCGTCGGGATGACAGGGGAAGCGGAATGGCACGCCCCGACATAATTGCAATGGGAACTTCACAGGTCGACCGTAACTAGATCCCGATTGGCGTTCCCAGCCAGATCGGACTCTCAAGGTCCCAGAGTTCGCTCAACCGCTCCATCGTCGAACGCAGCTCATCGGTCGCGACGAATGCCTCGCGGGCCGCTGCGTCGAGGTAGCGGAAGACGACCAGATAACGGTCGGGGTCGTTGTCCAACAGCGTGTAATCGACTGAAAGAACGCCGGGCATCGTTCGAAAGCGCGCGCCGGATTCGGCCAGCGCCGCCCGGAGTTCTTCGCGCTTACCTGGTTTTGCCCGCCAGATATCGACGACGACGAAGACCGACGAAGTGGCTGAGTCTGTCACATTCCTGCTCCTGTACCTTGCGCAAGACCGCCGAACAACGAATCCGGATTTGCTATGATTTGTAGTGGTACTTGTGCCTGCCGGCTACGCGCCGGACCATCTGCCGCTTTCCGGCAACATCAGGATGAAAACGTGACACTCGTCTTCAACATTCTCAACCTGTTTCTACAGATCATGCTCTTCGCGATCATTATTCGAGCGGTGCTCTCATGGTTCGATCCGCGTGGCTCGAACCCGGTTTCCAGGGCGCTGATCGAGTTCACCGAGCCGATCATCGCGCCGATCCGCTCGATCATGCCGCGCATGGGGATGATCGATCTCTCGCCGATGATCGCTATCTTCATCATTATCATGCTGCAACAGATGATCGCGACTGCGGTGAATACGTAGTAACGGGACTCGGGACTCGGGATTCGGCGGTCTCAAAGACGGTTTTGGCTCATCAAGGCACCGTAGTTCAGGTCCGCTCAGTCCTCGTTGAAGTTAGGACCCTCCCGCCGTGTCGCGTCGGACGCGGCGTCGTCCGCGACGTGGGGCAGCGTCACTAGTTGTTGATAGCACCGTGAGTTCGCTTGGTGATAGCGTGACATCCTCACCTGCGTTGAGCCGGATTGTGACTGTCTCTTTGAGAATCTGCAGGGCGTGGACGTAGCCGGGTCCCTGCTCGGTGATGACTTCCTGGCCAAGGCGGGGCAGTCGAGTTCGCGCCTCGGCGTACTGCCCATTCTCGTAGGAGAGACAGCACAGCAGTTTGCCGCAGACGCCCGATACCTTCTCCGGATTCAGCGACAGGTCCTGTGTCTTCGCCATCGTCATCGAGACGTCGGCGAACTGCGGTAACCAGGTCGAGCAGCACAGCGGGCGACCACAGCGTCCCAGCCCACCGAGCAGTCGTGCTTCGTCACGCGGACCAATCTGCCGCAGTTCGATCCGGCAACCGAAGTGCCGCGCCAGATCACGGACCAGTTCGCGGAAGTCGATCCGTCCATTTGCGGAAAAGTTCAAGGTCAGGCGCGATCCGTCGAACGAGTATTCGGCAGAGACCGGCTTCATCGGGAGACCGTGATCGCGAATGCGTGCTGCGAAGACACGCAGCGCAGCACCCTGCTCCCCGCGCTTCTCCTCGGCCAGTCGCAGATCATCCTCATTCGCGACCCGGACAACTGGTCGGAGTTCGCCTTCCAACGTGCTGGCAACGACCTGTTGGGGTGCGATGACGACCTGCGCGAGTTCCTGCCCCCGCGACGACTCGACGACAACTGGCTGACCAACGTGGAGTTCGTGGCCGGATGGGTCGACATAATAGGTCTTGCCGGAGTCGCGGAAGCGAACACCAGCCACCTCGGTCATTACCATCTCGACCGCGCCGCCCTCGACAGACGGAAGGGCTTCAGAGCAGCCCTCGCAGCCGCAGGCGATCTGCTCGGCGCGGAAGGTGTTGGCCGCACCCATCAGCCGCACCCGGTCGCGGAAACGCTCGCGAGCCGCCTGGTAGTCGGCGTGCGCAGTCGATGGGAAGAGGGTCAGCCGGGCCATTGCATCACCATCGCATGTAGCGCGATCCGGGCCTGGACATTGCTGTCGAGGTCACTTCCGGCGCGCTGGGTTGCCCAGAGGGCTCGGTAGAGGTCGTGGATGGATTGCTGCTCAGCGAACGGTCGCAGTCGATCGGCCACCTCCGGGTAGGCGACTCGATCGCCGAGGCCGCTCCGTAGCAGCAGCGCGTCGCGCCAGAGCCCCATCCAGATGTCGAGCAACTCGAAGGTCAGGTCGCGTTTGCGCGTGTGCTCGCGAGCGACCGTGCCGGTGATCGCAACCCGCCCCAGAGGAGTCGTGACCTGCTCGAACGCGACCTCGACCTGCTCGCGACGCTGTTCCTGTGCCTTCGGATCGTCAGCCATTCGTAGCGCCCAGGCGATTCGCCCCTGCGCACTGCGCGCCAGTCGTTGCGCCGTCGCTTCCTCGACGCCGCGCTCGGCCAGCGCCGTCAGCGTGTCGGCGATCGGCACGGCACCCAGCGCAATGTGCTGGCAGCGAGAGCGGATCGTCTCGGAAACGGAGTCGGCGCTTTCGGCAATCAGGACGATGACGGCGTAGGAGGGCGGCTCTTCCAGTGTCTTGAGGAAGGCTTCCGGTGCGTCGTTCGAGAAGCGACCGGCGTCGTCGATGATCTGCATCTTCCAGCGGCCAAGCACCGGTCGAGCGACGATATCCTCCCGCAGCCACTTGATGGCGTTGATTGAGAATCGCTGCCGTGCGCGCGACTGGTCCCCACGTGGGCGGGAGATCATCTCCTCCTGCCACTTCATATCGGCCAGGACGATGTCGGGGTGAACGCCGCGCAGAACACGTCGGCAGGAGTCGCATTCGTTGCAGGGGCGTTGGTCGAGCGGCGCTTCGCAGTTCAGTGCCCGGGCCAGTGCAAGCGCCAGCGTCGTCCGTCCTACGCCGACCGGGCCGGTGATCAGGTAGGCGTGAGAGACACGGCCTGCCGCGACGGCCGATGCCAGATTCGTCACAGCCGCGTCGTGGCCCGAAACCTTCCAACGCGCAATTGTGGCGCGATCGACGCTCATGCTGCCCGGACCTTCTTCTTCGGCCTGGCGCTCTTCTCGATGTTGCGTTCCATCTCTTCACCGCGGGAGAGGAGTTCGACCAACTGGTCGCGCTCGCGCCCGCCGAGCGTGACGTTGCCGCTCGATTCGAGAAGATACTCATGGAGTTCGGTCACATGGACGACGGGGATTGGCGTGTCTTCGATATCGACCTCGACGTTGTCAGCCAGGAAGACGATCGCGCCTTCGGGGTCAAACGTCTGGTTCTCGGCTGCCAGGAACTCGCGGACGGCCTTGACCTGCTCCTCGTTCTCGATCGACGGGTTGCCGAGTTGTGGACCACCCAGCGAGAAGAGACCGAGCAGTGGTGACCGCTTGACGCGCCAGCGGGTACCCTTGACAGCCAGTTTGCCGTGAATCTCGCGTGAGGTCATCACAACGATGCCCGTTGGCGAGATGAGGACATGGTCTGGCCGACGGCCCGGAAGTTCGGGAAAATGGATCATTGTGTAGCGGTCATTCAGCGACCGCAGGTGATGGTCGATCGCCATGTCGCTTCGTGGGCGACGTGCCCAGCGCGTCATCTGCTGCATGCCACCGTTGAAGAGGATGAAGCCGAAGGCAAGCCCGAGCATTGCCAGCAGGAAGAAGTCGGGTGAGAAGAGGTAGGTTGCCCATGAACCGAGAAGAAGGAGGAGTCCGAGGCCGACCATCAACTTGGCGGCTCGCTTGCGTCGCTTGATGTACCCAACGTTTCGCACGACGCGCATGAGCGGCCAACGGCTCCCCTCGGTAACCCATGAAGACGGTGTCATGGACAAACTGAATGACGGTCAGGATCGTGCCGATCCTGACTACTGGCAGTCTAGCATGGAGGAATCGCGACTCCAACGTTCGCGCGTTCCGAGCCACCGGCCGCCAGTCTCAACACACCCGCGCCGGATCGTCCCTCGCGATCCCGCCAGTGCACCACGACGTGGCCCGTCACTGCCGTTGCATGTCTCGGCGAAGCAGCATGTCATCGACCATCTCCAGTCCGTCGAAGCGATGCCACGAGATGTAGACGTGTCTATCATCGTCGTCCATTGGAACGTGGCGCACCTGCTGGATGCCTGCCTCCGTTCGGTTGTAGACGAGATTGCCCGGTCGGGCCTCGCGGCTGACGTGCTGGTCGTCGATAGTGCATCGCCCGATCAGCGGTATCGCGAGGTCGTCGAACGCTACGACGGCATCGAATTGATCGAACTCGATTCCAACAACGGCTATGCGGCAGGTTGCAATGCCGGAATCCGCGCCAGCGACGGCGAGACTGTCCTGCTGCTCAATCCGGACACCGAACTCTTGCCCGGTTCGCTGCGGGTTCTCTTTGACACGTTGCACGTCGCTTCGCACATCGCGATGACGGCGCCGCTGCTGCTCAACAGCGACGGCACGATCCAGTCCGCTGGCTACCGCTTCCCCGGCGTCGCCAATGTGCTGTTCGACCTGTTTCCAACCCATTCCCGGTTGGTTGAGTCGCCGCTGAATGGCCGGATGCCGGTTGGGGATGGCATTCAGCCGGTCCGGATCGACTACCCGCTCGGGGCAGTCATGTTGTTGCGCCGGGAAGCGTTGGAGCAGACCGGATTACTCGATGAGCGATATGGGATGTACAGCGAGGAGATCGATCTGGCGCGACGGCTGGCCGAGGACGGCTGGACGACCCTGCTGGCCCCGGCCGCGCGTGTGATCCACCATGGAGGCCGTTCGACCGGTCAGCGCCCCGACGCGATGCACGAAGCGCTCTGGACCAGTCGCGCTCGCTACTTCGAACGCTATGCGACGTCGCGCCAGCGTCGTCTGATGGCCGCAATCGTCGATGCTGGCCTGCGCCGAGCCGACCGGGCGGCGACGGACGCACGCCGGGCCGCCAACGCCCGCATCCGCGAGAAGTTCCGTGAGATCGCGAGGCGACGGTGACCTGCTTGACGCCGATCGTTCTGACACTCAATGAGGCGACGCACTTGCCCGGCTGCCTGGCGTCGCTCCGCCCGCTGAACGAGCACGTTATCGTCCTTGACTCTGGCTCGACGGATGCGACCACGGCCATCGCAGCCGAGTTCGGCGCGACGGTCGTCACTCGCCCGTTCGATGGCTACGCCAGCCAGCGGAACGCCGCGCTGGAACTGGCCGAGACCGAGTGGGTGCTGTTTCTCGATGCCGACGAGCGACTGACTCCGGCCGGCGTCGCCGAGATTCGCTCGACGATCAAGACTGCCCCGGCTGACCTGACCATCGGCTGGCTCCCGCGACGCAATGTCTTCTTTGGCCGGACGCTGCGTGGCGGCGGCTGGTGGCCAGACGAGCAGGCGCGTCTACTGCGACGCGGGCGGTCATGGTACGACCCGACCCGACAGGTGCATGAAGTCGTCCAGACTGACGGCGCGAGCCTGCACCTGCGCGAGCCGATGGTCCACTATAACTACGTCAGCCGCCGGGAGTTCATCGCCAAGCAGCGCCAGTACACGAATCGGCGCGTCGCCAATTCGACCGAAACGACGCCTCGGGTTCGTGCGTATCTTGGCGCTCCAGCACGGGAGTTCGTTCGCCGCTTCGTCTCCCTCAAGGGCTACCGCGATGGATTGACCGGGTTGTTTCTGTCGTTAGTGCTTGCATTCGAGGAAGCACGCGCTGTCCACTTGCTTCGGAAGCGAGAGCGCCGATGAGTGCCAATGTGGCTGCAATCGTCGTCTCGTACAACGTTCGCGAGTTGCTGCTGGCGTGTCTAGCCTCGCTTGAGGCCGCCCGTCGTCGGGGGGAACTCTCGACGATCGTCGTCGTCGATAACGCCAGCCACGACGGTAGCGCCGATGCCGCTCGGTGCGAGTTCCCGACTGTCACCGTCATTGAGGCACCGAACAACGGCTACGGTGCCGGAGCGAACGTCGGCATCGCGGCAACGAACGAGGAGTACCTGCTGATCCTGAATCCCGACACCGTCGTTCAGCCGGGATCTGTCGCTGAACTGACGCGCTATCTCAATAGCCACCCAGAGGTCGGACTGGTCGGTCCGCGACTGCGCTACCCTGACGGTTCCATCCAGCCGACTCGACGTCGATTCCCGCAGCGACTGACACCGCTGTTCGAGAGTACGATCTTCGAGAGATGGTGGCCGGGCAACCCGTGGTCCCGCCACTACCATCTGCGTGACGTACCCGACGACGGACCACAGGAGGTCGACTGGGTGGTAGGGGCGGCGATGCTGGTGCGGCGCGAAGCCATCGAACAGGCTGGCCCATTCGACGAATCCTTCCGGATGTACTCCGAGGAAGTCGAGTGGTGCTGGCGGCTGCGCAGGTTCGGATGGACCATTGCGTATAACCCATCCGCCGAGATCACCCACCATGAGGGTGCCAGCACGATCCAGAACGTCGCTGCGAGGCTGGTGGATTTTGATACCAGCCGCGTGCACCTCGCCAACCGGATGTACGGCCCCGGCACGGCTACCCTCGTTCGGATTGGCCTGTTGGCGGGATATGCGATTCAACTGGCGATTGAGGCGAGCAAGTGGCTAGTCGGGCACAAGCGTGATCTACGCCGCCAGCGCATTAGCCACTACCTGACCGCGCTGCGTAGTGGCCTGCGCGACCGGAACCGGGTGCGACCGTGAGCGTGCCGAAGGTGCTGCTGATTAGTGGCGAGTACCCACCGTTGCCGGGAGGCGTTGGCGATTACACCGCCAACCTGAGGATGGCTCTGGCGGCGATGGGTGGCCGATCGGTTGTCCTGACCTCTACCGGTGCCAGCGGTGAAGACGTGACAATTGTCCGCCGCTGGGGCTGGGGGGTGGTCGGTAATGTCCGCCGGATGATTCGTCACGAGCAGATTGATGTCGTCCACATTCAGTACCAGGCCGGTGCCTTCGCGATGCACCCTGCGCTGAATCTTCTTCCCTCACTGCTGTCACGGCAGGTGCCGGTCGTCACGACCTTTCACGATCTGCGCGTCCCGTACCTGTTCCCGAAGGCCGGGAGGCTACGCAAGTCGGCAATCGTTCGGATGGCACGCGGCTCAGCTGCCGTCATCGTCACGAACCCGGCCGATCAGCGTGCGCTAGCGAACGAGGGTATCGACACGATCCAGATCCCAATCGGACCGAATCTGCCGCCACCTGCCCGGATCGAGGCCGTCGATGACTCGGCTGTCGCATTCTTCGGCTTCCCGTCGCGCTCGAAGGGCATCTTCGACCTGCTCGACGCCATCGCGACCTTGCCCGATCCACGTCCAACCTTGGTGCTAATCGGTGCCCAGGGTGAGCCATCGTCCACCAACGACATCGTCGCTTCTGTGGAGATCGATGCCCTCGCGACTCTCCACGGCATTACTGTCCGTCGAACCGGCTATCTCTCTCCGCTGGACGCGAGCAACGCACTCGCCGCTTCTGGCGTGATCGCACTTCCGTTCCTCGACGGTGCCAGCCTCCGTAGTGGCTCGCTACTCGCTGCACTCCAGTCGGGACGACCCGTTGTCACGACGACACCTCGCCTCGTCTCCGACCTCGGCGACCTTGAATCGTCGCCACAATTGCTGACCGTCTCGACCGGAGATACCGTCGCGCTCGCCGAGGCAATTCGACTGGCGCTCGTGAGCGAGTGGCGTACGACATCACTCCCGTCCGCGTTCCGATGGCAGTCAATCGCAACAGCACATGCGGATCTTTACCAACGTGTCATCGCCGAGCGCTCGCAATGACGACCGCTTCGCTGCGACGCCTCACGCGACCTGCGATCGATGCGAATCTCGCGACGCTGGTTCACTACGCCGCACTCGGAGCAATCATCCTCGTCGGCGCCTACCTGCGGCTGACCGGACTGAATCGCCAGAGCCTCTGGTTCGATGAGATCGATGTCGTCGTTCGAGCGCAGCGCCCATTCGGCACCGTCCTGCGGACCTTCGTCGCCGAGGGTGAGAACGGACCGCTTTACAACCTGATGCTGGCGATCTGGGTTCGCATCGCCGGTGTCTCGGAGATTGCTGTTCGGTTTCCATCTGCCGTGGCCGGTACGTTGGCGATCCCACTGATCTACCTGCTGGCGCGACGGCTGGCTGGGCCGACGACCGGGTTGCTGTCTGCCGGGCTGCTGGCGATCTCTCCGTACCACGTCTGGTACTCGCAGGAAGCCAAGATGTATGCGCTGATCGTCCTGCTGGCGCTGGCGTCGAGCGCTTGTCTGGTCGAGGCGCTTGAGCGCAACAGGCGTATCTGGTGGGCAGCCTACGCCATCATCACGACGCTGTTGTTCTACACACACGTCGCAACCGTCCTCGTCTTCGTGGCGCAGACGCTCTACGTTGTCGTGAACCGGTCCGCCTGGCGTGGCCGCGAGCGGGGCTGGCTGTTTGCCGCCGCCTTCCTGACACTGCCGTACCTTCCGATCGCGCTCTGGGCGCTACGGGTCGTCGGCGGCGGCGTCGACACCTGGCAACCGGAGGTCAGCCTCTGGGAAGCAGCCCGCATCTTCGGCATCAAGTTCGCCGTCAACCGCGCCGATGCCGTCATCGAGACACGCGGGGCGTTGCTCTACGTCGCGCTGGCGTTCGGTGGGGTCGTCGCGCTGGCCCTGCGCAGGCGGCGAGAGCGGTGGTGGCTGCTGCTGGTCCTCCTGAGCGCGATTCCGGTCGTCGGTCTCTACCTCGTCTCCCTGCGTCAGTCGGTCTTCTCCGACCGTTACGCGATCGTGGCGTTACCGGCCTACCTGATCCTCGTCGCGGCATCTGTTGCCGCCCTCATTCAGCATCGACGACTCTGGCCGTTGGCATTGGTCGCGTCGTTCGTCCTGCTGGCGTTCGCGTGGGGACCGCTGCGTGAAGTTAACCGCTCGACAGCCGCTGAGAAGGAGGACTGGCGTAGCGCCTATGCCTGGGTTGCCGATCGCGCGGAGCCGGGCGATGTCCTGCTCCTCCATCCCGGATTCATCATCACGACCTGGGAGTACTACGAGCAGCGCGAGCCGAGGCTGGCTCAGTATCCGGTTGTGACAATCCCGAGTTTCAGCGTCAAGTGGCTCGACGAGCCGCTGATGGTCCAGATGATCCGCGATGAGGTTGGTGACGCTCGTCGCTACTGGCTGATTGCATCACCCGATCGCGTCCCCAGTGTCGATCCCAACGAGCGGTTGGAAGGCTGGCTCGAACGTCGCGGAGAGCTACTAGCCGAGCATGAGGTCAATGGCGTGCATATCCGCCTCTACGAACTGGCTGAACCCCCGTCGCCAGAGCGTCCGTAATGCAAAACGCTGACTGCACGTCACACTGATCCAGCCCATCACCTGAACGAATGTTCGTCTGGCAGTCGCCCGAAACCGCGTGCTACCCTCTGTACGTACAGTGAACGTACACCCGTGGTGGTCATTTGGTCGAGGGGTCGGTTGCATGCGAGTCATTGGTGCTGGTCTGGCAGTGTTCCTGGCTGTCACAGCCATCCTGCTTTCCCAGCTCACGTCGAGTGGGAATGAGACGGCTGCAGTTGCCCTCTCCCCAACGTCAGAACCGACAGCGATCCTCTCAGACCCGACACCAACCCTCCAACCGACGCAGAGTATCCCAACACCGATGGCGACGGCTCCGTTGGCGACTGCAACAGCGAGGCTCGCTCCTGTTGAGCCGACGGCTCCTGTCGTCGTGACCGAAGTCATCGTGGATGAACCGGCAGTTGTGTGGGAGGAACCGGAACTCGCTGAAGAGTATGTCGAGCCGGCGGGCAGTGCAGATGACGACATAGACGACACACTGGAGGGCTCTGGTGGAAGCGTCCATCTGGCTGCAACTGACCCCACCGACGCCTGGAGCGGCGCTATCACGACACCGAACGGCGGACAAATCGGGATGGTGCTCTCGGGTCTCGCGAACGTCCGAATGCTCCCGAACGTGGATGCCGAGATCGTTGACACCCTCCACGCTGGCTGGCCAGTCGCGATCTATGGGGTTGTCGCTGGTGACTGGGTTGGCAGTTCCGATATCTGGTATCAGGTCGGCAATGGTGGCTATGTCTCGTCCGATCTGATCGGCCCGTACGTTCCCCGCACGCCGAATGTCTACCACTCCGGCCACTGGGTCGACGTTGACCTGACCCACAACATCGCCGTCGCCTATATCGACGACGTTGCGATCAACGCCGTCACGATCATTTCCGGAAAGGCTGGCTTCGAGACGCCAGTCGGCGACCACACGATCTTCGCCCGTGTCGAGAACGAAACGCTGGACAGCGCAACCGTCGGTTATCCGGAAGGACATCCGGAGTACTACTACCTGCCGGATGTGCCATACACGCAGTACTTCGCGCTCGGCGGATTCGCCATCCACGCCAACTACTGGTCTGACTCCTGGCAGTTCGGCTCCTCGACCAGCCACGGCTGCGTGAACATGACGGTCGAAGACGCCGCCTGGTTCTGGTGGTTCCTCGATATCGGCTCGGTCGTGAGCGTCAGCTACTAGGTAAGAGGTAACAGGTATCAGGTGTCAGGGGATGGCTACGGTAACTCCTGACACCTGATACCTGTTCCCTGACACCTACTACAATTCCCTCGATAAGCTGATCGACCAACAGGGAGGGATAGAGACGATGAGCCTGACGGCAGCATATGGTGGCGCGAAGTGGTCGCCGCGTACGGATTCAATGCGGGACGACATGCCGCTCTGGTGGGGCGACTGGGGCTCTGGATCCGAGTGTGGTCGGCTCCGCGCAGTCCTGCTGCGTCGTCCTGGTCCGGAACTGGACAACATCGAGGACTATGATGCCGTCCAGATGCGCTCTGACCTGCTCCCGGACGTCGCTCGTGCCCAGCATGACGCGATGGCCGATGCGTACGAGGCGCAGGGTGTCAGCGTCTACTACGTTGAGAATGGTCGACTCGACAAGCCAAACTCGTTCTTCATCCGTGACCTGATGTTGATGACCCCGGAAGGCGCGATCATCACGCGGCCCGCGTCGACCGTCCGCGCCGGTGAGGAGCGCTTCGTCGCAGAGACGCTCGGCAAACTTGGCGTTCCGATCCTGATGTCAGTCCACGGCAACGGCACCTTCGAGGGCGCCGACGTGATGTGGGTCAACAAGGACCTCTGTTTCCTTGCCGAAGGGTTGCGGACCAACACCGAGGGCGCCAACCAGGTCGAGCGGATGCTGCGTGAGATCGGTGTCAAGGATGTCGTCCGTGTCGCGCTCCCGTGGGGCGCGATGCATCTCGACGGACTGCTCAACTTCGCCGACCGTGATCTGGCGGTCGTCTGGCCGCGCCGAACGCCGTACCCGGTTGTCCGCACCCTCCAGGAGCGAGGCTTCCGGATTCTTGAGGTAATCGACGATGTGGAGGCGCACGAGCAACTCCCGCTGAACTTCGTCGCCCTCGCGCCCGGCAAGATCCTGATGCCGAAGGGTGGAGCGCGGATGCGTGAACGCTACGAAGCGGCGGGCGTCGAGTGCATCGAAGTCGATGTTTCCGAACTCATCAAGGCCGGTGGTGGCATCCATTGCATGAGCGGGTTCCTCAAGCGGGACGAACCGTAACGGTCAAGTGACAAACAGAACGGCGGGACACCGGCAACGTGTCCCGCCGTTCCGTTCAATTACGTTCGGTAAGTGGTGTGTGACTCCGGGCGGTGTGCTGAGATCCCTGCGCTGCCGGAAGTCGCGTACCCCAACCGAGGATCGAATAGAGGATTCCGCCGACCAGGAAGTAGGCGGTGATGATGACTCCGGGGACTCCGTCATCGCCGAGCGAACCGGAGGCGATCCATCGACCGACGCCGACGACCACGCCGGCGAGCAGTGCTCCACCGCCGATGCGGGCCAGCAACTGTGCGCGTCGTTGCGAGATGATTGACTCCAGACTGCCGTTCGGCCGGGCGAGGCTGAATGCGACGGCGGTGCCGATGATCCCGAGTACGGTGATGAACCCGACGTAAATCGATGCAGCAAGCGACGCAGGCCCGTCGTCGTTGAGTCCATCGCCGCCCCCGAGTGCCCAGTAGGCGTGGACAATTGAGAAGATAACTCCCCACCATATGGTGGCTGTGGCTACGTGGCGCAGGGTGGTGCGTTGACGTGACATGGCTGACTTCCCTTCGTACGTCGTTGTACGGAGAACGCCGCGGTCATCGCGACGAGGCGCTCATCTGGGGGAACACCGCAGGGCGAAGAGTTGTGTCAGCGCGCGTCAACGAGTACAGCGGTGGAAGGGGAGACGGGAGAAGGCGGTCGGTCGGGCTAACTCGCTTTGCGAGAGGGACGTTTGCCATAGAAGCCGAGTGCGGCGTTGGTTGGACGTTCGATTGGCACCGCGATGATTTCGATGTCATGCATCAGGTAGACCCAGTAGTTGGGGTCGTCCGGGTCGATCGGTTCGCCAGCGCGCGCGGCGTCGATCGCCTCTGCCGATGTGCGCAGGGTTCGACCGCAATGGATACAGATGGCGCCATCCCGCGACGGCTCGCAGGTTCCGTTAAAGCAGCGGACTCTCGAGGGCAAGGGCCGATCGCTCCGTTCGTGTGTGTTCTTGTCTCAACGCTGCAATTGTCGCGCACGTACGCAGATCGCGCACGACCTGCTGGTCCTGAGTTTGGAAGTACCGATGTCAATGTCGCCTGTATTGCAGGATACAGGCAACCTGTATCGGCCGATATCGTTGGCTGCCTCGGCCTGTCGTATTGTGTTGTCAGTGAATTGACGTGGACGAGCGGTCGGCTGAAGAAGCCGCAGGACAGGACGAAAGGAGCGTCGGGAGGGCCCGCGCGAGCAGACAGAGGGGCGTCGAGCAATCGGCGTTCCTGACAGTCCGGCGGGTCAGACAAGCCCCGGCGTTCAAAAGGCCCGGAGGACCAGGCGGCGGGCGCCGTCTGGAGCCCGGGTGGCGCGGGGGACCGCTTCGCGGCGGACCTCGTGGCTTACGTTCGGTCGTGCGGCTCCTTCAGCCGATCTCGTCATCAGGATCGAGCACGCACCATGCAGCGTACATATAACCGACGAGACATTCTGCGGCGTGGCGCGGCGTTGTTCGGTGGTCTGACACTGGCGGCCGGCCTTCCACTCGCGGCGCTGGCCGAATCCGGGCCGTCGAGCGAGCCGATGCGCCGCTGGTACGCGCTGGCGCCAACCCGCGAGGACGGTGACAGCGCCTGCCGCAAGCACGCGGCGAACAAACTCTTCGCCGATCCAATCGCAGCCGACCAGAACCGCGCCCATCCGGGTTGCAAATGTCAGATCGTGATCGGTGGAGAACTCCCCGAACACGTCTGGGCTGGGCTCTTCGGCGATCATCGACAGGTTGCCCGTACCCAGGTCGATCGTCGCTGGCAGTGGGTCGCGAAGACGTTGACCTAGTGAGCGGCGCCTCATGTTGTCCAGAAAAGTGCGGCACAACGACCTTGACGGGTGAATGGTTCGGCGCTCGCCAACCCGCTCCCCCTGTCATCCCGACGAACGGAGGGATCTCGTCCTCGTTGACTCCATAGAGCGCGAACGAGTCACGAGATCCCCACTGTGTCGGGATGACAGGGGGAGCGGGCAGACTCGACCCGACATAACTGCGACTGTGAACCCCAAATGTCCCAGCGAAGAACCTCTCCGCACTAGCGACCAATCTCGTCGCAGCAGGAGAGGTTCTTCGCTGTGTTCCAGGAGGACAGAGGCGGTGCCTTCGCCTATCTACCCGAGTCGTACTTCGCCGACGCCGCCGTGGGTCACGATCTCGGTGCCAAATTCGCCTGAGAGGTCGCTGACGTAGCCGAGGATGCGTTCGGCGTCTTCGCGGGAGGCGATTCCGGGAGTTCCGCGCTGCCAGCGGGGCTTGCCAAAGCCGAGTGTGACTGGATGTAGCGTCAGACCGGTCAGTTGGCCGTCGGTGAAGGTGCAGACCGGCAACGTGCATTCCCAGTAGCGGCCATCGCTGTGAAACCCGAGCAGACCGTTGTCGTACAGGTCGGCGGGAGTGAGGGACTGGCTGTCGAGTTTCCACATCTCATATGAGTCGGCAGGAAGCAGATCGACGGTCTCATACTCGAACCAGAGGTTGCCGAGCGAGTAGAAGATTGGCTTGCCGTTGTAGACCTCGATTCCGCGCATCATGTGCGGGCCGCTGGCGGTGACGATGTCCGCCCCGGCATCGATGCAGGCACGTGCCCATTCGATGATGAATGCCGCCGGCTTGTCTGGCTTAACGTCGCCCTCATGGGCGTGGATGCTGGCAATCACGAGGTCAGCCTGGCGACGCGCGTGGCGGATCGCCGTCAGGTTGCGCTCCAGGTCGCGCTGGTGCGGCGTCGTTCGCATCTCCGTCTGCTCGCCCCGGACAAAGTGCATTCCCGATCGGACGTCGGTGCCGAAGACCAGTTCGTTTTCAGGGTCTTCGAGCGGCTTGAGCATCCCGGACTTGAACGAGTGCTGGTGAATCTCGTGGAACGGCAGTGCTTCGTACATGTCGCGGAGTTGGTCGAAGCGTTGGCTGTCGAGTACGTACCGCGTCTCATAGCGCTGTGAGTTGAGGCCCGGACGTCCCCCGAAGTCAGGACGTGACTCGCCGGCCCGCTGCCCCTTGGCGAAGGATGACGCGCACGAGATCATCGCTGCCCGGCCTGCGCCGGTCTGGACGTAGGTGGGTCGCGCCGCGTGTTCCAGCGTCATTCCGACTCCGGCATAGTGCATCCCGAGTGCTTCCATCGCTTCGATGTGCAGCAGCAGGCCGTCGGTGCCGAAGTCAAGCGAGTGGTTGTTGGCGTTCGCGAACAGGTTGAAGCCTGCCCACAGCAGGTCTTCGGCAACTCGCTTCGACGCCGAGAGGTGCAAGCCACCGGCCTCGACGGCCGGCGTCCCGCCGAATTCGTTGATCAGCATTTCGAAGTTGGTAAAGCGCACATCGGTCGAGCGGATCAGTTCGATCAGTTGGTGCATGGCAGGATCGCGCGAGTCACGAAATGGTCGGGTGATCAGCGCATCACCCGAGAGGATCACCGACATCTGCTCGTTGGACACGTTCAAGGACTCCCTTCATCCTCCCACGAGTTGGACTGCGCGGCACTCTAGCAGCAGCCGAGCAGCGAGGCCAGACCTCGGCGCGATGTTGCCGGGCGCGCCGCGATCGGCGACCATATGCGCCACGATCGCGACGACGATGACAATGAAGGACGAACGTGAGCGACAACACGAATACCAGCGAGCAGTTGGCATCGACTGACAAACCCAAGCCAGAATCGGTCGTGGCCGAGGCGGGCAAACCGCTCACTCCCGAACGGATCGCCGAGACGAAGGAGCCATCCGATCCGCGTCTGTCACCGGACGGTAAGCGGATCATCTTCGTCCTCGGTGAAGCCAGCAAGGCTGAGGAACATGAGACGTCCGCGCTCTGGATTGTCCCGTTCGAAGGCGATTCGCCTGATGACGCGCGCCAGTTCACCACTGGGCTCTGGAACGATCACTCTCCGCGCTGGTCGCCGGATGGTCGCCAGATCGCATTCCTCTCCGACCGCGCCGAGCGAGGCAAGACGAGTGTGTACGTGATGCACGCCGACGGTGGCGAAGCGCGGCGGGTATTCGACGAGCAGGGCAGCATCAGCAGTCTCGAATGGTCGCCGGACGGCAGCGCGCTCTCGGTGTTGTACACGCCCGGCGAAACCGAAGCCGAAAAGAAGAAGAAGGAAGAGCGGGACGACGCTCGCGTCTGGGATGAGGAAGACAAGTACCAGCGACTCTGGGTGATCGACCTCGCTGCCGAGTCTGCCGCGCCGGTCACACCGGAGGACCGTCAGGCACGCCAGTACGCCTGGTCGCCGGACAGTTCCCGGATCGCCTACACCCAGTCGCTGCACCCACGGATCAACGACGAGTTTGGTGAGATCGAGGTCTGGATCGTCGCTCGCGACGGCGGGACGCCGGTCCACTCGTTCACCCTCATTGGCGAGCCATTTGGTCTGCTCTGGTCGAAAGACAGTTCGACCTTCGCCTACCTAAGCCGAGGGGATAAGGTCGTCCACCCTGAGGTCGTCTTTACGATCCCGGTGATAGGTGGCGAGCCGACGAACATCACGCCTGACTACTGGGGAACGTTCGAGTGCCTCAAGCCTGCCCCTGACGGTGACGGTTTGCTCGTCTTCGGAACCGAAGGGGTGAATCAGGTGCCGTACCGCAGCAGTTGGGACGGCGAGTTGCAGCCGTTGCTCGCGAGCGATCAGGCGGGCTTCTCCGATCGCGGTGCGGCAATCGACGTCGTCGGCAACCGGCTGGTCGCTGCCTGGCAGGGTCCGGATGCGCCGCCGAACATCTACGTCGCGGAGACGGTGACCGGCGGGGGCGACGGGCGGCTACGGAAGCGCACCGACTTCAACCCGGACCTGCTGACCGCCGCCCTTGGAGAGACGGAGATCGTCCGCTGGCAGAGTGACGAGGGCGTCGAGGTCGAGGGAATTCTCGTCAAGCCGCACGGGTATCTGGAGGGGATGCGCTACCCGCTGGTGGTGCAGGTCCACGGTGGGCCGACCTGGGCCTGGCCGAATATCTTCTACGCGACCTGGCACGATTGGGCGCAGATGCTGGCCGGTCGTGGCTACGCGGTTCTGATGCCGAACCCGCGCGGCAGCACCGGACGTGGCGTCGCGTACAACAATCAGATCTTCGATGATGTCGGTGGCGGTGAGTATCGCGACATCATCGCTGGCGTCGACGCGATGGTCGAGCGCGGCATCGCCGACCCGGATCGACTCGGCATCGGTGGCTGGAGCTGGGGTGGCTACATGACCGCCTGGGCCATCACCCAGACGACGCGTTTCAAGGCGGCGGTGATGGGCGCAGGACTTCCGAACATGGTCACCGACAACTCGATCGGCGACATTCCGAGCGCAAACGACTCATACTTCTCGAAGTCGCCGTATGAAGATCCCGACGCCCTCTGGGAACGCTCTGCAAGTCGCTACATCTACCGGGTGACGACACCGACGCTCGTTCTCCACGGCGAGGAGGACAAGCGGGTCAACACGGCGCAGGGGCTGGAGATGTATACCGCCCTCCGCCAGCGCGGCGTGAAGACACGCTTCGTCACTTACCCCCGCGAGGGGCACGGCATCTCCGAACGGAAGCACCAGATCGACCTGATGCGCCGAGTCATCGCCTGGTACGACGAGCATCTGCGGGGTGATAGTGAAACAGCACAGGGAACAGGAGTGAGCGATGACGGCACGAACTGATCAGATGACTCCGCGCGAGCGCGTCCTGGCGGCCCTGGCCGGGCAGGATGTCGATCGGCCGCCGGTGTCGCTCTGGCAGCACTTTCCGGATCGGGACCAATCGGCGGCCGCTCTCGGGGAATCGACGCGCTGGTGGCAGGGGTTGCTCGACCTCGACTTCATCAAACTGATGCCACCCGGCGACTATGCGACGATCGACTGGGGACTTACGAGCGAGTTTCGCGGGGCCAAGGGTGGAACGCGCGACACGACGTTCTACCCAATTCAGACGATCGACGACTGGCGCAAGGTTCAGCCAGTTCATGTGCGCGAAGGCTTTAACGGGCAGATGGTCGATGCCTGCGCGGTTGTCCGCGACATGCTCGGCCCGGACGTTCCACTGCTCCAGACGATCTTCAGCCCGTTGACGATCGCCAACAAACTCTCCGATGGGCTCATCATCGAGCATCTTCGTGAGAACCCTGATCTGGTCCACGAGACGCTGAGCACCATCCGCGACGTCACGATTGAGGTGACGAAAGCGTCGATGGCTGCTGGTGCATCGGGCGTCTTCTTCGCCAGCCAGTGCGCAACGACCGACGCGATGACCCGCGAGGAGTACGACGCTTTCGGAGTGCCGTATGACCTGCCGGTGATCGAGGCGGCCAACAGTGCCGGTAGCGAATTCACGATGATCCACATTCACGGTGCCAACACGTTCTTCGAACTGCTGGCTGGATACCCCGGTCACGCGATCAACTGGCATGACCGGCGGGTTGGCCCGCCGATCCCGGCTGCACTGGCTGACGCGCCTGACCGCGCCGCCGTCGCCGGAATCGACGAACAGGGCATCGCGATCGCATCACCGCGAGCCGTCCGCAATCAGGTCCGGCAGGCGAGAGATGCTGCTCAGGACCGGCACTTGCTGGTTGGCCCCGGTTGCGTGATCGCCGTCGCGACGCCGATTGAGAACCTGCAAGCGGCGGTTGCTGCTGCGCGGGAACCGCACACCTGGGAGACGGACATGGACAATCAGGACGAGGAGCGACAGTTGGGGTGGTTCAATGTCTAACGCGCTGCTGATTTCGAACGGAACGATCCTGACGATGGACCCGGCCCAGCCGGAGGTCGAAGCGGTCGGCGTCATTGGCGACCGGATTGTTGCGGCGGGAACGCGCCAGTCCGTCGCCGAGATGCTGCCAACCAGCCACGAGACGCTCGACCTGGCTGGACAGACGCTGGTTCCGGGCTTCAACGAGGCCCACAATCACATGATCGGCTATGGAACCGCGCTCGGACACATCGATACCGGCTTCCCGGCGGTACGCTCGATTGCCGACATCGTTGCCGCCGTCCGCGAGCGGGCCGCCAGCACACCGGCCGGTCAGTGGATCATCGGTCGTGGCTACGACGACAACAAACTCGACGAACGGCGGCACCCGAACCGCTGGGACCTGGATGAGGCGACGACCGATCATCCGGTCCTGATCGTCAATGGCTCGGGTCACCTCTCAGCCTGCAATTCACGAGCGTTGGAACTGGCCGGGATCACTCGCGACACGCCCGACCCGGTCGGCGGCCACTTCGTCCGCGACGAGCACGGCGAGGCGACGGGCGTCCTCCACGAGACGGCCCAGGAGCCTGTGCGCGCCAACATTCCGGCGCCGACGGTCGAGGACCACGTCGAGGCGCTACGGCGTTGTAACGACGCCTACGTCGCCAGCGGCATTACCAGTTCCCAGGATGCTGGATCGTCGACGGCGGCGCACCTGCAGGCGTACCAGATTGCCGTCGAGCGCGGTCTGCTGAAACTGCGGACGAGCATGATGATCCGCGAGAACCTGCTGCCACATATCGTGAACCTTGGTATCAAGCAGGGAATGGGGAGCGACCGGCTACGGATCGGTCCGATCAAGATGTTCATCGATGGCTCGCTGATTGGCCGGACGGCGGCTGTCACCATTCCGTTCGAGAACGACCCGCGCGATGACAACCTCGGACTGACGATGATGCCGAAGGAGCAGTTCGAGGACTACGTCATGCAGGCGCACATCGCCGGATACCAGATCGCTGTCCATGCGATCGGCGACCGCGGCATCGACTGGGTGCTCGACGCTTACGAGAAGGCCTTGACCGCCCACCCGCGCGACGACCACCGCCACCGGATCGAGCACTGCGGCATCTGCCGTCCGGACATCATCGATCGCATCAAGCGGCTTGGCGTCATCCCTGTCTCGCAGCCAGTCTTCATCATCGAGTACGGGGATGGGTTCATCCGTCACCTCGGTCACGAGCGGGCGCAACTGACCTACCCGTTCCGGACGTTCCTTGACGCGGGTATTCGGCTCGTCTTCTCCTCCGACTGCCCGGTTTCAAGTTACGTCCCGATGAAGTCGGTCCAGGCAGCCGTCACCGAGCGGACCGGCTCTGGTCAGTCCTATGCACTCGAGGAGGCCGTCACTGTCGAGGAAGCCCTGGAGATGTACACCGTCGCTGGTGCCTACACGACCTTCGAGGAGGACATCAAAGGACAGATCAAGCCCGGAATGCTGGCCGACTTCGCCGTCCTCGAACACGACCCGCGCACGGTTGACCCAATGACGCTGGCTGACCTGAAAGTGACACGAACGATCATTGGCGGGGAGACGGTGTACGAGGCGTCGTGATACGTGACCGGATCGTGGAACATGATGCAACTGAAGCACTGTCATCCCTGGACGAAGAACGTGCATGAGGACGACGGCGATGAAGGAGCGCAAATACTGGGTCTACATCGTCAGTAGTGTGTCCGGAGTGCTCTACATCGGCATGACGAACGACTTGGAACGGCGAATCTGGGAGCACCGCAATAAGCGAGTCCAGGGTTTCAGCGCAACCTACAACACAACGCGACTGGTGCACGCTGAGGAGTTCCGATACGTAAACGATGCAATCGCGCGTGAAAAGCAACTGAAGGGCTGGAGGCGCGAAAAGAAGGTGGCGCTGATCAATCAGGAGAACCCTCAATGGCTTGATCTGGCCTCAGAGTGGTTTCCCAAGTAGTCGTACGTTAACCCTGTCATCCCAACGAACGGAGGGATGACAGGGTTAACGGGATCGGGTGCCGATTCGGAGACGTAGGCTGGAGACAGCCAGAGGCAGAATTCAGGGGGGAACAGTGACTGCAACCGAATCCAACCGCGTCACGCATCACGCGTCACGCGCAACGACGATCAAACAGGACGCGACCGGATCGAAGGGGATGGTGACGTCGAACCACCCGCTGGCATCGCTGGCGGGGACCGAGATGCTGGTCATGGGTGGGAACGCAATCGACGCGGCTATCGCGACGATGTTTGCGCTGTCGGTTGTTGAGCCGATGATGACGAGCATCTTTGGGGCCGGGTTCATCAACATCCGGCTGGCAGACGGTACCTGCACGACGATCGACAACTATGCGACGGTGCCGGGTGGTGCCCGTGACGACATGTTCGAGGCGATCCCCGATAACCTCGAGAACGACGTGGTTGGCGAGCTGAACCGCACCGGATACCTTGCGGCTGCCACGCCTGGAACACTGCTGGGCTGGGCGACGGCGGTGGAACGGTATGGGCGGCTCTCTCTCGCGGAGGTGATAGCACCGGCGATTCGATTTGCGCGTCATGGATTCCGTGTCAGCCCGTACCTGCATTCGATCATCGCGATGGAGCAGCAGAATCTGGCAAGTTACCCGGCCAGCGCCGAGGTGTTTCTGCCAGGTGGCAACCTTCCGGCGGTCGACAGCACGATCGTCCGGCACGACTACGCCAATACGCTCGAAGCAATTGCAGCAAACGGCCCGGACTACCTCTATCGAGGCGAACTGGGCCGGGTTGTCGCGGAGGACATGGCGAAGAATGGTGGTCTCATCACCGAGGCCGACCTGGATGGGTATCGCATCTACGAGCGACCTCCGGTACGCGGGACATACCGGGACTATGAGATCGTCTCGATGGGGCCGACCTCGTCTGGCGGAACCCACATCATTCAGATCCTGAACATTCTCGAAGGTTTCGACATCGCAGGGATGGGCTTCGGGACAGCCGACACCATCCATGTCATCGCCGAAGCGATGAAGATCGCGTTCGCCGACCGCTTCCGCTACATGGCCGATCCTGCGACGACCGACATCCCGCTCGACTGGCTGACCTCGAAGGCCTACGCCGACGAGCGACGCGCACAGATCGACATGAGCCGAGCGCAGTCGTACACGGCCGCGATTCAGACAGAGGGCGAAGGTGCGTCGACCACTCACTGCTGCGCGATGGATGCCGACGGCAATGTCGTCTCGACGACTCAGACGCTCAACGGTGGCTTCGGCAGCAAGGTGACGGTGCCGGGAACCGGGATGCTACTGAACAACTGCATGCACCTGATGGATCCAAACCCGGGCCGGACGAACTCGATCGCGCCGGGGAAGCGCATCCTCTCGTCGATGTCGCCGACGATCGTGATGAAGGACGGTCAGCCATTGATGGCGCTGGGAACACCAGGCGGCGTCCGAATCTTCGGCTCGGTCATGCAGGCGATTGTCAACGTCATCGACCATGGGATGACGCTTCAGCAGGCCGTCGAGGCGCCACGTCTCTGGGATCGCGGACCAGTCCTCGAGATTGAGCGGGGCTTCGCCGGGGTCGAAACACTGAAGGCTGATCTCGAAGGGCGTGGTCACAGGGTTGAGACTCCGTTCCGGGTCGCCGGCGGGATGAACGGCGTCATGCGCGATCCCGAGTCCGGTCTGCTGCGTGGCGCTGCCTGTTGGCGCGCTGACGGTGTCCCGATGGGGTACTCGGGCGGCGACGCAATCATCGAGGGCGACGCGGAAAACGCGATGTGGGCGTAGCACCACTGTGCGCGATGCCCAACGGATGGACGGAGCGTTAGTCACACGGTCCGTAGTCCGACGGAACTGAACCAACTACGATGGAGCCATGCGGCGACGCGTGTATCGTCGCATGGCTCCAACGCAGGAAGGTCAGGACTCCGATGACAGCGACCGCTTGTGGAAACTGTGGCAGTAAGCGAATCACCGAGATCGCCGCGACCGAGGATCGCCCGGCGTCGATCTGGTGCCACATCTGCGGTGCCGTCCAGACCAAACCCGCCTCGCCCGACGAGGATAGCGTCGGGGACAGGCTCCTGCTCTCAGCGTTGGCTGGCTAGCGACGTTCCGTCGTTCGCGACCCAGCACCATATTCCAGATTCGCCGCTAACTCGCAGTCCTCGCCTCGCAGCGAGATGTCACCTGGCAATCCGGGTCGGCTCGTAGTTCCGTGCTGCGCTGATCCCTAGCAATTGCTGGGCGACTTCGCGTGCCTCGCCTTCGCGCCCGTACGGAACCGGAATGCGGAACGCCGACGTTCGCGGGACGGCATGCTCGGTGTAACTGGATACTTCCAGACGGAGCATGTCCGGATCGCCCGGTTCGATTTCTGCGGCAATCAATCTCAAATTGTGTCCGTTGTAGGGCAGGTAGCCACTCGGCCGGAGGATGCCGGTCGAGCTGATGAACACGTCGCCGTGCGCCTTGTAACGTCGTGCGTAACGCCAGGATGCCGTGCCGATCGTTTGCAGCGTGATGATCGCTCCGATCCCGAGGAACAGGCCGAAGGCGCCGAGCGTCAGCAGCATGTGGCGTGAACTAACGAACGTGATCCCCGCGACGATTAGCGCGAGGATCAGGCTGAAGATCGGGTACATGCGGGCGTCCCGTTGCCCACGTTGCCACTCGGCTTCCTCATAGCGCGCCCACTCGTCGGCGGCGTACTCCCAGTGGACGAGATGGTTTTCCCGGATCGTGTCGATGTCCCGGACGTATGGCCGGCTGATGAGGGCGATGACGATCAGCGAGAACAGGCACGACCCGGCGAAACAGGCCGAGACGATCCACCAGACGGGCTCCAGGTCAGCGATATAGAGAACCGGCGCCGCGATCGCGCAGACCAGCATGACGACGAGAACGCCGATGATGAATCCACGCAGCGGGTAACCGGGGACCGCCCCGAGGGCGCGCATCACTCGATTCATCGCCGGGATTGGTTCAGGCGGCTCATGCCGCCGCTCTGGCGCGGGCTGCCGATGGGTACCCGTTGGCCGTCAGGACGGCGTCGGCGATCTCTCGTTGAGAGGCGATCAGGTCACGCAGGTCGTGCGCCGTCAGCGCTTTGGCAGATTCGACCTCACCTGACACGTCATCGGCGATGCGCGGCAGGATCGTCGCAGCGCGTGTCTGTGCCCGGTCGAGCGTCGTATCCAGCGCATTGCGCGTCATCGACGCCCAGAGCGGGTTGCCGGTCTGCTCTGCGCGGAGGATGGCTGATTCGGCGGCGTACGTCTCGATCAGGATGTCACCGATTGCCGCCAGAACTTCCTGCTCCTCTTCGGCGGCGCGGCCAAATCGCTCGAATGCCAGGCGCGTCAGGTTCAGCGCGAGTTGCTTCAGGTTCGCGACCTGCCGTTGTTCGGCCGAGTCACCAGCCGAGACTGACGTCGTCGTGAGGATCGTTTCTCCCTTGGCCGCGCGCCGGATCAGCGTCGCGGGTGCCAGCAGGCGGTTGATCTCGTTGGTGCCTTCGAAGAGCCGGTTGATACGTGAGTCGCGGTAGGCGCGTTCGATCGGATAGTCCTGCAGGAATCCGTAGCCACCGTGAATCTGGACACCTTCGTCCACGCAGTAGTCGAGCGTCTCCGTCCCGAGCACCTTCAGCATCGCGCACTCGGCAGCGTACTCCTGGATACCGGAGAGGACAGCCGTCGCGCCGGACTTGCCCTCGATCGCCCGGTCGATCTGTCCGACTAGTCGGTAGGCCGCGCTCTCTGCGACGTAGGTGCGAGTCGCCATCTCGGCCAGTTTCTGACGGATCATGCCGAACGATGCAATTGCACGTCCGAACTGCTCCCGCTCGCTGGCATACGCTGCCGAGAGCGCCAGCGCGTTCTTGCTGCCTCCGATGCCGGCGACGCCCAGCTTGAACCGGGCGATGTTGAGGACGTTGAGCGCGATCCGATGTCCCTGACCGATCTCGCCAAGCAGGTTCTCGACCGGAACTCTCGCGTCCTGGAGGATCAGTTGGCGCGTTGATGAGGACTTGATGCCCATCTTGCGCTCTTCGTCGCCAAGCGAAACGCCCGGGAAGTCTGGCTCGACCAGGAAGCCGGTGAAATGCTGCCCGTCGATCTTGGCGAAGACGGTGAACAGACCGGCGAACTGCGAGTTGGTGATGAACTGCTTGGTGCCATTCAGGATGTAGTGGGTACCGTCGTCGGAGAGTGTCGCCCGGGTCCGCGCGTTGAGCGCGTCTGACCCCGAGCCTGGCTCGGTCAGCGCATAGGCACCAATCAACTCGCCTGACGCGAGTTTCGGCAGGTAGCGACGCTTCTGATCTTCGGTTCCGAAGTAGACGACTGGGAGGGTGCCGATCGTCGTGTGGGCGGCGTAGGTGATCGCGAATCCGCCGACTGGTGAGAGTGCCTCAACGACGGCGGTGCCGACCGATTTCGGGAGGTCGAGTCCGCCATGTTCCTCGGGGACCTCGACGCCCAGCGCGCCAAGTTCGCCGAACTTCCGCATCAGCATCGCGTTCAGGTCCAGTTCGCCGTGCTCCATCCGCTCGACGAGTGGCATCACCTCGCGCTCGACGAACTCGCGCGTGAGTTTGGACATTTCTCGAACTTCGTCGCTGCGCTCTTCCGGAACGTCGATTCGCTCCGGCCGATCGGTCAGCCAGCCAAGACCTCGCTGCCAGACTGCTCCGTTCTCCGTCACGTCGCGTTCCTTTCCAGGTCGTATCGCCGTTTGCGAAAGGTCGTCATCATGCTTCCATCATGGACGATACAACGACGAACGGCAAGAAATCGATGACCCTGTGACACTGGTTGACACCCCACCGGGAAACGCGAACACTTCGGGTATGACTGTGCAGCGTGAGCCGACTGCGCGTGATGCGCTGATTCAGATCGAGAAGGTGTTGCGGCTCGAAGAGCGGCAGGGGTTCCGCGATGCGAGCGCGACGAACGGGCTTGCGCGTTTCGTTGGCGATCGGACCACTCGTCTGCTTCAAGATGCCACCGCTGATATGCGCCGGCACGTCCAGGAACTCGACTCGCTGCTAGACGATTACGCGGATCTGCCCGTCAATGAACGCATCACGACGATTCGAACCGCGCGGGCGATCGTCGCCCGGTTGATGAACCAGCCGATGCCGGCCCGGGAACCGCAACTGCCTAACGGTGCGATGGCTTCGCGCGCTCCCCGGCCCGTACCCGAGCCGGTTCAGCCAGCCCGACCCATCCCGGCCGAGCCGGTTCCGCAGCGGGCGGTTCGAGCCAGTGTCGAGGCTCGGGCAACGCGGAAGCCCCCGACTCGGCGGGCAACCGGCAAGGTCAGTAGTCTGTCTGCGTCGGTGTTGCAGCTGCCCGGAGTCGGTGAGGGCCGGGCGAAGTTGCTGGAACAGATTGGCGTCCGAACCGTTCGCGATCTGTTGCGACTCTATCCCCGGCGACATATCGACTACAGCAACGTTCAGAAGATCGGCAGTGTGCTCTTCGGCCACATTTCCACGATTCAGGGGACGGTCCTGTCAGTCGAGTCATCGCGGACACGAACCGGCAAGTTGCTCTTCGATGTGATCGTCGACGACGGCACCGGGAAGATTCACGCCGCGTTCTTCAATCCGTGGATTGAGAAGCAACTGCGCCCAGGGACGCCGGTCTCCCTTTCGGGCCGGATCGAGCAGATGCGCGGTAACCTGTGTCTCTCGAATCCAGAGTGGGAAGTACTCGATCAGGATACGCTCAACACCGGCCGGATGATCCCGGTCTATCCCTTAACGAAAGGGCTGTACCAGAAGACGCTGCGGGCGCTGGTTCGCCATTCGCTCGATAGCACGCTCCATCTGATCGACGATTACCTGCCCGAGGATCTGCTGCGGCGGGAGGGGTTGATTGGCCTGCGCGATGCGACGGCGTGGGTGCATTTCCCCGATGGCGATACTCCGCTGCAGGCGCAGCAACGGCTGGCAGCGGCGCGGGGCCGGCTCGCGTTCGACGATTTCCTGACCCTGCAACTCGGCCTGCTGCAGCGAAAACTCGACTGGCAATCGCAGCCGGGAACGAAGATCGAGGTTGACCGCGACGCGCTGGATCGCTTCACCGAGTCGTTACCGTTCGCGATGACCGGCGCCCAGCAGCGAGCACTGGGTGAGATCCTGCGCGACATGAGCGCACCCAGCCCGATGACGCGGCTCCTGCAGGGCGACGTTGGCTCCGGTAAGACGATTGTGGCGGCGCTGGCCGCGCTCGCCGCGATCCGTGCCGGGCAGCAGGTTGCGCTGATGGCACCGACTGAGTTGTTGGCCGAGCAGCACTCGCGCGGGTTGCGGCGCGTCTTCGACGCGGGACCGGACGACCTTCGCCCGCGTATCGCGTTGCTGACCGGCAGCGTCGGCGGGACGGAGCGGGAGCGGATCTATGAGGGCGCTGCCGATGGGACGCTCGACCTGATCATCGGCACCCAGGCGCTGATTCAGGGCGGGCTGGAGTTCAACCGGCTTGGGCTGGTCATCATCGACGAGCAGCACCGTTTCGGTGTCGAGCAGCGTGCGACGCTCCGGCAGAAGGGCGAGAGTCCTGACCTGCTCGTGATGACAGCGACGCCGATCCCACGGACGCTGGCACTGACGTTGCACGGAGACCTCGATGTCTCGACGCTGGATGAACTCCCGCCGGGGAGGCAACCGATCGAGACTTACTGGGCGTCGGAGGCGAAGCGGGATGGTGCCTACAACTTCGTTCGCGAGCAGGTGAAGCAGGGGCGGCAGGCGTTCATCGTCTTCCCGCTGGTTGAGGAGTCGGAGGCTATCGACGCCCGTGCCGCAGTCGCCGAGCACGAACGGCTATCGGAAGAGGTCTTCCCAGACCTGCGGCTCGGATTGCTGCATGGCAGGATGAAACCCGCCGAGAAAGATGCCGTCATGGTGGCGTTTCGTGACCGGGAGATTGACATCCTCGTCTCGACGTCGGTTGTCGAGGTCGGTATCGACATCCCGAATGCGACGGTCATGCTGATCGATGGAGCCGAACGCTTCGGCCTCTCACAGTTGCATCAGTTCCGTGGACGTGTCGGGCGTGGTTCGGAGAAGTCGTACTGCATCCTGCTTTCGAACGATCCCAGCATCGAGAGTAAGCAACGGTTGCAGGCGATGGTCGACTCTCAGGATGGCTTCAAACTGGCGCAGATTGACCTGGAGTTGCGTGGGCCAGGTGACTTCCTCGGCAAGCGGCAGAGTGGCCTGCCGGAAATGGAACTGGCGTCGTTCGCCGATGTCCGCGACCTGGAACGAGCACGGATGGCGGCGGAGCGGGTGCTGGCTGAAGACCCGAGGCTGGAATCCGAGAAGTACCGGCGGTTGAAAGCACGCGTTGACGCCTTCTGGCAGTCGGCCATTGCGGATGTGAGTTAGCCCATGCGAGTCGTCAGTGGTGAAGCGCGGGGCCGCAAGTTGCGCGCGCCAAAGAGCCAGGGAATCACGCGGCCGATGGCCGACAAGATCAAGGAAGCACTCTTTTCAGTCCTTGCGTCGCTGGGCGTTGAGGCGGATCGCGTCCTTGACCTCTACGCTGGCTCAGGTGGGATCGGCATCGAGGCACTCTCGCGAGGTGCAACATGGTGCGACTTTGTCGATCGCGATTCACACGCCGTCCGGGCGATTCGCGAGAATCTGGAGCATGTCGGATTCGCGGATCGCGGACGCGTGCATCAGGTGGCTGTCCTCACGATGATCCGCGGAGCGCGTGAACCGTACGACCTGGTGACGTTCGATCCACCGTATGCTGACCCGGATATCATTCCAACGCTCGACGCGCTATCATTCTCAAACGCAGTACGAGATGGCACGATTGTGGCGGTGGGGCACTCACCGCGTGTTGATCTGCCCGAGCGGATCGGACGATTAGTCAAGTTGCGCGGTCGCTGCCACGGCGACTCGTGTTTCTCGGTCTTTGACGTGGTGCTGGATGGTGGGGGTGGCACGCCGGACGAACCGGAGGTGCCGACTGAGGGGTGAGGCGCATGCGGGTCGGGGTTTATCCTGGCACGTTCGATCCAATTACAAACGGCCATATCGACCTGGCGAAACGGGCGGCATTACTGTTCGACCGCCTGATCGTTGCAGTGTATTCGGGGGGTGACCGGTCGCCGAAGCGTCCGTTGTTCACGACAGCCGAACGTGTGGCGATGGCGCGACAAAGTTTGGCTGAGATTCCCCATGTTGAGATTGACACGTTTCAGAATCTGTCGGTAGACTACGCTCGAAGCGTGGGGGCGCGATTTATGGTCCGGGGTCTCCGGGCTGTCTCAGATTTCGAGTACGAGTTCAAGCTTGCCCATATGAATCAGCATCTGGCGCCGGAGCTGGAGGTTGTCTGCCTGATGACCAGCTCTGCTAACTCGTTTATCTCCTCCAGCTTCATCCGCGAGGTAGCCTCGCTCGGCGGTGACATCAGCGATCTCGTTCCAGCCCACGTTGCCGAGGCACTCCGCGTGCGGTTCGCTGCGGGGCAGTCCGACACGGATGGCTCCAGGATGGTTGAACCTTCGACTAGCGGCATCTAGAGGGCGTTCGCCCAACGCAAGACGACGAATTGAGCGCAATATGGGCCATGACTCGCATCGACCGAATCTGCTGGAACTACTCGACATGCTCGAGGCCCACGTTGCTGAGGGCCGGCGTGTTGTCTTTTCGAATCGCATCATGGTCGACGAAGGCGAGTTCATGGCCATCATCGACCAACTCCGCGACTCGATTCCGGCTGAGATTCAGCAGGCACGGCGCGTCCTGCAGGATCGCCAGCAGATCATCCTCGAAGCGCAGGAGGAGGCCAAGCGCATCATCGCGACGGCCAAGGAGCGACAGGAATACCTCGTCAGCCAGCACGGCATCACCGCCGAGGCCCGCTATCGTGGCGAGGACGCCATCCGCGAGGCGCGTGAACGGGCCAGCCGCTCGATGGCTGCCATCGATGGCTTCGCCCGCGAGCGGCTTGAATTGGTCGAGCAGGCCATCCGGGAGAATCTGCTGGAGATCGAACGCGCGAAGAACAGCCTCGCGCAGGCGTGATGCGTCGGGAATCGGGTGAATTGAAGACTCAGGTCCTCAACTGAGGAGCGAAGCGCGCAAGGTCCCCGAATCCCGATTCCCGCACATTTGACCACCCCCGCAGCACGGGCTATACTTCACAGGTTGTGCTTGAGTGCAGCCATGTCGTGCTGCCGCCGGGGGGACTACCGTCGCACGAGAACATGCCTGAACCGGCGAGAGTAGACAGGTCAATGGAACTCAAGAACGACACGATCATCAACGTCGCGCAGTTGATGAAGGAAGATATCGGGGCAGCCCGGAAGGTCCGCGTCGCGCTGGACTGGTTCGCACTGGACCAGGACCTGATGGCGAAGGACGTGACGGCTGACCTGCGAATGACGCGCATTACGTACGGTATTCTTGCCAGCGGGCAAGTTGCCGGGACGGCGATGGTCGAATGCGTCCGTTGCCTGGAACTCTACGAACAGCCGTTCGCGGCCGATTTCGATCAGGAGTACCGGCCAACCATCGATGTCCGCAGCGGCGTCGCGCTCGATCAGCCAGCCGCCGACGAGGAACTGGGTGTGATTGACGCCGCCCACGAACTCGATCTGGCAGAGCCAATGCGACAGGTCGCGATTCTCGACCTGCCGATCAAGCCGGTCTGTCGCGAGGACTGCGCCGGGCTGGAACAGGACGACGCTGGTGAGGACGAGGCAGTCGATCGTCGACTTGGAGTCCTGAGTCAGTTGCTGGCAGCCGACGATGAGACGCCGGACGACCAATAACACGATACTGGGCATCATGACCGCGGGGACGCGGACTGGGTAGAGGGTGAGGACAGATGGGCGCACTTCCAAAGCAGAGGATCACACGAGCCAAGCAGGGCTTCCGCCGCCAGCACGATAAGCTGACGCCGGTTGCGCTGATGACCTGCCCGCAGTGCCGGCAGTACAAGCGGCAGCACCACGTTTGCCCGAGCTGCGGCTACTACGCTGGTCGCCAGGTGCTCGAGATCGAAGTCAAGCGCCAGCGCGAAAGCTAAATCTGGTTGCATACAGGCGCGCGGCACCCTGCCGCGCGCCTGTTTTTTGGGCTATCCTTGGACACGCCTGACGATCGGATCGGATAGTCACGCAAGTTTCAGTACGGGAGGGCAACGCTGATGCGGCACGCCGCGGTCACTGGTTGGGGGATGGCTGTCCCCGAGCGGGTGCTGACCAACCAGGACCTGTCGCAGATGGTGGATACCTCCGACGAGTGGATTGTCAGCCGGACCGGAATCCGGGAGCGTCGAGTCGTCGAACTCGACGAGACCGCAACCAGCATGTCAGTCAAGGCAGCGCTCGCTGCTTGTGACAAGGCCGGCATCGACCCAGCCACGATCGATCTCATCATCGTCGGAACCTACACCGCAGATCACCAGATGCCATCGGTCGCGAGTCTGGTTCAGTCGCAGATCGGCGCGACTCGCGCTGGTGCGTTCGACCTCAACGCTGCCTGTTCCGGTTTCGTCTACGCGCTGGCAACCGGCGCACAGTTCATCGAGTCGGGTCTCTATTCGACCGTACTGGTGATTGGAACCGACGTCGCATCCCGCTTCCTCGATTACACCGACCGGAGCACCTGCATCCTCTTCGGCGATGGCTCGGGGGCGGTCGTGCTGCAAGCCTCGACTGCCGAGGAAGGCGTCCTCTCACTTGTGCTCGGCTCGGACGGCTCGGCCGGTCATCATCTGACACTTGGTGATGCGACATCTTTGGCAGGACTGAACGGCACCCGGACGGTCGATCGCGCTTTCATGAAGATGAACGGTCCTGAGGTCTTCAGGTTCGCGGTCAAGGTGATGGGCGAGGCCGCGGCTGAGGCGATCATCAAGGCGGGACTGACGTTTGGTGACGTTGACCTGCTCGTCCCGCATCAGGCCAATCTTCGGATCATCGACTCGGCGGCGAAGCGGCTCGAACTGCCGCGCGATCGAGTCTGGGTCAATGTCGATCGTTACGGGAACACATCGTCGGCATCGGTGCCGATTTCATTGGTTGAAGCAGTCGATGCAGGGGCGATTCAGGATGGGATGAACGTCGTCATCGTTGGGTTTGGCGGGGGACTTACATGGGCAGCGGGGGTACTGCGATGGGGGTCGTCGGGCGTCGCGCAGGCGGCCCGTCGGTGACAGCCGGCGCCGCCTGGATCTTTCCAGGGCAGGGATCGCAGACAGTTGGAATGGGCAGGGAACTCGCTGAGCGATATCCCGAGGCCAAGGCTGTCTTCGAAGAGGCAGATGAGACACTGGGTTTCTCGGTGTCTGATCTATGCTGGAACGGCCCTGAGGCTGAACTGACGCGTACCGCTAATCAGCAACCCGCGCTCCTGACGGTCAGTATCGCGACGCTGCGAGTGTTGCTGAAGGAAGACCTCCTCCATGAGCCGGATTACGTCGCTGGTCACTCGCTCGGCGAGTACTCGGCGCTCGTCGCCGCCGGTTCGCTGGCGTTCGCCGACGCGCTACGGATCGTTCGCCGCCGTGGGGAACTCATGGAGGAGTACGGTCGCGGCGGGATGGTCGCCGTCATCGGACTTGACGACGAGGCGATGCAACTCGTCGCCAACGAGAGCGGTTCCGAGGTCGCCAACTTCAACGCACCCGGTCAGACGACCCTCTCCGGCTCCGCCGATGCGCTCGAGGTTGCCCAGATCGCTGCCAAAGCGCGAGGCGCACGCCGCGTCATCAAACTCCCGGTCAACGGTGCGTTCCACTCGTCGCTGATGATGCCGGTCGCGACGGAACTATCGCGCGACATCGATCAGGTCGAGATCGTCAAGCCGCGGGTTCCGCTCGTCTCGAACGTCACCGGCGAGCCGATTGCCAACCCCGACGATATTCGCAATGAACTCGTCGAGCAGATCTGCGCGTCGGTCCGCTGGACGCGCGGGATTGAGACGATGGTTGAACTCGGAGTGACCCACTTCTATGAAGTCGGCGCAGGGAGTGTCCTGACCGGCCTCGTCGGACGGATTGACAAGTCGGTGACTGCCATCTCATCCGAGAAACTTCTGGGCGACCGGCTTAAGTCTGGGGGTGCAGCATGAGCGACAACAGCGAACGGCGAGTTGCGATTGTCACTGGCGCGACTCGCGGGATTGGCCGGGCAATCGCCAACAAGCTGGCAGCCGACGGATTCAACATCGTCGTCAACTACCGCGGTGAAGAGGAGCCAGCGAAGGCGCTGGTCGGCGAACTCGAAGCGCACGGTATTTCCGCTCATGCCATCCGGGCCGATATCACCAATGCCGACGATGTCGCCTCGCTGATCGAGGGAACGATTGCGACCTTCGGCAAGCTTGACGCGCTGGTCAACAACGCCGGAATCACTCGCGATACGCTGCTGATGCGGATGTCCGAGGACGACTGGGACGCCGTTTTGACGACCAATCTGAAAGGCGCGTTCCTCTGCTCGAAGGCTGCGATCCGTCCGATGATCCGCCAGCGTGGCGGCACGATCGTCAACCTGACGTCCGTGATCGGTCTGGTCGGGAACGCCGGGCAGGCCAACTACGCGGCTGCCAAGGCCGGGCTGGTCGGCTTCACGAAGTCGCTGGCCAAGGAAGTCGGCTCCCGTGGCATCACAGTCAACGCCGTCGCGCCCGGCTTCATCGAGACGCGGCTGACTGATGTCCTCTCCGATGAGATCAAGGAAGCCTCGATCAAGCAGATCCCACTGGGCCGCTTCGGCACCACTGAAGACGTCGCCGACGCCGTGGCGTTCCTCGTCTCACCCGCCGCCCGCTACATCACCGGCCACGTCCTTTCAGTCGACGGTGGCCTGTTTATGGCTACCTAGCTGTTAGCTGTCAGCAGTTAGCCATCAGCCTGTGGTCGGAAATCGAGTGCTTTGATCCTTTCCGGCGGCCGCTGAATGGGTGATAGCTGACAGGCTAAGAGCTAATAGCTGAAAGCTGATAGCTAACCAATGTTCGAAAAGATTCTGATCGCAAATCGGGGAGAGATCGCGCTGCGGATCCTGCGTGCGTGTCACGATCTGGGTGTGAAGGCGATCGTGGCATATAGCGACGCGGATCGGGATTCGTTGCCGGTTCGATTGGCGGACGAGGCGGTCTGCATCGGGCCTGCCCCGGCGGCCAAATCGTATAACCACATCCCGTCCGTTATCAGCGCGGCGCTCGCGACCGGCTGCGACGCTATCCACCCTGGCTACGGCTTTCTGGCGGAGAACGCCTACATCGCCGAAATCTGCCGCGAATGCAACCTGACCTTCATCGGGCCGGAGCCAGGCACGATCGAGATGATGGCAGATAAGTCGACTGCCCGGAAGATGGCCAAGAAGGCCGGCTTGCCGGTCCTCGCCGGAACCGAGGAGGCGCTGCCGTCGAGCGTCGACGTCCGTCAACTGGCCCGCGAGGTTGGTTTCCCGATGATGCTGAAGGCGGTAGCTGGTGGTGGCGGCCGCGGGATGCGGATCGCGAACGACGAGCGCGAGTTACTGCGTCTGCTCCCCGTTGCCCAGGCTGAAGCACAATCGGCCTTTTCGAACGGTGGCGTCTACGCCGAACGTTATCTGGACCGCCCGCGCCACATCGAAGTACAAATCATGGCCGACAATCACGGCAAGGTCATCGCGCTCGGTGAGCGGGACTGCTCGTTGCAGCGGCGGCATCAGAAGTTGATCGAGGAGGCTCCTGCCCCGACGATCTCGAAGAAGTTGCGTGACAACCTCCAGAAGGCGTCGATTAAACTCGCGAAGTCGATCCGCTATACAGGCGTCGGCACCTTTGAGTTTCTTGTTGACGCCAACGAGAACTTCTTCTTCATCGAGGCCAACACCCGGGTCCAGGTTGAGCACCCGGTGACTGAGGCGATCTACGGCATCGACATCATCGGCTGGCAGATTCGGGTCGCGGCTGGCGAGCCGCTGCCGTTCAGCCAGGGTGACATCAAGATCAACGGGCACGCGATCGAGTGCCGGATCAACGCTGAGAACGCCGCCAACGGGTTCTCACCATCGACGGGTACGGTCGTTGGCTACGTCGCGCCCGGCGGGCCCGGCATCCGGGTTGACTCACACCTGTATCCCGGCTATGTCGTCCCACCCAACTACGACTCGCTCGTCGGCAAACTCATCGCCTGGGGTTCGACTCGTGAGGAAGCCGTCGCTCGAATGCGGCGGGCGCTATCCGAGACGTTCATCGTCGGTATTGATACGACGATTCCGTTTTACAGCTATGTGTTGGCGCAGCCGGAGTACGCAAGCGGGAAACTCGACACATCGATGATCGCGGATTTTGTCTCGCGGATGGGCGCAGAGGTCCAGTCCGGGTCCGAGCCGGTCCTCGCGAACGCCAGCCATTAGCGGCAATCGGGGCATCTGGCCCGGAACCACGAGAGAAGACGGATGTCTGGACGCAGGCCACGGCAAGATGAGTTTCTGGAGCGCACGCAGGCCCGAACGATGGCGCTCCAGATCCTGTTTGAGTTCGATCTGACCGGCCACGAGATCGATGGTGTTCTCCGTCGCTATTCGGAAGACATGGAGCTGCCCGAACCCGTTCGGGAGTACACCGAGAGGTTGGTCAACGGCGTCAAGGACGGCTTGATCGAGATTGATGAACGGATTGGCGTTGCTGCGCCCGCCTTCCCGGTATCGCAGTTGCCGGCGGTCGATCGCAATATCCTGAGGGTCGCAATCTACGAACTCTCGGGCGAGCGGGGGATTCCGTTCCGGGCGGTCATCAATGAGGCCGTCGAGTTGGCCAAACTCTTCGGTGGTGAGAATTCCAGTCGCTTTGTGAACGGGGTATTGCGGACGATATCCACTGAAGAGAGGCGCGAAACGTCCGACTCGGACGTATAGTTTTGTGGCGCTGACGGGCGTCATGCATAATACGCCGGACGTTGCGGACGTTTGACGGTAGCGGTGACGGTCGAATGGCTGGAAGCTGTATCGTCGCAGGGCGGCGTCATATCGTATAGTACGCCGCACGCGGCGAGTGAACACAGGAGATGCGCCGGTGGGGGACGCCGGCTGGAGGAACGGCAAATGCCGCGGGTGTTCGCGTGATGCGGACGGGAACTTTGCGGTGGCGAACGGCGGCGTCGCGTCTCCGGGTGTACGATCAGATGTTTGTAGGGGGAGGTACCCGTAGTGTCAGCTGTTTTCGATCGTCTGCAGGCTATCGTTGCCGAGCAGCTTGGTGTCGATACCGAGAAGATCACGCCGGATGCTGAGTTCATCCAGGATCTGAACGCCGACTCGCTTGACATGGTCGAGCTGGTCATGTCCCTGGAGGAAGAGTTTGGCGTCGAGATCTCCGACGAGGAGGTCGAGAAGATCGTCAAGGTCAGCGACGCTGTCGAGTACATCGAAGAGAACGCCAGCGCCTAACCTGAATGCGGCCAGAACCACGATCATGGCCGTAGATACAGATGCGGTGACAGCGCCGGGTGATCGCGCAATCGCCCGGCGCTGCGGATTTTTGCGCCATCGTTCCGGTGAGCGATACAATCATTCGGCACGCGGCAAGCTGACCATCCCGTTTGGTTGACCTGTCCCGGCAGCCGCGAGCAGGCGCGATGTGCGCGCCGGCCAGTCGCTGTGAGGCGGTGCCTCCAGCCGACGGCCATCGGCAACTGAGAACGTGAGACGGCGATTGGCTAGCATCATCAACCGCGTCGCGTCCCCGATTCGCGGGCGCCGATCCGGCTCTGATCAGGTAGAACCACCTTCCTCCGACGAACCACTTTCCCCGGAGTTCGATGAGGATGTCTTCGTCGAGATGACCCTCGCCGACCACCTTGAGGAATTGCGCGGTCGCATCCTCAAGTCGGCGGTCGCTGTCCTGATCTGCTTCATCGGCGGAATCTGGCTCTCCTGGAAGGTCATCGCAGCGATCGCGGAGTCCGCGAACGTCCCCAACAACGAGATGCAGATCATCAGCCCGACCGAGACGTTCGTCGTCTGGATGCGGGTCGTCCTCTACATCTCAATCGCGCTGGCGATGCCGGTGCTGATCTACCAGTTGATGGCGTTCCTCGTACCCGGTCTGACCCGTAGAGAACGTCGCTACATCCTCCGGGCCGTCCCATTCGTCTTCCTGATGTTCTGCGCGGGTGCAGCGTTCGCGTTCTTCGTCCTCGCCCCACGCGCCCTGGAGTTCCTCTCAGGCTTTGGTGATAGCTACTTTGCCTGGCACCCGAGAGCGGAGGAGATACTCCAGTTCTATATGACGCTGATGCTCGGGATGGGGCTCATCTTCGAGTTACCGGTCGTCATGTATGCGCTTGCACTGATCGGCGTCATGAACGCCGGCCGGTACGCGCGTTTCCGCAAGTTCGCGCTGATCCTCGGCATGATCGCGGCGGCGATCATCACGCCGACCCCTGACCCATTCAATATGGCGATGGTCGCGATTCCGACCTATGCGCTGTATGAGGTCGGCATTCTGCTCTCGCGCACGGTTCGGAAGCCGCTACGCGAGGCCGTCCAGGAATAGCCTTCCTGATCTATGCCAATCCGGTAGGGGCGACATCGCAATGTCGCCCTTCGTTTTCCACCCGAACACTCTGGGCGGGGAGGGCGACATTGCGATGTCGCCCCTACCGGAATGAGGTTGGTTGAAACTGATTCACCGGATGGGCTACGTGGACGTTTCCAGCCCCAGATCTTTCTCCGACATTGGCCGGACGTTCAGCGTCCGTTCGTTGCGGTAGGTCACCATCCCAGGTCCCGCGCCCTTGATCTTGCGGACGTGGCGACGTTCGGTGACATCGACGGGGACGGCGGTGGCGTTGCGTCCGTCGCTGTACCAGGCCGCCAGCGAAGCAGCGCGTTCGATCGTGTCCTCGGAGAGGCGGCCATCGGCACGCAGGATGACGTGTGCGCCGGGCATGTTGCGAACATGGAGCCAGAGGTCGTCGGGGTTGGCGATCGTGAAGGTGACTTCGTCGTTCTGCTGTCCGGTCCGGCCAATGTAGATCGTATCGCCGTGGATCGTTCGATATGCGCGGGGGCGACGTGCCTGCTTCGAGGGACGTGCGCCCTTCGGTTTCGATGCCCGCGTCCCGCCTCGGGCAGTCTCAGCCCACGACAGCCACTCGAGCCGGACAATCTCAATCTCATCGTACGTCTCGGCCAGCGCCGCCATCGAACGGAGTTGATCGAGGTAGGCAAGTTCAGTGGTCGCTGCGTCCAGCAGTGCCGGGAGGTTCTCTTCGGCAGAACGCGCCTTACGGTAGCGCTCGAAGTACTCCTGCGCGTTCTGGCTGGCGGACAGGCTGGGGTCGAGTTCGATCCGAAGCCCTTCCGGCGTGACGAACTCCTGCATCCCCTGAGTGATCTCGCCGATCCAGGCGTAGATCCCTTCGCCCTTCTCGCGGAGCGATTCGACTTCGGCGGCCCGGTCGACCTGTTGCTGCAGGGAATGAATCCTCTGGCGTGTCCGCTCGCGCGCCTCATCGATTTCCGCAACGAGCCGATCACGCCGGATCGTGTGTCGCCCCGGTGCGGTGTCTGTCGCCGTCAGATTCGCCTCCCAGGCGGCTTCTGCGGCGGTCAGAATCGATGCATATGGCGTTGCGGTGACACCGTCCTCAGCCTCGATTGATGTCATCGGGTGCGCGAAGAAGTCGGCTCGTCCGGACTCCCAGGTGTAGAGCGTTGGCTCCCATTCTCCGGACTCGACAGGTGCAAAGACGGACGTGATCGCCTGTGCCAGCTGATCGGCCTGCGTCGAGTCCAGTGCTGCAACTGGCATTGTCGCATCCAGTTCAGCGCGCGCGGCGAACTCCCTGGCGACGACTGGGCTGACGGCGAGGTAGCGGGCAACCAGCCACTTGGCCAGCGTATCGTTCGCGTCAACAGCAGCGTCAACGATCGTTCGTCCGGTTGCGCGAAGTGGATCGAGTTTGTCCTGTGGGGGCGGCGCGACGTACGGTGCGCCGGGGCGGATCGGCCTGACGCGGCTCATCTCAGGCGAGACGCGCTTGACGGCGTCGAGGATGCGCCCTTCGTCGTTGGTCATGATGATGTTGGAGCGGCGACCCATCAACTCGACATAGAGTTCGGTCGTCGTGAGGTCGGCATCGGTATCGTCGTCGCTGTCCTCGTCGTCCGGTTCGCCATTGTTGGGCCGCAGGGGCTTGGCTATACTGAATTGCAGGATACGCTCGTAGCGCGGTTGTGAAATGCCGACAATCCGCCCGCCTCGAGCGTATTTTCGTAACAGGAGCAGCAGCGGCGTGACCTTCTCGGCGTCTCCATCGACGCGGCGGGTCGCGAGCAGGACGCGAGCATGCTCGGGGTGAGCGCTCAGGACGAGCCAGCGACGCTGACGATCGGCGTACACTTCCAGCGCGAGGGTCAGCGCATCGACCTGGGCAACCTGCTGGATGCGACCATCGACGATGTCGCGGTTGAGTTCGTCAACGATCGCTGCGATCGACAGGACGTCGTACACGAGGGCGCTCCATTCAGGGTTACCGGATGCAGGTTCCGGCGCTCGAACACGGGATTGTAGCACCACGCCGGATCGGGTCAGATGCCGGGGCGTAGAGAGGAAGCCGGGGGCATGCTGGACGAGCCGAGCACTGCAACGACAGAAGAACTGACGCGGCAGTCGGACACGTTGATCGCTGAGATCCGTGGCGCTGCCAGACCGAGACTGTTCGTCATTTCAGGACCGTCTGGCGTTGGCAAAGACACTGTCATCGACGAGTTGCGTGGGCGGTTGCCTGAGTTCCATTTCGCGGTGACGGCGACGACGCGCGAGCGCAGGCCAGGCGAGATGCACGGCGTCCACTATTTCTTCATGTCGGTCGAGGACTTTCAGGCTGATCTCGGAGCCGGCGAATTCGTCGAGTCAGCCGAGGTCTACGGCAACTACTACGGCGTTCCCCGGCGCGGCATTCAGGGTGGCCTGGATTCAGGGAGACACGTCATCGTCAAGGTTGACGTGCAGGGCGCAGCCACGATCCGCGAGATTGCACCCGACGCGATTCTGATCTTCCTGATGCCAACCAGCATGGAAGACCTGACCCGTCGCCTCTGGCACCGTAAGACCGATGGCCCACAGGTCGTCATGCGGCGGGTCCGTACCGCTGCCGAGGAACTACGTGCCGTTGCGGACTTCGATTACGCCGTCTTCAACGAGGAAGGCAAACTCTCCAAGACGCTGGACGAGATCATGTCGATCATCGTCGCCGAGCAGCGCAAGGTGAAGCAGCGCGAAACGTCGCTGTGACGATCCTAGACGGCGGCTTCCTCACCGGCCTGCGCCCGTGTTGGATAGCGTAGCGTCGAAAAATCTTCCATCCGGTCGAAATACAGGACACCATCGAGATGGTCGATCTCGTGCTGGAGCACTCGTGCGAGCAGTCCACGGGCCTTGATCTTCAGCGGCTTTCCGTCGAGGTCCCGAGCGCGGACGGTGACGTTCGCATATCGCTCGACATCGCCGTACAGGTCCGGAAAACTCAGGCAACCCTCGGCATCCCATTCGCGACCACCGGCGCGCTGAATCTCCGGGTTGACCAATGTCAGTAATATCTCCGGATCGTCTTCGTCGTCATACCCCTCCGGGAGGTAAACGACAATCAGCCGCTTGTAGACTCCCACCTGTGGTGCGGCCAGCCCGACGCCGTTGGCGTCCATCAGGGTGTCGTACATGTCTCGCGCCAGCGCGCGAATCTCGTCGTCGATCGTCTCGATCGGCTCGGACTTCTGCCGGAGACGCGGACTGATCGTTCCGTAGCGTGGATCTGGTTCGATGATGATCTTCAGGATTGCCATCTCTTGCGGAATGCCCCTTTCAGCAGTTGCAGTCTAAGTATAAACGAGCCGTCATCGCTGCTGATCGGGATCGTTGCGACGATGTCTGCTACAGCAGGTTCACTGGATCGACATCGACAACCCAGGCAGGTGTGAACTGGATGTCTGCCAGCAGGCTGACGAGTTGATCGCCGCGAACGAGTAGTTGCCAGCCATATTGCCCGCGAACACGAGTCGAGAAGGCAGGGGCAGGACCAATCAGGTCGACGCCGCGAATCTCAGGTCGCGCCGCCAGTTCGTCCTCCAGTCGCGATGCCATCTCTTCCGCCAGTTGTCGCGCCTTCGCTTCGTCCGTGTGCCGAATCAGGAGCCGGGCCAGCCGTTTGAATGGCGGATAGCCATGCTGCCTACGGAAGGCGATTTCTTCGTTATAGAACGTCTGGTAATCGTGGTGCGACGCGCTGGTGATCGCGTAGTGCTGCGGTGTGAACGTCTGGAAGATCACCTGTCCGCCAGTTGCGCGGCGTCCCGCTCGACCTGCCACCTGGGTCAGCATCTGGAACGTTCGCTCTGCCGATCGCAGGTCAGGCAGAAACAGGTACGTGTCGGCATTGATAACGCCGACGGCGGTGACGTCGGGAAGATCGAGCCCCTTCGCGATCATCTGGGTGCCGACGACGATGTCGACTTCGTGGCGCATGACCTTCGCCAGTAGTGATTCGTGGCTGACTCGCCCACGGAGTGCGTCCTGATCCCAGCGAAGGACGCGTGCTTCCGGAAAGACGTTCTGGATTTCGATCTCGACGCGCTGGGTACCGGTGCCGTAGTACCCGATGCTGCTCGATCGACAGGTCGCGCAGGTTGTCGGAGCGGTCGTTCGATGCCCGCAGCGGTGACAGACAATCCGCTCGATCGTCCGGTGGTAGACCATCGGGATATCGCAGTACGGGCAGGATGAGACGTTGCCGCAACTTCGACATTGGATGAACGTCGATGCGCCGCGCCGGTTCAGGAACAGGATCACCTGCTGACGTGATGCCAACCGATCGGCGATGACGTCTGTTAGCGCACGGCTGAAGATCGAGTCATGACCGGTTCGCAACTCGGCCCGCATGTCGACGATACGTGCTTCTGGAAGCGCGATCGCATGTGCGCTGACGCCACCATCGTCCGCCGCGACACGCTGGCCGACGCGCTCGCGTAGTTCCAGCAGGGTCCAGTCACGCTCGGTTGCCGCCCGGTACGTCTCGACATCTGGCGTCGCGCTGCCGAGGACGAGCAGTGCCCCGTGAAGTTCGGCCAGTTTCCCGGCGACGCTGCGAGCGTGGTAGCGAGGCACGCTGTCCTGCTTGTACGAGCCGTCGTGTTCCTCGTCGAGGACGATTGCGCCGATATTGTCGAGTGGCGCAAAGAGGGCCGATCGTGGACCGACGACGACCAGTGGCTCGCCGGATGCTGCACGTTGCCAGTTGCGGTAGCGCTCGCGATCGCTGAGGGCAGAGTGGAGGACCAGCGCTCGATCGCCAAAACGCTCGCGGAACCGGGCGGCGATCTGGCCGGAGAGCGCGATCTCAGGGACGAGGACGATCGCGGATCGGTTGTCGGCCAGCACATCCGCCGCGAGCCGCAGGTACAGTTCGGTCTTTCCGCTACCTGTTACTCCATGCAGCAGGATGGTTCGCGGCCCACCGCTCCGTCGCATCGAGCGCATACGCTCCCAGGCGGCGCGCTGCTCATCGGTCAGTGTGACCGTCGCTCCATTCGCATGAGGTGTCGTCACCCCCTTGGTCATCGGTTCGATTGCGAGGACTCCGCGATCGGCCAAGGCACGTAGCGTTGCGCGGTCAATGCCGGAGATGTCCAGGACCGATTCGATTGGGAGCGATCGGTCGCTGCGGGCGCGTAGGCGTGGTGAGAGCCACGCAAACGCCTCGGCTTGCTTCGGCGCACGGGCAGGTGGTGGTTCGGCACCGTCGAGAAGTCGGACGCGATACGCGACGTCCTCGCGCTCCATCTCGCGGTGTTTGACGCGTGCGACTTTCTGGAGCAGGCCAATTTCTTCCAGCGCTGGGATGATCGACACCAGCGACGAGCGCTGTGACCGTTGCGCGCGCTCGAGCGTGACCTCGCCCTCTTGGGCCAAAAACTCGACGAGTCGTCGCTGAGCGGGAGTCAGTGATGCCAGGGTCGCGGGAGCCGGATCGGTGCGCAGCGACAAGTACTCGACCGCCCGTGATCCGACGCCGGGCGGCAGCATGACCGAGGCCGCCTCGTAGATCGTGCAGATAGTCTCCTCGGCCATCCAGACCGCCAATTGCCATTGCCGCGCGGTCAGCCAGAACGATGGCTCGACTGGGGCGTGGATGTTCTTGATCTCGAATCCGCTGTCTGGCCTGCGTCCGTGACGCTCGACGACGACTGCCAGCACCAGTTTGCGCCGCAGTGGAACCCAGATCAGTTGACCGACTTCGATGTCTTCCAGCGCCGCCGGGACACGATAGGTCAGCGTCGCTCGCCGGTCGCTCAACCGAGCATCGGGTGCAACTTCAACGTATGGCGCGAGTGTACGGACAGAACATTCGTTCATGTTTCCAGTGTACACCTGCGAGGAAGTAGGGAATAGAGGACATGGAACAGTGCAAACGCCGATAGTTGTGGCTCAGGACACCAAGGTGGCTTTCATAGGGTGTCGTCAGGATGCCAGGCATCCTGACGACGAACTTCCGGCGAGCGCAGGACTCCTGATGTCCTACCCCAGCGGCAGGATGTCGCGTTGGGCGAAGAGAGCGGGAGAGCCGCCAGTGTGCAGGAAGATGACGGTATCGTCGGCGGTGTAGAGGCCGTCGCGAATGTCGGCGACCATTCCGGCGAACGCCTTCGACGTGTAGACCGGGTCGAGCAGGACACCCTCAGTCTGGGCCAGCAGGGTGATTGCGGCCAGACCCTCGTCCGTCGGAATCCCATAGCCCTCGCCGACGTGACCGTCGTCGCAGACGATGTCCGATTGCGCGACTGGATTGTCGATGCCGAGGCGGTCGGCGGTCCAGTTGGTGACGCGGTAGGCACGCTCGACGCCTGCGTCACTCTTCCCCTCAACGAGGACGCCGTTGATGGCGAAGTTCAGCCCGAATAGCTTGGCGCCGACGATGATGCCGCCATGGGTGCCGCCACCACCGGCTGCGAAGTACATCGCCTTCGGCTGGATGCCTTCGGTCCAGAGTTGATGGCTTAACTCCAGCATCGCTCCTACGTAGCCGAGCGACCCGACGCCGTTCGACCCACCGCCGGGGATGAAGTACGGAACGGCTCCACTGTCAGCCAGGTCAGCCGCCACCTCGTCAACCTTCGCCTGTCGCTCCTCCGGGCCACCGACGACGACGTGGACCGTCGCGCCCAGCAGTTTGTCGAGCAGCAGGTTGCCCTGCACATCCGGATCGTCGGATTTTGCGTTGAGCACCAGATGGCACTCCATCCCGGCCAGCCGGGCTGCCGCAGCTGTCTGCCGGGCGTGGTTCGATTGGGCCGCACCGACCGTGATCAGATGGGTCGCCCCCTGGGCTGCAGCGTCGGCGACGAGGTATTCGAGCTTGCGGGTCTTGTTGCCACCCATCGCAAGCCCGGTCAGGTCGTCACGCTTCAGGTAAATGTTCGGTCCGCCGAGTGCTTCGGTCAGGCGTGGTGCAAACTGAAGCGGAGTCGGCAATGTTGCGAAACGCATTCGCGGCTGGTCTGTGAATCCCATTCGTCCCTCTGTTCTCCCATCACATTCGGCCGATGTTCTCCGTATGGTATCCGAACATTCAGCGTGGCGGTGGACAGGCGAACAACGGCTCCGTCTATAATGGCAATTCGATGGGCAGTCATCCGAATTGCAGGTCGGGAGAGTACCGGGGAGGCGGAGAAGAGACATGGCACAGGCCACCAAGACAATCGAGCAACAGTTCCACGAGGAGTTTTCAGGATCATTTCAGCGCTCGAGACATGCGCTGGAGATCTACCCGGCTGGCGTCACCCACGACGCTCGCTTCGTCAAGCCGTTCCCGATTTACATCGAGCGCGCGCAGGGTTCGCACAAATGGGACGTCGACGGCCACGAACTGATCGACTACGCGGTCGGACATGGCTCGCTGATCATGGGCCACAACCACCCGAAGGTCGTCGCGGCGCTCAAGGAGCAGCTCGATCGCGGCACTCACTTCGGCGCGAGCCACGATCAGGAACTTGAGTGGGGCGAGTGGGTCCAGCGGTTGGTCCCGTCGGTCCAGCGCGTGAAGTTCACCGCTTCCGGTACTGAGGCGACGATGCTGGCGATCCGCGCCGCGCGTGCATTCAGCGGCAAGGACAAGATCCTCAAGTTCGAGGGGCACTTCCACGGCTGGCACGACACTGCTGCACCGGGCGAGAAGCCGCCGTACGATGCGCCGTCCCAGCCGGGCATCCCACAGGTGACGCACGACCTGACGATCGTCGCGCCAACCGACGACATCGACTTCGTCGAGGAAGCGCTGAAGAAGGGCGACGTCGCGGCAGTCATTCTTGAGCCGAGTGGTGCGTCGTGGGCGACGATTCCGCCGCGCGAGGGATTCCTCAAGGAGTTGCGCGAGGTCACGAAGAAGTACGACACGATCCTGATCTTCGATGAGGTCATCACCGGCTTCCGCTGGGCACCGGGCGGCGCTCAGGAGCGCTTCGGTGTGACGCCGGACATGACGACGATGGCGAAGATCGTGGCCGGTGGCCTGCCGGGTGGCTGCTTCGGTGGCCGCGCCGACATCATGTCGGTCTTCGAGTTCCGTGACGATCCGAACCACAAGAAGATCGTCCACCCCGGCACCTACAACGGCAACCCGCTCTCGGCAGTCGCCGGTTCGACCTGTCTCAAGCTGGTCGCGGACCCGAAGGTGCAGCAGCACGCCGACGAGATGGCCGAGCGGTTGCGTGTCGGCTTCAACACGGTACTCGTTGATCGAGGTGTGCCGGGCGCGTGCTACGGCGAGTCGTCTGTCTTCCATCTGCTGCTTGGCAAAGAAGTTCCGAACCTGACGAAGGGCGACATGCGCCGGCCGGAGGGTCTCGACGCGACGACGCTGAAGTCCGGCATGGCAGGTAAGGTCAAGAGCTCGTTCATCGCCGGGATGATGATCGAAGGCTCGGACATCACCTTCGGCGGCGGCTGGCTCTCGGTCACGCACTCAGCCGAAGACATCGACAAGACGATCGAAGGCTTCGACCGCACCATCGCCCGGATGCGCGACGAAGGCACGGTGTAGGTTGTAGCTCGTAGCTATTAGCTGTTAGCCATTAGCAATCAGCACGGGCGAGGCAGTGCCTCGCCCTTTTCGTTGCCTGTCCGGCGACGGGGAAATCGAGTTTGTGGTTCAGGCCTGGGGCGTGGACAACAAGAAGGGAGTGACGGTGTCACTCCCTTCTTGCTGATCGCTAACGGCTAATGGCTAACAGCTATCAGCTAACACCTAATCCGCTGCGACGGCCTTGGCGACGCCGACCGGGGTGCGCCACTCGGGGCGGATGCCGGTCTTGCCGCGGAAGCAGTCGTCGAGCAGAATTTCGAGTTGCTTGGTGACCGGGCCGATTTGGCCGTTGCCGACCTCGTAACGGTCGACGGAGCCGACCGGCGAGATCTCGAAGGCGGTGCCGCAGAAGAAGACTTCGTCGGCGATGTAGAGCTCGGTGCGATCGACGGCGCGCTCCTCGACGACCATGCCGAGTTCGTTGCGGGCCAGTTCGATCAGGGCGTCGCGGGTGATGCTCTCAAGGATGCCCTGGGTGGTGTCCGGTGTGATGAACTTGCCGTCGCGGATCAACGCGAGGCAGGCACCTGGGCCCTCAGCGACCTTGCCCTGATCATTGAGGATGACCGGGATATCGTAGCCGCTGTGGTGTGATTCCATGTTCGCCAGCTGGCTGTTGCGATAGTTCGAGATGTTCTTGATGCGTGGCGGCATGACGTTCTCGGAGATGCGGCGCCATGACGACACATTCGCGTGCAGCAGCTTGCCACTCATCAGGTGTGAAGGGTTCGGGTGCGTGTTGATCAGGATCTCGGTCTCGCCACCGATGCCGCTGAAGCCACCCTTGCCTTCGCCGCCACGATAGGCGAGCGGGCGGATGTAGGTGTCCTCACGGGTCTCGTTCGCGAGGAGCAGATCGATGATCGCCTCGTTGAGCTCATCCATCGACCACTTCTCTTCGAGCCGTACCAGCTTCATCGAGCGGGCGAATCGGTCCATGTGCTCCTTGAGGCGGAAGACATAGAGTTCCTCGTGGTCAGGGTTCCAGTAGGCGCGGATACCTTCGAAGATCGCGCCGACTGTGGACCAGCCGAGTGCGGTCACGTGAACGTTGGCATCGTCCCAGTTCGTCCTCTTGCCGTTCCACCAGAGATAGGTGGGTTTTCCTGAAGCCACCGCGTGCTCTCCTCACTCTGCAACCAGATCGGGTCAACCAAAGCGTCCCGCAGCGTCCATCTGTATGGGCCGAACTGAAGGATAGCAGAGTCTGATTGGGCGGAAAGTGCCAAAGCGGATTGGACCATGCCATCCAATCGCGCGGGACTCGGCCTTCAGAAGCGAACTCCACACGCGAACAGGGGGAGCCAATCGGCTCCCCCTGTTCGTTTCGGCTGCTGATGCAGCGTCTTCGATGGCTGTTACTCGCGGCCCTCGATGTAGACCCGGTCGTACATGCCAAGGAAGATGTTGCCGTTCGGCGTGACGAATCCGGCGTTGTTGACCGGGACGCCCTTCATCCATGGCTTGTAGACGTAGTAGGCATTGCGGTAGACAACCGGGATGTACGCGACATCCTCATGCATGATCTGCTCGCACTGCCGGTAGATGTCGAGCCGCTCTTCCGGATCGGCGGCTTCCTTACCCTTGATGGTCAGTTCGTCGAATTCGGGGTTCGACCATGCCTGGCGCTTGCCGGACTCCTTGTTGGAGTAGAACATGTCGAAGTAGCCGTTGTTCGGATCCGGATAGTCGTAGAACCAGCGAATCCAGCACAGTTCGTAGTTGTTCTGGAACTGCAGTTCACGGAACGCCTGGACGTCCATGATCTGGATCTCGATCTCGAGGCCCATGTTCTCCTGCAACTGGGCGGCGACGTCCTCGATCATGATCGTCGAGTTGAGGTGCGCCTCGTTGCGGAGGATGACCGTGACCGACGGCCAGTTGCGATCGGCGTACTGGGAAGCGGCCAGGTGCTCTTCGACCTTGTCGAGGTCAAAGTCGCACATGTCCTTGAACTCTTCGCCGAAGTAGGCGAACAGTCCAGGCGGCATCAGACAGTAGGCCGGGTCGCCACCACCGTTGGTCAGCTCATTCAGGCGGTCGCGGTCGATCGCGTGCTGGAGGGCGCGGCGGGCTTCAATGTCGTCAAACGGAGCGACGTTGGTGCCCGGCAGCATCTTCCAGATCAGTGGTTCGACCCACTTCTCCAGTTCCTGGCTCATCTCGGAGTCGGACTGGATTCGCGGCAGGTCAGCACCCGGGACGAGTGCCCAGTCGACCTCACCAGCCTCGTATGGGAGCATGCCCTGCTCGGCCGGAACGATCTTCCAGTCGACGTTCTCCAGGATGATGTTGTCGGCATCCCAGTAGTTCGGGTTCTTGACGAGCTGGCAGTCTTCGTTGTGGTTCCACTCTGTCAGGATGAACGGACCATTCGAGACGACCTCGCCATCAGCCGGGTCGGTCGAATAGTTGCCGGCCTCGACGGAGGCTGGGTGCGTCGGGACGCAGGCGACGTAGCCGACGATGACCGGGAACATACCGCGTGGGCCGACCATCTCGACCTCAAGTGTCCAGTCGTCGATGACGCGAACACCGAGCGTCTCAGGATCAGCGCCCTGCAGGTTGATCTCTTCGGCACCCTTGATGTCGAACAGGATCGATGCGTACGGCGCGGCCGTCTCCGGGGTCAGCAGGCGCTTCCAGGAGTAGGCGAAGGTCTCCGCCGTGACCGGATCACCGTTGGAGAAGCCAGTGTTGTTCGGGCGGATGTGATACGTCCAGACGCTGGCGTCTTCGTTTGGCTCCCACTCAGTGGCCCAGCCCGGGACTGGCTCGAGGTTCACGTCGTAGGTGGAGAGACCCATCCAGATCTGCGCGACACCACCGGCATACAGGTCGGCGTTGAAGTCGTGGCTGGCCGGTTCGGCGCGGGCACCGATCGTGTGGAGTGTCTGGTCGGAGTCGATTCCTTCCGGTGCGCTACCCGTTGGCTCGGTCGCGGCCGGCGCAGCGGTTGTCGCAGTCGGTTCTGCACCTGCAGCGGTCGGCGAGGCTTCTTCCTCGTCCTCTGGCTCTTCGGTGGCAGCTTCGGTTGGCTCCTGCCCACCGGTGGCCTGCGTCGCCTCAGGGGCGGCAGCCGTCGTGTTCGTTGGAGCTGGATCGTCGTCGTCATCATCGCCGCCGCAGGCCGCCAGGAGCGAGCCAGCCGCTGGAGCCGCCATCGCCGCGCCGGCGATCTTCAGGAATGTTCGCCGATCAACGCCAATACCACGCAGGCGCTGCTCCAGTAGTCGGACCTGTTCTTTGTCAATTGGAATCATCGAGAGAACTCCTCCTCGTAACGGTTACCGACCGGGCTGCCAACCACCCCAATTTCGCCAGGCAGCCAAACGGCGAATCCACGCGTCTGAGCTTGTTTAGCCCGAGAGCGACAATCTGAATCGGTGCGACCCCTCCTCTCAATGGACGCATGATTCGAGTCGATAGTGTCTGGTGGTGTTACCACGATATACGAACACAGATGGGTTTCTGGTCCCCTCCAGACTGGCCTTTGTCTCCACACCTTCGCGATCTCATCGGGATACATTCACCCGCACCTCACTCAAGTCCAGCCGCTCAACGGCTGAATCGTGAAGAAACCGGTCTGCAATGGCACGTGCAATTCACGGCCATCAGCCCGTAAGCGGTTGATTGTCTCCCGAGGACGATACACGTTCCCCTGTGTGTACGACGGTACCTATGTAGCACAGCAACTCAAGATTCGCAAGTCATCCGCATTGGAATCGCGTTGAATACAAATGGTTATCGTCTGGCTGCCTTCCTCTCGCAATTCACGTCATATGCTCATAAGAGAATACCGGCGGCCCGCACAGATTCGGGCCACCGGTATTCGGCGATTTTTCGATTGTGTTGAACGCACTTCTGTGCGAACTATTGGGCATAATGGCATGCAACCCAGTGGTCTGGTTCGATCTCCCGCAGTAGCGGTTCGACTTCCGCGCAATCGGCTCTCGCGATCGGACAACGCGGGTGGAATCGGCATCCAGTCGGCGGATTTGCCGGACTGGGGACGTCGCCTTCGAGAATAATCCGGTCACGCCGCTTGCCCGGGATTGGCAAAGGAATCGCCGAGATAAGCGCCTGCGTATACGGGTGCTTCGGATGTTCGGTGATCGCGCGTGATTCGCCGATTTCGACCATTTTGCCCAGATACATCACACCGACCCGGTCGCTGATATGCGCAACGACGGCCAGGTTGTGGGCGATGAACAGATACGTCAGATTCAGGTCATCCTGGAGCTTTCGAAGCAGATTTAACACCTGCGCCTGAATCGAGACATCCAGGGCTGACACCGGCTCGTCGCAAATGACCAACTCCGGGTTCAGCGCGATCGAGCGGGCGATTCCGATGCGCTGGCGCTGACCACCAGAAAACTCGTGTGGATAGCGGTTGACGAAGTAGCTGTTGAGGCCAACGACCCGCAATAACTCGCGGACACGTTCGCGACGTTCTTCCTTCGAACCGACACCGAAGATGTTGAGTGGTTCGGAGATGATCGAGCCGACCGTCATGCGCGGGTCGAGCGATGCCGACGGGTCCTGGAAGATCATCTGCATGCCGCGCCGGTGCTTGCGCAGTTCGTTGGCACCCATCTGCGAGATGTCGGCGCCGTTGAAGACGATCTTTCCCTCGGTCGGGTTGTAGAGACGGATAATCGTTTGCCCGAGTGTCGTCTTGCCGCAGCCTGACTCACCGACGAGTCCGAAAGTCTCGCCACGCCGGACTGCGAAGCTGACATCGTCGACCGCTCGGATCGTCAGCGCACTGTTCTTCGAGAGGAACCCACCACCGATGTGAAAGTACTTCTTGAGGCCGGTGACCTCAAGGATGTTGTCGGTTGGGCCATTGGCTCCGTTTGGTGTCGTAACTGATGTGTCTTTGGCCTGAGTTGCCACCGTCTCCACCGTTCCAGTCTGCTGTGCTCAGTGAATCGAATGCCGTCGGCGCGTCTATCAGGTCGTTGCGCCGGTTGCCACGTCGGTCGTACTGGCTTCGCGTGGTGTTGATCCACGACCCTGTGGGAACCAGCAGCGCGCGAGTTGACCCGGCGCGACCTCGGCGAGTGGCGGCGACTCCTCGCACTTCTCCTGTCGGTAGCGGCATCGCGGCCGGAACCGGCAACCGATTGGTGGCGCGAGCAGATCTGGCGGCAGTCCGGGGATCGGCGTCAGCGCCTCTTTGACGTTTTCTCCAATGCGTGGGACCGAGTTCAGGAGTCCGACGGTGTACGGGTGCTGTGGGTTGTTGAAGAGATCCTTCGCCATCCCGGTTTCAACGACCTGGCCGGCGTACATGACGTTCACGCGTTCGCAGATCTCAGCGACGACCCCGAGGTCGTGGGTGATCATGATGATGGCTGTGCCGAACTCGCGGTTCAGGTGCATCATCAGGTCGAGAATCTGGGCCTGGATCGTGACATCGAGTGCCGTCGTCGGCTCGTCGGCGATCAGCACCTTGGGGTTGCAGGAGAGCGCGATCGCGATCATCACGCGCTGGCGCATACCACCCGAGAACTGGTGTGGATAGGCTCGCAGGCGATCTTCGGCGGCCGGAATACCGACGCGCTTCAGCAACTCGACCGCGCGGGCTTCCGCTTCCCGCTTGGACAATCCGAGGTGGAGCATCAGTGGCTCGGTGAGCTGGTCGCCAACCGTCAGGACCGGGTTGAGCGACGTCATCGGGTCCTGGAAGATCATCGCGATCTTGTTGCCGCGAATATGGCGCATCTCGCTGTCGTCCAGCGTCAGAATGTCGACTTTTTCGTTGCCATCGTCGAGCAGAATCTCACCCTCGACGATTCGTCCTGGCGGGCTGGGAATCAACCGCATGACCGACGTCGCGGTCACGCTCTTTCCGCAGCCGGATTCGCCGACGATTCCGAGCGTTTCGCCCTCGCCGACATGGAAAGAGACCCCATCGACGGCATACACGATTCCGGCGCGTGTGAAGAACTGGGTCTTGAGGTTGTTCACCTCGAGAACATTTCTAGCCACGATCTTCCCCGCTCCTGACTGTCTCGGGCCGTCCGAACGATCGCATCTCTCTCCTACCCCTCAACTGACCTGAGTGAATCTATGCTGATTGCATGACAGCGAGAACCCCGCGCACCTGCGCGGGGTCGAGCCTGACTAGTCGTTCATCCGCACGTCCAGCGCGTCGCGCAACCCGTCACCGAGGAACGTGAACGCGAGCATCGTCATGGCGATCGCGAGGCACGGGAACAGCAGCAGGTGTGGGACCGACTGAACATATGCCTGACCTGCGCCAACCATCTGTCCCCAGCTGGGCTGCGGTGGGCGAATCCCAACACCGATGAACGAGAGTGAAGCTTCGATGAAGATCGCCTGCGGGATACCGAACGTGAGCGCGACGACAATTGGGGTCAAGCTATTGGGCAGCATGTGACGGACGATGATGTATCCACTTCCGGCGCCAGCAACCCGAGCCGCCTTGACATATTCCTGCTCGCGGTTCGAGAGCATCACGCCTCTGACAAGGCGCGCCATCGTGACCCAGCCGGTGACACCGATCGCGATAAAGATATTTCGCATGCCGGGTCCGAGCATGTTGACCAGCAGCAGCACCAGCAGCAACTGGGGAACGGCGTAGAAGACATCGACGACGCGCATCAATGCGTTGTCGATCTTGCCGGAGTAGAAGCCGGCGACGGCGCCGATCGGGACACCGATGGCGAGAACGATCAACTGTGCGACGACGCCAACGAGCAGCGAGACGCGCGCGCCATAGACGATGCGGCTGAAGACGTCACGCCCGTTCTGATCGATGCCCATCGGGAAATGCCACGAGGGCTTCGTCTCCTTCAGGGTGTAGTGCACCACTTCGGCCTGACCATAGGGGGCGATGAACTCGGCGAAGATGGCGGTCAGGACAAACACGGCAACGATGATCATCCCGATCACCGCAAGCTTGTTGCGGATCATTCGTGACCATGCATCGCGCCAGAGGCTTGACTGCCGAGTTGGTGCCGCGTCGGCAGCTTCGGCGAGCAGTTGGGCCTGGCTGACGTTCTCTGGTGATGAAGCCATTGGTTAGCCCTCCCGGCCGCTGAGGCGGATGCGAGGATCGATGATCCCGTACATAATATCGACGAGCAGGTTCATTACCGCCAGGAACACGCCGTAGAGCAGCACGACGGCCATGATCATTGGGTGGTCCTTGGTGGACATACTCGTCACGAAGTGGACACCGATACCCGGAACGCGGAACACCTGCTCGACGAAGAACGAACCGGTACCGAGCGCGGCGAAGAGTGGGCCGATCAGCGTGACGACCGGGATCAGCGCGTTCTTGAGAACGTGCTTGAGGATGACCTTTCGCTCCGCAAGACCCTTCGCACGGGCTGTTCGAACATAGTCGGAGCGGATGACGTCGATCATGCTGGAGCGGGTGTACCGTGCGAGCTGCGCCAGCGGACCGGCGCCAAGCGCAATCGTAGGTAAGACCCAGTCTCTGGGACTATCCCAGCCTCCGACTCTAAAGAATTTCCAGCCGGTCCAGTCGGGTATCCAGATGACAAACAGGATCAGGAGCAGGATTCCGAGCACGAAACTCGGAACAGAGAACATCAGGATCGCGAAGGTCGCGCTGATGTAGTCGATGATGCCGTTCTGGTTGACGGCTGAGAGGATGCCGAGCGCCAGACCTCCAACGGTCGCCATCGCAAGCGCCATTGCGCCGAGGTGGAGCGAAACCGGGAATCCACGTCGAATGATGTCGTTCACCTTCTGCGGACGACGGGAGTAGGACTCACCAAAGTCGCCACGGACCGCTTTCGAGAGGTAGGTCACGAAACGCACCGGCAGCGGCTTGTCGAGACCATATTGCGCTTCGATCTGCTTGATGATGTCTTCGCGGAGGTTGTTCGCGCCCGCCGGCTGGAATGGAGATCCAGGCGTCAGGTTCATGACGATGAATGTCACGGCCGAAATCGCGAGGATTGTGGGGATGAACCACAACACTCTCTTGATGATGAAGGCCACCATGCCTGTCTCGTCCTTTCTCCCTCTACGTGCCGACCGATTCAACCGGTCAGCGGACCCCCGTCGACGGATTCGTTCGCGGGCGACAGATCTGGCGATGCCCCGATACGGGGGTGCCGAATTGTGTCGCCGTCGCGGTCGCACTTGCGCGGATTCGTTGCCGGATACGCCGCAACCCCGCTCGACAATGAGCAGGACGGCCGGCAATGGCCGTTGGCTGTGTGCGGAACCGCGTTACCGATGTTCCTGCGCGACTGGTTGCGTCGACCCCCCTGCAGGCGATGCAACCCAATTCTGTAGTGGATTGGTAGTCTGATTCGCTCGGCGCGGACTATACACGGGTGCTTCGTCGAGTGTCAAGCGGGTCGCGAGGGATCGAGCGCCCATAGAGGAGGGTGTTGTCAGTCTCTTCTGGATGCAACCCGTGAAACCTGACACCCTGTCATGGATGGTCGTCGTAGAAAACGAGTGCTGCTGATCCGTAGATGCCGGTTTTGAGGCCGAGTGACGATGGAATCAGCCGCACATCACTGGTCATCACGGCCATTGCATAGGTATCGATCGCTCGGCGGACGGGAGCCAGGAGCGGTTCTCCGATTTCCGAAACGCCGCCACCGAGGACGATGATCTCCGGGTTGAAGATGTTGATGAAGTTTGCCAGTCCGGCACCGAGTGCTCTACCGGCTCGGTCTAGCAGCGCCAATGCCGCCGGGTCGCCATTTGCGGCGGCTGCACCGACCGCCCGCGGACCGATCGTTCCATTCACTGCGCCCGCGTGGATCGCATCACCTCTTCCCGAAGCGACCAGCAGTTCGGCTTCGTGGGTGATCGACCAGGCTGAACAGAACGCTTCGATGCAGCCCGGAGAACCGCAGGTGCAACGTGGGCCGTCGAGGTCGACCGTGACGTGCCCGAGTTCGCCGCCCATCCCGCGGATACCGTCGATCAGACGGCCTTCGGCGATTACCCCACCGCCGATGCCGGTACCAAGCCCGACGTAGATCATGTTCTGGCTGCCCTGACCAGCACCGAAGATGAACTCTCCGAGCGCGGCGGCGTTCGCGTCGTTACCGAGGATGACAGGCCGACCGGTGAGCGACTGGAGACGATCGCGAAGTTGCACGTCGCGCCATCCGGGCAGGTTGGGTGCGAAATGGACGATGCCACGGCGGGGATCCAATGGACCTGGTGCGGCGACGCCGACGGGAACATCCTTGCCGACGCCGGCTGCGTCGGCTGCCTCGCGAATCGCCAGTGCGATCCGGTCGATGACCGAGTCGACGCCTTCGCTCGCAAACGTCGGGCGATGTGTCTCAAAGACAATCTCGCCGCTCTTGGTCACGGCCGCCGATCGGAGGTTAGTCCCTCCGAGATCGACACCGAGCGCGATCTGCTGGTTTCCGCCAGTTCCGTCGGCCATGGCCCGTTCGCGGTTTCCCTACTTGAAGAAGCGGTAGCGGAAGAGCGTCCGAAGGACGACGAATGCGTCCTTCCAGGAGATCTTCTTGCCTTCCCAGAATTCGCGGCCATTGTACGAGATCGGGACTTCGTAGATGCGGACGCCGCTTCTGAGGATCTTGGCAGTGATCTCCGGGTCGATGCCCCAACGCATCTGCCGGATGTCGAGTGAGTGCGCGATGTCGGCGGTAAAGACCTTGTAGCAGGTCTCCATATCGGTCAGCGTCGTGTCGAAGAGCACGTTGGTAACCAGCGTCAGGAACTTGTTCCCCATCGCATGCCAGAAGTACATCGCCTTGTGCTCGCCGAGGAAACGCGAACCGTAGACGGCTTTCGTCTTGCCTTCGAGGATCGGCCGCAGCAGTGTGTGGTAGTCGCGAGGGTCGTATTCCAGATCGGCGTCCTGAATCAGGACGACATCGCCGGAAACCTGCTCCAACCCAGTCTTGACGGCGCCGCCCTTGCCGCGATTGTCGGCGTGGTAGTGGACGAACGTATCCGCAAGCAGCGCTTCCTTTTCTAGTTGCTCGCGGGTCCCGTCAGTTGAGAAGTCGTCGACGACGATGATCTCTTTGGGGATGTCGATCGCGCGTACGCGAGCAAGGATGTCGGAGATCGTGCGTTCTTCGTTGTAGACCGGCACGATTACTGAGAGTTTGAAGTTCGGGAAACGTCCATTTGGGTCGGCGTACGGTGAAACGGAACTCTCCGCCTGAGACCCTGTCGTCGTCGTGCTCGCCGGCGACGATGGTGTCACCGCGTCATCGTTCGTCACTGACCCCTGTCCCCCCGGTTCCTCTCCCGATCCAGCTAGAGGATCGCGTTGCTCAGATCATCGTCGCTGACGATATCGCCGATCTTCTCGGTTACGTAGGCGGCGTCGATCACGAACGAATCACCCTGCCGTTCGGGTGCCTCGAACGAGATCTCTTCCAGCACGCGCTCGACGATCGTCTGGAGTCGGCGTGCGCCGATGTCCTCGGTCCGTGCGTTGACTTCCGTCGCGATCGCGGCGATTTCGCGCAGGCCGTCTTCGGCAAAGGTCAACTCGACACCGTCGCAGGCCAGCAGCGCGGTTGCCTGGCGTGTCAGTGAGTTCTCCGGCACCGTCAGGATGGCAAACATATCGTCTTCGTCAAGGCTGTCCAACTCTGCACGTAGCGGGAATCGACCCTGCAGTTCAGGAATGAGGTCTGACGGGCGCGATGACGAAAATGACCCCGCTGCGATAAAGAGGACGTGATCGGTGCGGACCGGGCCGTAGCGAGTCATGACGACCGAACCTTCGACGATCGGCAACAGGTCGCGCTGGACGCCCTCGCCGGACACGTCCGGGCCATAGTCCCCGCCGCTGTGAATCGTCTTGTCGATCTCGTCGATGAAGACGACGCCGGACTCCTCGACACGCTTGATGGCGGCCTCAACCACCGATTCCATGTCGACCATCCGCGACGCCTCCTGCTGGGTGAGGATGCGTCGCGCCTCGCGGACCGACACCTTGCGTTGCTGGCGCCGTGGACCGAATGCGTCAATCAGTTCGCGAACGCTGTCGTGCAACTCTTCGGGCGAGACGCCGGAGATGATTTCGATCGGCTGCATGTAGCCTTCGTAGTCGGACTCGACATCAATCTCGACAGTCTCGTCATCGAGGGCTTCTCGATCGAGGAGTTCGGTCACCTGCTTACGGCGGCGCGTGATGCGGCGCTTTTCGGCAGGCGTCAGCACTTCGGCCTCAGCCGTGACGACTTGCGGCTCGTGTTGACCATTCTGCTCGGCGCTCTGCTTGCGATCCATCTGGGCGACGAGTAGTTCAACCAGCCGTTGTGCGGCGACGCCAGCCGCCTGCTCGCGAACCGCTTCGAGGCGCTCGTTGTGCTGGAGACTGATCGCCACCTCGACCAGATCGCGGACGATTGATTCGACATCACGCCCGACATAGCCAACTTCGGTGAACTTGGTTGCCTCGACCTTGATGAATGGAGCGTTGACGATCTTTGCCACCCGACGGGCAATCTCCGTCTTGCCGACGCCGGTTGGACCGATCATCAGGATGTTGCTGGGATGCACTTCCGCGCGCAACTCATCAGCGAGTTGCTGCCGTCGCCAGCGATTACGTAATGCGACGGCAACGGTTCGCTTGGCCGCTTCCTGACCGATGATGTAGCGGTCGAGTTTGGCGACGATCTGCTTCGGAGTCAGTGCGGTCATGGCTGCTCCGCCTTTCGTCGCGTGCGCTTGGCCGGCTTCGTTTCTTCTTCGGACGGAGTTTCGGCCTCTTCTCCGGGCGCAATCTCGATGATTACCTGATCGTTCGTGAAGATGCACAGATCGGCGGCGATTTTCATCGACTCGGCCACGATCTCCTTCGGAGTGAGCTTGGTGTGGGCCGCAAGTGCGCGGGCGGCCGAGAGCGCGTATGGCGCGCCACTGCCGATCGAGACGATGCCGTCATCAGGCTGGAGGACGTCGCCTTCGCCGGAGAGTACGAGAATCTGGTCCGCATCAGCGACGATCAGTTGCGCTTCGAGCCGGCGCAGGTAGCGATCGGTGCGCCACTCTTTGGCAAGTTCGACTGCGGCTCGGCGCAGGTCGCCCTTCCATTCGCGTAGCTGGGCGTCAAACTTCTCGAAGAGTGTCATCGCGTCGGCCACCGCACCGGCAAACCCGGCCAGAACTTCGCCGTCGTGAAGGCGTCGAATCTTGCGGGCGCCGTGTTTGACGACCATGTCGCCGAACGTAACCTGTCCGTCTCCGGCGAGTGCCACCTGGCCATCGCGGCAAACTCCGAGGATCGTCGTGGCATGCATACGGGGATAGGAATCAGAGTGGAGTGTGGATTTCAAGCTGAAAACCAATGCCAATCGTCAACAGCGAAACGGACGCGAGGGTACAACGATGCCGCCCCGCGCCAACCTGTAATTGTACAGGAACGTTGAAGTGTCGGGATTCGGGACATGGGATTCGGGGGTCTTGAACTCGCGTGTTCCTCAATGAGGACGTGCGATCTTCAAGGCCCCCATTTCCTGACTTACAGTGGCTTGTAACGACTGGATGATTAGAGCGTGGTGCATAGTTCGTGCCCACCCTGTCGTCCACCGCCCAGAGGGCACCCGGCAGCGAAGGACCTCTCCGCTCTGACCACACAGGCAGCTAGCGCGGGAGAGGTCCTTCGCTGCGGCTCAGGACGACAGGGTAGTGCTTCTGAAAGCCGCTCTAAGCCGGTACTGACTCTCTGACGCCACCAGGGCGGATGGGCTCGCGGTGACTGCAGTCCTGGCATTTGGCTTCGTTGCCGCCCTTGCCGAAGACAAGCATCGCGCCACCGCAGACCGGGCAGTTGTCGCCGGTCGGCTTCGACCAGGCCGAGAAGTCGCAGCCGGTCGGATCGTCCTTCTTGTAACGGCTGCAGCCGTAGAAGACACGCCCCTTCGTCGTCCGGCGTTCGACGATCTCGCCTTCGTGGCACTTCGGGCAGGTCACACCGATCTTCGTCAGCAACTGCTTGGTTCCCCGGCACTCAGGGAAACCGGTGCAGGCGAGGAAGCGACCGAACTTGCCAAGCTTGATGACCATCGGGCGACCACACAGATCGCAGATTTCGTCGCTTGGCTCGTCGCGAACCTTGACGCGCTCCATCGTCTGCTCGGCCTTGGTCAGCGAGTCGGAGAACGGTCCGTAGAACTCGCGGATGACCGGCACCCACTTGCGCTCACCGGAGGCGATATCGTCCAGCTCTTCTTCCATACCAGAGGTGAATCCGATATCGACGATGGACGGGAAGTGCTCGACCATGATGTCGCTGACGACGAACCCGAGTTCGGTTGGCACCAGCCGTCGCTGTTCGGCCGTCACGTAGTTGCGGGCAGCCAGCGTCGCGATCGTCGGTGCGTAGGTGCTTGGCCGGCCGATGCCGTTCTCCTCCAGCGCCTTGACCAGCGTCGCCTCGGTGTAGCGGGGCGGCGGCTGAGTGAAGTGCTGCTCCGGGATCAGTTTGACGAGGTCGAGGACTTCTCCGGCCGTCAGTTGTGGCAGAGCGTCCTTGTCCATCTCATCGACTTCGTCATCGTCGCGGCCCTCGCGGTACACGGCCAGGAAACCCTGGAACTTGATGACGGATCCGGTCGCCCGGAAGCGATACGGCTTCTCGCCGTCGGCAGGTCCGGCGTCGATGTCGACACCGGTGCTGTCAAAGATCGCGTTGCGCATCTGGCTGGCGATGAAGCGCTGCCAGATCAGCCGGTAGATACGCAACTGCTGCGGCGTCAGGACGCTCTTGAGCGAGTCCGGGTGCCGGTTTGGGTCGGTAGGCCGGATCGCCTCGTGCGCTTCCTGGGCGCCCTTGGTCTTGCGACTGTAGACAGGTGGCCGTTCCGGAACGAACTGCTCACCAAAGAAACTGGCGATGGCTGTCCGCGCCTGCGCCTGGGCCGAGGCAGCGACGTTCGTTGAGTCGGTTCGCATGTAGGTGATCAGACCCTGGGTGCCTTCTGGTCCGAGATCGACACCTTCATACAGTTCCTGGGCGATCTGCATCGTGCGCCGCACAGGATAGTTCAGCTTGCGCGATGCTTCCTGCTGGAGCGTACTGGTGATGAACGGCGCGGCTGGCCGGCGCTGCGTCTCTTTGGTCGTGACGTTTGCAACGACGTACTGCGCGCCATCGAGGCCGCGAACAACCTCATCCGTGACCCAGGCGTTCGGCAACTCGGCCTTCTGGCCGCGAATTCGCGAGAGGCCAGCCAGGAAGGTCTGGAGTTTGGCGCGCTTCTGATCCTGCTGGGCCAGTTCGGCGTCCAGGGACCAGTACTCTGTTGGAACGAACTCCTGGATCTCCCGTTCGCGCTCGACGACGAGTCGCAGCGCAACCGACTGGACGCGACCTGCTGAGAGGCCACGCTTGACCTTCTTCCACAACAGCGGCGAGATCGAATAGCCGACGAGCCGGTCGAGGACACGGCGTGCCTGCTGGGCATCGACGAGGTCCATGTCGATATCGCGTGGGTTATCCATCGCGTTGCGGACCGCGTCCGGCGTGATCTCATGGAAGACAACGCGGCGAACATTCCCGCCTTCCGGCATCGTCGCCTGAACGAGATGCCAGGCAATCGCTTCGCCCTCGCGGTCAGGGTCGGTTGCCAGAATGACCTCGCTGGCGTTCTGCACGAGCGATTTCAGTTCCTTGACGGTTTTCGATTTGTCATTGGGCACGCGATAGGTAGGTTCGAAGTTGTCCTCGACATCAATCCCGAGTTTGCTCTTCGGGAGGTCCCGGACGTGCCCCATCGAGGCCCGTACGTTGTAGCCGCGACCCAGGTATCGCTCGATCGTCCGCGCCTTGGCCGGCGACTCCACGATGACGAGTTTGCCGCCGCTCGACGCGCGGCGGGACGACGTGGACCGGCTAGTGGACGTCCGAGCCGACGTGCTCTTTTTGCGCGTGGTCCCGGTCGTTGTGGACTTTTTAGTTGTCGTTTTCCGCGTGCCGCTAGCGGCGCTGGAAGAACGTGTTGGCTTGTTTGCAGTCATGATTCCCTGACGATTTCAACGTACGTACGCATTTCGTGCGGTGCGTTCCACTATATCAAGTCTGTCGAGCCTCGCTGTTTGAGTGCTTCGACGATGTCACGAACCTCCTGGGCGCGAGACCGGTGACAGACGAGCAGTGCGTCATCGGTATCGACAACGACGATGTCGCTGACGCCGAGCATCGCGACGAGTCGACCGTTCCCCATCACGACGGCTCCCTGCACATCGCTGGCCAGCAACTCGGCGTTGACGGCCGTATTGGCGGATGGATCGTCGCATGCGACGGTACCAAACCCGTGCCAGTCGCCAAGATCGGTCCACCCGAAATCACCCGGAACGACGGCAACCCTGTCAGACTTTTCAAGGATGCCGTGGTCGATGGTTACATCCTTGATCGTCGGCCAGATTTCGTTGAGCACGCGTGTTCGTTCCGGCGTATCCCAGGCGGCAGCAATCGTTTCGAGAGCCTCGGCAAGATCTGGAAGGTGGCGCTGCAATTCGTCCAGCAACGTCCGAGCCTGCCAGACGAACATGCTCGCGTTCCACAAGTACTCACCTGACTCGACGTAACGTGTAGCAGTTATAACGTCCGGCTTCTCATTAAATTCCTCGACCCGCGACACGTTCAGTCCGTCGTGTTCGCCGATCGCGGATCCAGCACAGATGTAGCCGTAACCTGTTTCCGGATAACTCGGCTGGATTCCGATCGTGACGAGGTAGCCGTCGCGCGCCGTCTCGATCGCGGCACGGACCGCGGCTTCGAAGCGCTCGGGCTGTGTGACGATGTGGTCGGCCGCGAAGGAGCCGACGATTGCGTCCGGGTCGTTCCGGGCGGCGAGCGCGACGCCGAGGCCGATCGCCGGGCCACTACCACGCGGCATCGGCTCAACGATGATCTGATCCTCGCCAAGCGTCGGGTTCTGACGCCGAACCTCGTCGGCGTGGGCGCCGCCGGTCATGATCATGATGTTCTGCTCGTGGCAGAGGGGACGGAGCCGTTCGACCGTTTCCTGAATCATCGTCCGCGGACCGGGCAGCGGCAGCAGGAACTTCGGACGCTGCGCGCGACTCAGTGGCCAGAGGCGTGTGCCGCTGCCTCCCGCCGGCACGATTGCGTAAAAGCTTCCCGATTGAGCCATCAGTGGTCCTCGCTCATTGAGTAAACGAACGTATCGCAGCCAGTATGTGTCAGGATCGGACGTAGTGCTGCGCCCCGCTCTGCCGAACGAGGCCCTTCAATTCGAGTGCGAGTAGTGTGCCACTCGCCTCATGGATCGGCAGCCCGCTTTCGATCGAGAGTTCGTTGACGTGCCGTGGCTCGGCCCCAACGATCTCATAGAGGATGCGCTCTGACGGCGTTTCGGGTAACAGTAGACGCGCTTGCGTCTGTACCTCAACCCGCGCGACATCGAGGTGATCGAGGATGTGGTCGGCACTCGTCACCAGCGTCGCTCCGTTGCGAATCAACTCGTGGCAACCCGCACTGGAGCTTGACAATGCCGAACCTGGTACTGCGAAGACGTCACGCCCCTGGTCGGCTGCGAAACTCGTTGTGATCAGCGCACCGCTGCGAGATGGCGCCTCGATAACGACGACACCACGCGATAGGCCGCTGATGATCCGGTTACGAACCGGGAAGTTGCGTGCGTCCGGCTTTGTGCCGATTGGGTACTCGCTGACGAGCGCTCCATTGTCGACGATCTGTTCTGCGAGGTGGCGATTTCGGTGCGGGTAGATTGTGTCCAGGCCGCACCCAAAGACTGCGATGGTGCGAGAACCCGCATCGACAGCGATTCGATGTGCGACGGTGTCGATGCCCAGCGCGAGCCCGCTGACAATCGTGACACCGGCCTCGGCAAGTCCGCGACTGATGCGCGCCGTCATGTCGGTCCCGTAAGCGGTTGCCCTGCGCGTGCCGACGACGCCGATTGCCAGTTCGTCGGACGGCAGCAACGTACCACGCACGTAGAGGACAGGCGGTGGGAGCGGGATGTGTCGGAGAAGACGCGGGTAGTCGTCATCGTCGAGGGTCAGGGCTGTCACGTGATGTCGTTCGAGCACGGCCATCTCGTGTTCGGGATCGATTCTGCGGCGCTCGGTCAGGATCTCTTCGACGACGTCGCCGGGCAGTCCAGTCGCCCGGATCTCGCGCTCGCTGGCGTGCCAGGCCGCTTCGAGCGAATCGAAGCGCTCCAGCAGCCTCGTTATCCGCGCCGAGCCGACGCCCGAGATGCGGTGGAAGCTCACCCAGTATTGTCGTTCCGACCCGCTCACCCTGCGTCCTCTCGTTGAGCCGGGCAGTTATACGGAGATACGCCGGTCAACGTCAACGCGAAGTTCGCGGAACGCGGAAAACCCTGTGCTAGAATGCGCGCGTCGTCGGGGACCGCAGGTAGCGTGCCAAATGTTCCATCGGTTCACCAGGCTGGTCGGCGGTTTCAGAGGTGCCCATGACGACGATCGGGGCAGCGCACTTAGAGGGAGATGGTCGTGGCTGAGATTCCACTTCAACCGTACGCATACTTCGAGGGACAGATCGTTCCTGTCGACGAAGCCAAGGTCAGCATCGCCACACACGCGCTGCAGTACGGAACCGGCGCCTTTGGCGGAATCCGTGGCTACCTTGATGTCTCGGATGAATCGATCAATATCTTCCGCCTGCCCGACCATACTCGACGGTTGATGAACAGCAGTCGGATGCTGCGCGCAAGGCTCAATGTCGACGCCGACAGTCTCGGGACCGTCATTCAGGACCTCGTTTCGAAGAACAACCCGCGTTCCAACATCTATATCCGCCCATTCATCTATAAGGCAGGGCTGGAGCTGACGCCGCGACTCAACGGCATCCGCGACGATATCGCTATCTACATGCTCGCGTTCGGCGATTACTTCGCGATGGACAAGCCGCTGCGGGTGATGGTCTCATCATGGGTGCGGTTGGCGGACAACATCATCCCGAGCCGCGGCAAGATCACCGGCGGCTACATCAACTCCAGCATGGCCAAGGATCAGGCCGAAGAGGCCGGCTTCGACGACGCGATCATGCTCAACCTGTCAGGCAAGGTCGCTGAAGGCACCGGCGCCAACCTGTTCATCGTCCGTAACGGGACACTCATCACGAGCCCGATCACCGGCGACATTCTCGAAGGCATCACGCGCCGGTCGGTCGTGATGTTCGCGCGCGATGCAGGGATTCCGGTCGAGGAGCGCGAGATCGATCGCTCGGAGCTCTATGTGGCAGACGAAGCGTTCTTCTGCGGCACCGGAGCGCAGGTGGTGGCGATCGGGAACATCGACGGCCGCGACGTTGCTGACGGACAGCGAGGTGAAATCACGGCGACGATTCAGGATATCTTCTTCAACTGCGTGCGCGGGAAAGACCAGAAGTACGCGCATCTGTTGACGAAAGTGCCGGTTCGGCCGGACTAGGGCAGGGATTCGTGAGCTTTCCTGCTCTGTGATCGTTCACAGCAGACGGAAAGACTACGTTTGACCAGATTTTTTGGACCGTGCTATACTCGCGACGACGCCATATCAGACCAGATTCGGCAGCCCAGACGTAGATTGAACGAAACAATCAGCGCCGGCCCGTGGGCCGGACACACGCATACCGCAGCAGGGGACGGTTGCGTGATGGTGTACGGGTTGGCGGGTCAGGCTGAGAGGGTGCGTAATGGTTTCCCGGGGGTATCGATGCGGGAGGCGAAGGAGCAGGGATGGAACCGCTACTTGACGTGAAGAACCTGAAGACTCAGTTCTTCACACAAGACGGGGTCGTGCGAGCGGTTGATGATGTGACGTTCCACATCAACCCGGGAGAAACGCTCGGCGTCGTAGGAGAGTCCGGATCGGGCAAGAGCATCACCGCGATGTCGATCATGAGGTTGATCCCGTCACCTCCGGGTCGCATCGTTAACGGCACCGTTTCCTTCGAGGGCGACGACGTGCTGGCGATGAGTGATGAAGAGATGCGGCACGTTCGGGGTAACAAGATCGCGATGATCTTCCAGGACCCGATGACGTCGCTCAACCCGGTTCTCAACATCAACCGACAGATCAGCGAGACGCTGGAACTGCACCTCGGCATGAGCAAGTCGCAGTCGCGCCAGCGCGCGATCGAGTTGCTGCAGATGGTCGGTATTCCGAATGCCGAGCAGCGCGTCGATCAGTATCCGCACCAGTTCTCGGGTGGTATGCGCCAGCGCGTGATGATCGCAATGGCGCTCTCCTGTAACCCGAAGTTGCTGATCGCCGACGAGCCGACGACGGCGCTCGACGTGACGATTCAGGCGCAGATTCTGGACCTGATGCGTAGCCTTCAGGTTGAGCACAACACAGCCCTGATGCTGATCACCCACGACCTCGGCGTCGTGGCCGGCATGACTGACCGGATTCAGGTCATGTACGCCGGTCATATCGTCGAAACCGCCGAGACCGAGGAACTGTTCGCCAACCCGCGCCATCCATACACAGTCGGTCTGCTGAACTCGATTCCGCGACTTGACGCGGCCGATAAGACAAAACTCGACCCAATCCGCGGTATGCCGCCCGACCTGATTGACCTGCCGGACATGTGCCCGTTCCTCCCGCGCTGCGACTACGCGCGCGAGAAGTGCGAGCAGCAGAACCCGCCATTGCTCGAGGTGAACGCGGGTCACCGATCGGCGTGCTGGTTCTGGGAGGAAGTCAGCAAAGAAGGGCCGAAGGTTTAGCACATGTCAACAACGACAGCACAGACGACATCCACCAACGGAGCGGGTTCGAAGGACGATATCCTGCTCGACGTTAAGAACCTGGTCATGCACTTCCCGCTGACGCAGGGCATCATCTTCCAGCGCAAGGTCGGCGCCGTTCAGGCTGTTGACGACATCACCTTTCACGTGAAGCGTGGTGAGACGCTGGGAATGGTCGGCGAGTCCGGTTGCGGCAAGAGCACGACCGGTCGCGCGATTCTCCAGCTCTACAAGCCAACGTCCGGCGAGGTCGTCTTCAACGGCCGCGACCTGACGAAGGTCGATGGTGGCGAGATGCGCAAGATGCGCCGCTACCTGCAGATGATCTTCCAGGACCCATACGCATCGCTCAACCCGCGTATGACGGTCGGCTCGATCATCGCGGAGCCGATGCAGATCCACAACCTGGTTCCGCGCGATCAGCGCAACCGGCGCGTGCAGGAGCTGCTGGAGACGGTCGGTCTGAACCCGTACTTCGCCAACCGCTACCCGCACGAGTTCTCCGGTGGTCAGCGACAGCGCATCGGTGTTGCCCGCGCGCTGGCGGCCAGCCCGGACTTCATCGTCTGCGACGAGCCGGTTTCGGCCCTTGACGTGTCGATTCAGGCGCAGATCGTCAACCTGCTCGAGGATCTCCAGGAGCAGTTCAACCTGACGTATCTGTTCATCGCCCACGACCTCTCGGTCGTGCGCCATATCTCCGACCGCATCGCTGTGATGTACCTCGGTAAGCTGGTCGAACTGGCGGACCGGGATGCGCTGTATGAGGACCCGCTGCACCCATACACGAAGGCGCTCCTCTCGGCCGTGCCGATTCCGGACCCGATCGTTGAGAAGCGGCGCGAGCGCATCATCCTTACCGGTGACGTGCCCAGCCCGATCAACCCGCCGTCCGGCTGCCACTTCCACACGCGCTGCCCGTACGTGATGCCGGTCTGTAAGGAGATCGACCCGATCTTCGCCGACCAGGGCAACGGTCACTTCGTGGCCTGCCACCTGTATCCGGGCTCCGGTGCGGACGGTTCGATCACGATCAACCGATCGTCGACGTCGACGGAGACCGCTGCGTCGGCCTAGCACTTCGGTCGCATGTCCACGGGGAGGGCGTTCTGCCCTCCCCGTTTCATGTCTGGTAGTGGTTTACTGAAGTGACTCGGGACCTCGTGGCCGCGCTGGAGGCATTCTCACGGCATGTTTAGCTCTTCACTGGACAGTGACACCATTCTCGCGCGGATCATCACGCTGATCGTCGCCGTTACTGTCCACGAGTTCGCCCATGCCTGGTCCGCCTACCAGTTGGGCGATCCCACCGCAGCACGGCTGGGCCGTATCACGCTCAATCCAGTCGCTCACTTCGATCCCATCGGCTTTCTCGGGATGATGATGATCGCGATGGGGTGGCCGGCGTTCGGCTGGGGCAAACCCGTCCCGGTCAACCCGAACATCATTCGTGGGCATAAGGCCGGGATGGCAATCACCGCCGCTGCCGGACCGCTCTCGAACGTCATCATGGCGACGCTGGTCGTCATGCCGATCCGCTTCGGGGGCGTCGAGCCGACCGGATTTGGCGCCGTACTGGTGGAGCAGTTCATCTTCGTCAACCTGCTGCTGGCGGCGTTCAATATGATCCCGATTCCACCGCTGGACGGCTCAAAGATCCTGGCAGGGTTTCTGCCGAACTTCTGGTACCCGTACCTGGCGCGGATGGAACAGTACGCGTTTGCGGCGCTGCTGGTGCTGATCCTGTTCAACCGCTCGTTCGCCAGCGGTGGTCGCGACATCATCGGGACGATGTACTTCCCGGTGTTCGATTTCCTCCGCTCGACGATCGTCGGATCGACCTTCTTCTGATGCCGATGGCGATCGCAACGACTTCGGAAGTCGCTGATGAAGGTGTTCTCCGTCGCGCGCTCTGGCGCGTCCGGCAGTTCAGCCATGCGATTCGAAGCCAGCCCGACCCAGCCGTCGATGCCGAATTGCGGCGTCTTCTCGACTGCGATGCACAGTGGGATCTCCTGGCGCGGCTAACGCCGTTCGATCGTGCCCATCACCTTCGGGTCCACCAGTGGTTGGTCGATGCGGGCGTAACTGATCCCGATCTGCTCCGCGCTGGTCTCCTGCACGACGTTGGCAAGGCCGACGATCTTGGCCGGGTCCACCCGCTGCACCGGGCGGTCTGTGTGCTGATCGCGAAGATCTCACCGTCGCTGCTGGAGCGTCTGGCAGTGCGTGGAACATGGTACGGACACGGACTCTGGCTGAATCTCCATCATGCTGAGATTGGAGCCGACCTCGCACGACGGGCGGGTGCCACAGAGCGATGCTGCACACTCATCAGAGCACATGCGAACTCAGGGCCACAATCTGACCCGATGGTGATCGCGCTGATCGCGGCGGACAACGCGACGATTCGCTGAGAGGGAGATGTGACGACTCGGAACGGCATGACGCCGACACTTGCGAACTATCAACTCCGGCTACCTTCGTTTGAGGGGCCGCTCGATGTCCTGCTGGGGCTGATCGAGCGCGAGCGGCTGGAGATTTCGGACCTGTCGCTCGTGATGGTGACCGACGGATTTCTGAACTACATCGCAGGCCTTGACGACGCTCCGCCGGTGTTGCTGGCAGAGTTCGCAGGGGTCGCTGCCCGGCTGCTCGTGCTGAAGTCGCGCGCGTTGCTCCCGCGTCCTGAGACGGTCGAGCGGGAGCCAGACGTTGACGACCTCGCCCAGCAGTTGCGTGAGTATCAACGGGCCAAGCAGGCCGCGGAGTCGTTCCGAGCGATTGAGCGATCCGGCCAGCGCACCTTTGCGCGGCCACCAGTAACCGATCTTCCGCCGCCGAAGATTGTCCTCGTCGCGCCACCAGTTGGTCACCTGAAGCGTGCCTTGTTGCGGACGCTGGCACGGGTTCGCGTCGAGCCGGAGGTCGTGGCACTGCGTCGGGTGGTGACAATCGGCGAGATGCTGGACCGGATGCGGAGCCGCCTGGGACGTATCCGGACTCGAACTCGTTTTCAGGACATGGTCGGATCCGACGATCGGGACGAGACGCTGGTCGGGTTCATCGCGTTGCTCGCTCTCTGGCGTCGGGGGGAAGTACACGTCGAGCAGGACGGGCTGTTCGCCGACATTCACGTTGCACCAGCGAGTGCTGCGGCTGCCGGAGGCGACCGTTGAGCCAGCCAGCGTTGGAACTTCGAGTCGAGACGCCGGAAGAGGCAGCTGCTGCGATTGAGGCGTTGCTGTTCGCATCCGGCAACGCGGAGGAGATCGCGACGCTGGCCGCCGCGCTGGGCTGGAGCCTCGCCGACGTTCGGGATGGGATCGATACGTTGGACCGGCAGTTGCGCGAAGGTGCCAGGGGGCTGGTGTTGCAGCGCTCGGGTACAACTGTCCAACTCGTCTCGGCTCCCCGCTTCGGCCAGCCGGTCGCGCGGCTCCTCGGCATGGAGCGGACCGTCAAGCTCTCCAGCGCGGCGCTGGAAACGCTGGCTCTCGTTGCCTACCGCCAGCCGGTGACACGCTCGGAGATTGAAGCGATTCGTGGAGTGGACTCCAGTGGTGTCCTGGCGACGCTGGTTGCTCGTGAACTGGTCGAGCCAATCGGGCGTCGATCGACGCCGGGAAACCCGGTTGAGTACGGCACGACGCCGACGTTTCTGCAGTTTTTTGGCCTGACATCGCTCGATGACCTCCCGGCGGCGGCTGACGAGCCAGAAGCCGAAAGCGAGACTACGACGCCGGAGCCTCCGCCATCTGCCTGACGCGTTCGACAGTTTCCGAGACGATCTGAATCGTTCGATCGATCTGCTCTTCGGTCGTGTCCTTGCCGAGCGTCAGCCGGAGCGACCCGCGCGCAGTCTCTGGCGTTAGTCCCAGCGCAGTCAGTACGTGTGACGGCTCGGTCGAGCCGGTCGAGCAGGCGGACCCGCTGCTGGCCGCGATGCCGAGCATGTCCAGACTGAGCAACAACGTCTCGCCTTCGACACCGGGGAACGAGAGGTTGACGTTATTCGGCAGGCGCTGCTCGGGATGCCCGTTAAGGCGCGCATCTGGGACTCGTTCGAGTAACCCGTCGATCAGCCGATCGCGGAGTTGGCTCATACGAGCGTTTCGTTCGGCTTGTTCGTCAACGGCCAGCGCCAATGCCGCCGCCATCCCGACCAGCAACGGAACGTTCTCGGTACCGCCGCGTCTCCCACCCTCCTGGCCGCCACCGTGTTGCTGCCACTCAATCGGAGTGCGGCGCCGGACATAGAGCAGACCGACGCCCTTAGGCCCATAGAACTTGTGCGCGGAGAGTGAGAGAAGGTCGACACCGAGGTCATTCACGTTCAATGGCAGCGACCCGGCTGCCTGAACGGCGTCGGTGTGGACGATGATTCCGCGCTGATGGGCGAGGTCGGCGATCTCACGGATGGGCTGGATCGTGCCAACCTCGTTGTTCGCATACATCACAGACACAAGGCAGGTGTCGGGCCTCAGTGCTCGCTCTATGTTCTCCGGGCGAACGATTCCGTCGGAGTCTGGCTGCACGATGCTGATCTCGAATCCATGCGGGATCAGTGCTTCAGCGGCATGGAGGACGGCATGATGTTCAATCGCCGAGACGACGATGTGGTTGCCGTGTTCGGGGCGGTTGAACCGATGCCACCATGCAACGCCTTTTATCGCGAGGTTGTTGGATTCGGTCGCGCCACTCGTCATCACCAGTTCACGCGGCTGACAGCCGAGCAGGGCCGCGAGCGTCTCTCTCGCCCAGTCAAGGCCGGCACGGGCATCCTGCCCGCGTGTGTAGATGCTGGAAGGGTTCCCAAACCGTTCGCTGAAGAACGGCAGCATGACATCCAGGACACGCGGATCGACCGGCGTGGTCGCCGCATGGTCGAGGTAGATGTCGGTATCAACCACCGACGCGTTCCTCTCGATTGATCTCAGGGAATCTGACGCTAGACGACGCGCACCTCGGCGTCGACAGCGGCCGCCTCGACCGGACGACGCTGGCCCTGGTTCACAAGATCCGCCAGTGTCGTTGAATCAAGCGCTTCAACGATGCTGTCACGAACCTTGAGCCAGACGACACGCGTTGCACAGCCATCAAGGAACGGACACATATCGTCCGTTTCGACCTCCGAGACACAGTCCATCGGAGCGACAGGGCCTTCGAGCACGCGGTAGATGTCACCTACCAGTATGTCGTGTGGGGCGCGAGCGAGCGCGTAGCCACCGTGTGCACCGCGCGTTGACGTAACCAGCCCGGACCGGCGGAGTGCGCCAAGTAGCTGCTCCAGATAGGCAGCCGGGACATGCGAATCACTGGCAACGCCGGACAGCGGGAGTGGGCCATTGCCGAACTCACGCGCCAGCGTGACCATCGCACGCATCCCATATTCTCCACGCGTGGAAACCTTCATTGCGGCGGCGTCCTTTCGTGATCGCGCCGGGGCGGGACGTTAACGAATCGTACATCTGTCCGTACGGGCTGGTCAAGCATGCAGAGCAGAATACTACGAGTAAGACTTATTTGCAAAAGCCCGTACGTTTCATTGTAACGCTACAGTAGCCGGGGTATTCCCGAGCGCGAGCAACGGTATCGAAGATTATCGTGATGCCAGTCGGAGGCGCTGAATCGCCCCGACGAGATTGCGCTGCCAGCGAAAATTGTTGCGATCCAGATGTTCGTATACGTGGGCGAGTCGCTCTGTTGTGAAGATCCCACGGTAGATACCGTTCTCGATGACGGGGACGGCCGGTCTGCTACTCGTGGCCAACCACAGATGCACGTCATAAACGGAGTCGCTGACATCGACCGCATTAAAGCGACGGTCCATGATGTCACGGACATACAGTTCCCGGTGGGCACCGTTCAGGTGTCGCAGCAGATCACTGCGCCAGAGCATTCCGACCACCACGCCATCCCGCGTGACGGCGACGTCCCGCGGCCCGCCGTGGATCGCGTGGGCAAGTGGCGCGTCTGGCCGAATGCCACCGGCCTCCCAGAGGGCGAACTGACCCACCGGCAGTCGACGCAGGGCCGATTCGATTCGGACGTGGCTGACCTCCATCTGGGCGGCAACGACGATAAAGACACTGACGAGCGGCATCAGCAGATCGCCCGCGAGAATTCCGCCGATGGCCAGCGCAAACGCAAAGCCATAGCCGATGATCACGGCGACGTGGGTCGCTTCGGTCTTGCCGCGAAAGCGACTCAACACCGCTCGCAGGACTCGGCCACCATCCATGGGAAAGGCCGGAATCATGTTGAATGCGGCCAGCATCAGATTCGCGATCCAGAGATAGAGAACGAAGCCAGCCAGCGAAACTTCGCTGGCATATAAAAGAATGCTGACGGGATGATCCAGGTGACGCATTGCGACGACGATCGCTACAAGTGGCGTTAGCATCAGCGCGATCGCGACGTTCATCGCCGGCCCGGCCAACGCGATAATCGACTCGGAGCGCGGCGACATATGCGTCTGTTCGACCCGCGCGACGCCTCCTATTGGAAGCAGCGTGATGTCATGGACCCGCTGACCATGCTGGCGCGCGGTCAACGCATGTGCGAGTTCGTGCAAAAGAACGCAACCAAAGACTGACATCACCACGATCGCGCCGAAGACGACACCGGCCAGACCTTCGCCAGCGGTCACACCCCACTGGTACATCACCCAGAGGACGATGATCGCGAAGGTCGGGTGGACCATCACGTCAATGTTCTTGATGGTACCGATCCGGAACGTTCGCCCCAAAGTATCTACACCCATTCGTCACGACACGCAGGTCGCGATGTGTTGCGGCAGCAACGCAGGCCAGGACCGGATCATCATAGCAGACACGAGCAGGAACTCGCCGAACAAGTGTTCGTACATTTAGCGTGGCACGATGATTGCGTTGGAGGGATTCGCGAGACATGTACCGGACGCCATTTTCCAGAATCTCGCGTCGGCGACGAGGTAAAGGCCGCAAGAATCGCGCCACGAGGTCATTCTTCTGGTAATCTGGAATGACCGCGACCTCACGAGCAGGGGTCCCCTGGGGAGGGGAAGGAAAGGGTTCGCTGGATGGTACGGATGGACGCTGGGTTCGAGATCAACACCGAGATGCGGCAGTGGATCTCGCCAAGCCTGATCGAGGCCAACTATATTCTTAGCCTCTCGCGCCAGGAACTGGAATCCGTCATCAGCCAGGAGCTCGATAGCAACCCAGCCCTCGAAACCAGTGAGGATACCGTCTGCCCGATGTGCGGCGGCGTCATGGAAGGCTCCTTCTGCCCGACATGTCTGATCTCTCATAACCATGACGAACAGCGCGAATCCTGGGAAGACTATCCGGAGACGTCCTACACCGCTTCCGTAACCCGGGAGGATTCCGACGACTTCGATCCAATGACGCTCGTCGGCGGCAGTGTGAGCCTTCGCGATCAGATCGCGCTTGATATCGCGACAATGATCCATGAGGACCTTATCCCGGTTGCCCACTACCTGCTCGACTCGCTGGACGAGCGTGGCTTCGTCGATTGTGACGCTGACGATGTCTGCGCGCAGTTCGAGATTCTGATGGACGAGTTCGAAGAAGTCCTCTGCGCGATCCAGTTGCTCGCTCCGGTCGGTGTTGGTGCCCGCAATCTACGGGAGTGCCTACTCCTGCAAATCACCCATCTGGACGGACGCGGCATTGAGGTCCCACCGTATGTCGAAGAGATCGTTGATAAGTATCTGAACGAGCTTGGTGCGCACAAGTTTGGCCTGATTGCCCGGGAACTCGGTGTCTCGACCGAAGTCGTCGAGGCCGCCCGCGATTTCATTCGTGCGAACTTGACCCCCTTCCCACTCCAGAGCCAGGAAGCGCGACAGTGGCGCTCGCCGGTTGAATCGCCGTATGTGGCGCCCGATGTGGTCATCAGCATTAAGGACAATGAACTGGTCGTCGAGGTCGTCGAGACCCGCCAGGCACAGTTGCGCGTCAACTCGCTCTACGATCAGATGGCTCGCGCTGCCCTCGCCTCACGCAAGAGCGCGTCGATGGATGACGAGACACGGAATCACGTTCGCGAGCACGTTGCCCGCGCCAAACTCTTCCTTGGTAACGTTCGCCAGCGGCATGAGACGCTTGCGCGCATTTCTCGAAACGTCGCCGAGTTGCAGGAAGACTTCCTGCGTGGCGGTGTCCGCAAGCTGGTTCCGCTGACCCGCGCCACCGTCGCCCAGCAGGTCGGCGTTCACGAGTCAACCGTCAGCCGCGCGACCGCCAACAAGTACGTCATGCTCCCGAATCGCAAGGTGATCCCGTTCAGCGACTTCTTCACGCCATCCCTGTCCGTCAAGGACATGATCAAGGAGATGATCGAGGAGGAGAAGGATTCGCTGACCGACAAGCGGATTGTCGAACTCCTCAACCGCCGTGGCGTCCGCATCGCCCGCCGCACTGTCGCCAAGTACCGTTCCGAGCTGAACATCCTCCCGAGCACGCTTAGGTAGTTGATCAGTCGGTCAGTTAGTCAGCCCGTCAGTCGGTCAGGTTGTCCGTTTAGGTCGTCGTGAACATTGAACGTACGCCTTTGGGCTTGTAACGTTCAGTGGAAAAAGACGATCAGAGACTGACAAGCTGACCAACTGACGGGCTGACCTACTACCGAAGGGAAACGTGCGTGTCGAAGTTCGGATTTCCTCGGCATATTCTGCATGTCGATCAGTTTGATCGCTCGCATCTGAATCGGGTGTTTGCCCATGCGCGTGCGATGAGGTCGATCGCGCGGACGCCGGGGGAAGGGCGGCTGCGCGGCTTTATTCTGGCGACCTTGTTCTTCGAGCCGAGCACACGCACGCGACTGAGTTTCGAGTCGGCCATGCTGCGGCTGGGTGGGCAGGTGATCTCCGCCGAGAGTGCGGACATTACCTCGTCGGCCGTCAAGGGCGAGACGATCGAGGATACGGTCCGGATCGTCGAGTCGTACGCTGACGCGATCGTCATCAGGCATCCAAAGGAGGGCACCAGCGACGCGGCTGCCGCTGTCGCATCGGTTCCCATCCTCAACGCGGGCGATGGTGCGCGAGAGCATCCGACGCAGGCGTTGCTCGATCTTTTCACCATCTCTGAAGAACTCGGACGCATCGACAACCTGACCATCACACTGGCCGGTGACCTTCGCTATGGGCGTGCGCCGCGCTCGCTGGCGATGCTGTTGACGCAGACCGAAGGGTGTCGGGTGATCTTCTCGACTCCGCCAGGTATCGAAATGGCCGATGATGTGCTGGCGACACTTACGGCGGCGGGCGTCGACTACGAAGTCGAGCCGGATATGGTCGTCGCCGCTGCACAGTCCGATGTCGTCTACGTCACTCGCGTTCAGAAGGAACGCTTCCCCAGTGAAGATGCGTATGAGCACGCGCGCGGAACCTATCACTTCACCGACCTGCATCTGGCGGCGATGAAGCCAGACTCCATCGTCATGCACCCGCTCCCTCGAGTCGATGAAATCGCCATTGATGTTGATGCCGACCGTCGTGCTGCCTACTTCCGACAGGCGCGCTACGGCGTTTACATCAGGATGGCACTGCTGGATATTCTGCTCGGTCAAGGCGGTGGGGCAATCGCCTGATCTGGCGCGCCTATGCTGGTAGTGGTGGCCGTTCGTCGTCGTCCGGTAGTGGCTCGGCCGGTCGTCCGAGGTTGTAGAGGCCAGTCAACGTCAGCATGATGGCGATTGCGACCAGCACTTCCATAACGCCAACAACGTCGGCGATCGCTCCGGCGAAGAGAACCGGCGCAAAAGAGAAGATGTTGGAGATGGTGAAGTAGGTCGCGTAGACCCGCGCGACGCCCTCTTCGGGGGCGGCTCGCTGCATGATCGCCTGACTCGGGACCAGGATGAATGCGTTCGAGATTCCGAGCGTCGCGGCGAACCCGATGCTGATCGCGATCAGGACGTTGCCGACATCCCCGTTGGACAGCCCGATCGCACTCCCGACCGGTTCGGTAAGCGAGAAGAGCGCTAGCGAGACACCTGCGCCAATCAGCCCCAGGTCCACCAGACGAACCGGTGAGATCTTTTTGGTCACACGATTGACCAGGAGCGCGCCGGTGACGACGCCGAGGCCGGCCGGCGCGACGACGTAGGCGATGTCCTCAGCCGGCAGTCCCAGCACGCTCGCGATGAACTCGGGTCCCAGCGCCGCGATCATCAGGTACGTCGTCGTTGCCAGCGTCAGGTAAATGATCGACTTGATCAGCAGCGGGCGATCGGCGACGAACCCCAGACCTTCACGTGCCTCTCTGGCGAACTGTTTGAACGGGTGCTTGTCGTCATCCGCCTTCGGCTGGTACGACGGCGGGGTCGATGGAATCAGCATCGCGAGTCCGGTCGTCGCGATGTAGAGAAAGAGGATCCCAACCAGTGTGTTCTGTGTCCCGAGGAGTTTGATCGCCAGCGGACCAAACAACGCGAAGCCCAGCACCTGTGATCCCGTGAACGTCAGGTTGAACAACGCGTTGGCGCTGATGAGATCGCGCGGGCGAACGATGACGGGGATGGCTGCCAGTTGGGCGGGACCGAAGAACTGGCCGACCGCCCCGAGAAAGAATGTGATCGTGTAGAGCGCGGAGAGCGTGAGGACCGCCGGCCAGCCGGGATCGAGTGCCAGAAAGGCAAGCACGGCCAGCGCGCGGAGGCCGTTCGCGACGATCATGATCGTCCGTTTGTCTGCCCGTTCGACGATGACGCCTGCGATTGGCGAGAAGACGATGGCTGGTGCGCTGAAGGCGAGGACCATCAGTGAGATTGCCGTGTTTGCCTCGGAGATGTTCTGCTTCTCGATGATCTCGCGGACGAGGATCAGGAGCGAGAAGTTGATCATGTTCTGGGCGGTCTGGGTCAGCCCTTGCAGGATCCAGAGCCGAAGGAAACCCTGATTGCGTAAGACTCGCTTGATGCTTCCGGATTCATCCGGCATCAGTTGCCCACTGATTCGTCGGGTGTCTCGGTTGCGTTGGCAGCGAGGGCAGCGGCTGCCACCTCGAACGCCGGTCCGCGCTCCAGGAATGTCTTGAGTCGCTTCTCCAGATCGCGGCGTGGTAGCAGCACACGCCGGCCACAGCCGTGACAGCGCAGCCCAATGTCGGCACCGAGCCGAACGACAGTCCAGTCATACGAGCCGCACGGGTGCGGCTTCCGTAGCCGGACAACGTCTCCGATGACTACTTGTATCGGCTCGCTCGATCGCATGATTCCCCCGAGGTTGGTCACAACAACGGGAATCCCGTCGTCCGGCGAAGTATAGCCGCAGGGCAGAACTGGGACAGCGGCATTTGCTACACTCCGCTTGAGGAGTACGTACACATGTCGCGGACCGGTCAGAACGTCATTATCACGCTCGGTGCGGTGTTCTCGTGGTTGCTACTCTGGCAACTGCTGGTTGCCGAGCGCATCGACGAACACGCCACCTTCGGTCGCTGGCGCATCCTGTTCTATCTGCTCGCGGTGCTGGCTCCCTTGCTGACGTTTGTCCCGATCGCCAGGTGGGCGCGAGTGCCGTTCTACGATATCGAAGCGGTCATCGGCTGGGCATCGCTCGTTCTCGTCGTGGGCGTTGTGTCTCCGAGCGAACCGCCGACGTTGTTCCAGTTTCTGCTGTTCCTGTTGCCGCTTACGGTTGCGCTGGCGACCGCTGGAACGCTCGTGTCCTATCTCGTTGGCTTGCGCGTGTATCGGCATGATCCCCGACGCTACGATTTCGTGCGCGCCAGGCGGCAGGGGTACATCATGGCGATGGTCCTCGTCGCGGGGATGTTGCTCTTCAGCGGCGGCACGTTATCGCCGACGAGTGCCGTGCTCCTGATGCTGGTCGCGGTGCTGGCGGAAATGTTCTCGCTGAGTCGAGATGTTGAACGGTCACGCAGGGTGCTGGCTCGCTAAACGAAATCGCCCCCGCCATCTGGATGGCGGGGGCGATGGAGCAAACTCGTCTTACATCAGACCCGGAATCTTGATGCCGCCCGTGATGGCCGCCATCTTCTCGGAAGCGAGCGCTTCGGCGTTCTGCATTGCGTCGTTGATTGCCGCGACGATCATGTCCTCGAGCATCTCCAGATCGTCTGGGTCGACTGCGTCTGGCTGAATCTTGACGCTCTGAACTTCCTTGAGGCCAGATACCTGAACCGCGACCATCCCGCCGCCGGCAGTACCTTCGACCACCGTTTCGCCGAGCTCGTCCTGCATCTTCTGGATTCGGTTCTGCATCTGCTGGATCATGCGCATATTCGGCTGCACGGTTGGCGGTCCTTTCTGAAGGGGTCAATTCAGTGGTGTGGCGGGTACGTAAACCTTCGCCCAAGCGAGGATTATATCAGCGGCGCTTCTTCCGACCGGGCTTCGCACCGCGCGCCGACTGCTTCCACTCCTCAACGCGTTGCAGCAGCGCCGCCGCGTTCGCACGCGATTCTGGCGTCGGCGGCAGACCGTCCAGCATGGCGGCCAACTCTTCCAGCCGCTCTGCACCTTCGATCGGGCGTGCTGTCGTCACCGTCCGGCCGTCGGTCTCGTCCTTGACCAGAATCAGGTGCCGGTCGGCGAAGGCGGCGATCTGAGACAGGTGGGAGATGACGATCGCCTGATGTTTGTCGGTCAGGCTCCAGAGTTTTTCCCCGACGACCTGTCCGCTCCGGCCACCGACTCCGACATCGACCTCGTCGAACACCAGAATTGGCGTGTCGTCGGCGTCGGAGAGGATCGACTTCAGCGCCAGCATCAACCGGGCCGTTTCGCCACCGGACGCGACCCGCGCTAACGGTCGCAGTTCTTCCCCAGCATTGGCCGCCAGGTAAAACGTGATGCGGTCATAGCCGGTCGCGTCGATCGCGATCGTGTCGCCGTTGTCCGGATCGGGAATCCCCTCTGATGCCGGGGCGGTCTCGAAGCGCACCTCGAAGTTGGCGCGGCCCATGTTCAACTCGTGGATAGCCTGCTCGACCCTCCGGGCGAGCGTTTCTGCGGCGGCCTTGCGCTGGCGCGAGAGTTCGGTCGCGGTCGAGGCAAGCACGCGGCGCGCGGCGGCCTCTTCCTGACGCAGGGACTCGATGTCGTGCTCGCCGGCCTCGATCGATTCGAGTTCCTGCTGAATCTGCTCGGCGTGTTCGATCACGTCGGTAAGCTCCGGACCGTACTTTCGCTTCAGCCTGCGGAGAAGGTCCAGACGCTCGTCGACCTGTTCCAGCCTGAGCGGGTCGAGTTCGATCCGTTCGGCGTACGTGCGCAGGTCCGCGACAACATCCTCAAGCGCGAACAACGCGTCGTTGAGTTTCGTCAGGACCGGCTCGACCGATGGATCGTGCTGGACGGCGTCTTCGAGCGCCCGTGCCGCCGTTCTGACCCGGTCGACCGCTCCAGCGTCGAGGACGGCCCCGGTCGCGTCGCCGCTCAGGGCCGCTTCGGCTTCGGCGGCCGAGCGGATCAGTCGCTCGGCGTTGGCGAGGACGGTTCGTTCCTGCAGGAGTTCGTCATCTTCTCCGGGGCGCAGCCCGGCGTTACCGAGTTCCTCCGATTGAAATCGGAGCAGATCGAGCCGCTGTGCGATCGTCCGTTGCTCGAGGTCGAACTCGTGGATGCGGCGCTGTAGTGTCTGCCATTGACGGTACTGGCGCGCGACCTCCTCACGAAGTTCCAATGTCCCGGCGAACCGATCGAGCAGGTCCAGTTGCGCGACAGGCCGCAGGAGCGAAAGGTGGTCGCTCTGCCCGTGGATGTCAACCAGCAGTTCACCGATCTGAGCCAATGTCGCGGCGGTCACGGTTCGACCGGCGATCCTGGCGGTCGAACGGCCCGCTGCGCTGACATCACGAGAGAGGACGAGCGGCTCATCGGGTTCGATCTCGATGCCGAGTTCGCCCAGCAATGCCTTGACTGGAGCCGGGTTTGGCAGGTTGGAGATATCGAAGACGGCTTCCACATATGCGCCATTCGCGCCGGTTCGGACGAACTCCGCCGACGTTCGGGCACCGAGGACAGCGCCGAGTGCATCAATGACGATGGATTTGCCTGCACCCGTCTCGCCGGTGAGCGCATTGAGGCCCGGCGCGAGTTCGATCCGGGTTTCCTGAATCACCGCGAAGTTGCGAATCGTCAGTTCGACCAGCACCCGCGCCCCAATCGTGTGGCATTGCGCAACGCAGCGACCCGTCTGTCTCGTCGTTCCATTCCTAATGGTAGCGCGTCAGTGGCCGTGAATGGGACGTGATCCAGCACCAATACGCAGGTACCCAACCACCGAATCTTCGTCGCTGATGACTGATTTTCATCATTTGATACCCAATTCTAAACATCTTCAGAAAAACAGTTGACAACCTTCGGTAGTCGTGCTAATCTACGTATCAGAAGGAGGCAGACATGAGCCGAGTTGGTGAGATCAAAGGCGAACGGTACATAAATCGCTGGCAGGTGCCGGTTCGGATCAGCCAGTCGGGGACGGTCGCCGAAGGTACACGACGATAGCCGCACGTTGTAACGCCGGTAGAACATCAGATAGAAGGAGCAACGCCATGGATCCCTACACCGCAATGAAGCTCGTCGAGATCAATCAGCAGAGCCTGGCCAAGTCGCGCGGGCATCACAACTGGAAGTCGATCTTCAAGAAGTAGGAGTGGCGGTGACACTCGGCCCTGCACAGCTGGTGTTGCCCCTGAGCTACTCCCTTCCACCTCCCATCCACCTCTCTTCCACCCCCATCCCCACGTAACAGGGCGACGCCAACCGGCGCCGCCCTGTTTCTTTGTTCGATGTTGGGTTGCTGTCCTACGGTGTGAAGTCGCGAATCAGATTCCCGTCGAAGACCGCTTCACTGACATTGACCGTGGCATCGGCGCCCTCGTGCGGAAAGAAGGCGTCCCACGTGACGACGGAACCAGCCACGCGATAGTTGCTGGCTTGTACCTGAAAGGGGAGTTCGAGCGTTCGGTCGATCCATTCCGCGATCGTTGCAGTTCCTTCGAATAGTTCGGATTGCGGCGGCGGGGGAGGAGGGATGATGCGGACGACAGCATCGGTCGCGAAGAACGTGATAATCCTGTCACGGTCACCGCTGTTCCAGGCGTCGTTGAAGGCCATCGCGATCTGGATTAGCCGGTCGCCATCGACATGTGCCTGATGCGCTTCTTCCATTGGCTTTCCTTCCGCCTGCGTCTGATTCCGACAATCCAGGAGCGACGTCGCGTATTTGTCGTCGCGAACCTGCAAGAACCGCACCGAACCACCTGAACCGTCAGGCAGACGCGCCCGTACTGCCGGTCAGGCATCGGACAGGTACGCGCGTGTTAGGCTGTAGATGCCGGTCCGATCGGCGGATGTGGTGTTGTGTGGGAGATCGAAGCGATGTCGCTGCTCGTCCAGGCGTCTGAAGTCAAATATGCCCACGGCGGTAACCAGATTTTCGATGGAGTCAGCTTTGAAATTCGGGACGGTGACCGGCTGGCGTTGATCGGAGAGAACGGAGCCGGCAAGTCGACGCTATTTCGGCTGATGGCGCGTGAACTTCACCCGCATGGTGGCGCCGTCACCCACAAGCGGGGCTTGACGCTCGGCTATCTCTCGCAGCACTCGACGCTGGAACCCTGTCTCAACGTTCGTGAGGCAATCGCGCTGGCCGCCGGTGACCCGTCGGCGCTGGAAGGTCGCCTGCGCGATCTGGAAGCGAAGATGGCCGAGCCGCTCAGTGACGACGAATTGAGCGACGTGCTGGAGGAATACAGTGCCGTCCTTGAGCGGTTCGAGGGTGGTCCGGGTGGCGACCTGGAGGGCCGGATTGCGCGGACGCTGACCGGTCTCGGTATGCCGGAGGATCGGTGGGATACCGAGGTCGGGAAGCTTAGCGGTGGCGAGAAGAAGCTGGTCGCGCTCGCGGGTTTCCTTATTGAAGAGCCGGACCTCCTGCTGCTCGACGAGCCGGACAACCATCTCGACGAATCCGCTAAAGCCTGGCTGGAAGCGTACCTGCGCGAGCGGCGTGGCGCAGTGGCAGTGATCTCGCACGACCGCTACTTCATTGATCGTGTCACGAATCGCATCTTCGAACTCGAAGACGGCCGCATCACCGGCTATCCCGGCAATTACACGGCGTTCCTGACCCAGAAGCGCGAGCGCCTGGAACGCGACGAACAACTGTATGAGATGCGCCAGCGCGAACTGAAGAAGCTCAAAGCGAGTGCCGAACAACTCACCCAATGGGCCAAGCAGAACCCGAAATTCGCCGCCCGGGCCGGAAATCGCTGGCGTAACTTTGAGATCGAAAAAGAACGGCTGGAGAGCACGCCGACGCCGATCATCGACCGCAAACGGATCGAGGTCGACTTCAACGCCGAACGCGGTTCTTCGCTGGTGCTGGAGATCAAGGGCCTCGCCAAGCGATTCGGGGAGCGAGAGGTCTTCAAGCCGTTTGACTTCACGATGATGCACGGCGAGCGAGTCGGGATTGTCGGAGGAAACGGTGCCGGCAAGACGACACTCTTCAAGCTGATTCTCAACGAGCTGGAGCCGGATGCTGGACGCGTCCGCGTCGGGCCGTCGATTCAGACCGGCTACTACGCGCAGGAGCAGGAGACGCTGGATCCCAACCTCACGCCGCTGGAGCTGGTGCGCAAAACGAAGGCGATGACCGAGCAGCAGGCGATCGGCTTTCTGGTTGGACTCCTGTTCGACCGGAATGACGCGCTCAATCGGATCGGGAACCTGAGCGGTGGTGAACGCAGTCGATTACAGATTGCGCTGCTCATCCTGCAGGGTGCGAATTTCCTGTTGCTCGACGAGCCGACAAATAACCTCGACATCCCATCTATCGAGGTTCTTGAAGCGGCCCTGCTTGACTTCGGTGGCTCGATTCTGACGATCTCGCACGACCGCTATTTCCTCGATCAGATCTGCCAGCGCATCATCGAAGTTGAGGCCGGCGTCGTCCGCGAGTACCCCGGCGGGTTCACCTACTACAACGAGCATCGCGGGCGAGGCTCCGAGTTGACGATTCGGGAGGTCGCACCGCGCCGACGCTAACCTTCCTGCCCAAAAGATGTACGATTCAGTTTGCTATTTTGTACGTCCAGGAGGGTAGGTTCGTGGGTAGGACAGTCATCGTCGGTGCTGGGGCAATCGGGCTGGCGACTGCGTTTGAGTTGACTCGGCGAGGCGAGGAGGTTGTTGTCCTCGATCGCAAGGAGCCGGGTTGGGCGAGTTCGTCCGGGAATGCAGGATGGATCACACCATCGATTTCGACGCCGCTGCCAGCGCCGGGTCTTGTCGCGACGTCAATGAAGTGGATGCTCCGCAGTGACAGTCCGCTCTACATCCAGCCGCGCCTTGACCCACGTTTCGCTGCCTGGTTGGCGCGGTTCTGGCGCCACTGCTCGCCGCGCGCGTTCTATGCCGGTACGGAGGCGATGTCGGCCCTCAACGATCGGACAATGCCGCTCTTCGACGAGTGGCAAGAGCACGGCGTTGAGTTCGAGATGCACGAGAAGGGCTTGCTCTTCCTGGGCTTGAGCCGCGAGCCAGTGGAGCGATTTGCGGCGAGCATGACGTATCTCGAACAGTTCGGATACGAGAGTCCCAAGGTGCTCAATCGTGCCGAACTGCTCGATATCGAGCCGCATCTAGGTCCTCTCGTCACCAACGGGTTCCATGTCAAAGAGGAACGACACGTCCGCCCGGAGACGCTGACGACCGGCCTGGTCAACCGGTTGAAGGCCGAAGGCGTCGAGATTCGATCGGGCGTCAATGTGACCGGTGCCGAGACGTGGAGCGGAAAGATCGCCGGGGTGCAGACCGATAGTGGCTCAATCGCCGCCGACAAGGTGATGATCGCCGCCGGGGCGTGGTCCGGCCGTGTCGCCCAGCGCTTCGGCGTCCACCTGCCGATTGAAGCCGGCAAGGGCTACAGCATCACGATCGACAATCCGAAGCACAAGCTCTCCCATCCCCTCGACCTGATCGAGGCGCGGGCGGCCATCACGCCGTTTGACAACAGTCTGCGGCTGGCCGGAACGATGGAACTCTCCGGACTGAACCTGCGAATCCGCCACGAGCGCGTCGAGGCCATCCGACGCGCCGGAGACCGCTACCTCGGCGATTGGCGTGGCGGTGAGGAGAAGGTCTGGGTTGGGATGCGGCCGCTGACTCCGGACGGCCTGCCGGTGATCGGCGAGGTGCCGGGCCGGGAGGGCCTCTACGTAGCGGGCGGTCACCAGATGCTCGGTATCACGATGGCGCCAGCCACCGGCGAGTTGATGGCTGAACTGATCGCGACCGGTAAGAGCCGGATCGACCTTAGCCCGTTCAATCCTGGCCGGTTTACCCGATCCTTCCGCCGCTCCTCTCGGCGAGCGGCAGCCATGGCCTCCTAGAGCGCCTTGTTCCTGGCGATGTCTCCTGCCTGAGTCGAAGTTGAGCAGGAGACATCGCCAGGACGTTCTTCGTCTGAATCAGCGAATCACTGCAACTGCAGCGCTTCCGCGAGCGTTGTGAACGATTCGACCGCATCCTCGCCTTCATGCCGCAGCAGGTGAATCGTGACATGGTCCGCCCCGGCGGTGTGATGCTCCCGGAGTTGCGCGGCGATCTGCTCTGCGGTGCCGTGTGCGACAAGCGCGTCGATTAGTGCGTCACTTCCCCCGTCGGCGAAATCATCCTCGTGCCAACCCATTCGGCGAAGGTTGCTGGTGTAGTTGGTCAGCCCGAGGTAGCGGCGCACCGTCTCTCGGGCGACGGTGCGTGCCCGCCCGGGGTCCGCGTCGAGAACGACCTTGTGTTCGGGAGCAAGCAGGGGTCCCGGCCCCATCACCTCACGCGCGAACCGCGAATGGTCTGACGGAACCAGGTACGGATGGGCCCCGGCTGTCCGCTCCGCCGCGAGACGCAAGA
>Ga0180215_1000212_pt1 | contig 83805 bp, 84 predicted proteins | sample eDN3rd37CBELigBY_FD_128871 | JGI IMG/M metagenome (GOLD analysis project Ga0180215, IMG submission 128871) | Enriched backyard soil microbial communities from Emeryville, California, USA - eDNA 3rd pass 37_C BE-Lig BY (version 2) (version 2) | ecosystem: Environmental > Terrestrial > Soil >...
CGCGGCGGCCTTCTCCTCGGCACTGTATCGACGTGTCGTCGGCTTCCCGGGCGACTGTTCCTTCGGCATACCTGCATCCTCGTTTCCAAGGTCAGGAGCCTCCGGGATTTCCAGGGCGTTTCAACAGTTCGAGGAAGCGTTGCACGGCTCGGGCGGGGGCGACGCTGCTGCGGATGTGATCGACCAGGATGAGTTGTCCGCCGGGGCGCAGGACGCGGGTCATTTCGTTGAGGGCTTTGGTGTGGTCGGGGATGGCGCAGAGCCCGAAGGTGCAGACGACGGTGTCGAAGGTGGCGTCGTCGAACGGTAGGTGGTGGGCGTCGGCTTGTTGCAGCGTGGCGGGGTGGCCGAGGTCGGCGGCACGTTGACGAGCCAGGTCGAGCATCTGTTCGCTCCAGTCGATCCCGGTCAGCGTGACGGTGTCGGGGTAGAACTCGAGGTTGAGGCCGGTGCCGACGGCGACTTCCAGGGTGGTGCCGGCCGCTTGGCTGCAGACCCATTGGCGGGAGTCGCCGAACAGGTGGCGGTCAAAGAATCCGATTTCGCGGTCGTAGGTACGGGATTTCTTGTCCCAGTATCGGTTCCATCGGGCGATGCGATCACCGGTGGCCATGGTTCACCTCGATTCGAGTCGGCCAGTCAGACGATTCGGGTGCGTCCGATGTGGGGAACAAACCGGCCGACCGTCTCACAGTAGTCCCGGTAGGCCTGGCCGTGGATAGCGTTGAGATAGGGCTCTTCGACGACGCGGACCTGCAGCTCGATGGTGGCCAGCAGCACGACGAACGCGACCAGGGCGAGCGGGTTGGGGGTCATCAGGGTGATGCCGGCGGCGAAGATCAGCATCGCGGTGAAGATGGGGTTGCGCACCAGCCCGAACACACCACGGAGCACCAATGTGGTGGTCTCACTGGGGTCGACGCCAATCCGCCAGGACTCGCCCATGTCGCGCTGGGCGTAGAGGGTGGCCGCGATACCCGCCACCGCCAGCACCGTCCCGCCCACCTGAATCCACGGCGCCTGCAGGAGCGCGAGCGGGGTGAGGATGCCGAGCAGTTGCAGCAGCGGTGCGGCCGCCCCGGCGAGGATGGCAGCGATGAATCCGGCGCCGGCGAACCATTCCAGCGAGCCAGGCCGGCCGTGGATGCCGCGAAACCCGGTCGAGCCGGTGCGGCGGTGCTGGGTCCAGCTGCGCCAGCCGAACCCTAAGACGGCAAAGACCAGGTAGAGAACGAGCGCGGTGGCGGGCATGGGTGAACCTCCTGGCCGGACTGAGATGAGTGTCGATGTGGAGAGGGGCGGTCAAGCCGATGGATGCGGCAGGCCGCGCCTAGTTCTCGGCGAGCGCTTGATCGAAGGCCTGGGCTAGGTCTTCATAGCTGTGTGGCTGGATGCGGGTGTCGTTGAGGAAGAAGGTCGGGGTGCCCTGCACGCCCAAGGCGCGGCCGTCGGCCATGTCGAGTTGGATGCGTTCGAGGGTGGCGGGATTGGCGTAGGCCGCGTCGAACTCGGCCATGTCCAGGCCGAGTTCTGTTGCGAATCCGCGGAATACGTCATCGGCTGGGGTTTGCTTTTCACCCCACTGGGCTTGGGTGTCATACATTTTGCGATACATCGCCTCCAGTTGGCCTTGCTGGGCGGCGGCTTCCACCGCGCGGGCGGCCCGCTCGGCGTTGACGTGGGCTTGCAGCGGGAAGTAGCGGATCACGAAATTCACCCGGTCGCCGTATTCGGCCCGCGCTTTTTCGATCTCTGGGTAGACCGCGCGGCAGCCCTCGCATTCGAAGTCGAGAAACTCCACGAACGTCACCGTGCTGTCGGGCACCGTGTTGAGTCGGTGGCTGTTCTCGCGCACCACCTGCCCGGCCTCGCCGGTATCGGGCTGTGCCGTGGTGGTCGAGTCGCGGTCGCGCACTGACAGGTAGACCAGCGCCCCGATCGCCATGGCGGCGATGACGAACGCGGTGAGCAGGATGCGGCTGGTGCGCGCCATTCAGATACCTCTTTTGTGGGCGTGGACGATCTGGAACGGGGCGGCCCAGCTGCGCGCGGGCAGATGGGTGGTGACGGCCAGTCCGTGTGCGGTGAATGCGTCGGCCAGGCCGGTGCCCAGGACGTCGCGGGCGTGGGGTCGTTCGGCGAGCCGCATGTAGGTCTCGAAGATGGTGCGGGCGGTGGGTGGTGGGTCGAGGTCGATGGCGATGACCTGGCCGGCGAGACGTAGAACGCGGATGGCTTCGTCGATGGCGCGGTGGCGGATGTCGGTGGGCAGTTCGTGCCAGCCGAACACGCTCATCACCACGTCGAAGGTGTCATTGCCGAACGGCAGTGCGGCGGCGTCACCTTCATACAGCGCCACGGTACCGATCCCGGCGCGGGTGAGGTAGCGGCGGCCGACGGCCAGCATTTCCGGGGAGATGTCGAGGCAATCCACTCGTGTGCTCGGGGATTTGCGGGCGAGCAGGCGGGCGGCGTAGCCGGTGCCGCCGCACAGTTCGAGCACTCGTTTCGGTTTCTGGTCGGCGACGAGCTGGGCGAGCCGGTCATGGGGTCGGCCGGGGATGAACCGGTTGCCGGCTTCGAACAGCGGTCCGGCCAGGGCGAATTTGAGCCGGTTGCGGCCCCAGGGGCGGCTCATGTCGGCTGCCGTTCACTGGCGGTGACCGGGAGTGTCGATGTGTAAGTGCTTGGGGTGGTGGTGAATTGGTGGGCGCAGTCGGTCGAGCAGAACCACCAATCCCGGTCCTGGTAGCGGCGTCGCGCCCGGGCGGTTTCCGGGTTGATCCGCATGCCGCAGACCGGGTCGCGGGGGTAGCGGGCCTCGGTCAGGGCCAGCGTGTGTAGCGGAATCGGGGTGGTGATGCTGCGCAGCGGCGGAGCACCGATCGCTGGGGTGGACAGGCCTTGTCGGGTAGCGGCAGCCGCGATCGGGTCGGTGATCACGGCGTGGCCGGCCCCGGCGAGTGCGGTGATGCGGGCGGCGATGTTGACGGTGTGGCCGAACACGTCGCCGCCGCGGGCGATGACGGGTCCGTGATGGATTCCGGCGCGCAGCGCCAGGAACCCGTCCTCGCCGGCGACCTGCTCTGCCAGGTCGGTGAGGGTGGCCAGCATCTGGGTGGGTGTGTCGGCGGTCAACATGACCGCGTCCCCGATCGTCTTCACCAGCCTCACGCCCGGTTGTAGTGCAGCCTGTGCCAGGTCGGCAAGCCGCGCGGCGAGCTGGGCGGCTTCGTGGTCGCCGCAGATTTCGGTGAGGATGCTGTAGCCGGCCAGGTCGACAAACGCCGCCGTCGCCTCGACCGTGTCGAAGTCAGGTGTAGTGTCGGGCAGCATCATTGGTCTCATCTCTGGTGCGGCCGAGCCACGGTAGGAAGCGCCCCACTCGGGTGGTGTAGTCGCGGTAGGTGTGGCCGTGGACGCGGCGCAGGTAGGGCTCTTCCACTTCGCGCACCTGCAGCTGGATGCCGGCGATCGCGATCAGCAGGCCGGCGATCGCTATCGGGTTGGGCACCATCAGCGTCAGGCCGGTCAGGGTGAGCAGCAGTGTGGTGAAGATCGGGTTGCGCACAATCGCGAACGGGCCGCCGGTGACCAGCTCGGTGCGTTCGGTCTCATCAACCCCGATCCGCCACGAGGCCCCCAACCCCAGCTGGGCCTGCAAGGTCAGCCCGATGCCCACCACCGCAACCGCGATCCCAGTCGCATGAACCAGCAGATGGTCGGCGAAACGCAGTGGGGCGAGCCCGGCCAGGGCCGCCGCTGGGGCGCCGACGCCGACCAGCAGATAGCCCACGTCGGCGAGCGCGAACGCCCACCATTCCAGGGTGCCGTCGGGCCGCCAACCCCGCCGGTTGCCGCTGTCGCCGATGCGGGCCAGCTGGATCCGGCGCCGACAGGCCCCGATCACCAGCATCAACATCGCGAACAGGCCCAGTGCAGTCAGTGCCATCGCCTGCTCCTTCCCGGTCGGCCCGTCCCCGCCCTGCGTCCTCATCCATCGGGTTGTATCGATGTTGGCGGGGTTGACCGATCAATAGTGTTGGACGCTATCATCGTCGTGTGGCGATGAAAAGTGGTTCGGTCGATCCCGCGATGTGCGGGAATGTGGATGCGGCGACGGCGTTGTTTCACAGCCTCTCGGATGGCACCCGGTTGGCGATCCTGCGCCGGCTGGCGGTCGGTGAGGCGCGGGTGGTGGATCTGACCGGCGAGTTGGGGTTGGCGCAGTCGACGGTGTCGGCGCATCTGGCGTGCCTGCGCGACTGCGGGCTGGTGGATTTCCGGCCGCAGGGCCGCGCCTCGGTGTATCGGCTGGCCCGCCCGGAACTACTGGACATGTTGCGGGCCGCCGAAGCTGTCTTGGAGGCCACCGGCAACGCGGTGGCGTTGTGCCCCAACTACGGCCACCCGACTGAGCGGAAGAAGGTTGCGCGATGAGTGAGGCGTGCGGCTGCGGCAGCGACGACCGCCCCGGCGAGGACGAGCAGGAACCCGAACGGCTTTGGGAGATCACCGAACTGCGCGCCGCCGCGGTGGCGGGCGTGGTGCTTTTGGCCGGCTATGTGGTCGGCTGGTCCGGCGGCCCCCATGCGGTCGAAATCGGCCTGTATGCGCTCGCCTTGGTGATCGGTGCCTACACGTTCGTGCCTTCGGCGCTGCGCCGGCTGGCGCAGGGCAAGATCGGGGTCGGCACGCTGATGACGATCGCCGCGGTCGGCGCGGTGATCCTCGGCGAGGTCGGCGAGGCCGCCATGCTGGCGTTCCTGTTCTCCATCAGCGAGGGCCTCGAAGAATACTCCCTCGCCCGCACCCGCCGAGGTCTGCGGGCGTTGTTGTCGCTGGTGCCCGATGAGGCCACCGTGCTCCGCGACGGTACCGAAACCACCATCGCCCCAGCAGAGTTGGCGGTGGGTGACCGGATGCTGGTCAAGCCCGGCGAACGCGTCGCCACCGACGGCACGATCGTGTCGGGGCGCACGGCGCTGGATGTTTCGGCCATCACCGGCGAATCCGTGCCGGTAGAGGCCGGGCCCGGTGATGAGGTGTTCGCCGGGTCGATCAACGGCACCGGCGTGCTGGAGGTTGAGGTCACGTCCACTGCTGCTGACAACTCGTTGGCCCGCATCGTGGCGATCGTGGAGGCCGAGCAGTCCCGCAAGGGCGAAGCCCAGCGCCTGGCCGACCGCATCGCCAAACCCCTGGTCCCCGCGATCATGATCGCCGCGGTCCTCATCGCCGCCATCGGCAGCGTGTTGGGCGATCCGCTGGTGTGGATCGAACGTGCCCTGGTGGTGTTGGTGGCGGCCTCTCCTTGCGCGCTGGCGATCTCGGTGCCGGTCACGGTGGTCGCCGCGATCGGCGCGGCTAGCAAGCTCGGTGTCTTGGTCAAGGGCGGGGCGGCGCTGGAAGCCCTGGGCGCGGTCCGCACGATCGCGCTGGACAAGACAGGCACCCTGACCGCCAACGCACCCACCGTCATCGACGTCGCCACCACCAACGGCGCCACCCGCGAGCACGTGCTGGATGTGGCGGCGGCGTTGGAGGCCCGCAGCGAACACCCCCTCGCGGCAGCGATTCTCGCCGCCGCGCAGGGCCCCGTGCAACCGGCTGATGACGTGCAGGCGGTCACCGGTGCCGGGTTGACCGGCGCGCGGGATGGCCGTCGATTGCGGCTGGGCCGCCCCGGCTGGCTTGACCCCGGCCCGCTGGCCGGCCAGGTCGCGGCCATGCAGGCCGCCGGCGCCACCGCCGTGCTCATCGAAGACAACGACCAGATCATCGGGGCAGTCGCGGTGCGCGATGAGCTGCGGCCCGAAGCCGCCCACGTCGTCGCCCAGCTGCGCCGCGGCGGGTATCAGGTGGCCATGCTCACCGGTGACAACCAAGCGACCGCCCACGCATTGGCCAAGCAGGTGGGCATCGAGGTCGTGCATGCCGATCTGCGGCCCGAAGACAAAGCCGCGCTAATTGGTCAAATGCGCCAACGTTCCTCGACGGCCATGGTCGGTGACGGCGTCAACGACGCCCCGGCCCTGGCCACTGCCGATTTGGGTATCGCCATGGGCGCGATGGGCACCGACGTGGCCATCGAAACCGCCGACGTCGCGCTGATGGGTGAAGACCTGCGCCACCTCACCCAAGCACTGGCCCACGCGCGGCGCGCGAGGCGGATCATGCTGCAAAACGTCGGCCTCTCACTGGCATTGATTACGGTGCTCATTCCGCTCGCCCTCACCGGGGTCCTCGGGCTGGCCGCGGTCGTCGCGGTGCACGAACTCGCCGAAATCGTCGTCATCGCCAACGGCGTGCGCGCCGGACGCACCAAGCCCCTCGGGGGCACCATCATCGAAACCGGAACCGACTCCCACCGGCTGGCCCACACCCGCAACCAGAAGACCACGGCAGCCAGCTGAACTCGGGGCCGCAACATCGGGGTAAGACCCCGGATCGATCACGTCAACGGCGTCGCACTCCGAAGCGCCGCCAGCACGCGATCCCTGGTCGGAAGGTCCAATCGGCACGCATCAGCTGCCAGCTCAGTGCCCGGCTTCATGACATCCATACCATCAACGAGCACTGTTGGCGATGGATATCCACCGACCCTTTCCACCACCACATCTTCAGCGATATCAACCTCAGACAGACACTCGGCGAGCAAGCGCCGAGCCGCCGCCGCATTCGGACATCCCGGGCTCGTGAGAAGTTCCACACGCATACATCTAGCTTCGCTCAATACGCGCGTTGGATCGGGATGGCTGGCCGGTGGGTGGTGTGATCGCGGTGGAAAGGTTGGCGGCCAAGGCCTGGACGCGCGTGGTGATGTCGTCGCGGATGATTCGCATGCGGTCGATTCCGTCGATGCCGCGCAAGGAGGGTTCGTCGGTATCCCACCGCTGGATGGTGACGCCGGGACAGTACTCGTCGAGGTGGGCTTGGCTGCCGACGATGACGACCAGGTCGGCGTCGTCGAGCATCTGCGCGGTGAGTTGGGTGGGCTGATGGTCGCTGATGTCGACGCCGACTTCTGCCAAGGCTTGTACCGAGAGGTCGTTGACGGCGGTCTTGGCGCGGGTGCCCGCCGAGCTGACGTGGATGGTCGGTCCGGCGATCTGGCGCATGAGCCCGGCGGCCATGACCGATTTTCCGGCGTTACTGACGCAGACGAACAACACTGATGTGTCAGCCATATTCGGTGTGTTCCCTTGAGGTTTTCGCGGCTACCGGGTGACGGGCACGTTCAGGTCGGCCAACAAACGGTGGACGCGTTCTTCGATGTCGTCGCGGATCGGGCGGACGGCGTCGAGGCCCTGGCCGGCGGGGTCGGGCAGTTCCCAGTTCTCGTAGCGTTTCCCGGGGAAGATCGGGCAGGCGTCCCCGCAGCCCATGGTGATGACGACGTCGGCCGCCTGCACAATTTCGTCGGTCCAGGGTTTGGGGTATTCGCCAGTGATGTCGATACCGACTTCGTGCATGGCAGCGATCGCGGCGGGGTTGATCTCGTTGCCGGGTTCGGATCCACCGGACCAGGCGACGGCCCGGTCACCGGCCAGGTGGGTGAAGTAGCCCAGCGCCATCTGCGAGCGGCCGGCGTTGTGGGTGCACAGGAACAACACGGTCGGTTTGCCGTCGCTGATCTTTCCTTCCACTCTCGCCAGGGCGTGCAGGCGTTGGCGGGCGAACCGTTCGGCCAACAGCGGCAGGAAGTTCGGAATGGTGGCCCGGCCGGCGAACTGGTCGTAGGACGAATGCAAGAACCGTTCGATGGTTTCGGTACCGAAGGTGCCATCGAACTCACCGCCCAGCCGGGTCGCCGCGGTTTTCAGGGCGAGTTGCTGGTCGATGGACAGATCGTGGCGAAGCTCGTGGGTGACGGGGCTGTCAGTCATGGATTGGGTTCCGTTCTCGTCGTCGAGCCGTCGGCAGGAAGGTGTTGGGAGGTGTGGTGGTGGAACCGGTTGCGCAACGCCAAGGACACGTAGACCAACCCGACCAGGACCGGGACTTCGATCAACGGGCCGACGACGCCGGCCAGGGCTTGGCCGGAGGTGGCGCCGTAGGTGGCGATCGCGACGGCGATGGCGAGTTCGAAGTTGTTGCCCGCGGCGGTGAACGCCAGGGTGGTGGTGCGCTCATAACCGAGATCGAGCATGGTGCCGAGCAGGTAGCCTCCGCCCCACATGATCGCGAAGTACGCTAGTAGCGGCAGGGCGATGCGGGCGACGTCGAACGGTTGGTGGGTGATCTGGTCGCCTTGCAGCGCAAAGAGAATCACGATAGTGAACAGCAGCCCGTAGAGCGCCCACGGCCCGATCCGGGGCAGGAACTTGGCCTCGTACCAGTCACGGCCCTTGGTTTTCTCGCCGAGCCGGCGCGACAGGTAGCCGGCCAGCAGCGGGATGCCCAGAAATATGAGCACGGACTTGGCGATCTGCCACGGGGAGGTGTCGATGGTGGTCTGTTCCAGGCCGAGCCAGCCGGGCAGCACCGACAGATAGAACCAGCCCAGCAGGGCGAACATGATGACCTGGAAGATCGAGTTGAGCGCCACGAGGACGGCGGCGGCTTCCCGGTCGCCGCAGGCCAGGTCGTTCCAGATGATGACCATGGCGATGCAGCGGGCCAGGCCGACGATGATCAGGCCGGTCCGGTATTCGGGCAGGTCGGGCAGCAGCAGCCACGCGAGCGCGAACATCAGCGCGGGGCCGAGCACCCAGTTCAGGACCAGTGAGGACAGCAGCAGCTTGCGGTCGCCGGTGACGGTGTCGAGGCGGTCGTAGCGGACCTTGGCCAGCACCGGGTACATCATGATGAGCAGGCCAAGAGCGATGGGTAGTGAAATCCCGTCCAGCTGAACGCTTTCCAGCGCGGTGTTCAAGCCGGGAACCCAGCGGCCCAGCAGCAACCCGGCGACCATCGCCGCGCCGATCCACAGCGGCAGGAACCGATCCAGGGTGGAGAGCTTGCCCACGACCGCTGGGGCCGGGGTGGTGGTGTCGGTCATGCCGACACCCCGGCGGCTGCGTCAATGCCGAACAGGACGGCGAGGCTGGCCAGCGCGTCGGGCACCACGGCGTAGTACACCCAGGAGGCCCGGCGCTGTGAGGTCAGTAGCCCGGCGTCGCGCAGCACTTTGAGGTGGTGGCTGATGGTCGGTTGTGACACCTCGATGTCGGCGGAGATGTCGCAGACGCAGGCCTCACCACCGGCGTGGCTGGCGATCGCGGAGAACAGCTGCAGGCGTACCGGATCGGCCAGCGCTTTGAGTTTGACCGCCATGTCCGCCGCGTCCGCGGCGGTAAGGGGTTCGCGCAGCAGCGCCCCGGGTGGGCAGCACGCGTCCCCGTCGGTCAACGACTCCTGCGACTTCGACATACATCAATATTGACGGATATCGAAGTTGTTGGCAAATGAAACGTCAGGTGAAGGTGAGTTGGGCGGCGTGGAAGTCGAAGTGGCGCCCGGGGTAGCGGTAGACGTCTTCCAGCGTCATGTAGTCGGAGAAGAACGGATCCCATCCCGGCGGGAAATGCATGCCGCGCCGCAGGGTGTCGTCGGTCTCGCGGGCGAGCCGGTGTTGCAGTGAGTCGATGACCCGGTCGAGTTTGGCGCCCATCCTGCGCCGGTTGTAGACCATGGCGGCGGCGCATGATCCGTAGTAGTTGATTTGATGAAACGGCGTGGTCGCGGCGTTGAGCAGCCGGGCGTATGCCCCGCTGACGCGGTCAGGTAGTCGGCCCATCACCCGCACCAGGGGCAGCAGCCGCTGCACGACCATGTAGCCGAACACCATGTGGAACAGCAATTGTTCGTTGGTCCACCGGGTTCCGCGCGTCGGCGCATCCCAGTCGTCGGGGCCGGCGGCCGCCAGTAGCTGGTGGAACGTGACACGCGCGCGCTCCAGATCGGCAGCGATGGCATCGCGGTCCATGCCCCGATCATGCGCCTGCCGCGGCCATGTGACCACGGCCGCGGCAGGTGCGATCGGCTAGCAACAGGACGCTGCGGCGGGGTCAGCCTCCTTGGAGGCTCCGCCGCAACACACCCCACCCTCGCCGTCGGCGGAATCGTCGAGGTGCTGTGGGCTGGTGCCGAAGGTGTCGGAGTCGGCCAGCACCGTGTAGACCTCCCATTTCTCTCCGGCCGGCCCGGTCACCCAGACCTTGTCCTGGGTGGCGAAGCAACACGTGGTGCCGATCTCCTCATCGGTGAACAGCCCCTCGCCGGTCAGGCGGGCGATCTCGGCGTGCACCTTGTCGCTGGATTGGACCTCGACGCCGAGGTGGTTGATGGTGCCGCCCTTACCGGGATTTTCCAGCAGCACCAGCTTCAGCGGCGGCTCGGCGACGGCGAAGTTGGCATAGCCGGGCTTGACCTTGGCGGGGTCGACGCCGAACAGTTTGGTGTAGAACGTGATCGCCTCGTCGAGGTCATCGACGTTGAGGGCGAGTTGCATACGGGACATGATGGACCTCCCACTAGGGATGAGACATATATCGAACTGGCGCGTCGACCTCAGGATGCCACCTTTTTGATATATGTCAAGACAGGTGGCAGGATGGGGTCATGCCCAAAGCGCTGCCCGTGATCGACATGTCCGCCCCGGTGTGCTGCGCCCCGGTCGCCGCGGGCCCGATCAGCGACGCCGATGCCCTGCAGGTCGCGATGCGGCTCAAGGCGCTCGCCGACCCGGTGCGGGTCAAGATGATGTCGCTGCTGTTCAGCTCACGCCCCGGCGAAGAGACCAGCGGCGATCTGGCCGCGGTGCTCGACCTGAGTGAATCCACCGTCAGCCACCACCTGGGCCAGCTCCGCAAAGCCGGGCTGGTGATCTCCGACCGGCGCGGCATGAACGTCTTTCACCGCGTCAAACCCGAAGCCCTGCAGGCACTCTGCGTCGTCCTCGACCCCAACTGCTGCACCTAGCTGTCAGAAGGACGGTCCCTTACTGCTCGCGTCAGGACGTGTGCGCGGCAAGGAGTACCGGGGCCGCCTCGGTGAGGGCTGCCAGCCTCGCCGCCTTGCGGTCGGCGTGCTCAATGGTGAGGCGTAATTGGTTAACGTCGCCCAGCCACCGGTTCTTTTGGGCCTCGACCACCTGGAGGCGAAGGTTGTCACGGATCTCATCGAGCCTTGCGGCCTGGGCCGGTTCAACCTCGCAGAAATCGCACCGGATGCAGGCATGTTCATGGGAACAGTCAGATCCATAGGGGCGGTGGCAATTGCCGAGCGCGATCCGGCGCTGGCCGAAGTGTTCGACGAACTCGTCCCATTCGGCTTGGGTGGGCTCACGGTATTCGGCCGATGGCCGTGCCTGTCTACGGTTGTCGATGAACCGGTCATATGCCTCGAAGACATCTTTCTGATACACCGCGGTGTAGCCGCGCGTGACTTCGATATTGTTGTGGCCCACCATCTTTGCGGCCAAATGGATCGGGAACCCGGCGTTGACGATGTCGGTGATGAAGATCCGGCGAAAGTCGTATGGCGTGAAATGCAGCGAAGTACCGTCAGCGTCCTTCAAGGCCATGCTGTTGGCCAGCTCTGATAACCACTTTCGGACCGTGCACTGGTTGATTACCCGCGACCGTCCACCCTCTCGGATCTGGATCAGATGCGGCATCGGCGCCGACACCTGGCGTTCCTGTGTGTCGATTCGGCAGCACAGCGGAACGCGGCCATCGATGCTGACGAACTCGACCAGTCGCGCCAAGGTGGTGGTCAACTCCGGGCTGCAGGGAAATATCCGCTCCTGATCGGTCTTGCTCGGTGCGATCTGCAGGAGCGGTATCACGGTGCCATCGGGTTTGCGGTACTGCTTGATGCTCAGATAGGTCAGCTCCAGCATCTCTTCGATCCGGATACCGGTGTGGCGCAACACCTCGATGATCGTCCAGGTCATGAAGGCCCGTGTCACGGTGTAGTGGATGTCAACCCGCTTCTCCGATCCATCCTGCAGAACGTGGATGCGCACTCGGTCGGCCCGCTTGCCCGGTGTGTGCTTGATGTAGGTGCTCCCGTGCACGGCGAACGGTTCACCGAACGGCGCTGTCGTCGCGACCGCTTGCAGCTCTGCTGCTTGCACGTACGCCCGCCGGGCTGCAGCGACGAGTGCATCGACGTGCGGGGTGAGGATGCGGGTGCGGGCATGCATGCGGTGTGCCCGCTGGGCCCGGCGCTTCTGCTGGCCTCGGACGTCGCGGATGCTGACCGGGCATGAGACAGCCCAATGGGCCCACGTCGAGGGATCCTCGTGGGACCAGGCAGCCACGTCGAGGTAGAAGCTGCGGACCGCTCCCAGAATGCTCTCGGCGTGCCGGCGCGGAGTCCCATCCGGTTTGGTGCGCAACCACTCTTTCCAGGCGGATGCCTGGGCCTTCGTCAAACTGATTGTGTCGATGCCGGGGTTGGCGTCTTCGATCGGTTTCCAGAACAGCTTCACCAGGTTTCGGCTGGTTCCGTCCAGGCTGGCGTAGTCCTGACCGACGGCGATCTCGGCGAGGTAGGCGATCAACAGTCCTCGCACGCTGGGAGCTCGCACATTGAAGCGGTCGACCAGTTCGGTGGGACTGAGACGTTTGGCGATGAGGTAGTGCCGCAGGTCGTCGGCTTCACCGGCGAACAGTCCGCCGCGGCGTCCGTAGTGCCACATGGCGAGAAGATCCCCCGGCATCCTGCCGGTCGAGACGAGAAAGTCTCGGTAGGCCAACACATGCTGGCTGTGCAGCTCGGTGATTGGCAGCCCGTTGCAGATGCTGATACGTACCAGGTGGGTGGCGGTTCGCCATTTCTTCACTTCCGGTGCGCCCTCGTGCTCCGCGGCGGCGAAGTAGCGATCCCACGCCTTCGGTTCGTGCGTGGTCGTCCAGTCACGGTAGAACCGCGCCTGCTTGTTCTCGATCAACCAGTCATGGCCGGGACGAATGACCCCCAGCATTATGAGTGCGTTGATCGACAGCCTTGCCCCAAGCCGTGTATGCGATCCGGTTGATAAGGCTGGGCACCACGCCTTCGGCTGGCGATCGGAATCGCTGGCGATCCAACGGTCTTGATAACTGTCGCCGACAAAGCCATCCAGCCAGTCCAATAGGCGACTCAGCCAGAGCCGTGCACCGCTGCGGGCTACTGCCTCGCTGCGGTACTTCTCACTCATCCGTGCCATCACGAGCGGAAGTCCCGCAGTGATGATGCGTTCACGTTCGGCGCAGGTGACAGTGTTTCCGAACCACGGATGGTCCTCGGGCGTCGGGGACAGCGAAGGCAGTACTTCGACTGGATGGTTGGCAAACGCAGACGAACTCGCCAGCGACTGGGCACGCGTGAGCACCCGCGCCATCAGAATGCCCGACCGAAAAGAACTTGGAGATCTTCTGCCGCATAGCCTTTCGCCAGCAAGGTACCGGGCGATCCAGAGATACGCAGTGGGACTGATACGGACCATGACACGACTTCCATTCCCGCCCTTGGGTATTACATCGGCGGTTTGGTCGGCGGCATGGAGCATCCCCCGCCGCATGCTGAGCAGTTCACTGGCGCGTAAACCAGAGGAGATCGCCGTAGCGACAATGGCACGGTCGCGGTTTGTTCTCAGCGATGCAAATACCTCCTCGTACAGGTCGTCGCTGAGCGCGCGCGGCGCACGTTCCACTAGCTTCTGCCGATAAGGCGCGCGCTTTTGGGGGCGCGGGTTATCGAAGTGCTGGCGGTGCACGTCGAGTCGAGTGAGATCGTCGCGCGATTTCGGTACCGGGTTGATGAGCGGCCCGAGATCCGACTCCAGGGCGAACTCGTAGAAGCCACTGAGCGACGACAGTCTGCGATTCATCGACGACCGCGCGTAGGAAGACTCCAGGTAGGCCTTGCCCGTCCGCTCGTTCACAGAACCTGGGGTCGGCCGATGAGTATCCGCACTCGATCCGCGGCGTCGTTGCGGGTTCGCGCGACACCGGTACCACCTCACCCAGTCCCGGACTTCGCCCCGCGTTGCCTGAGTCCACGAAACCTGCAGTGCGCCGAGGAAACGACTCCAGCTCAGTAGGTCGTACGCATAGGCGCGCAGCGTCGCAGGCGAGTTGTCGCACGCGAACAGGTCGGCCAACCACAGATTGACGTGGTTTACGCCGGCACCCGACTCGTCGACCAAACGCCACGGCAACGAGCCCGCATTGCCGCGAACGACCGCACCAAGCCTCGGGACATCGAGAACCTCCACAAGTCTCGGTTCGATCCCGTCATCCATCACAGCCCCTGGTCCGGAAGTTCAATCTGCGTGGAGACTAAACGCACCGGCCGACAAGTTGAGCCTGCACAGCCGCACCACGTGGATCATCCAACTGCAGTTAACCGCACGCTCGCCTATCTCGTGAAAGCCGACGGCTGGAACTACTCCGTGGAGGCGGCACGGGCGGGCGCCGCACGCGCCTACATCTACGACAACAACCCCGTCCAGAAGTACGCCGAGATCGCGGCGGCCGAACAGGAGGCGAGAGCCGCCAAGCGCGGACTGTGGGGGCCGCCCTGCAACGGCAACACCGAGTCCGTGCCGCTGTAGAAGCTGATCTCGAACACGAAAACGCCCCCGGCCCGAGCGGACCGGGGGCGTTTTGCGAACTACTCAGTGATGGTGGTGATGGCCGTGGCCGTGACCATGGCCGTCGTCCTCCGGCTCCTCCGGCTTGTCGACGACCGCGGTCTCGGTGGTCAGCACCATGCGGGCCACCGACGAGGCGTTGAGCACCGCGGAACGGGTCACCTTCACCGGGTCGACGACACCGGCGGCGGCCAGATCCTCGAACTGCAGCGTGGCGGCGTTGAGGCCCTGCCCCGCAGGCAGATCGGCGACCTTGGCGACCACGACCGAGCCGTCCAGCCCGGCGTTGGTGGCGATCCAGTACAGCGGAGCGCCCAGCGCCTGGTAGAACACCTCGACACCGAGGCGCTCGTCGCCGGTCAGCTCCTCACGCAGCTTGTCCAGCGCGCTGCGGGCCTTGACCAGCGCCGAACCGCCACCGGAGATCACGCCCTCCTCGACGGCGGCCTTGGCCGCGGCGACCGCGTCCTCGACGGCCTCCTTGCGCTTCTTGAGGTCGGTCTCGGTGGCCGCGCCGACCTGGATGACGGCGACGCCGCCGGCCAGCTTGGCCAGCCGCTCCTCGAGCTTCTCGCGATCCCAGTCGGAGTCGGCGTCCTCGATCTCGGCGCGCAGCTGCTTCTTGCGGGCCTCGATGTCCTCCTTGGTGCCGGCACCGTCGACGATCGTGGTGCTGTCCTTGTCGACGACGATGCGCCGCGCCCGGCCGAGCACCTCCAGACCGACCTCGCGCAGCACCAGGCCGACGTCGGGGTCGACCACCTGAGCGCCGGTGACGATCGCCAGGTCCTGCAGGAACGCCTTGCGGCGGTCACCGAAGTACGGCGCCTTGACCGCGACGGCCTTCAGGGTCTTGCGGATCGCGTTGACAACCAGCGTCGAAAGCGCCTCGCCCTCAACGTCTTCGGCGACGATCAGCAGCGGCTTGCCCGACTCGGCGACCTTCTCCAGCAGCGGCAGCAGGTCCGGCAGCGAGCTGATCTTCTCGCGGTGCAGCAGCACGTAGGCGTCCTCGAGCACCGCCTCCTGGGTGTCGAAGTCGGTGACGAAGTACGCCGACAGGTAACCCTTGTCGAAGCCGACGCCGTCGGTGATCACCAGTTCGGTGTTCAGCGTCGAGGACTCCTCGACGGACACCACACCGTCGGAGCCCACCTTGGTCATCGCCTCGCCGACCAGGTTGCCGACGTGCTCGTCGCGCGACGACACGGTGGCGACCTGGGCGATGGCGCTCTTGTCGGACACCGGGGTGGCCGCGGCCAGCAGCGCCTCGGAGACCGCGTCGGCGGCCTTGGCGATGCCCGCGCCCAGCGCGATCGGGTTGGCACCCGCCGCCACGTTCTTCAGACCGGCCTTGACCAGCGCCTGGGCCAGCACGGTGGCGGTGGTGGTGCCGTCGCCGGCGACGTCGTTGGTCTTGGTGGCCACCGACTTCACCAACTGGGCGCCGAGGTTCTCGAACGGATCCTCGAGGTCGATCTCGCGGGCGATGGTCACACCGTCGTTGGTGACGGTCGGCCCACCCCACGACTTGGCCAGCACCACGTTGCGGCCGCGCGGCCCCAGCGTCACCCGCACCGCGTCGGCCAGCTTGTCTACACCAGCCTCCATCGCGCGGCGCGCGGTTTCGTTGAACTCAATCTGCTTGCTCATGACAGTCTTTCGCTCGAACGCATGCCGCCCCGGAAATCACCCGTGAGAGACGGGGATTCCCGGGGCGGACACGGGTGCCTTTACTTGTTGACGACGGCCAGCACGTCGCGCGCCGACAGGATCAGGTACTCCTCGCCGTTGTACTTGATCTCGGTGCCGCCGTACTTGCTGTAGATGACGGTGTCACCCTCGGCGACATCCAGCGGGATGCGCTTCTCGCCGTCCTCATCCCAGCGGCCGGGACCAACTGCGACGACGGTGCCTTCCTGCGGCTTCTCCTTGGCGGTGTCGGGGATGACCAGACCCGAAGCGGTCGTGGTCTCGGCCTCGTTGGCCTGTACGAGGATCTTGTCCTCGAGTGGCTTGATGTTCACGCTCGCCACGATGGAGCCCTCCACTAGTTCAGGTGTTCGACCCGGGTTTCCGGATCTCTGCGTTACCAGGTGTACGGCTGGCGTCCGTGCCCACGCACCGTCGTCGCGGGTGCCGGCGCGGGGATTGGCCACCTGCCACCTAGCACTCTATACATGAGAGTGCTAGCACTCAAGGTTAGCCCTCTGCCTGTGGGCGCGGGTCGATCGTCAGGTGTGCCGACACCTCGCCCACCATCTCGACATCGACCCGCCGCTCGGTGAAGAACCAGCCGGTTTCGTCCTTGGCGAACGTGTCGAAATAGCGGCCGACCACGATCGGCTGCAGCGGCACGGTCTCGGTCTGCTGCACCACGCAGAAGGTGGACCGGGCGGCGGCGGTCCCGTCGTCGCCGAGCTCGACGATCGGGTTGAGCACCATGTGCCGGGTGCGCGGGGTGTTGCCGTGCTCCGGGTAGCGGCGCGTGGTGGCGACGAACAGGCCCGCGATCGCCTCCGCGCCGGCCACCCCCATGAAGTTGCCCCGGCCCAGCAGCTGCCCGACCCCGTCGAAGTCGCCGGCGTCGACCAGCTCGGCATACCGGTACAGCAGCTCGGTCACCGCGAGCTTGTCGACGACGGTCATGCCACCTGGCCCTGCACGACGGGCAGGCCCGGATTGCTGACGGCGTCCAGCGGCGACGGCTCGGCCCCGGCCGCGATCAGGTGCGCGGCGAACGACGCGATCATCGCGCCGTTGTCGGTGCACAACCGCGGTCGCGGGATGCGCAGGGTCAGCCCGTTCTCGGCGCACCGCTGTTCGGCCAGCTCACGCAGCCGCGAGTTGGCCGCCACCCCGCCGGCGATCAGCAGCGTCGAGACCCCCAGATCCGTGCAGGCCCGCACCGCCTTGAGGGTGAGCACGTCGACCACCGCCTCCTGGAAGCCGGCGGCCACGTCGGCGGTCGACGCCTCCGGGTGGCTCTCCACGTAGCGGGCCACCGCGGTCTTGAGCCCGGAGAAGCTGAACGCGTAGGGGTCGTCGCGCGGGCCGGTCATTCCGCGCGGGAACACGATCGCGTCGCGGTCACCGGTGCGGGCCAGCTCGTCGAGCACCCGCCCGCCCGGATAGCCGAGCCCGAGCAGCCGCGCCACCTTGTCGTAGGCCTCCCCTGCGGCGTCGTCGACGGTGCTGCCCAGCTCCTCGATGGGCTCGCCCAGCGAACGCACGTGCAGCAGGTGGGTGTGCCCTCCGGAGACCAGCAGCCCGACGCTCTCCGGCAGCGGACCGTGGTCGTAGACGTCGGCGGCCAGATGCCCGCCCAGGTGGTTGACCGCGTAGAACGGCACCCCCCACGCGGCGGCGTACGCCTTGGCGGCGGCCACCCCGACCAGCAGCGCACCGGCCAGGCCCGGCCCGATGGTGGCGGCGACGATGTCGGGTTTGTCGATGCCGGCGGCGGCCATGGCGCGGCGCATCGTCGGCCCGAGCGCCTCCAGGTGTGCGCGTGAGGCGATCTCGGGGACGACGCCGCCGAAGCGGGCGTGTTCGTCGACGCTGGAGGCCACCTCGTCGGCCAGCAGGCGCACCGACCCGTCGGCGCTCAATTCGGCAATGCCGACGCCGGTTTCGTCGCAGGAGCTCTCAATGGCCAGGATGATCGTCATGATGTGGGGTCCCGCCTCATCGTATAGGCGTCGGCGCCACTGGCCCGGTAGTAGCGCTTACGCAGCCCGACGTTGACGAAACCGAAGCTCTCGTACAGCTTGATCGCCGGTTCGTTGTCCGTACGGACCTCCAGGAAGACCACACCGTCGCCTGTGTCGGCCAGCAGGTCACCGAGCATCCGCCTGCCGATCCCCCGGCCCTGGTAGGCGGGGTCGACGCCGATGGTGTGAATCTCGTACTCGTAGGGCTTCTTTCGGCCCAGCCGCGCGATGCCGGCGTAGCCGACGAGCTTGCCCTCGTGGCGGGCGGCGATGTAGCGGTTGTGCCTGGACGCCAGTTCGGCCAAGAACGCCCGCTCCGGCCACGGGTCGTCGCCGGCGAACAGTTGGCTCTCCAGTTCGGCGCAGCGCGCGGCGTCGGCGCGCTGCAGTGGGCCGTACTCGATGATCATCGCCGCGCCGCCGGGGGTTTGGCGTCGGGGCGGCGCAGGTACAGCGGCACCAGCGGCGCCGGTTCGGCCGACCAGTCCGCCACCGCGCGCACCAGCCCGGACGCGGTCGGATAGACCGGCGCCTGGCGCGGCAGGTCGAACAGCGCGACGTGGTCCGGGGATCCGGCCACCGCGGCGGCGCCCGGCGGCACGTCCGCGGGCGCGCAGACCGCGGGCCCGTCGGTGCGGCGCCCGTCGGTGTAGCGCGCCCAGTACACCTCGCGGCGCCGGGCGTCGGTCACCACCAGCACGTCGCCGGTGGTGTCGATGCCGATGGCGTCGAGGCTGCACACCCCGTAGACCGGCACGCCGAGCGCGTGCGCGTACGCGGCGGCCGACGCCATGCCGACCCGCAGGCCGGTGAACGGGCCGGGGCCGCAGCCGACGACCACCGCGGTCAGCTCCGAGAAGTCCAGTCCCGCATCGGAAACCGCGCCGACGACGTTGGGGGTCAGCTGTTCGGCGTGCGCCCGCGCGTCGACGGTGACCCGCTCGGCGAGCACCTCGAAGCCGTCGCGGCGCACCACGCCCGCGGTGACCGCGGGGGTCGCCGTGTCGATCGCCAGTACCACGCTCACGGCCTGCTCCATTCCCACACCGCCGTGCGCACCTCGGAGTCGTTGGTGCGCTCCAACCGCACGTCGAGATGGCTGTCGGAGAGCCGTTCGGCCAGGCCCTCACCCCACTCGACGACCACCACCGCGTCCTCGAGATCGGTGTCGAGGTCCAGCGAGTCCAGCTCGGCCAGCAGGTCGACCTCGGGGTCGTCGAGCAGCCGGTACAGGTCGACGTGGATCATCGCCGGGGCGCCGGGCCGACGGGCGCGATGCACCCGCGCCAGCACGAACGTCGGCGAGATCACCGGCCCCTCCACATCCAGGGCCTGGGCGATCCCCTTGGCCAGCACGGTTTTTCCAGCACCCAGCGGTCCTGACAGCACGACGACGTCACCGGCGCGCAGCTGCGCGCCCAGCCGTGCACCCAACGCGATGGTGTCCTCGGCCGTCGCCAGTTCGGCGGTGCCGCCGATGCGCTCAGCCATGATTGCGCACCCTTTCTCGCAGACGCCGGGTCAGGGCGACAAGTTTGTTCGGAGTGGCCCGCTCGACGAGGCGCACCAGCGCGTCGTTGATCGCCTCGGGTTGTTCAAGCTGAACGAGATGCCCTGCGCCGCCGACGATCAGCAGCTCGGCCTTCGGCAGCACCGCGGCCATCTCCTCGGAGTACTCCTTGGGGGTCAGCAGGTCCCGGTCACCGCACGCGATCAGCGTCGGGATCTTGGCCAGCGTCGTCAGGCCCTCGGTCTCGTCGTGCACCTCGAGCGCGTGCAGGAACTCGACCAGCGTCGGGATCGGCGTGCCGTGCATCATCTTCTCCGAGAACGCCACCACGCTGGGGCTGATCTTCTCGTCGCCGTAGGACGCGGCCCGCAGGATCGGGGCGATGATCGCCTTGGCGGCGCGGCGGGTGCGGTGCACCGCCTTCGGCGCGTAGCGGGCGCTGAACTTGACCACCTCCAGCGCCGGGTTGCGCAGGATCTCGCCCAGCGGTGAACGTGAAACCCCTTCGGCCGCCGAGGAGATGATCGCCGCACCGACGACGCGGGTGGGATAGCGCTGCGGGAACTGGCGGGCGTGCGACAGCACGGTCATCCCGCCCATCGAGTGACCGACGAGCACCACCGGGCCCTTCGGTGCCACCACCGACAGCACGGTCTCCAGGTCCTGCCCCAGCTGGGGGACGGTGTAGGTCTGCGGCGGCGCCTCGTCGGACCGGCCGTGGCCGCGCTGGTCGTAGAACACCATCCGGACCTGGTCGCCCCACTGCTCGGCGAGCCGGACCCGCTGGAAGTGGAAGGACGCCATGCGCAGGCTGAACCCGTGGCAGAACACCACGGTCAGCGGTGCGTTCCGCGGCCCGACCTCACGCACCGCCAGCGCGACGCCGTCGGGGGTGGTGATCACCGAGCTGCGGTCGGCGTCGAGACGTTCGAAGTCCTCGCCGACGTAGTGGTCCACGGGGGCGAGCCGGCGGCGCAGCGTGCGGGCCACCGACACCCCGGCGGCCGCGCCCACCGCGGCCAGCCCCGCCGCGCCCGCCAGCCAGCGCGCGGTGGAGTCGCGAGTCTGCGGTTCGCTCACCGTGTTTCGCCTGCTGCTCGGATGTAGGTGCGCACGATGCGGTTACGCGGGCTGGTCACCACCTCGTAGTTGATGGTGCCCAGTAGGTCGGCCCAGTCCTGTGCGGTCGGCTCGCCCTGGGTGCCGGGGCCGAACAGGATCGCGTCGTCGCCGACGGCGGCCTGACCGTCGGGGCCGAGGTCGACGACGAACTGGTCCATGCAGATCCGCCCGACGTTGCGGTAGCGCCTGCCGTTGATGAGCACCTCGATGCGGTTGCTCAGGGCGCGGTAGATGCCGTCGGCGTATCCGACCGGCAGCAGCGCCACCTTGGTGTCGCGGTCGGCGACCCAGGTGTGCCCGTAGGAGACACCCTGGCCGGCGCGCAGCGAACGCACCATCGCCACCGGGCATTTCAGCGTCATCGCCGGACGCAGGCCCATGTCGCCGCGCTCCGGGATCGGGGTCTGCCCGTAGATCGCGATGCCCGGGCGCACCATGTCGAACGCGAGGTCCGGGCGGGTCAGCGTGGCCGGCGAGTTGGCCAGGTGCGCCACCTCGTAGTGCACGCCGTGCTCGGCGGCGTAGGCCCGCATCTCGGTGAGCCGCCTGCCCTGCACGTCGTTGAAGGGGTGCTCCGGGTCGTCGCCGTGCACCAGGTGCGACATCAGGCCGCGGACCCGGATCGCACCGTCGGACTGGGCGCGGCGCAGCGCGTCGACGACCGCCGGGTAGTCGTCGGCGCCGACGCCGTTGCGGCTGAGCCCGGTGTCGACCTTGACGGTGACCGTGGCGGGGCGCCCGGTGCGCCCGACGGCGTCGAGCACGGCGTCGAGTTCGCGCTGCGAGGACACCGCGAGCTGCACGTCGGCGCTGACCGCGGGGGCGAAGTCGGTGCCCGGCGAGTGCAGCCACGCCAGGATCGGCGCGGTGATGCCCTCGGCCCGCAGCGCCAGCGCCTCGGTGACGGTCGCCACGCCCAGCTCGGCGGCGCCCGCGGCCAGCGCGGTCCGGCCCACCTGGACGGCACCGTGCCCGTAGGCGTCGGCCTTGACCACCGCCATCACCCGGGCGCCGCCGCCCGCGGCCTCGCGCAGCAGGCGCACGTTATGGGCGACCGCGTCGAGGTCGATGACCGCCTGCGGGGCCGCGATCGCCGCCGGGGTGGTGGTTTCGGTGGTGTTCACTACGGCCGATTGTCCCAGACCGGCCCGGACGGCTAATGGGCGAACGGCTGCTCGGTGTTGAACAGACCCTTCGGCTGCAGCGCGTCGAGGTGGCTGATCACCTTGGCAAGATCCTCGTAGAGCGCACGGGCCAGGTCGGCGGAGAAACCCTCGCGGACCACGATGCGCAGCATCCGGACGTCCTCGGCGCCCTCGGGCATCGTGTAGGCGGGCACCTGCCAGCCGAACGACCGCAGCGCCTGCGACACGTCGAACTCGGTGTAGCCGAAATCACGCTTGAGCTTGAACGCCACCACCGGGATCGCCGACCCGTCGGAGACGACGTCGAAGTGCTCGCTGGCCTCGAGCTGGTCGCCGAGCCAGCGCGCGGTCTGCGACAGGCTGTGCATCACCTGCGAGTAGCCGGCGCGGCCGAGGCGCAGGAAGTTGTAGTACTGGCCGACGACCTGGTTGCCCGGGCGGGAGAAGTTCAGTGTGAACGTCGGCATGTCGCCGCCGAGGTAGTTGACGTGGAAGACCAACCCCTCGGGCAGGTACTCCTTGCTGCGCCACACCACGAACCCGATGCCCGGGTAGGTCAGGCCGTACTTGTGGCCGGAGACGTTGATCGACACCACCCGGGGCAGCCGGAAGTCCCACTCCAGGTCCGGGTGCAGGAACGGCACCACGAAGCCGCCGCTGGCCGCGTCGACGTGCACCGGGACGTCCGGGCCGCCGTCGGCGGCGAGTTTGTCCAGCGCCGCGCAGATCTCGGCGATCGGCTCGAGCTCGCCGGTGTAGGTGGTGCCGAGGATGCCGACCACGCCGATGGTGTCCTCGTCGACGGCCTCGACCACCTGCTCGGGGGTGATGACGAAGCGGTCCTCGGCCATCGGCAGGTAGCGCGGCTCGACGTCGAAGTAGCGGCAGAACTTCTCCCACACCACCTGCACGTTGGCGCCCAGCACCAGGTTGGGGGTGCGGCCCTTCCAACCGTCGCCGACGCGGTCGCGCCACCGCCACTTCATCGCCAGCCCGGCCAGCATGACGGCCTCACTGGAGCCGATGGTGGACACCCCGATGGCGCTGGACGGGTCGTCATCGCGCAGGTCCTCGGCGTGGAAAAGATCGGCGACCATGCACACGCAACGCTGCTCGATCGCCGCGGTGGCCGGGTACTCGTCCTTGTCGATCATGTTCTTGTCGAACGTCTCTGCCATCAGACGCTCGGCCTGCGGGTCCATCCAGGTGGTGACGAACGTCGCGAGGTTGAGCCGGCTGCTGCCGTCGAGCATCAGCTCGTCGTGGATGAAGCGGTAGGCGGCGTCGGGGTCCATCGCGTCGTCGGGCAGGCGCAGCGACGGCACGGGCGCCATCGCCAACCGTCCGGTGTAGGCGGGCGCGACCTGGGGCGCGTGACTGCGCTTGCGGGGCATGGGGTTTCCTTTCAATCGTGTTCGGGAGAGATACCGGGTGTTACAGACTCGCGATGGCCGTGCGCACATGCGCGAGGATGCGTGACGCCGACGTCGGTGCCGGGCTCGGTCCCGGGTCGGCCGCAGACAGGTTCGCGGCGCGGGCGTGTACGAACGCCGCGGCGGCGGCCGCCTCACCGGGCGGCAGGCCGGCGGCCAGCAGCGCACCGATGATGCCGGACAGTACGTCACCGGAACCCGCTGTGGCGGCCCAGGATTGGCCGGCGGGGTTGAGGTAGACCGTGCCGCCGGGTTCGGCGATGACGGTGACGTTGCCCTTGAGCAGCACGGTGGCGCCGAACCGGTCGGCCAGCGCCCGGGTGGCCGCGACGCGATCCTCGCCCGGGGGCGCGCCGGCGAGCCGGGCGAACTCCCCGGCGTGCGGGGTGAGCACGGTGGGCGCCGACCGGTCGGCGAGCAGGTCGGGGTGGGCGGCCAGGATGGTCAGCGCGTCGGCGTCGACGATCACCGGCAGATCGGTGTCGAGCGCGAACCACAGTGCGGCGGCACCGGTTTCGTCGGTGCCCAGACCGGGGCCGACGACCCAGGCCTGCACCCGGCCTGCGGCGGCCGGACTGGTGGTGGCGATCACCTCGGGCCAGTGCGTGAGCACCTGCTGGGCGGCGGTGCCGGCGTAGCGCACCATGCCGGAGGTGGCGGCGACGGCGGCGCCGGTGCACAGCACGGCGGCACCGGGATAGGTGGCCGAGCCGGCGAGCACACCGGTGACGCCCTGGGTGTACTTGTCGTCGCGGGGTCCGGGGACCGGCCAGCGCGCGGCGACGTCGCCGGCCTCGAAGCCCAGCATCGCGGGTTCGGGCAGGTCCAGGCCGATGTCGACGAGTTCGACGCGGCCGCAGTCGCCCAGCGCGTGCACGGGTTTGAGGCCACCGAAGGTGACGGTCAGCGCGGCGTTGACGTGAGGGCCGGTGACGGCGCCGGTGTGCACGTCCACCCCGCTGGGGATGTCGACGGCGACGACCGGGATGCCCGCCGCGTCGACGGCGGCGAAGACCTCGGCGGCGCCGGGCCGCAGCGGCCCCTGCCCGGAGATGCCGACCACCCCGTCGATGACCAGATCGGTTCCGGCGGGCACGCTTTCGACGATGCGCCCGCCAGCCGCGGTGAACGCCGCCAGGCCCTTCTTGTGCGCCTTGTCCGGGTTGAGCAGCACCGCGGCCGCACCGGCGCCGCGGCGGCGCAGGAACGTCGCGGCCCACAGCGCGTCGCCACCGTTGTCGCCGGAGCCGACCACCGCGCACACCCGTCGTCCGGACACCCCACCGGTGCGCAGCCGCAGCTCCCGCGCCACCGCGGTCGCCAGCCCGGTGGCGGCGCGGCGCATCAGCGCACCGTCGGGCAGGGCGGCCAGCAACGGTGCCTCGGCCTGCCTGATCTGCTCTGCGGTGTAGTAGGAGCGCATCACGGTCAGGATGACATGACCCCGGCGGCTTCGGTGCGCCGACACGACACTGTCGCCAACTCACAACGTTGACATATGTCATGCGGATATCTGTGATCGGTGTGATCAGATCACAGGTAGGCTGCGGGCGTGCCCTCGTTGAACGTCCACGCCCGGCGCGCCGCGATCGCCGCGCGCATCCAGGCCGAGCGCGAGGTTGATTTCGGCTCTCTGGCCGAGGAGTTCCGCGTATCGGAGATGACCATCCGCCGCGACATCGAACGGCTGGAGGAACAGGGCATCGCGCGCCGGGTTCTCGGTGGCGCGATCGCCTACGGCGGCAAGTCGACCGAACCGTCGTTCGACGCCCGCGCGGCGGTGGCGGCCGGCGAGAAGGTGCACATAGCCAGCGCGGTGGCCGATCTGCTCGTCCCCCGTGAGACGGTCGTCCTCGACAGCGGCAGCACGGTGCTGGCAGTCGCCCGCGCGATCAAGGGCCGCAACCTGGGATTGACGGTGATCACCCCGAGCCTGCTGGTGGCGGTGGAGCTGGCCGACGAGCCCGACACCACGATCCTGCTGACCGGCGGCAAGGTGCGGCCCGGTGAGCTGAGCCTTATCGGCGCGGAGGCCGAGGACTTCTACCTGCGCTACAACGCCGACACCTACGTGATGGGGATCGCCGGCGTGCACGGCCGCCGCGGCGCATCGGAGTACCACCGCGAGGAGGGCAACGTGAAGCAGGCGGCGATGCGCTCGGCCGATCGGGTGATCGTCGCCGCCGACGCGTCCAAGCTGGGCCGCGTGCAGTTGATCAATGTCGCTCCGGTGTCGGCGATCTCGGTGCTGGTGACCGATGGCGCGCCCGACCACCCGACGGTGGTCGAGTTGCGGGAGGCCGGGGTGGACGTGCGCTGCGTCGACGCGCGCCGCTAGCGGACGGCTGACACCCGTGGTTAGCGGACGGCTGACACCGTTGGATCCTCGGCGGTGGGCCGGTGCACCCGTGCCCCGGACTCCTCGGCGATCAGTGCACCCGCGGCCCAGTCGTGGATCGCCAGGTCGTCCTCGACGAAGGCGTCCAGGCTGCCCTGGGCGACCAGGCACAGGTCGATGGCAGCCGCGCCGAACCGGCGCATGTCGGTGTAGCCGTCGAGCAGCGTTGGCAGCCGCCCGATCTGCCCGCGCCGCCGATCCAGGTCGTAGGACAAGCCGGTGCCCAGCAATCGGGCGGTCGTGCCGGGCAGCGCCAGCGGCAACGGGCGTCGCCCCGTCGCGGTCTCAAGGTGGGCGCCCCCGCCGCGCGCGGCACACCAGGTGCTCCCGAGCAGCGGGGCGCTCACCGCGCCGGCCAGCCACTCCCCTTGCGCCCCGCGCACCGCAACCGACGTAGCGAAGAACGGCAGCCGCCTGGTGAAGTTCGTGGTGCCGTCCAGCGGATCGATCACCCACTGCAACCCGGAGCTGCCCGGCCGCGACGCCAACTCCTCACCGACGATCGCGTCGTGCGGCCGGGCCTGCGAGATCACCTGCCGTACCACGGTTTCCGCGGCGCGGTCGACCTGGGTCACCAGGTCACCGGCCGCACCCTTCGTCTGCACCTGCAGCCCACCGTCGAGACCGTCGAGGCAGCACGCCGCGCCAGCGCGCGCGGCCGTGACGGTCAGCTCCAGCAATTCGGCGTTCACAGCGTGCGTTCACAAGGTGGCACGAAAGTCCTTGACCGCGCCCATCAGCTCGCGCACCCGCGCGGCCTCCGCGCGGTTCTCGAACACGCCGTCCTGCTTGAAGTACGTGCCGACGATCGCGCCGTCGGCGATGGCGAGTTGATCGGCCGCATTGTCAGCGCGCACCCCGGTGTTGACGAACACCGGCACCCCACCGGCGTTGTCCTTGACCACCCGCAGCGCCTGCGCATCGGTGGCCGCTCCGGCGGTCAGCCCGGACACGCACAGCGCGTCGGGTTTGGTGGCGAACACGGTCGTCTTGGCGATCGAGCCCAGATCGCGCCCGGCCAGGTAGGTCGCCGACTCCGGAACGATGTTGAACAGCAGCTTCACATTCGCGCCGCCGATGCGGTGGCGGTGCCGGGCGACCTCGCCGACGTTGGTGTCCCACAACCCGAAGTCGCTGGCGTACACACCGGTGAAGATCTCCCGCACCCACTGCGCGCCGGTGGCCACCGCGAGGTCAATCGAGGCGCGGCCGTCCCACAGCACGTTGACGCCGTACGGCACCGAAAGATCGCCCAGCAGCTCGCCGATCACCCGCGCCATGGTGATCGCGGTGATCGGCTCCGTCTTCGTCAGGTAGGGGAGGCTGAACTCGTTGGAGATCATCACGCCGTCCACCCCGCCGTCCTGCAGTTCGGCCAGCTCGGCCTTGGCGCGGTCGACCACGGCGCGGATGCCGCTGGCCGTGTCGAAGCCGGGGTCGCCCGGCAGGGCAAGCAGGTGCAGCATCGCGATCACGGGCTTCCGCACGCCGAATACGTCATCAAGCCAGGTGGACATGGAACGCCTTTCGGGTTGTCATCTCGTCGACGGTGTTATTTGATAACAGTACTTCGGGTCAGTATGGCCCAAATACCGTGATTGTCACACAGAACATGTGAGAATCTAACAGCTCGGTTGGTATCGTCTAACCGACCCGATGGGAAAGGACGGCATGCCGCAGTTCACGATCGGTGTCGACATCGGCACCACGGGAACCAAGACGGTGCTGGTCGACGTCACCGAGGGCCGCATTGTGGCCCAGTCCTCCCGCGAGAGCCGACTACACGCGGACGCACCCGGACATGCCGAAGCCGATCCCGCGCAGTGGCTCGCCAGCGCACACAACACGATCCGTGAGGTACTCAGTGAGTCCGGGGTGCCCGGTGCCGAGGTCGGGGCACTGGCCACCACCGGTATGGTGCCCGCCGTCGTACCCGTCGACATCACCGGTGCTCCGGTGCGCCGCGCCATGCTGCAGAACGACTCCCGCGCCACCGCCGAGATCGAAGCGCTGCGCGGCCAACTCGACGCCGACGAGGTGCTCGCCGCCACCGGGTCGGCGATCACCCAGCAGTCGGTGGCCCCCACCGCGCTGTGGCTGCGCACCCACGAAGCGGAGAACTGGCGACGCACCGCGCGGCTGGTCGGGTCCTACGACTGGGTGCTCATGGCGCTGGGAGCCGCCCCGCACGTCGAGCTGAACTGGGCGATCGAGTCCGGGCTCGGCACACTGGAGGGCCGGCACTATCCGCCGATGTTCGCCGCGGCCGACCTCGTCGAAGACATCGTGCCGCCGATCCTGGCCCCGGGTTCGCAGGCGGGCACGCTGTCGGCGGACGCCGCCGAGGCCACCGGACTGCCCGCCGGGCTGCCGCTTATCGTCGGTGGCGCCGACCATGTGCTGTCGGCGTATGCGGCCGGGGTGAACGCCGCCGGGGACTGGCTGGTCAAGCTCGGTGGCGCCGGGGATGTGCTGGCCGCCGCCGACCGCCCGGTGGTCGACGCCCGGCTGTACCTGGACGCCCACCCGGTGCCGGGCCGCTGGCTCCCCAACGGCTGCATGGCCACCAGCGGCAGCCTGATCCGCTGGTTCCAGACGCTGACCGGCGGGGTGGACCTGCTGGACCTCGACGCCGAGGCGGTCGAGCGCCGACCCGCCGATATCCTCTGCCTGCCCTACTTTCTCGGCGAGAAGAGCCCGCTGCACGACCCCGATCTTCGGGGCGCGTTCGTCGGGGTGGACCTAGCGCACACCCGCGCGGACATGTACCGCGCGGTGCTGGAGGCCGTCGCGTTCGGATTCCGGCACCACACCGAGGTTTTCGCCGAGATGGGAGTGGCGCTGCGGCAAGCGATGGTCACCAACGGCGGCAGCAAGTCCACACTGTGGAAGCAGATCCTCGCCGACGTGCTTGACACCGAACTGTGGCCGGTGATCGGCCATCCCGGCGCCTCGCTAGGCGCAGCGGTGATCGCCGGCGTCGGCGTCGGACTCGTCGACGACTGGGCTCAGATCGACCAGTTCCGCATCCTGGGCGACCCGGTCACCCCCGACCCGCGTAACACCGCCGCCTACGCCGAGGCCTACGCCGAGTGGCGCAACCTCGGCGACGTCCTCACCCCCGTTTCCCACCGACTCGCACGAAAGGCCCGTTCATGACCGCCAATTCCCCCACCCGCACCGCCGTGGTGACCGGCGCAGGCTCCGGCATCGGCCGCGGTATCGCCACCACGCTGGCCGAGCGCGGGTGGCGCGTGGTCGTGACCGACATCAACGCCGACGCCGCGGCCGCTACCGCCGCAGGCCTGACCGGAACCGGTCACGAACACCACCGCCTCGACGTCACCAACCGCGCTGGCGCCGCCGCGCTCGCCGACGACATCGCCGACCGGCTGGGCCTCGACGCCTGGATCAACAACGCCGGTGTCTCGGCGATGGCGCGGTTCGTCGACGTGTCCGAGGAGCAGTACGATCGCTCGCTGCAGATCAATCTAAAGGCGGTGTTCTTCTGCGGGCAGGCTGCGGCCCGCGCGATGATCCGCACCGGGCGCAAGGGCACCATCATCAACACCGCCTCGATGGCGGCCAAACAGGGCCGGGTCCCGTTCCTTTCAGACTATGTCGCCTCCAAGTTCGGTGTGCTGGGCCTGACTCAGGCCATGGCCTTCGAGCTGGCCGAACACGGCATCACGGTCAACTGCGTGTGCCCGGGATTCGTCGCCACCCCCATGCAGTCGCGTGAATTGGAATGGGAGGCAGCGCTTTCCGGTACCACCCCGGAACAGGTGAAGCAGGCCTGGATCGACGCGACCCCACTCGGGCGGCTTGAGACCCCCGACGACGTCGCCCGGTCGGTGGCCTTCCTCGCCTCAGACGATGCCCGGTTCATCACCGGCGAGGCACTGTCGGTCAACGGCGGTGCCTACATGGACTGACCCCGCCCGGGGTCCGGTTCACCCATCGGAAAAAGGGAGAGCGCATGAAGATTCCACAGTTTCGCCGTCGGTCGGTGAACCGGCCGATGGCCTGGAGCGCATTGGTGGCCGCCACCTGCCTGACCATGGCGGGCTGTGCGGGCAGCGGGGGCTCCGGCGAGCAGGAGTCCTCCGGTGTCGGCGAGGTGTCGACCGATACCACGGCGACGGTGCGGGTGCTGATGGAGAACGTGCCCGACACCGACATCGTCAAACAACTGGTGCCGCAGTTCAACGAGAAGTACCCGAACATCACCCTCGACATCGAGACAATGACCTTCGACCAGATGCGTGACCGGCTGGTCTCGTCATTCCAGGCCGCCGAACCGGCCTACGACCTCATCGTCGTCGACTATCCGTGGATGGACGACTTCGCCGCCGCGAACTTCCTCGAGCCGCTGGACGAGCGCATCGCCAACACACCGGACTACGACGCCGACGACTTCTTCCCGTCGCTGACCGAGATCACCGAGGTCGACGGCACCCACTACGGCGTCCCGTTCTACAACTACGCCCTGGGCTACATCTACAACACCGAAGACCTGAAGCAGGCCGGCGTGCAGGTGCCCACCACACTCGACGAGCTGGTGAGCACCTCACAGAAGCTGAAGACCGACGGCCGCGCCGGCATCGCGATGCAGCCGCAGCGCGGCTACAAGATCTTCGAGGAGTGGGCCAACTGGCTGTTCGCGGCCGGCGGCTCGATCTACGGCGAAGACGGCAAGCCGACCCTGGACACCCCGGAGGCGGCCCGCGCGCTGGAGGCCTACATCGAGACCTACCGCACTGCGGCCCCGGCGAACAGCCTCAACTGGGCGTTCGACGAGGCGTTCCGGTCGGTGTCGTCCGGCCAGGCCGCGTCAATGATCACCTACAACTGGAACCTGCCCGCGCTCAACGACCCGACCGGAGCCTCCGGTGAACGGGCCGGCCAGTTCGCTTTGGCGCCGATTCCGGGCGGCAAGTCGGTGCTCGGATCCTGGAGCTGGGCGATCCCGGCCAACTCGGCAGCTCCGGACGCGGCGTGGGCGTTCGTCTCGTGGATCACCTCGCCCGAGGTCGACGCCGAGCGGGTCGCCAAGGGCGGCGCCGCGATTCGGGAGAGCTCGCTGACCAACGAGAAGGTGCTCTCCGACGGCTTCGGTGAGGACTACTACCGCACCGTCGGCGAGATCCTCTCCGATGCTTCGCCGCTGACCCGTGGCAACGGCGGTGAGGAGATGATCCAGGCCGTCGGCACCGAGCTCAACGAAGCGGTGGCAGGCAACAAGAGCGTCGCCGACGCACTGCGCGACGCCCAGGCGGCTGCGGAGCGGATCCAGAAGTGAGACATGGGAATCCGGCGGCCACGTCGATCGGCGGCCGACGATGAGCTTCAAGTACGGCATGCTGGCGCCGCTTCTGGCGCTTTTCGGCGTGGCCGTCGGGTTCCCGCTCTGCTACGCGTTGTACCTGTCGGTCACCGACTACAAGCTGACCGACCGCGGCACCCCGGACTTCGTGGGCGTCACGAATTTCGCCGATGCGCTGTCAAATTCGGCGTTCTGGGAGGCGTTCGGCACCACCGCAATCTACGTGGTGATCGCGGTGAGCTGCGAGCTTGTGATCGGATTCGCCATCGCGCTGTCGCTGTACCGGCAGCGCTGGGCCAAGGATCTGGCCCGCGCGGTGGTGCTGGCACCGATGTTCATCACCCCGATCGCGGTCGGGTTGATCTTCCGGTTCCTGCTCAACGACCAGATCGGTGCGGTGCCGGCACTGCTGCACGCCGTCGGCGCCGACTATGACTTCTTCGGCTCCGGCCGGGCCCTGATCACACTGGCGTTCATCGACGTGTGGCAGTGGACGCCGTTTATGGTGCTGCTGATCCTGGCCGGGTTGGAGTCGATGCCCAAGCAGCCGCTGGAGGCCGCCCGGGTGGACGGGGCGGGCCCCGTGTACCTGCTGCGCCGGGTGCTGATCCCGATGCTCGCGCCCGTACTAACGGTGGCGGTGCTGCTGCGCGGACTGGACGCGCTGCGAACGTTCGAATACATCTACGCTACGACCCGCGGCGGGCCCGGCACCCAGACCCAGACCCTGCAGTACTTCATGTATCTCGAGGGCATCCAGTTCTTCCGGCTGGCATCGGCCAGCGCGATGGCGTTCATCGTGCTCGTCCTGGTGCTCGGGGTGATCGTGGTGGTGTTCCGCGCTATGGAGCGCAACAGGGAGGACATGGCCCGATGACCAGATCACGTGGCCTGGAGATCCTGCGGATCGCGGTGCTGACCGCAGCCTTCGTCTGCGTGCTGTTCCCGATCGTCTGGGTGGCGCTGGCGAGCTTCAAGACCCCCGCCCAGATGTCGGAGCCGTTCCTGGTGCTGTTCTCCCCCACCCTGGACAACTGGCGTTCGGTGCTGGATTCGGGCATCTTCGCCGCCGCCGGGCGCAGCCTCACCGTCGGAGTCATCACCGTCGGGGTGAGCCTGGTGGTGGGGAGCATGGGCGCCTACGTGATCGCCAAGTACCGCGCAGGCGGGTCGCTGACCCGGTTTGGGATGCTGGCCGCCCAGGTGGTGCCGCCTGCGGTGATGGTTTTCCCGTTCCTGACCATGGCGCAGGCGCTGCGGATGACCGACACGCTGGCGCCGGTGATCTTCGCGCACCTGAGTTTCGTTCTGCCGCTGGTGACCTGGTTCCTCATCGGCTTCTTCGAGGCGGTGCCGTCGTCGCTGGAGGAGCAGGCCCGCGTCGACGGGTTCACCCGCTGGCAGGCGTTCCGACTGGTGGTGCTGCCGCAGGTCTACCCCGGGATCGGGGCCGCGGCGATCTTCGGGTTCACCCTGAGTTGGAACGACATGTTCTACGGGCTGATTCTGGCCCCCGGCAACGCCGCGATCCTGCCGGTGGCGATCTCGAACTTCAACACCTTCCGCGGGGTGCAGATCGGCGCAATGAGCGCGGCGATCATGATCGCGATCATCCCGGTGGTGGTGGCCAGCTTCTTCATCCAGCGCCGCCTGGTTCAGGGCATCAGCGGCGGCGCGGTCAAATACTAAAGACGGACAAAGGTTTCGCGTACATGGCAGCAGTCAGCTTCGAGCAGGTCACCAAGTCGTACGGCCCCGCCGCGGTGGTGTCGGACCTGGATCTGCACCTCGACGACGGCAGTATGACGGTGCTCGTCGGCCCGTCCGGGTGCGGCAAGACGACCTCGCTGCGCATGCTGGCCGGACTGGAAAAGGTCAGCTCAGGGGTCATCCGCATCGGAGACCGCGACGTCACGAACCTCGAACCCAAGGAACGTGACGTGGCGATGGTGTTCCAGAACTACGCTCTGTACCCGCATCTGACGGTGCGAGAGAACATCGCGTTCCCGTTGCGCGCCAAGAAGATCAACCGCGCCGATGCGCTGCGCCGAGCCGATGAGATCGCCGCCTCGCTAGGGCTGGGCAACCTGGTCGGGCGCAAACCCAAGGATCTGTCCGGCGGCCAGCAGCAGCGGGTGGCGATCGGCCGGGCCATCATCCGCGAACCCGCGGTGTTCCTGTTCGACGAGCCACTGAGCAACCTCGACGCCAAGCTGCGCGTCGAGATGCGCACCGAACTTCTACGGCTGCAACGCGAGCTCGGCGTCACCTCGCTGTACGTCACCCACGATCAGGAGGAGGCGATGACGCTGTCGGACCGCATCGTGGTGATGCGCGACGGTCGCGTCGCCCAGTCCGGCCGCCCCGAGGAGGTGTACCGCCGCCCCGCCGACACGTTCGTCGCCACGTTCGTAGGCAGCCCGAAGATGAACCTCATCGATGGCACGGTGAGCGATGGCGAGCTGCGCGCGGCGGGCGGGCTGCGCCTCACCATCGGCGGCCCGGCCACCGACTCCGTCACCGTGGGTGTCCGTCCCGACGACCTTCTGCTCACCCCGAGCCCCGCCGGCTCGGCGGCGGTGGAGCTCGTCGAGTTGCTCGGCCCGCGCGCAATCGTCACGGTGCGCGCCGGCGAGCACCGGCTGACCAGTGTGGTGCCCGCCGCCGCGCTGACCGAGATCGGCGTCGGCACCCGGGTGGAACTCTCAGCCACCCCGGCCGACGTGCACCGCTTCGACGTCAGCACCGGGCTGCGCCTGGACTAATGGGACAGCGACTCAAAGGCGTCCCGCGACGACGTGGGCAATGGTGGCCGCCGCGTCGCGCAAACGGTCGGGTGGGTGCGCCGCGTAGCCGATGACCATACCCGGTGGTCCGGGCAGCCGGCGGTGCCAGGACAGCGGGTGCACCAGCACACCGGCGTCGCGCAGTCGCTCGGCCGTCGCGACGTCGTCGTCCGCGCCGGGCAGGGTGATCAGCAGGTGCAGTCCGGCGGCCACCCCGTGCACCGACGCCTCGGGCAGATGGGTGCGCAGCGCGCCGAGCAGCGCGTCGCGCCGGGCCCGGTGCCGCGACCGGACCAGACGCAGATGCCGGTCGTACTCACCGCTTTCCAGCAGCCGGGCCAACACCAGCTGCGGGACGGTCGGGCTGCCGAGATCGGTCGCGTGTTTGGCGGCCACCACGTCGTCATACAGACGTGGCGGCGGGACCAGCCAGCCCAGCCGCAGCGCGGGCGCGAGGCTCTTCGATGTGCTTCCCGCGTAGGCGATCCGCTCCGGTGCCGACGCGTGCAGGGCGGGTACCGGCGCACGGTCGTAGCGGTACTCGGCGTCGTAATCGTCCTCGATGACCAGGTCGGCGTCCGCGGCCCAGGCAAGCAGTTCGCGGCGGCGCTGGGGTGCGAGCACCACGCCGGTTGGAAACTGGTGCGCCGGGGTGAGGAACGCCGCCCGCACCCCGGCCGCGGCGAGCGCGTCGACCCGGATACCGTCGCCGTCGACCGGGACCGGTTCGGGATGCAGTCCCCAGTAGGCGAATTCGTCGACCGCGCCGCGGGATCCCGGGTCCTCGACCGCGATGGCATCGACGCCGTCGCGGCGTAGCAACTGGGCGAGCAGCGCCATCGCCTGCGCGACCCCGGAGACGACGACGATGTCATCGGGCCCGACGTGCAGCCCGCGAGTGCGGGCCAGCCACGGCGCGAGTGCCGCCCGCAGTCGCGGATGCCCGCGCGGGTCGCCGTAGCCGAGGTCCTCCGGTGCGGTGTCGGCGAGCACAGCGCGTTCCGTGCGCAGCCAGAGGCTACGCGGGAAGGCCGACAGGTCGGGCACACCCGGTGACAGGTCGACGACCTCGCCCACCGGTAGCCGTGGGCGCGGCAGCCGCAGTGCGCCGGTGGCCGGTCGACGTTGCGGCTGTCGCGGCGCACCGGTGGGCCGGGCCAGCACCACGGTGCCGCCGCCGCGGCGGCCGCCGACCAGCCCCTCGTCGGCCAGCCGCCGGTAAGCCTCGACGACGACACCGCGCGAGACGCCCAGATCGTCGGCTAAGGCGCGGGTCGCGGGCAGCCGCGCCCCCGGACCGAGCCGGCCGTCGCCGATGGCGCCGCGCAGCGCCGCCACCAGCCACTCGGTCAGCCCGCGGGCCGGAACCCGGGCGCGGTCAAGCAGCAGGAAGTCGGTGCCCGCTGCCGTTTGGCCCATTTGAATCACCCACTCTTGGCCCTGTATATCGGACCATCTTGGCGCGACCATGGCGGGGTGTCCAGCATCCTGTCCGGCGTTCTCGGCATGACGTTCGTCGGCGGCAGCGCGGCGGTATCCGGCGCCCTCGCCGACGCGCCACTGTCCACCGCGCAGGCGCTGCGCTATGCGGTCGCCTGCCTGCTGCTGATGGGCTGGGCCCGGATCACCGGGCGGCGACTGCTCCGGCCTCGGGGTGCGGAGTGGCTGTGGCTGCTCGGCGTCGCACTGACCGGTCTGGTGGTGTTCAACGTCGCACTGGTGCGCGGCGCCACGCACGCCGAACCGGCGGTGCTGGCGGTGGCGGTGGCGTGCGTACCGATCGCGCTGGCGGTGGTCGGCCCGTTGCAGCAGCGGCGACGTCCGGGCCCGCGGGTCCTGGCGGCGGCCGTCGTCGTCACCGCGGGCGCGATCCTGGTCGAGGGTCTCGGCCGTTGCGACACAACGGGTCTGCTGTGGGCGCTGACCGTGTTCGCCTGCGAGACGGGCTTCACCCTGCTGGCCGTTCCTGTATTGGGCAGACACGGCGCGGTGGGCGTGTCGGTGCACACCACCTGGCTGGCCGCGGCGATCTTCGCGGTGCCTGCGGTCATCACCGAAGGACCTTGGGCGGCCGCGACTTTCGATACCGGCGACATTCTGGCGATCGGCTATCTGGCCGTCGGGGTGACGGCGGTGGCGTTCATCCTGTGGTACTCGTGCGTGTCCGCACTGGGCGCCGCACGGGCCGGGTTGCTCACCGGTGTCGCGCCGATCGCCGCCGCGACGATCTCGCTGCCGCTGACCGGGGAACCGGTCGGGCCGGCGGTGTGGGCGGGCATCGGGTTCATCGCCGCCGGACTCGCCGTCGGACTGGCCGCCCGACCCGCGTTGACCAGCAAATTCGACAGGGGATCAAATCAAGACGCCGACGGCCCCGTAGATAACGTTTTGATAACGGTGGCCGACCGGTTCGAGATGGGCCGGAAACCGGCCTTTCCGCTGGATGATCGCCGAATTCGCCGTGGTCGTGGCGGGTTAGCTGGGCGCCCACACGGTTGAACCGCCCCGCGGTGCTGTGTTTGAGTCGGGCTGACCGACGACGTGAAGCAGAAGTTCGTAAGCAAGATCGGCAGTAAGTAGCTAACTGGATGCGTGTACTTGACCTGCGTCGACCACGACAGGCCGACGCCCTTGGAATGCACCGCGTGGCGGCGGCCACCGCAACTCTCAACCTCAACTCCCCCTACGCCTACCTCCTGATGGCGACGGATTTCGCCGACACCTCGATCGTTGCCGAGGCCGACGACGAGGTGGTCGGCTTCATCACCGGTTATCACCCGCCGGGCCGGCCCGAGGTTTTGTTCGTCTGGCAGGTCGCCGTCGCCCCGGCGGCACAGGGCCGCGGCCTCGGCGCCGCGATGCTCGACGAGCTCGTGCACCGGGTCCGCAGCGACCGGTTCGGCCATCCGGTGACCGTGGAGGCGACCGTCGCCCCGAGCAACACCGCCTCACGGGCGCTGTTCGGCGGGTTCGCGCGCCGCCACGGCGTGCCCTGCCTGGAACGCCCGCGGTTCGACGGCCGCCTTCTCGACCCCGACGGCGGGCACGAGGACGAACCCGTGCTGCGCATCGGCCCGATCATTCAGCGCTGATAACCCGCAACCGAAACGAAAAGAGCAATGACGCTTCTCGAAACAGACGTTCTGGAACGCGACGACGAACTGCCCGAGGTGTTCTCGTCGATCGAATCCGAGGTGCGCAGCTACTGCCGCGGCTGGCCCACCGTGATGCAGACCGCCAGCGGATCGTGGCTGACCGACACCGACGGCCACCGCTACCTCGACTTCTTCGCCGGCGCAGGCGCGCTCAACTACGGGCACAACAACCCGGTGCTGAAGAAGGCGGTGCTCGACTACCTCGCCGGCGACGGGATCGTGCACTCGCTCGACATCGCCACCACCGCGAAACAGACGTTCCTCGAGACGTTCTCGCGGCTGATCCTGCAGCCGCGCGGTCTCGACTACAAGGTGCAGTTCCCCGGACCGACGGGCACCAACGCGGTGGAGTCGGCGCTGAAACTGGCCCGCAAGGTTACCGGCCGCGAGTCGATCATCAGCTTCACCAACGCGTTTCACGGCATGACGCTGGGCGCGCTGGCGGTGACCGGCAACTCGATGAAACGGGCGGGCGCCGGCATTCCGCTGGTGCACGCGACGCCGATGCCGTACGACAACTACTTCGGCGGGGTCACCGAGGACTTCCACTGGTTCAAGCGCGTCCTCGACGACGCCGGCAGCGGCCTCAACCAGCCGGCCGCGGTGATCGTGGAGACCGTGCAGGGCGAGGGCGGCCTCAACGCCGCGCGCATCGAGTGGCTGCAGGCGCTCGCCGGACTGTGCCGCCGCCGCGACATCCTGCTGATCGTCGACGACGTGCAGATGGGCTGCGGCCGCACCGGGCCGTTCTTCAGCTTCGAGGCGGCGGGCATCGTGCCCGACATCGTGTGCCTGTCGAAGTCGATCAGCGGCTACGGGCTGCCGATGGCGCTGACGCTGTTGCGCCCCGAGCTCGACGTCTGGGCGCCCGGAGAACACAACGGCACCTTCCGCGGCCACAACCCGGCGTTCGTCACCGCCACCGCCGCGCTCGAGACCTACTGGGACACCGACGCCTTCGCCGAGGACACCGTCGCCAAGGGGCGGGTGATCCGCGACCGGCTGGAGACGATCGCCGGCCAGTACGACGGCGTCACCGTCCGCGGCCGCGGCATGGCCCAGGGACTGAGGTTCGGGACGGCCGAGCTGGCCGGGCGGATCTGCCGCGCCGCGTTCGAGCGCGGCGTGCTGATGGAAACCAGCGGACCCGACGACGAGGTCGTCAAACTGCTTCCGCCGCTGACTATTTCACCGAGCGACCTGACGGCGGGGCTGGACGTGCTGGCCGAGTCCATCGCCGTCGTCCACACCACCGCGACCAAGGAGTGATCGATGATTGTCCGCACCACCGAAGAGATCACCGGTACCGACCGGGACGTGTCCGGCACGAACTGGCGCTCCAAGCGCATCATCCTGGCCGGCGACGGCGTCGGCTTCTCGTTCCACGAGACCACGATCGAGACCGGCGCGGTGTGCGAGTTCCACTACCGCCACCACGTCGAGGCGGTGTGGGTGGTCGAGGGCCGCGGCACCCTGACCAACCGGGAAACCGGTGAGCGGCACCCGCTTTCGGCGGGCACCATGTACCTGCTCGACGGCCACGAGCGCCACACCGTCACCTGCGACGAGCAGCTGCGGATGTTCTGTGTGTTCAACCCGCCGGTGACCGGACAGGAGGTCCACGACGAGACCGGCGCCTATCCCCCACCGAGGCCTGCCGCATGATCGACACCTATCCCACCCGACTCGACCAGCCGAGCCCGCCGATCCCGCGCGCCGAGCCGACCGTGTGGGGCACGCTGACGGACGGCCCGCTGGACCAGGCGGCGCTCAACAGCTACGCCGACCAGGGCTTCCTGGTGCGCCCGGGCACGGTCGGCGCCGACTGGCTGGATCCGCTGCGCGGTGAGCTGGACCGGATGGGCGCCGCGGCCGCCGACGACGACCCACGGGTCATCCGCGAGCCCGGCGGCGGTGTGCGCTCGGTGTTCGAACCTCACCTGCTGTCCGACCTGGTCGCGCAGGTTGTCGAGCTGGACACGGTGCTGCCGGTGGCACGCCAGCTGCTGGGCGGCGACGTCTACATCCACCAGGCCCGGGTCAACTTCATGCCGGGCTTCACCGGCGCCGGCTTCTACTGGCACTCCGACTTCGAGACCTGGCACGCCGAGGACGGCATGCCGGCGATGCGGGCGGTGTCGTGCTCGATCGCGTTGACCGACAACTACTCCTACAACGGGTCGCTGATGCTGATGCCGGGTTCGCACCGCGTCTTCTACCCGTGCGTGGGCGCCACCCCGGACAACCACCACCGGGCGTCGCTGGTGCGCCAGGACATCGGGGTGCCCAGCCGCGAGGTGCTCACCGAGGCGGCGCACCGCTTCGGCATCAGCCAGTTCACCGGCCCGGCGGGTACCGCGCTGTGGTTCGACTGCAACATCATGCACGGGTCCGGCTCGAACATCACCCCGTTCCCGCGGTCGAACGTCTTCCTGGTGTTCAACTCGGTGGACAACGCGCTGACCGAGCCGTTCGCCGCGGCCCGCCCTCGGCCGGAGTTTCTCGCCGCACGACCGAAGGCGCTTGTCGGGGGCTAAAGTTGGCCCATGGCGCGCGCGGCGCTGGCGGCTTGGGTGACGGCGATCTGTGTCGTCCTCGGCGGCTGCGCGCGCATCGCCGACGTCGAGGCCCCGGCGATGATGGTGCCGTCGCGGATCACGCAGCCGGCCTCCGCGCCGGCGCAGACCGTCGAGGCGGTGCGGCACAGCGTCGTCAAGGTGAGCGCCCCGGCGGTGGGGTGCGGAACCCTGACGGGCGGCAGCGGGTTCGTGGTGGCCCCCCAGAAGGTGGTGACCGCCGCGCACGTGGTGGCCGGCAGCGACAGCGTCTCGGTCGACGCCGACGGCACCGTGCTGGCCGCCCGGGTGGTGTCCTACGACGAGAACGCCGACGTGGCCGTGCTCGACGTGCCCGGACTGACCGCCGCACCGCTGAGCCTGGCCGGGCTGCCGGTGTCACCGCACACCGAGGCGGTGGCGCTGGGCTACCCCGGCGGCGGGGACCTGTCGGTGGTGCCGGCGCAGATCGGCGCGCTGCTGGACCTGACCGGCCCGAACCTGTCGCACACGGCCCGGGTGACGCGCGCGGTGTACGTCGTGTCGATGTCGGGCGGGCTGCCGCGGGGCGCCAGCGGCGGACCGCTGATCGACCGGTCGGGCCGGGTGCTCGGTGTGCTGTTCGGCAACGACGTCAACAGCACCGACACCGGCTTCGCGCTCACGTCCGTCGAGTTGACCCGCCACACCGCCGGACTCGACCACGCGCAGCCGGTGCCCACCGGCCGCTGCGGACCGTGATCACCGGTCCCAGAACGCCCCGGCCCGCTGGGCGATCTCGTGCACGTACTCGCCGTTGACCGCGTGTGACGCATAACGCCACACCTCGACCTCGCCGTGTCGCAACAGGTTTTCCGCCCGGCGCGCGGCCCGGGCCGCGTCGTGCATCACGCTGCGCCCGGCGATCAGCGCGAGCACCGGGATGTCCAGACCGCGCAGCTGCTCGTCGGTGATCAGCCGCGGCATCGCCTTACGCAGCACGTAATCGGTGGCGCCGGCGGCTATCAGCGCGGTCTCGGGGGCGGTGTCGTCGATATCGTGGCCGCCGCCGATCCACCGCAGCACCCGTCGTCGCACCCGCTTCGGGACACCCGGCACGAACAGGGCCGGTGAGGCGAGCACCGCCTTGGCGGCGATCGGCGCGAAGGTGAGCACCGGATCAAGCAGCACCAGCGATGCGGCCCGGCCGGGTCTGCGGACCGCGTAGTTGGTCGCGGTCCAGCCGCCGATCGACAACCCCATCAGGTGTACGCGGTCCACCCCGAAGCCGGCGAGCGCCTCGTCGAGCCACTGCGCCTCGTCGTCGGGGCCGGTGATCGGTGTGTGCTGCACCGACATTCCCGCCTCACCGAGCAGGTCGACACCGAGGACGGGTCGGCGCCCACCCAGCGCCGCGATGTTGTCCCCCCACACCGGGGTGGACGCGTTGCGTCCGGGCAGCAGCAGGACCGGTGTCCCGTCGGCGGCGCCGGCGAACCGGTAGATCCGCACAGACCCGAACGTGGTTGGCACGTCCCGGGTTTCCGCGATGGTCGGCAGTTGCGCCAGCGCGTTCCGGTAGGCGGTGTGGAAGTGGGCCCGGGCGGACTCGCTTCGGTAGCCTCCGACCCGGTCCGGCACTACTCGACGGTGACCGACTTGGCCAGGTTGCGCGGCTTGTCGACGTCGTAGCCGCGGGCCTGCGCGACCCCGGCGGCGAACACCTGCAGCGGAATCGTGGACAGCAGCGGCTGATACAGCGTTGACACCGCGGGGATCTCGATCAGGTGGTCGGCGTAGGGCCGCACCGTCTCGTCGCCCTCCTCGGCGATCACGATCGTGATCGCGCCGCGGGCCTGGATCTCGCGGATGTTGCTCAGCAGCTTGGCGTGCAGCATCGGCGAGTTCTTCGGCGACGGCATCACGACGATGACCGGCAGGTCGTCCTCGATCAGCGCGATCGGGCCGTGCTTGAGCTCACCGGCGGCGAAGCCCTCGGCGTGCATGTACGCCAGCTCCTTGAGCTTGAGCGCACCCTCCAGCGCGACCGGGTAGCCGACGTGGCGGCCGAGGAACAGCACGGTCTGGGACTTCGCGAAGCGCCGCGCCAGGTCGAACACCGGGTCGATACCGTCGATCACCCGCGCCACCAGATCGGGCATCGCCTCCAGCTCGCGGTACTCGCGAGCCACCTCGTCGGGGTACTTGGTGCCGCGCGCCTGCGCAAGCGCAAGTCCGACAAGGTAATTCGCCGCGATCTGGGCGAGGAACGTCTTGGTGGACGCCACCCCGATCTCCGGGCCGGCGCGGGTGTAGAGCACCGCGTCGCACTCGCGGGGGATCTGGCTGCCGTTGGTGTTGCAGATGGCCAGCACCTTGGCCTTCTGCTCCTTGGCGTGCCGGACCGCCTCCAGCGTGTCGGCGGTCTCACCGGACTGCGAGATCGCCACCACCAGGGTGTGGCTGTCCAGAACCGGGTCGCGGTACCGGAATTCGCTGGCCAGCTCGGCCTCCACCGGCAGCCGGGTCCAGTGCTCGATGGCGTACTTGGCCAGCAGCCCGGAGTGGTACGCGGTGCCGCACGCCACCACGAAGACCTTGTCGACGTCGCGCAGCTCCTGGTCGGACAGCCGCTGCTCGTCGAGCACGATGCGGTTGTCGACGAAGTGGCCGAGCAGGGTGTCGGAGACCGCGGCGGGCTGCTCGGCGATCTCCTTGAGCATGAAGTACTCGTAGCCGCCCTTCTCGGCGGCCGACATGTCCCAGTCGATGTGGAAGGCCCGCGCCTGCGCGGAGCCGTCGTTGCCGTGGAAGTCGGTGATCCGGTAGCCGTCGGCGGTGACGACGACGGCCTGGTCCTGGCCCAGTTCGACGGCGTCGCGGGTGTGCTCGATGAACGCGGCCACATCCGACCCGACGAACATCTCGCCGTCGCCGACGCCGAGCACCAGTGGGGTGGACCGCCGCGCGGCGACGATCGTGCCGGGCTCGTCGGCGTTGGCGAACACCAGCGTGAAGTGGCCCTCCAGCCGGCGCAGCACGGCCAGCACGGACTCGGCGAAGTCACCGGCGGTCGGGCCGTGCTTGTACTGCCAGGAGACCAGGTGCACGGCGACCTCGGTGTCGGTGTCGCTGGCGAACTCGACGCCGGTCTTCTCCAGTTCCTCGCGCAGCGCGGCGTAGTTCTCGATGATGCCGTTGTGGACGACGGCGATCTTGCCGTCGGCGTCGCGGTGCGGGTGGGCGTTGCGGTCGGTGGGCCGGCCGTGGGTGGCCCAGCGGGTGTGGCCCAGTCCGGTGCTGCCGGCCAGCGCGGCGGCGTCGGTCTCGGCCAGCGCGGCCTCGAGGTTGGCCAACCGGCCGGCGCGCCGCCGGACGGTCAGCCCGCCCTTGCCGTCGAGTAGGGCGACCCCTGAGGAGTCGTAGCCGCGGTACTCCATCCGGCGCAGCGCGTCGACCACTATGCCGCAGGCAGGCCGCTGCCCTACGTAGCCGACGATTCCGCACATAGGACTTCAGGGTAGTGCAAACGCCGGTGTGGCCCCGGTGAGCTACCGTCATCGGGTGGCCAGCACGAAGAAGATCTTCAACGCGTTGACCCGCCGCGGACCGTACCGCGTTTTACGTGGTGACCTGGCCTTCGCCGGTCTGCCCGGCGTGGTGTACACCCCGGAGGAGGGGCTGGGCCTGCCCGGCGTGGCGTTCGGCCACGAATGGGTTGCCGGCGCCGACCGCTACGAGGGGACGCTGGAGCACCTGGCGTCGTGGGGCATCGTCGCCGCGGCACCCGCCACCGAACGCGGGCTGGCGCCGTCGGTGCTGAATTTCGCCTATGACCTGGGCACCACGCTCGACATCATCACCGGGGTGCGGCTCGGCGAGGGCCGCATCAGCGTGCACCCGAACAAGCTCGGCGTGGTCGGGCACGGGTTCGGCGGGTCGGCGGCGGTGTTCGCCGCGGCGGGTATGCCGCACAAACCGAAATCCGTCGTTGCGATCTTCCCCACAGCGACCGTCCCACCTGCCGAAGAGCCGGCGTCGACGCTGTCGGTGCCGGGCCTGATCCTGTCCGCGCCGGGTGACCCGATGACGCTGCGCTCGAACGCGGTGGAGCTGGCCCGGGCCTGGAAGACGGCCACCCTGCGCACGGTGAACAAGGCGAAGGCCGGCGGGCTGATCGAGGGCCGCCGGCTGGCGCGCACCGTCGGGCTGCCGGGCGCCGACCGCGGCACCCAGAAGGTGGTGCGGGCGCTGCTGACCGGCTACCTGCTGCACACGCTGACCGGCGACAAGACCTACCGGGCCTTCTCCGATCCGCACGCCGACCTGCCGAAGGCCCCGGCGGCGGACCCGTTCGGCCAGAGTCCCGTCGACCTGGAGAACAAGGTCGTCGCGCTGCTGAAACCCTGAGCCCACTGGCGCCCAACCAACCGGTTGGGATATAACTCGGGGATGCGCACCGCGATCTTCCTCAACTACACCGACGGCTTCCTCGAGGCGGTCGACCAGGTCGTCGAGCTGGAGAAGCTCGGTGTGGACCTCGCGCTGGTGGCCGAGGCGTACTCGTACGACGCGATCAGCCAGCTGGGCTTCCTCGCCGCGCGCACCACACGCATGGAGCTCGGCACCGGCGTCGTCCCGATCTACACCCGCACCCCGACCCTGCTGGCGATGACCGCGGCAGGGCTGGACTACGTCTCCGGTGGCCGGTTCCGGCTGGGCATCGGCACCTCGGGTCCGCAGGTGATGGAGGGCTTCCACGGTGTGCCGTTCGACGCGCCGCTGGGCCGCACCCGCGAGGTGGTCGAGATCTGCAGGCACGTGTGGCGCCGCGAGCGGGTGCAGTTCGACGGCAAGCACTATCAGATCCCGCTGCCGCCGGAGAGGGGCACCGGGCTGGGCAAACCGCTCAAGCTCATCAATCACCCTGTGCGCGACCGGATTCCGATCACCATCGCCTCGCTGGGCCCGAAGAACGTGCAGCTGACCGCCGAGATCGCCGAGGGCTGGCAGCCGGTGTTCTTCCTGCCCGAGAAGGCCGACGAGGTGTGGGGTGACGCGCTGCGTGCCGGGTTCGCCAAACGCGATCCGGCGCTGGGTCCGCTGGACGTGATGGTCAGCGCGCCGCTGGCGGTCGGCGACGACGTCGAGGACCGGATCGCCTGGGTCAAGCCGCAGCTGGCGCTCTACATCGGCGGAATGGGCGCGAAGGGCAAGAACTTCTACAACGAACTGGCCACCCGCTACGGCTACGGTGACGTCGCCGCGCAGATCCAGGATCTGTTCCTGGCCGGCAAGAAGGCCGAGGCGATCGCGGCGGTGCCCGACGATCTGGTGCGCGCGGTGTCGCTGGTCGGCCCGCGCGGGTACGTCAAGGAGCGGGTCGCGGCGTTCGCCGAGGCGGGTGCGACAACTCTTCTGCTGCAGCCGCTTTCGCTGGACCGACGCGAAATCGCCGGGTTCGTCGAGGAATTGCAGAACCTGCTGCCGTAGCTCCGATTACCGGCTTCGGCCGCATACCTGTACAGTGGTGTGCAGCGGCATCATCTGTTCTGCCTTTTGCCGCTATCTCGATCGTCAACCGAGCGCCGCGGATCCCCGCGCCGGGCAGGACGACCACACTACTTTCGGAGTTTTTTCTTGACTGACCAAATCGTCAGTGGCACAACCGTGCCCACCTTCGCCGAGCTCGGCCTCCCCGAGGCCGTCGTCGGCGTGCTCGCTGCCAACGGCATCGAGAACCCCTTCCCCATCCAGGCGGCGACGCTGCCCGATTCGCTGGCCGGCCGTGACGTGCTGGGCCGCGGTCGCACCGGATCGGGCAAGACCTACGCGTTCCTGCTGCCGCTGGTGACCAGGCTCACAGCGCAGCCCGCCCGTCGTGTGCCGGGCCGCCCGCGTGCGCTGATCCTGGCGCCGACGCGTGAGCTCGTCGCCCAGATCAACGAGTCGCTGGCCCCGCTGGCGGCCGCCACCGGCCTGCGGTCGGTGACAGTGATCGGCGGCGTCGGCCCCAATCCGCAGATCCAGGCGCTGCGCCGCGGCGTCGACATCGTGATCGCGTGCCCGGGCCGGCTGGAGGACCACGTCAAGTCGGGTCACGCCGACCTGTCCGGCATCGAGATCACCATCCTCGACGAGGCCGACCACATGGCCGACCTCGGCTTCCTGCCGCCGGTGAAGCGGCTGCTGGACCGCACCCCGCGGGACGGGCAGCGGCTACTGTTCTCGGCGACGCTGGACAACGGCGTCGACATCCTGGTCAAGCGCTACCTCAGCGATCCCGTCGTGCACAGCGTCGACTCGGCGCAGTCCCCGGTCGCGGCGATGGAACACCATGTGCTGCATGTGGACAAGGCCGCTCGGCTGGCCGTGCTGGCCGACCTGGCGGCGTCACCGGGCCGCACCATCGTGTTCGCCCGCACCAAGCACGGCGCCAAGAACCTGGCCCGCCAGCTGAATTCGCGTGGCGTGCCCGCGGTCGAACTGCACGGCAACCTGTCTCAGAACGCGCGGACGCGCAATCTGGGCGCGTTCTCCGATGGCACGGCGACCGTGCTGGTGGCCACCGACATCGCCGCGCGCGGCATCCACGTCGACGGGGTCAGCCTGGTCGTGCACGCCGATCCGCCGGTCGAGCACAAGGCGTACCTGCACCGCTCGGGCCGCACCGCGCGCGCCGGCAACGACGGCACGGTGGTGACGCTGATGCTCGACGAGCAGGTCTCCGACGTGCGTCAGCTGACCCGCAAGGCCGGCGTCAAGCCGACCGTCACGCGGTGCAGCGGGTCCTCGGATCCGGTGCTGCGTGAGATCGCGCCGGGCGAGCGGACTTTCGGCGAGCCGGTGGCGTTGCCGAAGCCCGAGGCCGCTCGGCCGCAGCAGCGGCAGCACCGGCCGTCGTCGGGGCAGCAGCGCCCGGGACGGCGTCGTCAGCCGCGTTCGCGCCGGCCGGCGGCCGCCTCGTCGCGCTGAGCCGCGACCTTAACGGGTTGATTACTCGCACTATTTGCAAGTAATCAACCCGTTAAGCTCATTCGCCGACCTGCGGTAGTTCACCCGCGGCGATCTCGCACGGTGTCGCGGCTTCGAGGTCGGGCTCGGCCTCGACAATCGGCGGCTCCGCCAGTTGTTCGACCGCAACCGGTTCCGGCGCCGGCGTGGCGACTGGCTCGTCAAGCGGCTCCTCGTCCTCGGGCTCGGGTTCGGGGTCGGGGTCGGTTTCGTCGAGAGGCTGGTCCTCTTCCTCCTCGGCGGGCTCTTCCTCCTCGATCTCGTCGGGCTCGTCGGGCGGTTCGACCTCGTCGATCTCGCCCACATCCGCCGACTCGACCAGCGCACCGAGCAGGTTCCCCAGCTGCTGACCGAAACCCGAGAGCGCACTGCCGAATTCGGGCAGCGGCAGCGACGGCACCGACGGCACGGACGGCGCGCCGGGTACGGCCGCGGCGGGCGCCTCCACCGGCGGCGGCGCGGAGGCCATCGGCGCGGGCGCGACCGGCGGCGCGGGCGCGACCGGCGGCGCAGGCGGGACCGCGGGTGGGACCGCAGGCGGGACCGCGGGTGGTGGCGGCGCTGCGACAGCCGACAGAACCGGCGCGGCGACGGACGCACCCGCCGGCACCGTCTCCCCCACTGCCGGCGGCGGACCCAGCTCGCCCGGCACCTCGAACGTCACCGCGGGCTCCCCGGCCAGCTCCGCCGTCGTCGCCTCGTATGCGGCCTCGATCGCGGCGATCGCCGCCCGCATCGCGGTCAGCCACTCCCCGGCCACGCTGTCGGCCACGAACGGCCGGACCTCCGCATCGACCAGCTCACTGGCCGCCGCGCGGTCACCCGCGCCCGTCGTCACGGTGTGCGCGGCGGCGCGCCAGTCCGCGCGACGCCCCCGCTCGCCGACCGCCACCGCCGTCGCGACCTTGCCGTCCACCGCCTGCCACAACCGGTCGCGCAGCTCCGCCAGCGCCTGCGCCGCCGACCGGACCGAAGCCGCCACCCGTGTCGCCGCCTGCCCGTGCCGCTGCAGGAACTCCCGGGCCGCGGCGGCGCCGCCACCCTGCCAGGCCCCCGACAGCGCCCGCAGCTGCTCCTGCTGCTGCACCAGGACGTCCTCGACCACCTGTGAAACCGACTGCAACGCGGCGCAGTCCGATTCCAGGGCGGACAACCGCAGTCCGTCCTCGCTGGTGTACCAGTCGCGCACCTGCCCGGCGTGCGCGGTCAACTCGGGATGGGCGTAACCCAGCGCGCGGCACGCCAGAACATAGCCCTCGATGTCCGCCACGCCGGGCAGACCGTCCGCCAATCGTGCTGTCGCAGCGTCGGTTCCGGCCATTGTCAGCCCACCCGCCGGGCGGCCAGCGCGTCGGCCTGGTCGTACCGGTCCGCCGATGCCCGTAACGCGGCGGCGATCTCGGCACTGGCCCGCGACCACCGTCGCATCCGGTCGGCGAGATCGTCCACCGCACGGCGCACCGCGTCGCCGTGCGCGACATACGCGCGCCCGGCGGTGGCCCCGTCGAACGTCAGCCCGCTCAGATATCTGTGCACCGCGCCGTCGAGGGCGTCGGCGATTCCCTGGTACCGCGCCGCGACGCGCAGCAGTGCCGCGACATCGACGCGGGCGGCGTCGTCTGCTCCCACATCAGGTTGGACGCACCACCGCGCCCGTCGGTTCCGGCGCTACCGCGCGGCGCTGACCGTCTCGGCGACCCGCACCGCCATCTGGCGTGCGGTGTCCTCGTCGGCGGCCTCCACCATGACCCGCACCACCTGCTCGGTTCCCGAGGGCCGCAACAGGATTCGGCCGGTGTCGCCGAGTTCGGCCTCCACCTCGGCGACCGCGGACTGCACGGCGGGCGCCTGCGCGACCGTCGTCTTGTCCTCGACCTTGACGTTGATCAGCACCTGCGGCAGGGTCCGCATCGGCTCGGCCAGCTCGGCCAGCGTCTTGCGGGTCTGGGCCATCCGCGACATCAACCGCAGCCCGGTGACGATGCCGTCACCCGTGGTGCCCAGCGACGGCATCACGATGTGCCCGGACTGCTCACCGCCCAGCGCGAACGCCCCGGCACGCAGCTCCTCGAGCACGTAGCGGTCGCCGACGCTGGTGGTGCGGACCTCGATACCCGCCGACCGCATCGCCAGGTGCAGCCCCATGTTGCTCATCACCGTCGCCACCAGCGTGTTGCCCGCCAGCTCGCCGGACTCCTGCATGGCAAGCGCGAGGACCACCATGATCGCGTCCCCGTCGATCACGCGGCCCGCGGCGTCGACGGCCAGGCAGCGGTCCGCGTCGCCGTCGTGGGCCAGGCCCAGGTCGGCGCCGTAGGACACCACCGCCGACCGCAGCGCCTCCATGTGGGTGGAGCCGCAGTGCTCGTTGATGTTGAGCCCGTTGGGGGCGTTGTTGATCGCGATCACGTTCGCGCCGGCGGCGCGGTAGGCCTGCGGGGCGGCCTCGGAGGCGGCGCCGTGGGCGCAGTCGACGACGACGGTCAGGCCGTCCAGCCGGGTGGTGACGGCCTTGGCGACGTGCCGCAGGTAGCGGTCCAGCGCGTCGGCGGCGTCCACCACGCGGCCGATCCCCGCGCCGGTGGGCCGGTGCCCCGGACCGGCCGCGACGAGTTCCTCGATGCGGTCCTCGGTGGCGTCGTCGAGCTTGTGACCGCCCGGACCGAAGATCTTGATGCCGTTGTCGGGCATCGGGTTGTGCGAGGCGCTGATCATGACACCGAAGTCGGCGTCGTAGGCGCTGGTCAGGTAGGCGACGGCCGGGGTGGGCAGGATCCCGACGCGCAGCGCGTCGACGCCCTCACTGGTCAGGCCGGCGATCACGGCGGCCTCCAGCATCTCGCCGCTGGCCCGGGGGTCGCGGCCGACCACCGCCACGCGCCGGGCGTGCCCACCGGGGCCGGTCAGCCGCCTGGCCGCCGCGGAACCGAGTGCCAGCGCCAACTCAGCGGTCAGGTCCTGGTTGGCGACGCCGCGCACCCCGTCGGTGCCGAACAGTCGAGCCATGTGCTCAAACTTCTCACAACGGGGCACCGGAGAGCCAATTGCCACCCCGGAGACGACTCACCGCCCGCATCCGGGTGGATACGGGCGGTGAGGTTACGCAGGTCAGTTACCGTCGGTGGCGCTGTCCTCGGCGCCCGGCGTCTGGGCCGTCGGAGCCTGGTGCGCGTCCTGCTCAAGGTTCTGCTGGAGCACGATCGTGCCCACGGAGTTCGTGCACACCGTCTGATCGGTGCCCTCGGTGTCGGCGGCCTTCGCCAGCGCGGCGACCGAGGTGTCGTCGATGTCGCACACGCCTGCCGCGATCTGCGCGGCGGTGGCCAGCTCGACGTCCTCGAGGACACCGGCGGTGCCGACGGTGACGTTCACGCGCCCGTCATCAGCCTTGTCAACGGCACTGCCCGGCTGCGCGAGGGCCATCCCCAAGCCGGCGGTGAACAGCAGTGAGCCGCCCAGCACGGTCCCGGCACCAAGGGTCTTCGCGGTCTTCGCGACGTTCCTCATCAAATAACTCCTTTTCAGTCGGGAGGTGACGGTCGAACCATCGCCTCCAGCGACCACGGGTTCACGTTCTGGCCGCGATCCAAACCCGGAGGGGCGAAATTGTGAGGTAACCCGATCTGAATACAAAACCGCCGGGCGTGCGGCGCACACCCGGCGGTTTCGGTGGTTCGATCAGCGCTTGCTGTACTGAGGCGCCTTACGGGCCTTCTTGAGGCCGTACTTCTTGCGCTCCGTGGACCGCGGGTCGCGGGTCAGGAAGCCGGCCTTCTTCAGCGCGGGCCGGTCCTCCGGCTGCACCAGGATCAGCGCACGGGCGATCGCCAGGCGCAGCGCGCCGGCCTGCCCGGACGGGCCGCCACCGTCGAGGTGGGCGTAGATGTCGAACTGATCCAGCCGGTCGACGGTCACCAGCGGCGCCTTGATGAGCTGCTGGTGCACCTTGTTCGGGAAGTAGTCCTCGAGGGTGCGGCCGTCGAGGTTGAACTTCCCGGTGCCCGGCACCAACCGGACACGCACGACGGCCTCCTTGCGGCGGCCGACGGTCTGGATCGGACGGTCGATGTAGACGGGCTCGCGCGGCGCGGCCTCGACGGCGGCGTCGGTCGCGACGTCAGTGGTCTCGGGGGTCGTGTCGACGGTCTCGGTCACTGGGCCACCTGCTTGATCTCGAACGGAATCGGCTGCTGCGCGGCGTGCGGATGATCCGGCCCGACGTAGACCCGCAGCTTCTTCTTGATCTGACGGCCCAGCTTGGTGTGCGGGATCATGCCGACGATCGCGCGCTCCACGACGCGGTCGGCATGCTTCTGCAGCTCCTCGCTCAGCGACCGCTTCCGCAGACCGCCGGGGTAACCCGAGTGGCGGTAGTGGAACGTGCGGTCCGCCTTGTTACCGGCGAGCGAGATCTTCTCTGCGTTGATGACGATGACGAAGTCGCCACCGTCGACATTCGGCGTGTACGTCGGCTTGTGCTTGCCGCGCAGCAGGTTCGCTGCCTGCACGGCGAGCCGGCCGAGGCGCACGTCGGTGGCGTCGATGACGTACCACGAACGCGTGGTGTCACCCGCCTTCGGCGTGTACGTAGGCACAGCGCTACCTCTCTTCTTTCGGGTTACTTACCCCGGTGACCCGGGCGCCGGTCAGGCGTAGGCGGTGAGTTGCTCTCGGCGACCGACATTGACCCGAGGACCCGTGCGTACCGCACGCCAACGTGGCAGCTTACCCGGCGGCGTCATCGCAGGTCAAAACGCCCTCGACCGAGCCGACGAGGTGACGCCACCGCAGCCGTCTCTCCACCGGCCGCGGTGGCGCCAGGTCCGGGGTCAGCCACCCCAGGCGGTGGCGGCGCGCCGGTCGGTCGCGGCGACGTCGTCGGCGCCGTCGCGGACCGCGTTGCCCAGGCTGACCAGGATCTCGTTGAGCGCGGCGGCCGCCTGCTCCCAGCGGGCCTGCTCGAGCCGGTACGCCTCGGCGGCCTGCCGGGTCCACACCTGCTGCAGCGGCGCGATCTGGGTGCGCAGGTCGTCCAGCGCGGCGTTCAACCGCGCCGCGGTGGCGTGGATCTCCTGGCGCACCGTGTACTCGATCTCGGCGAAGTTGTACGACAACACGTTGTCCACGGCACGCTCCTCACAGGTGGTTGGCGACGGCACCGATGTGGTGCGCATGGCTGTCGGCGGCTTCGCGCAGCGTCTGCTCGTTGAGCCGGATGGTCTCGGCGATGCGCTGCAGGGCGGCGTGCAACCGCAGCGACTCGGCGTTCCAGCGGTCGACGACGTCGCGGAAGCGGGCCGCCGCGACGCCACCCCACACCGACGGCGGCACGGTGCTCATCCGGCCGATGAACGACTGCAGCATCGCGCGGATCTCGTCGTTGCGCGCGTCGGTCCTGGCCGCCACGGCGGCCATCAGGTCGAAGTCGGTGTTCAGTGCGCCGGTCATGCGGGTCCTCTCATTCGGGTTCTTGTTGGGTTGGACGCAGCCCGGACGGGTTCGGTTCCACTTCGGTGTGAGTGTCGGCGCGGGTGTGAGCGGATCGGACCGCCCGGTCGCACACCTCGCGGATGTCCTCGGCGCGGCCCGGCGCGCTCTGGCACCCGATCGCGATGGCGACCCCGCCGTCGACGAGCACCGTCCACGCGACCTCCCGCTGCGCCCGCAGCTCCCGGTAGGTGACGGCGGCGCGGCCGGCGCGACTGCCCGCGGGGGTGAAGTCGACGAACACCTCCCCCGCCTCGGCTGCCAGCGCCGCGGTCAGCGTCTCGGCGGTGCGCGCGAGGTCCCGCTGTCCGCCCGCCTGGGTGAGGTGCAGCGCGAGCTCGGGGGTGTCCGGCGAATTCAGCTGCAGCCGAGCCGATCCCGGACCGGAGGTGATGCGCCGCACCGGCCAGGTGGCGGGTACGACGACGCCGACCCGGCCCTCCACCAGCAGCGAGCCGTCCTCCGGCGGCGCGGGGTGGGCGCGCACCGCGAAGCCGGCACCCACCACGAGGGCCGCCGCCGCGGTCGCCGCCATCCACGGGTGGCGTCGCGGCGTCGCGGGCGCGGCCGGGGCGCGGGCGGACGCCGCGTGCGTGATCATCGCGCGGTCGGTGAGTCGGACCCGGGTTCCGTTGCCGCGCAGCAGGTTCAGCAACGCCGCGGTGACGGGCTCGGCGGCCGCCCCGGCGGGCCGGTCGACGAGGACCTCGGGCCGGGCCCCGAGCGCGGCGAGCACCCTGCGGGCGGCCTCGGCGGGCCGGTTGTGCACCGCGATGACGAGTGGCCGGGCCCCGGGTTGCGCGACGACGACGAAGTCCGCGCTGACCTCGATGTCCGCGCCGAGGAGATCAGCACGCCGCAGGATCTCGGCGCCCCCGGCCGCGGCGCGCACCCTTTCCAGGCGCCGCGCCGGCCACCAGGTCGGGCACAGCACCGGCGTCGCGGCGTCGCAACCGGCGGTGGTCAACAGCTCGGCCCACAACTGTCCGGCCGGCACCGCGCGCTCGTCGACCAGGGCGAGTTCGTCGTCGATCGCCTCCAGTGCGGCCCAAACCAGCTCCGGATCAACCGGATTCGGCCCGACCACGGTCTCCGGGCCGACCTCGACGACCGTCACGGCGTCCATCCGAGCTGCACCAGCTGGTCGCCGTCGGCGCGGGTGATCAGGGTGGCCCGGCCCGGCGGCAACGGGGCCGGCCGCACCGAGCCGAGCAGCACCCCCTCGTCGGGGCTGGCGCTCATCATCAGCCCCGCGCAGCCGAGTTCCCGCATCCGGGTCAGCACGGGATCGAACATCGCGCGGCCTGCGCCGCCGGAGCGGCGGGCGACGATGAGGTGCAGGCCGAGGTCGGCGGCGTGCGGCAGCAGATCGGCGAGCGGGGTCAGCGGGCTGCCGGTGGCGGCGGACACCAGGTCGTAGTCGTCGATCACCAGGTAGATGTCGGGCCCGGACCACCACGAGCGCTCCCGCAGCTGCCGTTGGGTGACGGTGTCGCCGGGCATGCGTTCCTCCAGGCGGGCCAACAGCTTCGGCACCCGGCTGGTCAGCGCCGCCGGGGAGGCCGTGTAACCGGACAGGTGGTCGGTCTCGACGACCCCGAGCAGCGCGCGGCGGAAGTCGACGATCTCCAGTTGGGCCTGCGCCGGATCGGCGGTGCGGATGATCTCGCGGCACAGCAGCCGCAGCAGCGAGCTCTTGCCGCAGCCGGGCTCCCCGAGTGCCAGCAGGTGCGGTTGGTCGGCGAAATCGAGTGTGACCGGCGCGAGTTCGCGTTCCCCGAGGCCGAGGATGATCCGGTTCCGGTCGGGTGCGGCGGCCACGATGTCGCGGTGGTCGATCTCGGCGGGCAGCAGTTCGATGCGCGGCGCGCGCTGACCGGGCCACGGGGTGCGCGCGGTCGCGGGTGAGGCGATGGCGAACTCGCGGCCGTCGGCGGTGATTCCGTGGCCGGGCGCGAGGTGGGTCAGCGTGCGGGCGCGTCGGCGGTCCATCTCGGAGTCGGCGGGATCGCCGAGGCGCAGCTCGATGCGAGTGCCGATCTGGTCCTTGAGCGCGGGCCGCAGCTCCGCCCACCGCGACGCGGTGATGACGACGTGGATGCCGTAGCCGAGGCCCGCGGCGGCCAGCGCGGTGATCGCGCCCTCCAGCGTCTCGTGCTGCTGACGCAGCTGCGCCCAGCCGTCGACGACGAGGAACACCTCGCCGTACCGGTCGTCGGCGCGGTTCTCCCGGCCGCGCAGCAGCGACTCCAGCACCGCGACGGTGCGGCGGCACAGGTCGGCGTCGCCGCGGCCGGCGACGGCGCCGACGTGCGGCAGGTCCGCCAGTTCGGACAGCGTGCCGCCGCCGAAGTCCAGGCAGTAGAACGTGACGTCGGCCGGGCTGTGCCGGGCGGCCAGGGCGGTGACCAGCGTGCGCACCGCGGTCGACTTGCCGGAGCGCGGGGCGCCGACGATCGCGACGTGCCCGGCGCCGCCGTCGAGCTCGGCCCGCAGCAGGTCGTAACGCTGGTGATACGGGCTGTCGATCAGGCCGATCGGCACGGTCAGGCCCGCGGTGTCCGCCGGGAGGGTGTCCACCGGCGGCGCCTGGGTCAGCGGCGGCAGCCAGACGCGATGTGCGGCCGGTCCGCGGCCACCCAGCCGGGCCAGCACGGTGTCGAGCAGGGTGGGTTCGTCGTCGGCCGGCGGCAACGGATCGGGTGCGGCGGCGGTGAACAGGGCGGGGCGCACGGCGTGGGAGCGGGGCCGCGGGCAGGGTCCGGAGACGTAGGCGGTCGAGAAGCGGGTGAGCCGCCCGTCGGCGGTCTGCAGGTAGCCCGCTCCCGGGGTGGCGGGCAGGTGGTGGGCGTCTGGAACGCCGAGCACGGCACGGGACTCGCTGGCGGAGAACGTCTTCAGGCAGATGCGATACGACAGGTGGGTGTCCAGGCCGCGCAGCCTGCCCTCGTCGAGCCGCTGACTGGCCAGCAGCAGGTGGATGCCCAGTGAGCGGCCGAGCCGCCCGATCGCCAGGAACAGGTCGGCGAAATCCGGGTGCTGGGTGAGCAGTTCGGAGAACTCGTCGACGACGACGAACAGTGCGGGCAGTGGCGGCAGCGGTGCGCCGCGGGCCCGCGCGGCGGCGTACTCCGAGGTGTTGGTGAATCCGCCTGCGGCGCGCAGCAGTTCCTGACGGCGGTGCAGTTCGCCCGCGAGGGCGTCGGCCATCCGGGCGACCAGGTGGGCCTCGTCGGCGAGGTTGGTGATCACCGCGGCGACGTGGTGACACCGTTCCAGACCGAGGAAGGTCGCCCCGCCCTTGAAGTCGACGAGTACGAGGTTGAGGACGTCGGGTGGATGGGCCGCGATCATCCCCAGCACCAGCGTGCGCAGAAACTCCGACTTGCCCGATCCCGTCGCGCCGACGCACAGTCCGTGCGGGCCGACGCCGCCGCGGGCCGCCTCGTTGATGTCGATGGTCACCGGTGATCCGTCGTCGCCGACACCGACGGGGACGGCGCGCAGCCCCGTCGTCTCGGCCCACAGCGTGTCGGCGTCGAGTCGCTCGGGTCCCGGGATGCCGGTCAGATCCCACCAACTGTGTCCGCTCGCGGTGCCCACGGCGGTCGCGCGGTGCGCCGCCAGCCGCCGCGCGCACGCCTCGGCCTGCGCCCGGGTGAGCGCGTCCAGCCTGGTGTCGGCGTCGAGGTGGGCGGGCGCCGGATGTGCGCCGATGACGACCACGCTGGTGCCCGGCCGCGGCGCGGGCACCCGGCCGCCGTCGACGATGACGACGGTGTGCGGCGCCGTACAACCGTGGTGTGGAAGCCATTTCAGCCAGTCCCACTCGTCGGGCGCATCGGTCACCGCGGTGACGGCCAGTGTGCCGGGTGCGTGCGCCACCGCGAGCTGACACACCATCGCCCGGACCAGTCGGCGCGCCCGGCGCCGGTCGCCGTGCACCGCCAGCAGCGGGTGCTCGATCAGCGACACCGTCACCGGCTGCCCGTCGAGCACCCCGCGGCGCCGCACCAGGGTGCGCATCGCCGCCACCGTCACCGGGTCCTGCTCCTGGGTGTCGTCGATGTCGGGTTCGCGCAGCGGCATCGTCGCCGGTCCGAGACCGACCCGCACACAGCAGAAGTCGTCCTCACCGGCGGTCCACATGCGGTCACCGCCCACCGCCGTCCACAGCGACTCCGGGCACGGGTGGCGGGTGTGGTTCGCGGTGTGCTGCGCGGTCGCCAGCGTCGCGAGCTCGTCGTCGACGCTGTCGAGGTAGCGCAGATAGCCGCGCCGGTTCTCGTCGATCTCGGCCGCGCGGGTCACACCTCCGCGCGCACCGTAGGCCATCGTGCCGAGCACCGACACCAGCATCATCACCGGGAAAAACAGGAACATCGGGCTGCGCCCGGCGCCCGACTGGACGTAGACGGCCACCATTCCGGCGGCGGCCACCAGCATCGCGACCGGCAGCAGCCGGGCCACCGGGTTGGCCGGTGTCGCCTTCGGCAGTGCGGGCGGAGGTTTCACAGGGACCATTGCCTGATCTGACGCGGCGGACCGGCGCCCGGTTCCATCCACAGGCCGCCCAATTGCCGCACGAGGGTCACCCGCGGCCGGGTTAGCGTGCCCTCGAGGGGGTTGCGATGTCAGATGCCCTGTGCCGCGTGCGGATTCACGCGAACAACGAAACATTCGATCGGACCGCCGATCTCGCGCTGCCCAGCGCGCTGTGTGTCGCGGACCTGCTGCCGTCGGTGGTCGAACTGCTGCACGGCGCGGTGAGCGCCCCGGCGCGCTGGCGGCTGCGCCGCGTCGGCGGCGAACCGATCGACGAGTCACTGACGCTGGCGCAGAACGGGGTTCGCGACGGTGAGGTGCTGTGGCTGACCGCCGACGAGGTGCCGCCGCCGGTCTGGTCGGATCTGGATGTCTGCCACACCCTCGCCGGTGCGGTGTGTGAGGCGGGGATGAGCCGCGGCCTGTGCATCGGCGCGAGCCTGGTGGCCGCGACGCTGGGCGCCGCGGCGCTGGTGTGGGCGGCGGACACCGCGGCGGTGGCGCTCGGCGCCGTCGTGACCGTCGCCGCGGTCGTGGCCGCGCTGCTGGCACACCGGGACGCGGCGCTGTGCGGGCTGTCCGGGGTGGTGGCGGTGCTGTTCGCCGCCGCCACCGGCGCACTCGCCGCGCCGGACGGGGCTGCCGCGTCGATGCTCGCCGGATCGGCTGCGGCGGCGGTGGCCGTGCTGGTCGTGCGGTGCACCGGGACGGCGGTCACGGCGCTGACCGCGCTCGCGGTGGCCGCGCTGTCAGGTGCTGGGGTGTCGGCGGCGACGCTGGTGTGGCACCTGCACCCGGTGACCTCGGGGGCGGTGCTCGCCGCGGGGTCGCTGGTGGTTCTGGGGGCGGCCCCGCGGCTGGTGATCGCCGTGGCGCGGCCCGGCCCCGACCTGACACCCGCGGCGGCGCGGCGGGTGCATCGGCTGCTCAGTGGAGTGGTGGCCGGCGCGGCGGTGGCGGCCTCGGCGGGTGTCCTGCTGGCGTTGTTGACTCGACCCGGGCTGTTCACAACGGCTTTCGCCGTCACCGTCGGGGCGGCGCTGATGTTGCGCACGCGGGTGCATGCGGACGCCGTGCGGCGCTGCGCGCTGGTGGTGTGCGGGCTGGCGGCGGTGGCGGGTGGATTTGTCGCGACGACGGTGTGGGCGCCGCAGCACGCGCACGGGTTGAGCCTGCTGGCGGTCGGGGCGGCCGCCGCGGCGGCTGGCCCGGTGGCGGGAGTCGGACCCGGCCCGGGGATGCGTCGTCTGGCCGAGGTGGGCGAGTACCTGGTGCTGGCGGCGGCGATTCCGCTGGCCTGTCTGGTGTCCGGGCTGTTCGGTCTGGTGCGCGGGCTGGCGCTGTCATGAGGCGGCTGGTGTACATCGGCCTGGTGGTGGTGCTCGTCGGGATGCTCGGTGCGTCACCGGCGTCCGCGGTGAGTCCGCCGGCTGTAGACAACTCGCTGCTGCCCGCGCCGAGCCCCGCGGTGCCGCCGACCGCCACCGAGCAGACCGAGGCCTGTGCGTCCGGCGCCGCCGCGGTCGCACCGCCGGCGGACAGTCAGCTCGCGGCCCTGGACCTGCAGGCGGTGTGGCCGCTCACGCGGGGCGCCGGTCAGACGATCGCGGTCATCGACACCGGTGTCGCACCGCACCGCCTGCTCCCCCGCCTGGTCGCAGGCGGCGACTACGTCTCCACCGGGGACGGCACCGACGACTGCGACGGCCACGGCACCGTCGTCGCGGGCATCCTCGCCGCCGTTCCCGAGCGGCCGGGCGCGTTCAGCGGTATCGCACCGGAGGCCACGGTGATCGCGATCCGCCAGTCCAGCACCAGATTCCGCGCCGCCGGCGCGACGGGCCCGGGTGGGTTCGGTGACGTGCGGACCCTGGCGCGGGCGGTGCGCACGGCGGCTGACCTGGGTGCGACGGTCATCAACATCTCCACCGTCGCGTGCGTCGACGCCGCCACCGGAATCGACGACCGGGAGCTCGGCGCCGCGCTGGCCTACGCGGTCGACGTCCGCGGGGCGGTCGTGGTGGCCGCGGCGGGCAACGTCGGCGCACCCGGACAGTGCCCAGGGCAGAACCCGACGACGCCGGGTCGGCCCGACTGGTCCGACGTCGACGTGGTGGTCAGCCCGGCCTGGTACGACGACCACGTGTTGACCGTGGGGTCGGTCGGCCCGGACGGCGGGCCGTCGGCGTTCAGCGCCGCCGGGCCGTGGGTCGACGTCGCCGCCCCGGGTGAGCGGGTGGTGTCGCTGGACCGCGACGGCGAGGGCCTGGTCGCCACGGCGCACCCGTCCGACGGCGAAACACCGCTTGCCGGAACGAGTTACGCCGCACCCGTGGTCGCCGGTGTGGCCGCACTGGTCCGGTCGCGGTTTCCCGCGCTGACCGCGCGGCAGGTGATGGCGCGCATCGAGGAGACCGCGCGCACACCGGCCGCCGGATGGGATCCGCTGGTCGGACACGGTGTCGTCGATCCGGTGGCGGCGGTGACGGCCGGTGCGCCCGCCGAGGGCGCGGCGCCGCGACGGGTTCCGGTCGCCGCCGAAGACCCGCGACCCCAGCGACCGGCCGGTCGCGCCGCGTTCATCGGTGCCGCCGTCTGCCTGGCGGTGGTCACGGCGCTGGCGCTGATTCCGGTGTCGCGGAGGCCGCCTGGACGCTGAGCTCGGGCCCGCGGGGCAGGTGAGCGAGCAGCGGCCACGGCGCGGGCACCGGGTCCGTGTCGAGGCCCAGCCGGGTGGCCGCCTCGTCGTCGCGCACCCCGAACACCGTGCCGTCGGAGGTCAGCACATACCGCGGTCCGGTGGTGGCGCCGTCCCCGGTGACGCCGGCGGCGCGCAGGTAGGCGCTGCGCTGCGCGTCGAGGATCACCGCGTCGACCCTACCGCCCGCCCCGTCGGCCCACGCCAGCGGCACCGGCGGCGAGCCGGGCGGCAGCGCGGGCCCCGCCGTCACCGCGGTGTCGGCGCCCCCGCCGGACCACCGCGCGCACAGCACCGGATCGGAGCCGACCCCCGCCCGCTCCGGGAAATGACCGACCGACAGCTCGTCGCGGGTGGGCAGCGCCCCGACCGCGCCGGGTTCGACGGTGACGATCTCCCGGTGCCCGCCGGGGCGGGTGAACCGGATGAGGTCGGCGGCGACCGCGCCGACCCGCTGCACACCGCCGGGCAGCACGACGTAGTGGTCGAACCCGGCGGCGCGGGCGACCCGGATGACGGTGCCGACGTGCAGGCCGTGCAGTGGCGCCGGTCCGGGCCCGCCGATCCCGGGGATCGCGGGGGGCGCGATCGGCGCGACCTCGGGCAGGGCGTCCAGCAGCGCGCGGGACACCGGCCGGGGTGTGACGCCGTCGAGTCGCAGCGCGCGGACGACGGCCGGGTTGCGCAGGTCGACCCGCGCGCGCCGGCCGTCGTAGAGCAGGTAGGTCTCGCCGTCGGCGGTGACCAGCGCGCTGGTCGGCTGGCCGCCGGTGCCGGCGCCGACGATCACGGTGGTGGTCGCGGTGTCGTCTTCGCAGACCTGCCAACCGGATTCGTTCGCGGACAGCGGGGCACCGATCGCGGCCGGTGCGCCGGGGATGCCGACGGACGCACCGCGCGCGGCGGAGGCCAGCGCTGAGGCGTTCACCAGGCGCGGGCTCTGCGGTGAGCCGGTGACGAGCCGGGCCGAGGTGAGGTTGGGGACGGGATGCAGTGTCTCGTCGACGCGGACGTACAGCGCGCCGGAGTCGCGCACCATGACAATCGGGTCGTCGCCGAGGGCGCCGCGGGGCGCCAGGTAGGCCAGCGCCGCGGCGGCCGCCAGGCCGATCGCGGCGAGCACACAGCCGGCGGCCAGCGATGTCGACTGGGCCCGCAGCGGATCGTCGAGCATGCGGACGTCGCCGCGCACCAGCGCGTGCGCCATCCGTCGCGTCAGGAACCGCTGCTCACCGATCTGCATTCTGGCTCGAGCCTATCGGCCCGGCGCAGGGGGTCGGCGCACGAAAATCCTTCAGCGCCAACGCGCCCACACGTAGGGCACCAGGGCGCGCAGGAAGTCGAGGTCGGGGCCGGGCCGCGCGTCGGCGAACGCCTGCTCGAAGTACTCCTCGGCCACCGACAGGATGCCCTCGGCGTACTCGGTGGTGAACGTCAGGCTGCCGTAGCCGTCCATCAGCTCGCGCACCGCGGTGACCATCTCCGGGGTGCGTTCGGATCGGTTGCGCCGCAGGTAGTCCCGCACCAGCGCGAGGTCCTCCCCCGTCGCCGTCGACAGCAGGTGCACCAGCGGCAGGGTGCGCTTGCCCTCGCAGAGGTCGCCGAGGATCTCCTTGCCGTACGACTGCTCGTCGCCGACGAGGTTGAGCAGGTCGTCGCGGATCTGGAAGGCCGCACCGAAGTGAAAACCGAAGCGCACCAACGGCGCCAGGTCCGCCGTACCGGCCGAACCCACCAGCGCGCCGACCCGCAGCGGGTGGATCGTGGTGTACCAGCACGTCTTGTGCATGATCAGCTCGAGGTAGTCGTCGGGCCGCAGATCCTCGACGTTGTCGGCCTGCCAGCCGAGTTCGATCGCCTGCCCCTCGAGCGTGCGCAACGCCATCATGTCGAACTCGTGCCACACCGCGTCGGCGAGGTCGGCGGGCAGCGACCGGGTCGCCCGGCGCAGCACCTGACCCGCGATGATGGCCAGACCGTCACCGGCGTTGAGCGCGGCGGGCATCCCGTGGGTGGCCGCCAGCGTCGGCCGTCCGCGCCGCATCTCGCTGCCGTCGGCGATGTCGTCGTGCACCAGAAAAGCGTTGTGCAGCAGTTCGATCGCCACGGCGATACCGAGCGCAGCGTCGGGTTCACCGCCGTACGCGCGGCAGGCCGACAGGCACAGCGCGGGCCGCAGGGCCTTACCGGGACGCGACGGGTACTCCCGCATCGGACCGTAGAGCCACTGCACCGGTTCACCGTCGGGGATCGCGTCGAGCATGGCCCGCCGCACCGACTTCGCGACACCCCGCAGGTGGGTGTCGACCTCGGCGACGAGCGTCTCGGTGGTGGTCACGGCAGCGGCGCGGCGACGACGAGTTCGATCGGCAACCACACGTCGGGGTGCCCGTCGACGAGCAGCATGCCGCGGTACGTGCCCTGGGCGTCGCCGCCGTCGATGTCGATCGCGGTGGTGATCCCGCGGCTGCTGCGCGCCGGCAGCGGCACCAGGTCGGGTTCGAACCTCATCCGGTCGGTCCCGATCACCGCGCCGGTGTGCGAGAGCAGGTCACTGCAGCGCAACGCGACCTTGCCCATGTCGGTGGCTCCGCGGTTGTGCACCCACACCTCCGCGGTGGCCGGGCCCGCACCCGCGACGTACAGATCCACCTGACCGCTGGCCTGCACTGCGGAGAGGTCCAGGCTCGGGCCGGCGGCCGCCGCGCCGCCGGTGCGCGGCGCCGACACTCTCAGCAACTGATCCATGATCGTCCACCACGAGGTGACGAACGGCTCGAGCCCGCTGGCCCCGTACCGGTCGGTGTGGTTCGCCGCCGGCGGGGGCGCGCTGTCGGCCTGCCGCGACTCCAGTCCGGCGGCCGCCATCTGCACGAAACGGTCGACGAGTTCGCTGGCGGCGCGCAGCCCGTCGGCCTGAATCGCGCTCAGAGCACGCATGTTGGCGGCGGAGTCGAACACCGAAGCCCACGGAAGGTCGTTGCTCACGCGCCTGTCACCCCTCCCCGGTAAGCAGCGGAAACCTCCCGCCAATGGAGCACGATGTTGCCTGAATCACGCTATGCTAGCTGCGCAAATGTCGTGAGGCGGGGGCAAATGTCGACACTTCGGGCGATTCTGGAACTGCAGGGCTCCCTCGACAGGGCGGTGATCGAGACCCGGGATCCCCGTGTCGCCGAGATCGTCGACCGCTTCTTCCCCGGCAGTGCAGCAAACGCCGGCTGGTACTCCGAGCTCAAGGCGTTCCTGTTCCCCGACGGCGTTCCCGCCGGCCCGGACTCGGGCGGGCAGGCGCCGACCGGACCGGACCCGGTCCACGCACTGCAGGAGCTCTTCTCCGACGCCCCCGACACCGGCGGCGCCGCGGGCATCGCCCCCACACCGTCGGCCCCGCCGCTGACCGCCCCGGAGGCGTCCCGGTTGATGTACGCGCTCGGCGCGGTGGTGCACCTGACCAGAAACGCGCCCGCCGACGTCGAGCTGCCGTTCGCCGATCCGACCGCACCCCAGCCGCGCATCCAGGGACTCACCGACAGCGCACCCGGCGGCAGCCCCGTCGACCGCCTGCTCGAGCTCGTCGCCCCCGAGCGGGGCGGCGGTTTCCCGACCCTCGATGCCACCCACACCGCCGCTCCGACCGGCGCGGACCTCGGGGAGCTGTTCGCCACCCGGCTCACCGGATGGCAGGACTGGCCCACCGTCACCGAATCGCTGGCCGGAGGTGCGTTCCTGCGCTCCGACATCGCCGCGGTGCCGCTGTGCGTGCCGTCGGTGATCACCGTCGACGGCATCGAATCCGTCGTCGTCGACACCGAGTTCACCTCGACCGAGGTGTCGCTGAACCAGCTCAAAGCCGTTGTCGATCCGAACAACTGGGACGACAACTACCCGGACTTCTTCCGCTCCATGGACTACCGGGGGCTGCGCCCCGACAGCTGGCGGCGGGTGCTGGAGACGGTCGGGCTGGCGGGCAGCCGCCAGCTGGTCACCAAGCTCAAGTACCTCAAGACGACGGTGTCGCCGACCGAGGCGCGCCTCGACTACGACCTCTGCGACCCGGCGCCCGACCCGGAGGGCGACGGCGTGATCACCGTCGACCGCGGGTTCATCAACATGTGGGCGCCGCAGGGCGATCCGACCGTCCCACCCGTCACGGTCCGGACCCGCAAGGTCGCCCACATCACCGGGCTGCGGCCGTACACGATGGCCCGCTTCGTGTGCATCTTCGGCTACGGAAACGCGGCCGTCGAGATGCTCTGCGGCAACGCGTGCAAGGACCCGCTGCCGCCGGGGCTTCGCCCGTGGGAGGACCCGGCAGACGAACAGCCGTCCACCGGCGCGACGACGATGGCCGCCGCATCGAAACCCCACCCGCAGAACAGCGTTGCCTCGACGACGATCACCATGCTGGCGCAGTGTTTCGAGGAGGTGACCGCCAGCCAGTTCGACCTCGCCGACAAGTGGATGTCGGGCAAGCTGACCCTCGACGAGCTCGCCAAGCACAGCGCCGACGTGACCGCACGCATCGCCGGCGAACCGTTCAGCATCATGGCCGCCATCGCGAAGGGTAAGGGGCCCGGCAAATGAGCACACCGATCGGCGAACAGACCGCCGTGGCGCAGAAGGTCGTCGCGGACGCCAAGAAGCTGTGGCTCGACGCGGCCGCGCAGAGCGACTCCGCGGAGGGCCTCGGCATCGACGGGCGGATCGCGCTGGTGCACGGTCTGGTCGACCTGTGGGTGAAGGGCTGTGTCACCTGGCTGGACCTGCTGCTCAAGAACGGCGCCGCGTTCTTTCCGGGCACCGCCCCAGCCGCCGCGCCGCTGCCGTCCGAACCCGTCACGGTGGCCCCGAAACCGTTCACCCGCACCGTCGAGTGCGCCTGCCCCCTCGAGCGGGTCGGGCAGCCCGCGGTCAAGATCCCGACCAGCGCGGTGGCGTTCGAGCCGGCGGTCCTGCCGCCGGGACACACCGAGTTCCGGCTGGTGCTGACCAACCACTCCTTCGTCGGCGCGAACTACACCGCCACGATCAGGCTGACGCCCAACGCCCCGGGTCCCGACGTCGCCGCTGAGGATCTGGTGCCGGAGGAAAAGGTGGTCACCGTCGGATTGTGACCGACCACAAGTCCGCCGCGATCGACGAACTGCTCGACCGCGCGATTCAAGCGATCAACGAGGGTGACCGCACCACGGCCGACGCGCTCGCCGGGCAGATCCTCGCCGTCGACGGCGGCAACAAAGACGCCGAGGACCTGCTGCGCGCACCCGACGACGGCGGCGAGATCCGGCGTCTGACAATCCTTTTCGCCGACCTGGTGGACTCGACCGCGCTGTCCAACCGGATCGAGCTGGAGACCTACCGCACCGTCGTGGGCCGCTACCGCGACGAGGTGATCCGCATCGTCAACCACTACGAGGGCCACCTCGGATCCACTAAGGGCGACGGTCTGCTCGCGGTGTTCGGGCATCCGATCGCGCACGAGAACGACGCGCACCGTGCGGTCTACGCCGGCCTGGACATCGTCCGCGCGGTGCACGCGCTCAGCTCCCGCGTGCAGGCGCGGTTCGGGTTCGACATCGACGTCCGCGTCGGTGTGCACCGCGGACTGGTCTATCTGGACATCCCGCAGGACGACGTGTACGGCCTGGGCGCCAACGTCGCGGCGCGGGTGTGCAGCATCGCAGGCGCGGGCACCGTCGCGGTGTCCGGTCCCATCGAACGGGTGGTGCGCGACTCGTTCGAACTGGCCGCCAACGATCCGCAGCCGGTCAAGGGGGTGCCCGACCCGCTGCAGACCCACCGGGTGGTCGGCGACCGCGACCTGGTCATCACCCCCACCGGGCCGCTGGTCGGCCGCGACGCCGAAGTGGCGCACCTGCAGCAGAGTTGGGCGGCGGCCACCGCGGGCACGCTGTCCACCCCCGGCGTCGCGTTCCTCGGCGAGGGCGGCATCGGCAAGACCCGGCTGGCGCAGGTGGCGGTCGAGATGGCCCAGCGCGACGGCGCGGTGGTGCTCGCCCTGTTCGGCTCGCCGTTCCACGCCCACATCGGCCTGCGCCCGGTTCGGCGGCTGCTCGAGCGCCGCTGCGGCATCAAACGCGAGTCCGATCCCGCCGAGCGGCTACGCCGGTTGTCCGCCGAGATGACCCAGCGCGGACTGGATCCCGACACCATGGTGCCGCTGCTGGCGCCCGTGCTGGGCATCGCACCGGAGAGCGGATACCAGTCCGCGCGCGCCGCCGGCCTCAGACTGTTCAGCCGGATCATCCGCGCGGTGCGCGACTACCTGTACGCGTGCATCGGCGACGGCCCGGCGTTGATCCTGGCCGACGACATGCACTGGTTCGACGAGGACACCGTCGAGTTGGTGCAGACCGTGCTCGCCGAGGCCGACGGCCGGGTGATGCTGGCGATCACCGGCCGCGAACTGCCCGAACTGCCCAACACCACGGTGTTCGAGGTCGGCCCGCTCACCGGCGCCGACGCCGACAGGCTGGTCCAGACACTGCATCCGGGGCTGCGCAGCGAGGCCCGCGTCGCGGTGCACCGCCGCTGCGACGGCATCCCGCTCTACATCGAGGAGGTGGTGGCCAAACTGCGGGAGGACACCGCCGACCCGGACAGCTCCGACCAGTCCGCGCAGGTGCCCGACACTCTCTACGAGACCCTGTTCGCGCGGCTGCGGTCCGGCCGCGACACCCTCATCGTGGTGGAGGCGGCCGCGATGATCGGCAGCCGCTTCGACCGCACACTGCTGCAGGCGGTGCTCGACATCGCCCCCGACGAGCTCGGCGAGATGCTCGACGAGCTCACCCGCGCAAGGGTTTTCGCCCCCACCGACGCGGGCAGTCTGCGGTTCCACCACGAGCTGCTGCGCGAGGTGGCCGCCGAGGTGTCCCCGCCGAGTGTGCGCCGCCGACTGCACAGCCGCATCGCCGACGCGCTGGCGGGCGCCCGCACCGACGCGGTGCCCGAATGGTCTTTGGTGGCACACCATTACGAGCTCGCGCAGCGCTTCGACGAGGCGGCCGCCGCGCACCGCGAGGCCTCGGCGGACGCCCGCCGGCGCGGCGCGCTGAACGAGGCCCGTACCCATCTGACCCGCGCACTGGACGCCATCGCCCAGATGCCGCCGGGTCCGGTGCGCGACCACAAGGAGATCTCCACCCGGCTCGACGCCGGGTTCCTCGCGTCGACCGCGCAGGGCCACTCCAGCGCCGAGGCGGCCGCACAGTTCGAACGCTGCCTGGAGCTGATCGGCAGCAACCCGGGTCCGGAGTTGTACGCCACCCTCGACGCGCTGTGGGTGTACTACACCGCCCGCGGCGACCTGCGCCGCGGCGCCCAGCTGGCCGAGGCGCTGGGCGCCAAGCTCGAACAGCGCGCCCGGTACAGCCGCGGCACCGCGACGACGATGGGCATCCTGGCCGGCTTCCGCGGCGACTTCCACGAGTCCCGTGAATGGCTGGAACGCGCCGTCGACGGCGTCGACGACGACCCGCTGTCCCAATCGGTGACGTACTACGGGCCCAACGACCCGATCGGCGGCACCTACTCGTTTCTCGCGTTCACCCGGTTCATGCAGGGTGATCTGCGCGGCAGCGAGACGGCGCTGCAGCGGATGGAGGTGCGCAGCCACGCGGTGGGGTTCCCGCGGGGCGCGTTCAGCCTCTGCTACGGCCGCTCGATCGAGGCTTTGATCCGCGCGGAGACGGGCGACGCCGCGCGCAGCGCCGCGCTGGCCGCCGAGTTGACCCGGCTGGGAAAGCAGTACGACTTCGACGAGTGGGTGATGGTGGGCTGGACGCAGGAGACCGTCGCGGCGGCGCTGCTCGCCCTCGACGATGGGGCACCGGACCCCGCCGCGCTCAGATCTCTGATCGAGACCATGACCAACGTCGTGCAGACGTGGCGGCTGGCCGACGTCAAGACCTTCCTGGCCGCCTACGACGCCGTGCTGGCCCGGCTGCTCATCGCGGCGGGCGATCTGGACGCGGCCCGCGCGCACCTCGACATGGCGCTGCAGATGGGCGCGGACACCCTGATGCAGTTCTACGACGCCGAGCTGATGCGGCTGCGCGCGCGGACGCTGGACCCGGCCGCCGGGCACGCGGTGCTCGAAGAGGCGATCGCCCTGGCCCGCAGGCAGGGCGCGCACATCTTCGAGATTCGGTGCGCTGCAGATGCTTTCAGGTTAGCGGGCGAGCCCGCGCGGACCGACCTGAAACGGGCGTGCCGGCTGGTGCCCGCCGAGCAGACCTGGCCCGACCTCGCCGACGCGCGCGCCCTACTGCGGTGACCCGGCGGCGCGGCCGGGTGGCCATCCTGGGCGGCGGTATGGCCGGGCTGAGCGCGGCATGGCGGCTCAGCGAACCCGGGTGGCGGGACCGCTTCGAGTCGATCACCGTCTATCAGCGCGGCTGGCGGCTCGGCGGCAAGGGCGCGTCCAGTCGCGGCCCGCACGGACGCATCGAGGAGCACGGCCTGCACGTGTGGCTCGGCTGCTACGACAACGCGTTCGCCCTGCTGCGCGAGTGCTACGCCGAACTCGACCGGCCGACAACCGATCCCGACTGCCCCATCCAGACCTGGGAGCAGGCGTTCGTCCCGTCGCAGCACCTCGGCATCGCCGACCGGTTCGGCGCGGACTGGCTGGTGTGGCCCGGGGAGTTCGCGCCCACGAGCGGCCTGCCCGGCGAACCGGACAGCACCGGCCGTGAGTTCACCGCCGTCGACTTCGTGCGCCGCGCATTGGGCCTGGTGCGCGACTTCGCCGCATCGCTGGACGGCGACGACGACACCGCCGAATGGCTTGACGTCGTCCGCTACGGCGTCACCGCTGTGCTGGCCGCACTCGCCACACCCGGTGTCCCCCAGTCGATCACAACGGATCCGCTGAACCGGGCGCTGGAGGCGGTACGCGCCGCGCTCGACTACGAGAACCGGCCCGCGCACCGTCGCGTCTGGCTGTTCCTGTCCCTGGAGACCGCGACCGCACGCGGCATCATCGCCGACAACCTGGTCACCGATCCGCGCGGCTTCCGCGCCATCAACGACGAGGACTTCTGCGCGTGGATCCTGCGTCACGGCGCGCATCCCGACGTGCTCGACTTCCCGTTGATCCGTGGGCTCTACGACATGGTGTTCGGCTACCAGGACGGCGATTTCGACCGCCCGGCGTTCGCCGCCGGGGTGGCGCTGCTGCTCACCGGGATCGCGCTGTTCCAGTACCGGGGCGCGTTCTTCTGGAAGATGACCGCCGGGATGGGCGACGTGGTGATCGCCCCGCTGTATCAGGCGCTGCGCCGCCGCGGGGTGCGGTTCGAGTTCTTCCACCGCGTCGACGCCCTGCACCTCGACGACCGCCGCCAGGCGATCGAGGCGGTCACCGTCGGCAGGCAGGCCCACCTCGCCGACGGGGTCGACGAGTACCAGCCGCTGGTCCGCGTCGGCGGGCTGCCCGTCTTCCCGGACCGCCCGCTGGCCGACCAGCTCGCCGCACCGGTCGCCGACGACCTGGAGTCGCATTTCGGGGTCCGCGCCGACGTCGAGACCCGGGTGCTGCGCCGCGGGGTGGACTTCGACCACGTCGTGCTGGCCGCCTCGCTGGGCATGGTGGAGCTGATCTCGGGTGAGCTGATCGCCGACAGCCCACAGTGGCGGGAGATGTGCACCCACGTCAGAACCGTTGCGACACAGGCATTCCAGCTGTGGCTGCGACCTGAGGAGAGCGAGCTGGGCTGGACCCTGCCCGGGGTCACCACCAGCGGCTACGTCTCCCCGTTCGACACCTGGGCGTCGATGCCGCAGACGCTGTGGGCCGAGCAGTGGCCGGATCCCGGGACGCCGCGCACCGTCGGCTACTTCTGCGGGGCGCTGGCCGCGCCGTGGCCGCCGCCCACCGCACCGGACGCCTACGTCGCGGCCTGCAGGCAGGCGGTGTTCGACGCTGCCGTCGACTACCTCGACAACCACGTCGGCCTGTATCTGCCCGGCGCCGTCACCGAGGGCGGCTTCGCCTGGGATCTGCTGGTCGGCGCCGACGGCCGGGTGGGCGCTGACGCGCTGGCGACCCAGCACGTCAGCGTCAACATCGACCCGTCCGACCGCTATGTGCAGTCGGTGCCCGGGTCCGACCGGTACCGGCTGCGCTCCGACGAGAGCGGATACGACAACCTCGTGCTGGCCGGCGACTGGACCGACTCGGGGTTCAACGCCGGCTGCATCGAGGCCGCGGTGGCCTCCGGGTTGCAGGCGGCCAACGCGCTGCTCGGCCGAGGCCACCGCTACCGGATCCGGGGTTTCTATCTGCCCTGAGGTCAGCGCAGCCGCGCGGTGCGCACCGTAACCCCCGCGGCGGCAAGGCGGTTCAGCAGCACGTCGCCCATCGCCGCGGCCGGGGTCAGCACCCCGAAGCGCTGCGGCAGCCGGTCACGGTCTGCCACCAGCGCCAGCGCGCTCTGCCCGAGCAGCACCGCCGTCGCCGCGTAGCCCGGGTCGCCGTGCTGCGCCACCGCCGCCACGTACCGCGCGCCGCGCGTCGTGGTGGTGTAGGTCTCGACCAGGTAGTCGCCGCGCGCCGGCGCGTCGCCGGGCGGCTGCGGGATCAGGCTCTCCAGCAACCCGGGTGGCGCCAGCCTCAGGTAGGCGCCGCCGAGCCGGGAAGCGCCGGTGATGGTCGCGTTGGTCATCATCGCCATCGCCGGTGCGGCGGGCGAGGATCCCATGCTCGCGGTCTCGGTGTAGCGGAACCGGCGGCCGTACCGCCAGCCCAGCAGCGCGTTGGTGCGGCGCACGCAGCGGGTGTTGTACAGCGCCATCAGGTAGCCGCTCGTCCACAGCCCGGCCAGTTCGGGTGCGATCTCCTCGCCCCGGCGCAGCGAGATGTCCGGTTGCGGACCGAGATCCGGCTCGGCGTCGCGGCGCGGGCTCAGCCCGTACGGGTCGTCGAGCAGCGCCCGCACCGCGGGATCGCCGAAGCCGCTGCGCATCAGCTCGAACATGGTGTCGACGGTGCCGCGGGAGAAGCCCATCGCGTAGGTGGCCGAGCGCAGCACGAACGTGGTGTCGGCCAGTTCACCGGTGTCGTCGGCGGCCGCCGCGCGGTGCAGCGCGTAGACCGTCAGATCCGAAGGGATGGAATCGAATCCGCAGGAGTGCACGATCCGCACCCCGGCCCGCTCGGCGGGCCCGTGGTACCGGTCGATGCTGCGCCGCACGAACGGCACCTCCGCGGCCAGGTCGACGTAGTCGGCGCCGCCGGCCACACACGCCTCGACCACGGGCAGGCCGTGCGCGGCGTACGGCCCGACCGCGCTGATCACCACCCGTGCCCGATCAGCCAACCCTTGCAACACATCCGGGCGGTCGGCGGCGGCGATCACCGGCCAGCTGCGGGCCTCACCGGGCAGCGAGGACCGCAGCGCGTCGAGACGCTCCGCACTGCGGCCGGACAGCGCGACCCGCACCCCGGCGCGCGCCAGGTAGGCGGCGGTGAGCCTGCCGACCGCCCCCGTCGCGCCGTAGAGCGCGATGTCGATATCGCGCCGGGTCTCCCCCACGGCGCAGACGCTACCCGCTCAGCCCTCTTTCGCGCGCCGTTCGCGGTAGGCCGCGACGTGCTGGCGGTTGCCGCAGTTACCGGTGTCGCAGAACTTGCCGGACCGGTTGCGCGACAGGTCGATCAGCACCGCCTCGCAGTCCGAGGCCGCGCAGGTCTTCAGGCGGCGCAGTTCGCCGCCGCGGATCAGGTCGGCCAGCGCCATCGCCATCTCCGCGCCCATCCGCTGCCACAGCGGGTCGTGGATGGACGCCAGGTGCAGGTGCCATTCGGGCATCTCGGGATGGCGGGTCAGCCACGGCGAGGCCTTGGTGTCGGCGAGCAGCGCGTTGACCAGCCCGACGACACGCTCCTCGTCGTCGGCGGCCGCCCAGATCTTGCCGAGCCGCTTGCGCAGCCGGTGCACCGACTCGAGTTCGGCGTCGTCGTAGTCGCGGCGGCCGGTCCAGCCGTAGGCGTCGAGGAAGGCGTTCAGCGCGGACATCTCGCCGAGCTGCTCACCGTCCACGCGGTCGCTGTTGACCAGCGCACACGCCGCCCGCAGTGTGAGCTCGGTGTCATGACTAAAACGCATTTGACTCATGACGCCTTCCGTCATTAATGTCATTACCAAAGCTCATTTTACTCATTACACACTTCGGGAGGCGGTCATGGCCGTGGCGGAGACCGGTGCGCGTCCGGCCACAGATCACTTTCGGCTCGGGCTGATGCTCGCCGTGGGCTCTGCGCTGGCGTTCGGCAGTTCGGGCCCGTTCGCCAAGGCGCTGATGACCGCCGGCTGGAGCCCGACCGCGGCGGTCGTGGCCCGGCTGGCGGGTGGCGCGCTGGTGATGGCGGTCGTCGCGACGATCCTCAAGCGCGACTGGATCCGCGAGGCGCTGCGCCACCCGGGGATCGTGCTGGCCTACGGCGTGATCCCGATCGCCGGCGCACAGCTCTTCTACTACAACGCCGTGGCGCATCTGTCGGTCGGCGTGGCTCTGCTGCTGGAGTACACCTCGCCGGTCATCGTCGTCGGCTGGGTCTGGGCCACCACCCGGCGCCGCCCCACCACCTTGACGCTGGCCGGCGTCGCGCTGGCGATCGCCGGGATCATGCTGGTGCTCGACGTGTTCGCGGGTGCGCACATCAACCTGGTCGGCGTGGGCTGGGGCCTGGCCGCGGCGGTCTGCGCCGCCTGTTACTTCGTGCTGTCGGCCAAGACGGCGCACGGCGCCGACGGCGAGGGCATCGACCCGGTGACGCTGTCGGCGGCCGGGCTGGTCGTCGGCTCGGCCGCGGTCACGCTGCTCGGGATCAGCGGTGCGATGCCGCTGAGGTTCACCGCCAACGACGCCGTGGTCGCCGGGTTCACGGTCTCGTGGCTGGTTCCGGTCGTCGCGCTGGGCGTCATCGCCACCGCGGTCGCCTACACGCTGGGCATCATGGGCATCTCCCGGCTCCAGCCGCGGTTCGCGTCGCTGGTCGGACTGTCCGAGGTGATGTTCGCGGTGCTGGCGGCGTGGGTGCTGCTCGGCGAGGCGATGACCGCGACGCAGGCCGTCGGCGGCGCCATCGTGCTGGCCGGCCTGGCGCTGGCCCGCGCGGGCGACCGGTCCGAGTCCGCCGAGGCGCTCACCGAGGTCACCTGGCCCGAGGGTCCGGCAGGCGAGCCGAGCACGGACAAAGTGCCCTGCTAGGCAGCGGACACCCGGGTATGTGAGTATGTCGGCGTGACTTTGCTGCGCGCCCGGCTGTCCGCCGTCGTCGCCGCGGTCGCCGTTCTGGCCGGCCCGGTCCCGCTGGCGACAGCCCAACCCGGCCCTCCGCCCGGCCCCGTCGACCCTGGTCACGGTGCGGGCGCCGATCCGGGACCGGTCGCGGCCCCGGCGCAGCGGCCGGGGTGCCCGGACATCGAGGTGATCTTCGCCCGCGGCACCAACGACACCCCCGGCCTCGGCACGCCCGGCGACGCGTTCGTCAACGCGCTGCGCGCCATGGTGCAGGGCCGCAGCGTCACCGGCTACGCGGTGAACTACCCGGCGTCCTACGACTTCCTGGCCGCCGCCGACGGGGCGATCGACGCGACCAACCGGGTGGCGTACATGGCGCAGAACTGTCCGCAGACCCGCCTGGTACTGGGCGGCTACTCGCAGGGCGCCGCGGTGGTCGACATGCTCGCCGGGGTGCCGCCGCTGGGCAACAAGGTCGGGGCGGTCGGCTCGGCGCCGCCGCTGCCCGCGAGCCTGCTGCCCAACGTCGCCGCCGTCGCCGTGTTCGGTAACCCGTCCGCCAAGTTCAGCCTGCCGCTCACCCGGTCGGTGTTCGCGGGCCGCGCCATCGATCTGTGCAAGGACGGCGACCCGATCTGCTCGCGGGGCCGAAATCCGTTCGCGCACGACGACTATGTGAGCGCCGGGCTGACGCAGCAGGCCGCCAGCTTCGTCGCGAGCCTGGTCTGACCGAATTCCGCACCGGCCCGGATATCATCTGAGCCCGTGAGGTTCCGCGTACTCGTCTCCGCCGTAACCGCGGCCGCCGCGTGTGTGCTGCCGTTCCTGTCGACGCCGGCCGCCGCGGCGCAGGAGTGCTCCGATGTCGTGGTGGTGTTCGCTCGCGGGACCGGTGAGCCGCCCGGCATCGGCCGGGTCGGCCAGTCGCTGGTCGACGCGCTGCGCCCGCAGATCGGCGGCCGCACGCTGACCGCGTACGGGGTGAACTATCCCGCCAGCTACGACTTCACGCTGGCCACCGACGGGGCCGCGGACGCGTCGGCGTTCATCGACAACCTCTCGCGAAACTGCCCGAACAGCCGGGTCGTGCTCGGCGGGTTCTCGCAGGGCGCCGCCGTGGTCGACATGCTCGCCGGGGTGCCGCCGCTGGGCGACGGGCTCGGCACCATCGGACAGCCGCTGCCTGCGGGGCTGGCGCAGAAGGTCGCGGCGGTCGCGGCGTTCGGCAACCCCGCCGCGAAGTTCGGCAAGCCGATCACCTCGTCGCCGATGTTCGCAGGCCGGGCGATCGACCTGTGCACCAACGGCGATCCGATCTGCTCGCCGGGCCGCAACCCGTTCGCGCACAGCGACTACCATGCGATGGCCGTCGCGGCGGCGAACTTCGTTGCCCCGCTGCTGTAGCGGACCGCGACTTTTCGGGCACGTCGATTCGATCCGATAAGATCGGCGGGGTGCAACCTGATCTTGTTGGCCGTCTGCGCCGCCGCGGTTCCACCGTCGCCGGCGCCATCGTCATCGCCATCGCAGGATTGCTCGCCCCGTCGGTTCTGCCCGGCACACCCACCGCTGTTGTTCCGACTGCCGCCGCGGCCTGCCCCGACGCCGAGCTGATCTTCGCCCGGGGCCGCACCGAGCCGCCCGGACCCGGAGCGATCGGCAACGCGCTCATCGGCGCGATCCGCAGTAAGACCAAGAAGAACGTCGCGCTGTACTCGGTCGCCTATCCGGCCGACTACCAGGTCGACATCGGCGCCAACGACATGAGCGCGCGCATCCAGGACATGGCCGCCCGCTGCCCCGACACCCGGCTGGTGCTGGGCGGCTACTCGTTGGGCGCCGCGGTCACCGACGTGGTGCTGGCCGCGCCGATCGCGGCGTTCGGCTTCAAGAACCCGCTGCCGCCGGGCATGGACCGCCATATCGCCGCGGTCGCGCTGTTCGGCAACGGCATCGCCTGGGTGGGGCCGATCACCAACTTCAACCCGCTCTACAACGAGCGCACGATCGAGCTGTGCCACGGCGCCGACCCGATCTGCAACCCGGCCGATCCGGAGACCTGGCAGGCCAACTGGCCCGACCACCTGGCGCGCGCCTACATCAACGCAGGCATGGTCAACCAGGCCGCCGACTTCATCGTCGCCCGTATCTAGCGGCGCTATTTGTCGAGGATCCGCAGATCGCGGGTGATGTGGGTGCGGGCTTCGAGCTCGTCGTCGGGCGGGTAGTCCACCCCGACCAGCGTGAGCCCCTGCGGCGGGGCGGCGGCGAACTCGCTGGAGCGCCGGTCGGCGGTCAACAGCCCTGCCAGCCAACCCGGTTCGCGGCGGTGCTCGCCGACGGCCAGGATCGCCCCCACCAGCGAGCGCACCATCGACCAGCAGAACGCGTCGGCGGTGACGTGTGCGGTGACGCGGTGGCCGTCACGGGTCCAGTCCAGCCGCTGCAGTTCCCGGATCGTGGTGGCGCCCTCGCGGTGCCGGCAGAACGCCGCGAAGTCGTGCAGCCCGAGCAGCGGCCGCGACGCCTCGTTCATCGCGTCGACGTCCAGCGGTCGCGGCCAGGCCGTGACGAACCGGGTGTCCTGCGGCTCCACCCCGTACGGCGCCGTCGACAGCCGGTACGTGTAGTGCCGCCGCAGCGCGGAGAACCGGGCGTCGAAACCCGCTGGGGCACGGACGATGTCGAGCACCCGCACGTCACCGGGCAGCAGCCGGGCCAGCCGCCGCACCAGCGGGGTGAACTCGGCGTCGCCGGGCCGGGTGGTGCGCGGATAGGCGCGCGGCAGCGCGTCGGCGGGGATGTCGGCGTGGGCCACCTGAGCGGTGGCGTGCACCCCGGTGTCGGTGCGGCCGGCCGCGCGCAACTGGATCCGGGTGCGGAACACCGTCGACAGCGCGTCCTCGATCACCCCGGCCACGGTGCGTTGACTCGCCTGCACCGCCCAGCCCGCGAAATCGGTTCCGTCGTAGGCGATGTCGAGACGAAGACGAACAACCCCGCCACCGGGGGCGGTGACGGGGTTGTTCACTGAGTCGTCAGGACTACTTGTCGGCATCCTTGTCGGCTTCGCCCTCGGCGGCCTCGGCGGCGGGAGCCTCAGCGGTCTCCTCGGCCTTGGCTTCCTCAGCCGGAGCCTCCTCGGCCTTGGCCTCCTCGGCCTTGGCCTGCGAAGCCGCGGCACGGCGCGCCCGGTTGGCCTCGTCGGTCACCGTCTTCTCCCGCACCAGCTCGATGACCGCCATCGGGGCGTTGTCGCCCTTGCGGTTCTCGACCTTGATGATGCGGGTGTAGCCGCCGTTGCGGTCGGCGTAGAACGGCGCGATCTCGGCGAACAAGGTGTGCACGACGTCCTTGTCGCGGATCTTCTTCATCACCTCGCGCCGGTTGTGCAGCGCACCCTTCTTGGCGTGGGTGATGAGCTTCTCCGCATAGGGCCGCAACGCCCTCGCCTTGGGCTCAGTCGTCTTGATGCGGCCGTGCTCGAAGAGCGACGTGGCCAGGTTGGCCAGAAGGGCCTTCTGGTGCGAGGACGACCCGCCGAGGCGAGGGCCCTTGGTGGGCTTGGGCATTGCGACTTCTCCTATGTGGGGCCGACCCCCGTATCAGGTAGGGCCGGGACGAAATTAACTTAGAGCTGTTCGGTTTCGGCGTAGTCCTGGTTGTCGTCCAGGTCGTAGCCGGCATCGCTGTTCCAGGTGCCGGTGGCGACGTCGTAACCGGCAACCTCGGACGGATCAAACGTGGCCGGGCTGTCCTTCAGCGACAGACCCAGCTGGTGCAGCTTGATCTTCACCTCGTCGATGGACTTCTGGCCGAAGTTACGGATGTCCAGCAGGTCGGACTCCGTGCGGGCCACGAGCTCGCCCACCGTGTGCACACCCTCGCGCTTGAGGCAGTTGTACGACCGCACCGTGAGGTCCAGGTCGTCGATCGGCAGCGCGAACGCCGCGATGTGATCGGCCTCGGTCGGCGACGGCCCGATCTCGATGTGCTCGGCGTCGGCGTTGAGTTCCCGTGCCAGGCCGAACAGTTCGACGAGGGTGCCACCGGCCGACGCGAGCGCGTCGCGCGGGCTGATCGAGGCCTTGGTCTCGACGTCGATGATCAGCTTGTCGAAGTCGGTGCGCTGCTCGACGCGGGTCGCCTCCACCTTGTAGGTGACCTTGAGCACCGGCGAGTAGATCGAGTCGATCGGAATCCGACCGATCTCGGCACCCGACGCCTTGTTCTGCACGGCGGGCACGTAGCCGCGGCCGCGCTCGACGACGAGCTCGACCTCGAGCTTGCCCTTGTCGTTGAGGGTGGCGATGTGCATCTCCGGGTTGTGCACCGTGACACCGGCGGGCGGCACGATGTCGCCCGCGGTGACCTCACCCGGACCCTGCTTGCGCAGGTACATGGTGACGGGCTCGTCCTCCTCCGAGGAGACGACCAGGCCCTTGAGGTTCAGGATGATGTCGGTGACGTCTTCCTTGACGCCCGGCACCGTGGTGAACTCGTGCAGCACACCGTCGATGCGGATGCTGGTGACCGCCGCGCCCGGGATGGACGACAGCAGGGTGCGCCGAAGTGAGTTGCCCAGGGTGTAACCGAAACCCGGCTCCAGCGGCTCGATGACGAACCGGGACCGATTCTCGGACACCACCTCTTCGGACAGGGTGGGGCGCTGAGAGATCAGCATCTTTTTCTTTCTCCTTCTCGGCAACCGCTATTTGATGCCGCTTAGGGGGATCCCGGGGGCCGGCGGCCCCCGGGAGGTGTGTTACTTCGAGTAAAGCTCGACGATCAGCTGCTCGGTCAGCGGGACGTCGATCTGGTCGCGCGTCGGCAGCTGGTGCACCAGGATGCGCTGACGCTCGCCGACGACCTGCAGCCACGACGGGATCGGCCGCTCACCTGCGGTCTCCCGCGCGATCTGGAACGGCAGCGTGTTCAGCGACTTCTCCCGGACGTCGATGATGTCGTACTGCGACACCCGGTAGCTGGGGATGTCGACCTTGACACCGTTGACCAGGAAGTGGCCGTGGCTGACCAGCTGGCGGGCCATCCGGCGGGTGCGCGCCAGGCCGGCGCGGTACACGACGTTGTCCAGCCGGCTCTCCAGGATCTGCAGGAGGTTGTCACCGGTCTTGCCGGGCTTGCGGTTCGCCTCTTCGTAGTAGCGGCGGAACTGCTTCTCCATCACGCCGTAGGTGAAGCGGGCCTTCTGCTTCTCCTGCAGCTGGGTGCGGTATTCGCTCTCCTTGATCCGCGCGCGGCCGTGCTGGCCGGGCGGGTAGGGGCGCTTCTCGAACGACTGATCGCCACCGACGAGGTCGACGCCCAGGCGGCGCGACTTGCGGGTTGCGGGTCCGGTGTAACGAGCCATGGAATTCCTCTCCTCCCCTAGACCCGGCGACGCTTCGGCGGACGGCAGCCGTTGTGCGGCTGCGGCGTGACATCGGCGATCGCGCCGACCTCGAGGCCGGCGGCCTGCAGCGAGCGGATCGCGGTCTCACGGCCCGAGCCCGGACCCTTGACGAACACGTCGACCTTCTTCACGCCGTGCTCCTGCGCCTTGCGCGCGGCGTTCTCGGCGGCCAGCTGCGCGGCGAACGGGGTCGACTTACGCGAACCCTTGAAGCCCACGTGGCCCGAGGACGCCCAGGCGATGACGTTGCCCTGCGGGTCGGTGATCGAAACGATCGTGTTGTTGAACGTGCTCTTGATGTGTGCGGCGCCGTGCGGGACGTTCTTCTTTTCCCGGCGACGGGTCTTCTGGCCCTTCTTGGGGCCTGCTGCCGACTTCTTAGCTGGAGGCATCTGCTTACCTGGCCTTCTTCTTGCCCGCGATGGTGCGCTTCGGGCCCTTGCGGGTGCGCGCATTGGTCTTGGTCCGCTGGCCGCGCACCGGCAGGCCGCGGCGGTGCCGCAGACCCTGGTAGCAGCCGATCTCGATCTTGCGGCGGATGTCGGCCTGCACCTCGCGGCGCAGATCGCCCTCCACCTTGAAGTGCTCTTCGATGTAGTCACGAAGCTGGGTGACCTGGTCGTCGGTCAGGTCCTTCGTGCGCAGATCCTTCGAGATCCCGGTCGCAGCGAGGATCTCGTTGCTGCGGGTACGGCCGATGCCGTAGATGTAGGTCAGCGCGATCTCCATGCGCTTATCGCGCGGGAGGTCAACGCCCATGAGACGTGCCATCAGGCAGTGTTCCTTCTTATCTAGCGGAGGTCTGGTCCCAGCCCGTTCCCGCCCTCGTGAGTCGCGGGGTTCGGCCTCCGTACCGAACGTGGTCGAGCGGCGTATCCGCTCAGTGGCGCTGGGATTTCATCATTCAGTTGTGCGGGCGGGGTTGACTAACCCTGCCGCTGCTTGTGGCGCGGATCCTGGCAGATCACCATGACCCGACCATGCCGGCGGATCACCCTGCACTTATCGCAAATGGGCTTGACGCTCGGGTTGACCTTCACGGCAGTTTCGATCCTTTGGTTTCGATGTGTCTGGTGGGCGCGCGGGCTTACTTGTAGCGATACACAATGCGGCCGCGGGACAGGTCGTAGGGAGAGAGCTCCACCACGACGCGGTCCTCGGGCAGGATGCGGATGTAGTGCTGCCGCATCTTGCCGCTGATGTGGGCGAGCACCTTGTGACCGTTTTCCAGCTCAATGCGGAACATCGCATTGGGCAGGGGCTCGATCACGCGGCCCTCAACCTCGATGGCACCGTCTTTCTTGGCCATACTCGTTGGCGATCCTGTCGTCTGGGGTTTCGTATCTTCTGTCGGTTTCGTATCTGTGTACTGCGCTAACGCCCGTGCTCGGCACAGCCTGCGCCCCGACTATTGAGTAACGTGAGAATCTGTCCGGGAATTCCAGACGAACCCAACTGCACGCAAAAGCCGGCGCACGCAGGCGCACCGCCGTACTACGATACCCGCCTCTGCGCCAGGCTCCAAAATTCGTGCGGCCAACCCCGCGGTCGGGGCCCTCGAATCGTCTCACATCGGCCGCCGGGGCGACCCTCAGCACCCCGCCGCCCCAGGAAAAGGACGCAAAACGAATCGGCTGGGGGCGGTCGCGCAGCGCATACTGGATAGCGATGACCGGCCCCACGCCCCCACTGTCCCGTAAACCTGTCATCCTCAGCGTCGACGACGATCCCGCGGTGTCCCGCGCGGTCGCCCGTGACCTGCGGCGACACTACGGCGAGGACTTCCGCATCGTGCGCGCCGAGAACGGCCTCGACGCGCTGCAGACCGTCAACCAGCTCAAGCTGCGCGGCGAGACCGTCGCGGTGTTCGTCGCCGACTACCGGATGCCGCAGATGAGCGGCATCGAATTCCTCGAGGCGGCGATGGACGTCTTCCCGATGGCGCGCCGGGTGCTGCTGACCGCCTACGCCGACACCAACGCCGCGATCGACGCCATCAACGTCGTCGACCTGGACCACTACCTGCTCAAGCCGTGGGACCCGCCGGAGGAGAAGCTGTACCCGGTGCTCGACGCGCTGATCGAGGCGTGGCGCGAGACCGGGGACCGCGCGATCCCGCACACCAAGGTCATCGGGCACCGCTACAGCGAGCGGTCCTGGGAGGTGCGCCAGTTCCTGGCCCGCAACCAGCATCCGTTCCGGTCGTTCATGGCCGACGACCCCAAGGGCCGCCAGCTGCTCGACGCCGCCGGCCTCGACGAGTTCTCGCTGCCGGTGGTGATCACCGAGGGCGGCGAGACGCTGGTGCAGCCCAACGACGCCGACCTGGCCGCGATGCTCGGGCTGTCGACCAACCCGGCGCTGGACCTCTACGACCTCGCGGTGATCGGCGGCGGCCCGGCCGGGCTGGCCGCCGCGGTGTACGGCGCGTCGGAGGGCCTCAAGACCGTGCTGATCGAGGCCGCCACCACCGGCGGGCAGGCCGGCCGCAGTTCCCGCATCGAGAACTACCTCGGCTTCCCGAAGGGTGTCTCGGGTGCGGAGCTGACCCTGGCGGCGCGGTTGCAGGCCGAACGGTTCGGCGCCGAGGTGATCACCACCCGCCGCGCCGCCCGGCTACGCGCCGACGAGGTCGGGGCGACCAAGACCATCGAGTTCGAGGGCGGCGAGACGATCGCCGCCCGTTCCGTCATCGTCGCCACCGGCGTCGAGTACCGCCAGCTGCGCGGGGTGCGCGGCTGCTGGGACGACCCCTCCCCCGGCGCCTGTAACTACGTGGGCCGCGGCGTCTACTACGGCGCCTCGGTGGCCGACGAGAACGAGTGCGCCGGCGAGGACGTCTACATCGTCGGCGGCGCCAACTCGGCGGGTCAGGCCGCCCTGCACATGGCCAAGAAGGCGGCCAGCGTGACCCTGCTGGTGCGCGGCCCGTCGCTGGCGGCGTCGATGTCGCACTACCTGGTCGAGCGCATCGAGAACCACCCGCGGATCCACGTGCGCACCTGCACCGAGGTCGTCGACACCACCGGCGACGGCGACCACCTCACCGGGCTGGTGCTGCTCAACCGGCAGTCCGGGGAGCAGGAGAAGGTGCCCTGCAACCGGATGTGCTGCTTCATCGGCGCCGAACCGCGCACCGACTGGCTCGACATCGTCGCCAAGGACGACTACGGGTTCATCCTGGCCGGACCCGACGTCACCAAGGTCGCCGGCTGGACCCTGGATCGCCCGCCGTACCACCTGGAAACAAGCGTGCCGGGTGTGTTTGTTGCAGGAGACGTGCGCTCCGAATCGGCGAAGCGCGTGGCCGCCGCCGTCGGCGACGGGTCGATGGCTGTGATGTTCGTACACCGCTACCTGGCGGAAGCTTAGGAGAGAAGGCCATGGGCAATAAGTGCCTGCCTGACGAACTGCGGACGCTGTTCCTATTCGAGGCCCTCGACGACCGGCAACTGCAGGTGCTGTGCGACAACGGCCACATCAGGGTGTTCGAGCCGGGTCCGGTGTGCACCGAGGGTGACCCGGCGACGTGTTTCTACGTGCTGCTCGACGGGGAGTTGGTGATGTCGAAGCGCTCCGGCGGCGTCGACATCGAGACCAACCGCACCTCCCAGCGCGGCGTGTACTGCGGCGCGTGGTCGGCGTACGTGCCCGGCGAGGAGCACGTGTACGAGGCAACGGTGCGGGTCACCCGGCCGTCGCGGTTCTTCGTGCTCGACGCCGACGCGTTCGCCCGGTTCATGCAGAGCGAGTTCCCGATGGCGGTGCACCTGCTGGAGGGCCACCGCGTCGGCGGGCGCAGGCAGCGCCAGATCCTCGACCAGCGCGACAAGCTGTTGGCCCTGGGCACCATCACCGCCGGGCTCACGCACCAGCTGAACAACCCGGCGGCCGCGGCCGCCCGCGCCGTCGCCGATCTGCGCGAGGGCGTCAGCAAGATGCGCTACAAGATGAAGATGCTGGCCGACGGCAAGTTGACCCGCGAGGCGCTGCGCGTGCTGGTCAGCATCCAGGAGGAGGTGGCCGAGCAGGTCGCCAAGTCCAAGACGCAGGAGCTGACCGCGCTGGAGCTGTCCGACCGCGAGGAGCAGATCGGCGACTGGCTGGAGCAGCGCAGCATCATCGGCGCCTGGGACTACGCGCCGACGTTCGTCGAGGCCGGCCTGGACATCGACTGGCTGAGCCGGGTGGAGGCCTCGATCGGCGACGTGGACTGCTCGGCGACGCTGCAGAGCGCGCTGGGCTGGCTGAAGTACACGATCGACACCGAGCTGCGGCTCAACGAGATCGCCGACGCCAGCAAGCGGATCTCGGCGCTGCTGGCCGGCGCCAAGCAGTACTCGCAGATGGACCGCAGCGAGTACGAGGCCGCCAACGTCCACGAGCTGATCCGCAGCACGATCAAGACGATCTTCGGCGACAAGGTGGGCAAGGACAAACCGGTCAAGGTGGTGTGGGAGAAGGACACCTCGCTGCCCGAACTGCTGTGCTACCCAGGCGAACTCAACGAGGTCTGGACCAACATCATCGACAACGCGATCCAGGCGATGAATGGCCGCGGCACGCTGACGATCCGCACCTGGCGCAAGAGCGAGAACATGATCGGTGTGGAGATCCGCGACGACGGCCCCGGCATCCCCGAGGACGTCATCGACCGGATCTTCACCCCGTTCTTCACCACCAAGCCGTTCGGCCAGGGCACCGGGCTCGGCCTGGATCTGGCGCGGCGCATCGTCGTCGAGAAGCATCAGGGCGACATCCGGGTGGACTCGCGACCCGGCGACACCCGGTTCCAGATCTTCCTGCCGCTGGTGGCGCCGGCTCCGGCGACGCCGCCGGCGGGGATTAAGACTCAGGCTGAATAGAACGAAATAGCGGCGGGCACACCCGAAGTTGGAGGAGCCATGACCAAACCTGCGTTCGGCCCCTACGGCGTGTTCGGCCACTACACGATGTGGCAGCAGCTGCCGGCCGCCTCGCTGCGCGCGATCGAGGAGCTCGGTTACGGCGCGATCTGGGCGGGCGGATCGCCGCCCGCGGAGCTGCCGTGGGTGGAGCCGATTCTGGAGGCGACCCGTGAGCTCAAGCTCGCGACGGGCATTGTCAACATCTGGACCGCCGACGCCGCCGCGGTCGCCGAGTCCTACCACCGCATCGAGAGGGCCTATCCCGGCCGGTTCCTGCTCGGCATCGGCGTCGGCCATCCCGAGTCGCAGACCGAGTACCAGAAGCCGTACGACGCGCTGCAGGCCTATCTGGACAAGCTCGACGAGCACGGCGTGCCGCAGGACCGCCGGGTGGTGGCCGCGCTGGGGCCGCGGGTGCTCAAGCTGTCGGCGCGCCGGGCCGCGGGCCCGCACCCGTACCTGACGACGCCGGAGCACACCGCGTCGGCGCGTGAGCTGCTCGGCCCGGACGCGTTCATCGCCCCCGAGCACAAGGTGGTGCTGACCACCGACGCGGAGAGGGCCCGCGCGGTCGGCCGCAAGGCGCTCGACATGTATCTGGGCCTGCAGAACTACCTGAACAACTGGAAGCGGTTAGACATCCCAGGGCCGTAAGTTGTCAAGCTGCTTGGGTGTCGGCGGTGGTTTGGCGGTGTGCCCAGGCGGTGTGTTCGTCGTAGCGGGTGTGGTGGCGCAGGCAGCCGTGGAGGATGCC
>Ga0180215_1000213_pt1 | contig 83558 bp, 66 predicted proteins | sample eDN3rd37CBELigBY_FD_128871 | JGI IMG/M metagenome (GOLD analysis project Ga0180215, IMG submission 128871) | Enriched backyard soil microbial communities from Emeryville, California, USA - eDNA 3rd pass 37_C BE-Lig BY (version 2) (version 2) | ecosystem: Environmental > Terrestrial > Soil >...
GTGAAATTCTTGATCAACTAGAAATTCCTTATATAAAAAAAGTTGTATCGGCACATCGTACACCTGATTTGATGTTTAACTTTGCTGAAAACGCACGTGAAGAAGGCTTAAAGGTGATTATTGCTGGGGCAGGTGGGGCGGCTCATCTCCCAGGAATGGTAGCCGCGAAGACAACCTTGCCGGTAATTGGGGTTCCAGTTCAGTCAAAGGCACTGAACGGGCTGGATTCTTTATTATCCATTGTACAGATGCCAGGGGGTGTCCCAGTTGCAACAGTGGCGATTGGAACTGCAGGAGCAAAAAACGCCGGCCTTTTGGCAGCACAAATCTTAGCAGCTTTTGACGAGAACATCTCTCAAAGACTTGAAACTCTTAGAGAAGAAACGAAAAAAGCTGTTTTGGAAAGTAGTGAAGAACTTGAATAACATCATTTTACCAGGGCAAATAATTGGAATTATTGGTGGAGGTCAACTTGGGAAAATGATGGCATTAGCCGCAAAAGCGATGGGCTTTCGAATTGTTGTGTTGGATCCTGTTCCTGATTGCCCATGCGGTCAAGTGGCAGATGAGCAAATAGTTGGGGCGTATGATGATTCTCACGCAATCGAGCAGCTTGCCAAAAAAAGTGATGTTGTTACGTATGAATTTGAAAATATTCATGCAGAAAACCTTGATTGGCTAGCGAAGCATGCTTATGTTCCCCAGGGTACCAATTGTCTGAAAATGACACAAGACCGCATCCTTGAAAAAAAGGCCATTCAATCTGCAGGCGTGAAGGTTGCGCCATATGTGGTGATTGAAACGATTGACCATCTCCACCTAGGTATCCATGATACCGGTTTACCAGCTGTACTCAAAACGGCTCGTGGTGGCTATGACGGAAAAGGGCAAGTAGTCATCCGACACCCCCATGATTTGTTAAAGGCCGAAGCATTGGTTGAGCAGGGGAGATGTGTGTTAGAGAAATGGATTGAATTTGAAAGAGAAATTTCTGTTATTATTACGAGAAATCCTCAAGGAGAAGTGGCGGTTTTTCCTGTTGCAGAAAATCTCCATCGGAACAATATTCTCCATCAAACCATTGTTCCGGCTAGAATTAGTAAAGAAGTAGAAGAAAGAGCAATTCAAGAAGCTAAAAAGCTAGCGAATGCTTTTCATTTAGTTGGAACTTTAGCGGTGGAAATGTTTGTGACAAGTGATGAAAAAATATATATAAATGAACTGGCTCCACGTCCGCATAATTCAGGGCATTTCACAATTGAGGCCTGTGAAACTTCACAATTTGAGCAACATATTCGTGCCATTGCTAACTGGCCACTAGCTCGAACTGATCTATTAAAACCAGTTGTAATGGTCAATATCTTAGGGGAGCATCAAGCTCGTCTTTTAGAGAAAATACCAGAGCTTAAAGATTGGAAAATCCACTTATACGGTAAAAAAGAAGCTAAGCTGCACCGAAAAATGGGGCATGTGACTCTCCTAAGAGAAACCGTAGAACAAGGAATTCAAGAGGCTGAAGAGAGCGGGATTTGGCAATTAGGACAGATAGAGAGCGGGAATCCTTCTTAATTGGTTACAATACTAAGGAGTAAAAAGAACGGGGGACAAATATCCATGATTGATCGTTATACTAGACCTGAAATGGGAGCAATTTGGACAGAAGAGAATCGATTTAAAGCGTGGCTAGAGGTTGAAATTCTTGCGTGTGAGGCTTGGTCTGAACTTGGAGATATTCCGAAAGCAGATGTAGATAAGATAAGACAAAATGCTAGCTTTGATGTGAATCGTATACAAGAAATAGAAGCAGAAACAAGACATGATGTTGTAGCCTTTACCAGAGCCGTTTCTGAAACCCTTGGCGATGAGCGCAAGTGGGTTCACTACGGATTGACGTCTACAGATGTTGTAGATACTGCATTGTCTTATTTGTTAAAGCAAGCCAATTCAATCTTACTAAAAGATATAGAGAACTTTGTTGAAATCCTTAAACAAAAAGCGCAAGACCATAAATATACCGTAATGATGGGACGAACTCATGGCGTGCACGCAGAGCCAACTACGTTCGGGTTGAAGCTTGCCCTTTGGCATGAAGAGATGAAGCGGAACCTCGAGCGTTTTAAGCAAGCTGCGGATGGCGTAGAATTTGGAAAGATTTCTGGAGCTGTAGGGACTTATGCAAATATCAATCCATTTGTAGAGCAATATGTGTGTGAAAAGCTAGGCATAAAGGCTGCACCTATTTCGACACAGACCTTACAGCGTGACCGACATGCTCATTACATGTCAACGATTGCGTTAATTGCAACCTCCATCGAAAAGTTCGCTGTGGAAGTTCGTGGACTACAAAAGAGCGAGACACGTGAAGTAGAAGAATTTTTTGCAAAGGGGCAAAAAGGTTCTTCAGCCATGCCGCATAAGCGTAATCCAATTGGATCTGAAAATATGACGGGGTTGGCCAGAGTCATTCGTGGTCATATGTTAACTGCCTACGAAAATGTTCCACTTTGGCATGAACGTGATATTTCTCATTCGTCCGCAGAACGGATTATCTTACCGGATGCGACGATTGCCTTAAACTACATGTTGAACCGTTTTGGGAACATCATTAAAAACTTAACCGTTTATCCAGAAAACATGAAACGCAATATGGACCGTACGCTTGGACTTATATACTCCCAACGTGTACTGCTTGCGTTGATTGATAAAGGAATGGCGCGTGAGGAAGCTTACGATACCGTCCAGCCAAGAGCCATGGAGGCCTGGGAGAAGCAAGTAGCTTTCCGAGGTTTAGTAGAAAGTGATGAGAAAATCACCGCCCTGCTAAATAAAGAAGAAATTGATGACTGCTTTGATTATAACTATCATCTAAAGCATGTGGACACCATTTTTGAACGACTTGGACTATAAAAACGAGAAAGGCAAGATTCCTTGCCTTTCTACAAGATAGCATGACTGAATACTTCTAATATTCTCGTTAAGGGAGCGGTAATAGTGGGGAAAAAAGATCTGTTATATGAGGGAAAAGCGAAACGGGTTTATTTGACGGATGACGAAAACATCGTTTGGATTGAATACAAAAATTCAGCAACAGCTTATAACGGCGAGAAAAAGGCAGAAATTGTTGGCAAAGGACGCTTGAATAACGAGATTACAAGTTTACTATTTTCAAAGCTAGCCGAAAAAGGGATTCAGTCTCATTTTATCAAGAAGGTATCGGAAACCGAACAACTTGTAAAGCGCGTCAACATCATTCCCCTTGAAGTCATAGTCCGAAACTATGCAGCTGGAAGCTTTTCGAAACGATTAGGGATCGAAGAGGGGCAAAAGTTAAAGTATCCATTAGTAGAGTTTTGCTTAAAAAATGATGATCTTGGCGACCCATTAATTACAGACGATCAGATTGACGTGCTCGACCTTGCTTCTCCAGAAGAAGTGTTAGTTTTAAAAGAAAAGGCAAGAGAAATCAACTCTGTATTAAGTGACTTTTTTAAAGAAATTGATGTGCGTTTAATAGACTTTAAACTCGAGTTTGGAAAAGATACTGACGGACAGATTCTGCTTGCAGATGAGGTTTCGCCGGACACATGCAGACTTTGGGATATTCATACGAATGAAAAGCTTGATAAAGATGTTTTTCGCCGTGATTTAGGCAACTTGACGAATGCTTACGAAACCATTTTAGGACGATTGGGAGGTCCAACACATGTATAAAGTGAAGGTGTATGTGACATTAAGAGAAAGCGTACTAGATCCGCAAGGGACGGCTGTTAAAAAATCATTGGATACAATGGGCTATCAGGCTGTAGAAGATGTGCGAATTGGAAAGTTTATGGAATTAACGATAGAAAAAACAGACCGTGATGTTGAAGAAGTGGTAAAAGAGATGTGTGAACGTCTTCTATCAAACCCTGTGATTGAGGATTATCGCTATGAGATTGAGGAGAGTGTTGTCCTGTGAAGTTCGCGGTCATTGTCTTTCCTGGTTCCAATTGCGATGTGGATATGTATCATGCGGCGAAGGATGAGCTAGGCGAAGAAGCAGAATACGTTTGGCACGATGCCACAAGTCTAGAGGGATTTGATGCAGTCCTTCTTCCAGGCGGTTTTTCTTTTGGAGATTATTTACGTACAGGCGCGATTGCTCGTTTTAGTCCGATTATGAACGAGGTTGTCAAAGCAGCACAAGCGAGAAAGCCAATCTTAGGTGTGTGCAACGGATTTCAGGTGTTACTAGAGGCAGGACTTTTACCAGGAGCCATGCGTCGTAACGAAAGCCTTAAATTTATTTGCCGCCCTGTGAATCTCGCAGTAAAAAATAACGAAACAATGTTTACTTCTTTTTATAACCAAGACGAAGTGATTCAGATTCCGATTGCCCATGGAGAAGGAAACTATTATTGTGATGCAGCAACGCTTGCTTCTTTAAAGGAAAATAACCAAATTGTTTTCACTTACGAAGGAACAAACCCAAATGGGAGCATCGAAGATATCGCAGGGATTATCAATAAAGACGGGAATGTCCTTGGGATGATGCCACATCCTGAACGTGCCGTGGATCCATTACTAGGTGGAGCAGATGGATTAAAGCTTTTCAAGTCAATCGTCAAACAATGGAGGGAAACCTATGCAGTTAAAGCTTGAGCCAAGTCCAGAGAAAATTAAACAAGATAAAATTTATCAAGAGATGGGCATTTCTGACGAAGAGTTCAAGCGCATCGAAGAGATTCTTGGACGCCTGCCAAATTACACTGAAACGGGTTTGTTCTCGGTTATGTGGTCTGAACATTGTAGTTATAAGAACTCGAAGCCAGTACTGAAGAAATTCCCAGTCTCCGGTGAGCATGTTTTACAAGGGCCTGGAGAAGGAGCGGGAATTGTTGACATCGGCGATAACCAAGCGGTTGTTTTTAAAATTGAAAGCCATAATCACCCTTCAGCCATTGAACCTTATCAGGGAGCGGCAACAGGTGTTGGCGGGATTATTCGTGACGTCTTTTCAATGGGAGCTAGACCGATTGCATTGTTGAATTCCTTGCGTTTCGGTGAACTTCAATCCGCGCGAGGAAAATACTTGTTTGAAGAAGTGGTGGCCGGGATCGCTGGTTATGGGAACTGCATTGGGATTCCTACGGTTGGTGGGGAGATCCAATTTGACCCTTGTTATGAAGGCAATCCACTCGTGAATGCCATGTGTGTTGGGGTTATTGACCATAAGGACATTAAAACAGGGCAAGCTCATGGCGTTGGCAATACCGTGATGTATGTTGGGGCAAAAACAGGTCGCGACGGGATTCATGGAGCTACTTTTGCTTCCGAAGAACTGAATGAGCAGTCCGAAGAGAAACGTCCTGCGGTTCAAGTAGGCGATCCTTTTATGGAAAAGCTTTTACTTGAGGCATGTCTCGAAGTGGTTCAGTCTGATGCACTTGTAGGAATTCAGGATATGGGGGCAGCTGGGCTAACAAGTTCATCTGCTGAAATGGCAAGTAAGGCAGGTTCAGGCATTGAAATGAATCTTGACCTTGTTCCCCAACGTGAAACAGGGATGAATCCTTATGAAATGATGCTTTCTGAATCACAAGAACGGATGCTATTGGTGGTTCAAAAAGGCAGAGAACAAGAGATTGCTAGCTTGTTTGAAAAGTACGGTCTTGAAGCGGTTGCTGTTGGCCACGTGACCGATGATAAAATGCTCCGCTTAACTCATAACGGGGAAGTCGTGGCAGAGGTTCCAGCGGATGCACTTGCAGAAGATGCACCAGTTTACTATAAACCTTCAAAGGTACCAACTTACTATCAAGAGTTTCAAGCAATGGAGAATGAAGTCCCTGTTGTTGAGGATGTTTCTGAAACGCTTATGAATCTATTAAAACAACCTACGATTGCTAGCAAAGAATGGGTATTTGATCAATACGATTATATGGTTCGTACCAATACCATTGTTGCGCCTGGATCGGATGCGGCATTGGTGCGGATTCGTGGAACGGAAAAGGCATTAGCGATGACGACAGACTGCAATTCGCGTTATATCTATTTAGATCCTGAAACAGGCGGGAAAATTGCCGTAGCAGAAGCGGCCCGAAACGTCGTTTGTTCTGGAGCAGAGCCATTAGCGATTACCGACTGTTTGAATTTTGGTAACCCGGAGAAACCAGAAATTTTCTGGCAGCTTGAAAAAGCAGCGGACGGCATGAGCGAAGCTTGTCTGACGTTTAATTCCCCAGTTATTAGCGGAAACGTTTCTTTGTATAACGAAACAAATGGAACAGCTATTTACCCAACACCTGTCATTGGTATGGTCGGACTGGTACGGAACTTGAAAGACGCAACAACTCAAGAGTTTAAACAGGCCGGAGATTGCATCTATCTGTTAGGAGAAACAACAGCAGAGTTCGGTGGTAGTGAGCTGCAAAAGCTTATTTCTGGAGAAATCTTCGGAAAAGCCCCTGAGATTGACTTAGAGAAAGAGAAAAAGTATCAAGATCAAGTATTAACAGCAATACGTACAGGGATTGTTGCTTCTGCCCATGATGTTGCGGAAGGTGGAATTGGTGTCGCCTTAGCAGAATCTGTGATTGGTGCAGATGGTTTAGGTGCGGAAGTATCACTTGACGGGGAAGCTGTAACGGCTCTATTCAGTGAATCTCAATCAAGGTTTATTTTATCCGTAAAAGCCGAACATCAAGAAGAGTTTGAACGTTTAACAGATGCTGTACAAATTGGAAGAGTGATTGAGGAACCAGTATTGAATGTTTCGGTGGATGGAGAACAGGTAATCAAGCTTGAGGTTGAAAAAATGAAAGATGCCTGGAAAGGAGCTATTCCATGCTTGCTGAGCTAAAAGGGTTAAACGAAGAGTGCGGATTGTTTGGAATTTGGGGGCATGAAAATGCAGCACAGATTACCTATTATGGGTTACACAGTCTGCAACACCGAGGACAAGAAGGAACAGGGATTGTAGTGACCGACGGAGGAAGCCTTAAGGTATCTAAAGGGGAAGGTCTTGTCACAGAGGTGTTTAACTCAAAGGTGATTGAACAATTGCCAGGATCAAGTGCAATTGGGCATGTTCGCTATGCAACCGCTGGTGGCGGTGGTTATGAAAACGTTCAGCCACTCTTATTTCGTTCCCAAAGCAGTAGCCTTGCACTTGCTCATAACGGAAACCTAGTCAATGCAACAGCCTTAAAACATCAGCTTGAAGCACAAGGAAGCATTTTTCAAACCAGTTCCGATACAGAAGTGTTAGCTCATTTAATTCGTCGAAGTGGATTCTCTCAGTTGAAAGATCAAGTGAAAAATGCTCTGACGATGCTGAAAGGGGCTTATGCATTTTTAATCATGACTGAAACCGAAATGATGGTGGCTCTTGATCCAAATGGGTTAAGACCATTATCACTAGGCATGCTAGGAGATTCTTATGTCGTGGCTTCGGAAACCTGTGCGTTTGATATCGTAGGGGCTGAGTTTATCCGTGATGTGTTACCGGGAGAGCTATTGGTGATTAACGATGAAGGCATTCAATCAGAAATGTTTTCTATCAGTAGCAATTTAACTCTCTGTGCAATGGAATATGTCTACTTCTCCAGACCGGACAGCAATGTGAATGGCATCAATGTTCATACCGCACGTAAGAACCTTGGCAAGCAATTGGCGCTTGAAGCTCCAATTGAAGCAGATGTTGTTACAGGCGTACCGGATTCTAGCATCTCTGCGGCAATTGGCTATGCGGAAGAGGCGGGAATTCCTTATGAAATGGGGTTAATTAAAAACCGTTATGTTGGCAGGACGTTTATTCAGCCTTCGCAGTCTCTAAGAGAACAAGGTGTGAAAATGAAGCTGTCTCCAGTTCGTGGTGTAGTCGAGGGAAAACGTGTAATCATGGTAGATGACTCGATTGTTCGCGGAACAACCAGTCGGCGGATTGTCGCGATGCTAAAAGAAGCAGGTGCTACAGAGGTGCATGTTGTCATCAGTTCACCGGCGATAAAAAATCCATGCTTCTACGGAATTGATACGTCATCACGGGAAGAACTGATTGCCTCAGATAAAACGGCAGAAGAAATCAGAGAAATCATCGGCGCGGATTCTTTAACTTTTTTAAGTGTAGATGGGCTTATTAACGCTATCAATAGAAACGGTGAAGGAGAAACAAAAGGGCATTGTCTTGCTTGTTTTACCGGAAAGTATCCTACTGAAATTTATCCGCAAGAACAAGGTGTCACAGCAGTAAAATGCTAAAACAAAGAAAAGAATAAAGCGGATAAACAATACGGAGGGAAGAATATGGCAAACGCTTATAAGCAGGCCGGAGTAGATATTGAAGCAGGATACAAGTCTGTTGAACGAATGAAAAAACATGTTCAACGTACAGTTAGGCCAGGAGTACTCGGTGGCTTAGGTGGTTTTGGCGGGATGTTTGATTTGTCAACGCTAGGCTTAAAAGAACCGGTGCTCATTTCAGGGACGGATGGGGTCGGAACCAAACTCCTGCTTAGCATAATGAAGGACCAACATGATACGATTGGCATTGACGCTGTGGCAATGTGTGTGAATGATATTGTTGTCCAAGGTGCAGAGCCCTTGTATTTTCTTGATTATATCGCTTGTGGAAAAGCAGAACCAGAACGAATTGAGGCAATCGTTAAAGGGATTGCCGACGGTTGTGAACAAGCTGGCTGTGCACTAGTCGGTGGCGAAACGGCCGAAATGCCGGGAATGTACGAGGAGCAGGAATACGATTTAGCTGGTTTTGCAGTTGGAGCATGTGAAAAATCTGCAATCATTACTGGTGAAGGAATTGAGGCAGGGAATGTCCTAATTGGTCTTGCTTCAAGTGGAATCCATAGCAATGGCTACTCCCTTGTTCGAAAAGTATTTCTTGAAGAAGCAGGGTGGAAGCTTGATCAATTTGTGAGCGAGTTAGGTTGCACACTAGGTGAAGAATTATTAAAGCCGACGAGAATCTATGTTAAACCAATTTTGTCTGCTTTAAAAAAGTTCACAATTAATGGGATGGCCCATATAACAGGCGGCGGTTTTATTGAAAATATTCCAAGAATGCTTCCTGTGGGCTTGGGTGCTATGATTGAAGAAGGCAGTTGGGAAAAACATGAAGTATTCACACTTTTAGAAACACTTGGTAAACTTGAAAGGCAGGAAATGTATAATATCTTTAACATGGGAATTGGTATGGTGATTGCCGTATCTGCAGAAGAAGCAGAGGATGTTGTTTCACATTTTCAAGCTTGTGGAGAAAAGGCTTTTGTAATTGGCTCTGTAACGGAAGAGGCCGGAGTCAAGGTGCGCTTAAATGGAGAAGCAGTATGAAAAAAATAGCCGTCTTCGCTTCAGGAAACGGAAGTAATTTTCAAGCGCTACTTGATGCCGTGCATAACGGGAATCTCCAAGCGGAGGTAAGTTTGCTTGTTTGCGATCGTCCCGGAGCTTTTGTGATTGACCGAGCCAAGAACGCAGAGGTCCCTGTTTTTGTTTTTCAACCAAAGGAATTTCTGGATAAGGATGAATATGAATCTCAAATTCTAGCACTCCTTAAAGAGAGGAAGATTGAGTGGATTATTCTAGCAGGATATATGCGCTTGATTGGGCAAACACTGTTACAAGCTTATGAAGGCAGAATCGTCAATATCCATCCATCCTTGCTGCCGGCGTTTCCTGGCAAGGATGCCGTGGGGCAGGCCTTGGAGGCAGGAGTAGAACAAACAGGAGTCACGGTGCATTATGTGGACGCTGGAATGGATACAGGCGAAATCATTGCTCAGGAAGTAGTGGAGATGATTCCAGGGGAAACGAGAGATTCCTTGCAAGCAAAGATCCAAAAGGTAGAACATCAGTTATATCCAAGAGTAGTAAGGATGCTCTTGGATGGGAAGAAGGAGGCAACTTCAATATGACAAAGAAACGTGCATTAATTTCAGTCTCAGATAAAACTGGTATTGTTGAATTCGCTAGAGAACTCATTAACCTAGGTTTTGAGATTGTCTCAACAGGAGGAACGAAAAGTGCTCTTGCGGAGGGGGGAGTCCCAGTCATTGGGATTAGTGAAGTTACAAACTTCCCGGAAATTCTTGAGGGCCGGGTGAAAACCCTTCATCCTAATATCCATGGTGGATTGCTAGCAAAAGTTGGGGAGGAAAGTCATCGTCAGCAGCTTGAGGAGCATGGCATTACTCCAATTGAATTGGTTTGTGTGAATTTGTATCCTTTTCAGCAGACAATCGCAAAGCCTGATGTGTCGGTTGAAGATGCAATTGAAAATATTGATATCGGCGGTCCAGCTATGCTTCGTGCATCCGCAAAAAATCATGATTACATAACAGTCGTTGTCGACCCTGAAGATTATCAGGTTGTTCTTGACGAATATAAGGAAAATGGCACCACAGAGGCAACCACTCGCCGTAAACTTGCAGCAAAAGTGTTCCGCCATACTGCTGCCTATGACAGCATGATTGCTGAATATATGACAAACCTTGTAGGGGAAGAAAACCCTGAGAAGGTAACTGTTACGTATGAGTTAAAGCAAAGTCTACGCTATGGAGAAAACCCTCATCAAAAAGCTGCTTTTTACCGGAAGCCACTGGGCTCCGCATTTTCAGTCGCAAACGCTGAACAACTTCACGGGAAAGAGCTTTCTTATAACAATATTAACGATGCCGATGCAGCTCTACAGATTGTTAAGGAATTCTCAGAACCAGCAGCTGTTGCGGTGAAACATATGAATCCTTGCGGTGTGGGGACAGGAAGCAATGTCTACGATGCATTCTTAAAGGCATTTGAGGCAGATCCTGTTTCAATTTTCGGAGGAATTATTGCATTTAATACTGAAGTCGATGCTGAGACGGCGAGAAAACTGTATGAGATTTTCCTTGAAATCATTATTGCTCCGTCCTTTAGTGCCGAAGCAAAAGAAATTTTAACAGGGAAAAAGAATCTTCGCCTCCTTCAACTTCCTTTCGGTCAAGGTGAAAAGAAGGAAATGAAGCTAACCTCGATTGAAGGTGGATTGCTAGCGCAGGAATATGATCAATATGGTCTTGAGCAAGCTACAGTGACAGTTCCAACGAAACGAGAGCCAACTGCAGAAGAATGGGAAGCGCTCAAACTTGGCTGGAGTATTGTTAAGCATGTGAAATCAAATGCAATTGTCGTTACAGGGAAAGACCAAACACTAGGAATTGGTGCTGGACAGATGAACCGTGTCGGCGCAGCAAAAATTGCTTTAGAACAAGCAGGATCAAAAGCAGAAGGAGCCGCTTTGGCTTCAGATGCTTTTTTCCCAATGGACGATACCGTTGAGGCCGCAGCAAAAGCAGGCATTACTGCAATTATTCAACCAGGCGGGTCCATCCGCGATGAAGACTCAATTAAAAAGGCGGATGAATATGGGATTGCTATGGTGTTTACAGGAGTAAGGCATTTTAAACATTAAGATCATGACATTCGTAAAGGCAACGGATTATACTGAGCGCTTGAGCACCAAACGGTAAAATAGGAAGCTCCTAATTGTTCGAAGTAGAGTCGTAGAAAAGGGGCTATTTCGTAGATGGCAACATTTCTAGAGTAAAATCTTGGCCCAACTGATGTAGGTAATAATTCATCGTTATGAGAGAAAGCGCAATAAAATGCTTGGAGGTGGAGAGGAATGAAGGTTCTTGTGGTTGGAAGAGGCGGCCGGGAACATGCCATTTGTCATAAAGTAAACGAAAGTGTTAGGGTGGATACCGTTTATGTGGCACCAGGAAATCCAGGGATGGAAGACTGTGCTGTTCGCATAGCCATCTCAGAGGACAATCAAGATGCGTTGGTCGATTTTGCTATAAAAGAAAACATTCAATTAGTGATTATTGGACCAGAGGTTCCACTCCTCGAAGGCTTAGCGGACCGCTTTTTAGAAACAGGCATTAAGGTATTCGGTCCAAGCAAACAAGCTGCGGAAATTGAAGGAAGTAAGTCATTTGCAAAATATTTAATGAAGAAGTATGAAATCCCAACGGCCGATTTTGAGGTTTTTACGGATTTTGAAAAAGCGAAGCAATACATTGAACTCAAAGGGGCACCAATTGTCATTAAGGCGGATGGGCTTGCAGCAGGTAAAGGGGTCACCGTTGCAATGACCATTGAAGAGGCTATTAAGGCGCTTGAGGAAATGCTCATTGACGCTAAGTTCGGGGAAGCTTCATCTAGTGTAGTCGTGGAGGAATTTTTAGCAGGTGAGGAGTTTTCACTAATGGCATTTGTTAACGGTGAAACAGTCATCCCGCTTGAAATTGCCCAAGACCATAAACGTGCTTTTGATGGGGATCAGGGTCCAAATACAGGCGGCATGGGTGCATATTCGCCTGTTCCGTTTATTGATAAAAGTATGGTCGCAGAAGCAGTTGAAACCGTCGTAAAACCGGCTGCTAAGGCATTAGTGAAGGAAGGTCGCTCATTTACGGGCATCTTGTATGCTGGGTTAATCCAAACAGAACAAGGATCAAAAGTGATTGAGTTTAATGCTCGATTCGGGGACCCGGAAACGCAAGTGGTACTTCCGCGTCTAAAATCGGATTTAGTAGACGTAATAGTAGATCTTCTAGAAGGAAAAGAGCCACAGCTTAGCTGGGATGAACAAACTATGCTTGGAGTGGTCATTGCGGCAAAGGGTTACCCAGAGGCTTATGAAAAAGGCGCTCCATTATCAGGAATAGAAAGTTTAACAGATGAGTTATATGTTTATCACGCGGGGACAGCATTAAACGATGAAGGTCAATTTGTTACAAATGGTGGCCGAGTGCTATTGACAGGTGCTAAAGCACCGACCATAGAAGCGGCGCAGGAAAAAGTATACAAAGACCTCGTTAAATTAACATCAGACCAGGTCTTTTACCGCAAAGATATTGGCAGTCGTGCGATTAAAAGTGTGCAGGTATAAATGACGATTAAAAGGTGTCCAGAGCCAATTCCTGGACACCTTTTCTTGTTTTATACCTCAGGTTGGATTGATTGGTGCAATCTCTTCAGCACCTGTTTTAGTGTGGTCTTCGTTATGGCGATTGTTTTCGACCATCTCTTGTCCTTCTTCATATAGTGCAGTTAAGGGGCAGTAGCGAACGATCCCCTCGGCTATTTTCATTGCACTTAGAAACGCAATCAACAAATATGAATCCTTCCAAGGTCTTTTCACCATCTTAGCAGTTGCCCAGCTTAAAAATGTGAAACCACAGGTAATCCGTAACATTGCGTTAACAATCCCAATATTTTGCTTTACCTTCACTTGTCATACCTCCTTTAAGAAATTTACCAAAACTGGATATTCTTTAATGCGTTAAAACGTAAAATATGGTACGATTAGAGATAACGATGAAAGGGCTTTCTTTTTAGGCGAAAGCTCATTTTTAACAAATTTAAAAGACTAATAAACATATAGATGGAGAGGGAATACCAAATGGAACAGCGATTCAGATGGAAGAACAAGCAATTACGAGACCATGTAGCCGTTTTAGATGGTACCCTTTCACCGACAATTCTTTTGAAAAATGCCACCTATCTAAACCAAACTTTCCGTAAATGGATGACCGCGAACATTTGGATTTACAAGGATCGAATTGTCTATGTCGGTGAAAAGTTGCCAGCTCTAACAACGAACTGTGAAACAATTGATTGCAGCAAAGGCTACATTGTTCCAGGTTACATTGAGCCTCATGCTCACCCGTTTAAGTTATATAATCCCCAATCATTAGCGACGTATGCATCCCAACATGGCACGACAACCATGATTAATGACAACATGGTGCTCGCATTACAGTTGAGCAAAAAGAAAGCGTTTTCTTTTATAAAAGAATTACAAAAGCATCCTGTTACGACTTATTGGTGGTGCCGCTATGATAGCCAGTCGGAAACCTATGATGAGGAAACCATCTTCTCTAATCGCAATATTAAATCATGGTTAGAGCAGGATTTTGTTGTCCAAGGAGGGGAACTAACAGGTTGGCCGAAGTTGGTTGATGGGGACGACATGATGCTTCACTGGATGCAAGAAACAAAAAAGTTAAATAAAAAGATTGAAGGACATTTTCCGGGAGCATCGGAGAAAACATTAGCAAAAATGATGCTCTTTGGCACGGATTGTGACCATGAGGCCATGACCGGAGAAGAAGTCCAACGACGCCTTATGCAAGGGTATATGGTATCACTAAGACATTCGTCTATTCGTCCGGATCTGCCTAATTTATTAGATGAGATTCATGCAATGGACATTGCTGCCTACGATCGCATGATGCTTAATTCAGATGGATCCTCTTGCGCTTGTTATGAAAACGGCATGACTGATAAGTTAATTAAAATTGCTATTGATCATGGCGTCCCGGTTATTGATGCTTATAATATGGCGACCGTTAATATTGCTCGTTATTATAATTTTGACCACTTACACGGAAATATTGCAACAGGAAGAATTGCTAACTTGAACTTCCTGAGTGAAAAGGATGAACCAACGCCTGTTTCTGTTTTAGCGAAAGGGAAGTGGGTTAAACGCGACGGAGTTCAAATGGATGTATTTCAGGAGATTGACTGGTCTCAATTTGACTTAGAACCATTAAAAATTGACTGGTCCCTTGATAGTGATGATATGCAATTCTCAATGCCTTTTGGGATTAAATTAGAGAACTCTGTTATTACCAAACCTTACTCAATCGGAATTGATGTTTCCTCAGAAAGTTTGTCGACTGATCATGATGAGTGCTTTTTTATGCTCCTTGACCGGAACGGTAAGTGGCGAATTAATACGTTACTAAAAGGCTTTGCCAATAAGTTAGGCGGGTTGGCAAGTACTTTCTCAAGTACAGGAGACATTATTTTAATTGGAAAGAACAAGCGTGATATCGAAGCGGCATTTAACCGAATGAAGGAAATTGGCGGAGGGATTGTAATCTGTGAAGACGGTCAATCCATTTATGAGTTGCCTTTAACATTAAAAGGGACGATGTCGGATCAGCCTATTGAAGAATTGATCGGTCTTGAAAAGAATCTTTTCTCCTTGTTAAAAGAGAAAGGCTATCCTTTTATTGATCCGATTTACTCTTTGATGTTCTTTTCTGCAACACATCTACCCTATATTCGGGTAACGCAACATGGGATTTATGATGTCATGAAGAAAACGGTACTCTTTCCAACGATAATGCGTTAAAATATAAAAGTATCTTAACATTGTACCGTAGGGTATAGGGGTGTTTCATATGTTAAAGAAATGGATAGTAGTAGCAATGGCTGCTACAATCATTACTTCAGGTTGCAATCAGGAAAAGAATGTAGTGGAAGATCAACCTAAAAAGCAAGTTGAGGATATAGTGAAAGATGAACAAGAACTAGCTTTTCAATATCCATTGACAGGGTTGAAGACGGAGGAAGAACCAAGCGCACGTGCAGTCGCAGTAGTGGTGAATAACCATCCAAAGGCACGCCCACAGTCTGGACTTCATAAAGCAGATCTGGTATACGAAGTGCTTGCGGAAGGAAATGTTACTAGATTCTTGGCTATCTTTGAAAGTGAACAACCTGAGAATATCGGCCCTGTTCGAAGCGCGAGAGATTATTATCTTGACCTTGCAAAGGGGTATGACAGCTTTTTTGTTGCTCATGGATTCAGTCCTGAAGCAAAGAGAATGCTTAACAGTGACTATATCGACAATATCAATGGGATCTACCACGATGGAACTTTATTTAAAAGAGCTGACTTCCGCCAAGCGCCCCATAACTCCTATATTCCTTTTGAGAATATAAAAAAGGGTGCTGAAAACGGCGGTTATTCTTTAACGAAAAAACCTGAAGGGCTTAAGTTTTTTGAGAAGGAACAACTTGACCAAATTTCAGGTGAGGAAACAAACAAAGCGCAAATTTCCTATGGGACTTCCAACTTTGATGTAGAGTATGAATACGACGCTCAAGCTAGTAAATATCATCGCTATTCAAATGGGGATGATACGATAGACTTTGAGTCGAAGGAAGCAGTGCTATTAGATAATATCTTGATTGTTGAAATGCAGCATCAAGTTATTGACAATGATGGACGTAAGGAGATAAATCTAACCTCCGGTGGCAGCGGCTATCTGTTACAAAAGGGAATTAGAACACAAGTGACATGGGAAAATGTTGACGGCAGAATCCTTCCGTTTATTAATGGCGAAGAGGCAAAATTTGTTCCAGGGAAAACATGGATCAATATTGTCCCAGATCTTGATCGTGTCACATTTTAAATAAAATAAAGACTAATATGAAATAACAGACTAAGGAGTATGATGGATGCAAATTGAAAAATTAAGAGGGAAAGAACTGGATCAGCTATTTAATGCCGTTTTATCCCTAAAAGATATGGATGAATGTTATCGTTTTTTTGATGATCTTTGTACTGTAAATGAAATACAATCGCTCGCTCAACGCCTTGAAGTGGCGCGTATGCTGCGCGAAAAGAACACCTATCATAAAATCGAAACAGAAACAGGAGCAAGCACCGCAACCATCTCCCGTGTGAAGAGAGCTCTAAACTATGGGAATGACGCCTATGAAATGGCGCTAGAAAGAATTAAACCCGCTGACGAAGAATCAGAGGAGAAATAGCAAACCGGAGCGAAATAACCGCTTCGGTTTTTTTATATGTAAAATAAGAGAGGATTATTCAGCTCCAGCGCCCTAGCTGCTAGTGTCCTTCGCTCTCCGCCCTCCGATAAGTCAAGCACGAATGCGCGCTAACACTCTTCGCGTTTCCTTTATCTTGGATGGAGGGCTCCAGGCCATACACCGCTAAACAGGGCGCTTGCGCTTTTCTTTTGTCTAGCTCCAGCGGCTAACTCCTCGGGTCATAAGCCACCCCGGAATTGAAGGAAAAATACGCCTTCTATTCCGGTTTGTCTTACGCCTGTCGGAGTTGAACGAGCCGCTTGCGCTTTTCTTTTTGTCTAGCTCCAGCGCCCTAGCGGCTAGTGTCCTTCGCTCTCCATCCAACGATAAGTCAAGCACGAATGCGCTAACGCTCTTCGTGTTTCCTTTATCTCAGTTGGAGAGCTCCAGGCCATACGCCGCTGAACAGGGCGCTTGCGCTTTTCTTTTGTCTAGCTCCAGCGGCTAACTCCTCGGGTCATAAGCCACCCCGGAATTGAAGGCAAAAAACGCCTTCTATTCCGGATTGTCTTACGCCTGTCGGAGTTGAACGAGCCGCTTGCGCTTTTCTTTTTGTAAACCATTTCCTCTGAATCTTTCCTAGCTTTCCTTTTTGATTGAATGGAACAAATGCTATAATGGTTTAATGGAATTAGAGTGAATGGAGGCAACATCAGGATGTATGATTTTCGTCAATGGCGGCATGTGTTTAAACTCGATCCAAACAAGGATATTTCTGATAAGGACTTAGAAAAAATCTGTGAATCGGGTACAGATGCCATAATAGTGGGGGGAACGGACGGCGTCACAATTGAAGGGGTGTTGGATTTGATGTCCCGGGTTCGTCGCTATACGGTTCCGTGCATCCTAGAGGTTTCAGATGCAGAAGCAATTACGCCCGGATATGATCTTTATTTTATCCCAACAGTCTTGAACAGCACGAACACGAAATGGGTGACTGGCCTGCACCATGAAGCTGTAAAAGAGTACGGAGATATTATGGATTGGGATGAAATCTTAATAGAAGGATATTGTATTTTAAATGGAGACTGTAAAGCGGCTCAACTTACACAAGCCAAGACCGATTTATCTGTTGAGGACGTTCGAGCTTATGCGATGATGGCGGAGAAAATGTTCAACCTGCCGATTTTTTACCTAGAGTATAGTGGAACATACGGGGACCCCGTGTTAGTCCAGAAAGTGAAAGAAACGCTTGAAAAAACCGTTCTCTTTTACGGTGGCGGCATCTATTCATATGAACAAGCTCTTGAAATGGGAAAAGTGGCGGATGTCATTGTTGTTGGCAACTCTATCTATGAAAATTTAGAGGAAGCCTTAAAAACGGTCAAAGCAGTTAAATAAAGTTTGAAAGCTAGTTGTCCATAGGTAGGGATTTGCGATAAAATAAGAACAAATGTTTGTATGGTGGTGAGCAGTTAATGCAATTTTTAACAGATAAATTATTGAATGGTTTAAACCCGCAGCAACAGCTTGCGGTAAAAACGACAGACGGCCCACTGCTATTGATGGCGGGAGCTGGTAGTGGAAAGACAAGGGTATTAACGCACCGGATCGGGTATTTAATGGTGGAAAAAAGAGTCAACCCATATAATATTCTTGCGATTACGTTTACCAATAAAGCCGCACGGGAAATGCGTGAACGAATTCAAGGCATTTTAGGTGGAGCAGCCGATGATATCTGGATATCGACCTTCCACTCCATGTGTGTAAGAATTCTTCGAAGAGACATTGACCGCTTAGGATATAACCGGAATTTTACCATTCTTGATTCAGGCGATCAGCAATCGGTGATTAAAAACATCTTAAAAGAAAAGAATATTGACCCGAAAAAACATGACCCTCGTGCAATTCTCGGGGCCATTTCTTCTGCTAAAAATGAGCTGATAGAGCCTGAGGAGTTTGCCAAAACCGCAGGGGACTACTATGCAAATGTAGTTGCGGATGTATACAAAGAATATCAAAAACAACTGCGTAAAAACCAAGCACTTGATTTTGATGATCTTATTATGAAGACAATCGTTTTATTTCAGCAGGTTCCAGAGATATTAGAATATTATCAGCGAAAGTTCCAATACATTCATGTCGATGAGTATCAGGATACAAACAGGGCTCAGTATATGCTCGTTAAATTTTTAGCTGCGCGCTTTAAAAATCTATGTGTCGTCGGTGACTCAGATCAGTCTATTTATCGTTGGCGTGGGGCGGACATCACCAATATCCTTTCCTTTGAAAAGGATTACCCTAATGCGAGTGTTATTTTACTCGAACAAAATTACCGTTCGACTAAAAAAATCTTGCTTGCAGCAAACAAAGTAATTGAAAACAACCTCAATCGCAAGGCGAAAAACTTATGGACTGAGAATGCTGAAGGCAATAGAATTGTTTACTACCGTGCTGATAGTGAACAAGGTGAAGCTCAATTTGTGATTGGAAAAATACAGGAGCTCGTTCGTTCAGGAAACAGGAAGCTCTCAGATATCGCGATTTTATATCGGACCAACGCCCAGTCCCGTGTAATCGAGGAATCGTTCTTAAAATCAAACCTTGAATACACGATTGTCGGCGGCACGAAGTTCTATGACCGCAAAGAGATTAAAGATATCCTTGCTTACTTACGATTGATTTCAAATCCAGATGATGATATAAGTTTGCGCCGCGTTATTAATGTACCGAAACGAGCGATTGGCTCAACTTCGATTGATAAAATCGCAAATTTCGCGCTGATGCATGACATTTCAATGTATCAAGCACTTGATAGTGTAGAACTAATTGGCTTAAGTCCAAAAGCAACGAAAGCAACGGCAGGATTCCGTGATTTAATTAGAAATTACACAAATATGCAGGAGTTCCTTTCCGTTACAGAGCTAGTGGAGGAAATCCTTGAAAAATCAGGCTACCGTGAAATGTTAAAGGCAGAGAAATCGCTTGAATCTCAAAGCCGACTGGAAAACTTAGATGAATTTTTAACCGTTACGAATGCCTTTGAAGACACAAGTGAGGATAAGAGCTTAACAGGCTTCCTGACTGACCTTGCGTTAGTAGCGGATATTGATAAGCTTGATGATGACGATCAAAAGAGCAGCGAGGCCGTTACGTTAATGACGCTTCACTCAGCAAAAGGCCTTGAATTTCCCGTTGTGTTTTTAATTGGGATGGAAGAAGGCGTATTCCCTCATAGTCGCTCCCTTATGGAAGATGCGGAAATGGAGGAAGAACGCAGACTAGCTTATGTGGGCATCACCCGTGCAGAGCAAGAATTGTTTATTACCAATGCCCAAATGCGTACCCTCTTCGGTCGAACCAACATGAATCCAGAATCTCGGTTTATAAAAGAAATTCCAGATGACCTTATTGAACAAGTCATCCTTGGTGAAAACAGAAGATCGTCTAGACAGTCTTCATCATTTGGTTCATCTAGAAGTTCATCCTTCGGAGGTGCTTCAAGAGGCTCAGCAATCGGAGGAATATCAGGTGGGCAATCATCAAGGGGCCAGGGAGCTACATTAGGTTCCCCAGCTAGACAGCCAAGAAGTGCGGTCACGAGACCGGCGGCTTCAACTGGTGGAGACCAGCTTGATTGGAAGGTTGGCGATAAAGCCCAGCACGGCAAATGGGGAACAGGAACGGTCGTTAGCGTTAAAGGGTCTGGTGAAGGAACTGAGTTAGATATTGCCTTCCCAAGTCCAACCGGTGTGAAACGATTGTTGGCTAAGTTTGCACCAATTAATAAAGTCTAACTATATATTAGGTTGAGAAAAAGAGCTTACCGATAAGATGAAAGGGTTGAATCTATGGACCTTCAAACCGCAGAAAAAAGAGTAGCTGAGCTGCACAATCTTTTGAATCAATATGGCTATGAATACTACGTCCTTGATAAACCATCTGTTCCAGATGCTGAATATGACAAGTTGTTGCAAGAATTAATGGAGCTTGAAACACAATTTCCAAACTTGAAAACGTCAGATTCTCCAACCCAACGTGTAGGTGGAGAGATTCTTGATATGTTTAATAAGGTCGAACATCGATCACAGATGCTTAGTCTTGGAAATGCCTTTAATGACCAAGACTTGCGGGACTTTGACCGTCGAGTTCGTCAAGCTGTGGGGGATGATGTTTCGTATGTTTGTGAATTAAAGATAGACGGGCTAGCTGTGTCCCTTCGTTATGAAAATGGGCTATTCTCACTAGGTGCGACTCGCGGGGATGGAACGATTGGGGAGGATATTACGTCTAATTTACGGACAATCCGTTCGATTCCCCTGCGCCTAAAAGAGCCTGTTACTCTTGAAGTACGAGGCGAGGCTTTCATGCCTAAACGATCCTTTGAGGCGTTGAACAATGCAAAAGCTGAAAAGGGCGAAGAGCCATTTGCAAACCCACGCAATGCAGCGGCAGGTTCCTTGCGTCAGCTTGATCCGAAAATAGCTGCATCTAGAAATTTAGATGTCTTTTTATATGCGATAGCAGAACTCGGAGAGATTGGGGTTTCTTCCCATAGCGCTGGATTGGATTATCTTGAAACATTAGGGTTTAAAACAAACCCTGAACGACGTAAAGCAGCGAATATTGATGAAGTGATTGAATTCATCAGTGGATGGGTCGAAAAACGTCCCAACCTTCCTTATGAGATAGATGGAATTGTCATAAAAGTTGATTCACTTGAGCAGCAACGTCAACTTGGTACGACAGCAAAAAGTCCTCGTTGGGCGATTGCTTATAAATTTCCTGCAGAGGAAGTCATTACGACCTTAAAGGCAATTGAATTAAATGTTGGTCGCACGGGTGTGATTACGCCAACAGCTATCTTAGAACCTGTTCAAGTTGCAGGTACAACTGTTCAACGTGCATCCCTTCATAACGAAGATCTGATTCGAGAAAAGGATATTAAACTTGGGGATCAGGTTGTGGTTAAAAAAGCGGGCGATATCATTCCAGAAGTCGTGAATGTCTTGGCTGACAGGCGTACTGGTGATGAAGTGGAATTTAAAATGCCAACCCATTGCCCAGAGTGTGAAAGTGAACTTGTCCGCATTGAGGGCGAAGTAGCGCTGCGCTGCATCAATCCTAAATGCCCTGCGCAAATCAGGGAAGGGTTAATTCATTTTGTCTCACGGACGGCAATGAATATTGATGGTCTTGGTGAAAAAGTGATTTCTCAGTTATTCGCGGAGAAGCTAATTGAAGATGTCGCTGATTTGTACAAGCTGACGAAAGAACAGTTGCTTGGACTTGAGCGAATGGGGGAGAAATCCGCCAATAACCTTTTGAATGCCATCGAAGCATCCAAAGCGAACTCATTAGAGAAACTTGTCTTTGGCTTAGGTATTCGTCTTGTCGGGGCAAAGGCAGCAAAGACACTCGCCCAAGAATTTGAAACAATGGATCGTTTAATGGAGGCAACACTAGAAGATTTGGTTGCCATCAATGAAATTGGCGATAAAATGGCCGATTCTGTTGTCACTTTTTTTGAAAGTGAAGAAGTTCAAGAGTTGGTCGCTGAATTAAAAGTGGCAGGTCTTAATATGGACTACAAAGGTCCAAAACCGGTAGCAGCTGAAGAGTCCGATTCCTTCTTTGCTGGGAAGACTGTTGTGCTAACTGGCAAGCTCGAACAAATGGGCAGAACAGAAGCGAAAGAGAAGATTGAGGCTCTAGGTGGTAATGTCGCGGGTAGTGTTAGTAAGAAAACTCACTTAGTGGTTGCCGGTGCCGATGCAGGTTCTAAGCTTGCTAAAGCGGAAAGCCTTGGAATCGAGGTATGGGATGAAGAGAGACTGCTCGAGGAACTAAGTAAATAGGCTAAAGCAGGCTTTGATAAAAAAATAATGTTTGGCGATTAAAATGAGGTGGAAACGGCATGAATAAATTCTTCACGGTAATCGCTGTTTCTGTAGTCCTGCTCCTCGCAGCTTGCGCACCTAATTTTCAACAAGAAGATAAGATTGTTCAAGAAGAGGACGCAGAAACCACTGAAAAAGCGATTATTCCTAAATATAAAATATCGGATGACTATTACCGGACTTTTATGCCATTTGAACCAGGGGAAGCACGTGGTTTGGTCGTAAATAATCTTAATACTCGTTATGATATTCATGAGTTTGAAACAGGTTTGTTGCGCATCGCTCAAAATACCTTTGATACAAACAAATTTGTTTTTAAAGAAGGGCAGTATCTTGATAGTGCAACGGTCAGTTCTTGGCTCAACCGAAAGTACACAAAAGAACAGTTAAAAGACCGTGACATGAAGGAAGAGAACAATGTTGGATTAAACCCAGTTGATCCTGGTTCTGGAGATATCGATACTCGGAATGAGGAAAACCCAATCTACCTCGCACACATCCTTGAGCACAACTATCTCGAAGAAGTGGGTGGAAAAGAAGGGACTTATAAGCTGGGTGGAGTGGTCATTGGTCTTGCGATGAATTCCATTCATTATTATCAAAAAGAGGCCTATGGAGCAACGTACGATACAGAAATTCCGCATTCTAAATTGGAAGCGGAAGGAAAGAAAATTGCTGCAGAGGTGATCAAACGATTAAGGAAGATGGATGATTTAAAAGAAGTGCCAATCACCATCGCCATGTTTGAACAGAAAAGCAGGTCGTCAGTGGTACCAGGAAACTTCTATGCATATGCAGAAGTGGGCAAGGGAAGCAGCGAGATTGGCGGGTGGCAGAATGTAAAGGAAAAGTATATCCTATTTCCTTCTGAAACAGCCTTACAAGATCATCGTGAAGACATGACCTGGTTCCAAAATTTTAAGCAAGATGTCGAGGAGTTTTTCCCGAACTACAACGGTGTCGTAGGTAAAGGTTTTTACCTCGATGATCAGTTGCAAACACTAACGATTAGCATCCCGATCCAATTCTATGGAAAATCCGAAGCGATTGGATTCACCCAATATGTAACGGGTCTTGTAATGGAACACTTTCCAGATTACGTCGCCGTTGAGGTCAATGTATCCTCCGTCTACGGACAAGAAGCCGTAATCGTACGCAATCCAAACCAGGATGAACCATTTGTCCATGTATATCAATAAGGGGAAGAGCCTGACTATTTAGTTGGGCTCTTTTTCTGTTTTTGAAATAGGAAATTGGAGTTTTTTATTAGGGAGAGGAGGAGTTTGAGGATTGATGGGAGATTGGTGCAAATAGGAAGGGGGGAAGTGCAAATAGAAAGCGCGTCTACAAATAGAAATGGGATTGTTGCAAATAGAAGGAGTGAAGGTGCAAATAGGGTTGGGATTTCTGCAAATAGGAAGGGGGAAAGTGCAAATAGAAAGAGTGTCTGCAAATAGAAATGGGAATGGTGCAAATAGAAGGAGTGAAGGTGCAAATAGGATTGGGATTTCTGCAAATAGGATAGGGGGGAAGTGCAAATAGAAAGAGTGTCTGCAAATAGAAATGGGATTGGTGCAAATAGAAGGAGTGAAGGTGCAAATAGGATTGGGATTTCTGCAAATAGGATAGGGGGGAAGTGCAAATAGAAAGTGCGTCTGCAAATAGAACGGGTAATAGTGCAAATAGAAGGAGTGAAGGTGCAAATAGGATTCGGATTTCTGCAAATAGGAAGCGGGGAAGTGCAAATAGAAAGAGTGTCTGCAAGTAGAACGGGTAATGGTGCAAATAGAAGGTCTGAAGGTACAAATAGGGTTGAGTTTTCTACAAATAGGAAAAGGAAAAGTGCAAATAGATAAAGGAATTCTGCAAATACCGCCTGCCACCCACGCCCCCCGTACACCAGAAAACTACCTTTCATCCAAAAAAGTCTTAGTTTATACATATTTCTACAAAAACAATGCAGGTGATTCATTTCCAAACAACGAACCTCATAAATAAAAAAAGGAGGTTTGTTTTATTTGATAGTAAAACCTAGAAATGTTCCACTCATAATGCAAAAGACCAAAACATTACTCCGCAGATTGCCAGAACACCATCCTACACGTTCTGTAATTGAGCAAGATTACTCGTGGAGAAAGGCAGGGTTGAAAGGGGAATTAGAGATTGACTATTATATTAGTCTCCTTCCAGAGGAGGATTATCTAATTTTTAATGGACTTCGACTATCGTATGGTTCACATCACTTCCAAATAGACACTCTTCTTCTTTCCTCAAACTTTGCTCTTCTTATCGAAGTAAAGAATCTCGCGGGAGAACTCTTTTACGACCAACATACCAAACAATTAATTAAAACACTTAATGGAAAGGTGGAAGCATTGTCGGATCCAATTGCCCAAGTAAAGCGACAGAAGTATCAATTCAAGCGATTGCTTGCTAATTTGTTACCAAATTCCTTTCCAATAGAGCATCTAGTGGTGCTGAGTAATCAATCTTCTATTCTTAAAACAAATCCAGGAGGAGAATCAATTTTTAAAGAAATTATGTTTGGTGAGAGTCTCATTTTTCGGATCTCTGAAATGGAGAAGTCTCATAAAAAACACCTACTACCATCCCCCCAATTGGGAATAGTGAAAAACAAATTAACAGAGTGTCACCAGCCATTTGACCAGGATATCCTTGAGCATTATTCCATTATGAGTAAAGATGTTTATTCAGGAGTACGATGTCCCAATTGTGACCGTCTTCCTATGGAGTGGAAAAGGGGTCTTTGGTTATGTGCTACTTGCAAACATTCTTCGAAAACTGCACATTTAACCTCCATACAGGATTTTGTCCTGTTATATAACGAGCCCTTTAAAAATTTTCAAATACGTAGGTTTCTCCATATTCCTTCCATTTATCTTACTTCAAGGCTTCTCTCCAAAGCCAACCTCCCTTCCACCGGTGAAAAAAGACATCGTACCTATCACCTAGAACTAAATGATTAACAAAGAATACCAAATTGCCAACCTTTGAACTGGGAATTTGTCCCATGCTACACTTAAAGTGGAAAATTGGAAACGCTATAACAACAGGAGGGGATCATGTGGTTCAGCCTTACAGACACGAGCCTTTTACTGATTTTACGGTTGATGAAAATCGGAAGGCATACTTGGCAGGGCTAAAGACAGTTGAGAGGTATTTAGGAAGTGACTATGACCTTTTAATTGGCGGCGAGCGTGTGACAACGGCGAAAAAACTAGTTTCCTATAATCCTGCAAATAAGAATGAAGTGATCGGGCGGGTGTCCCTGGCAAACAAAGGCTTAGCAGAAACCGCCATGCAGGCAGCTCAAGAAGCCTTTAAAACTTGGAGAAAAACGAAGGCTGAAGTACGCGCAGATATTTTATTTAAGGCTGCAGCAATCATTCGCCGCCGGAAACATGAATTCTCCGCATTGTTAACAAAAGAAGCCGGTAAACCTTGGCGGGAGGCTGATGCTGATACGGCTGAGGCCATCGATTTTCTTGAGTATTATGCAAGGCAAATGATAAAGCTTAAGGACGGTGCCCCCGTCGAAAGTCGCCCAAATGAATATAACCGTTATCACTATATCCCCCTTGGAGTTGGAGTGATTATCCCTCCTTGGAACTTTCCTTTCGCGATAATGGCAGGAACTACTGTGGCTGCTATCGTTACGGGGAATACCGTTCTATTAAAACCAGCCTCCAACACGCCAATTGTTGCGGCAAAGTTTGTGGAAGTCCTACAGGAGGCAGGACTTCCAAAAGGTGTGCTCAACTTTATTCCTGGAAGTGGCTCGGAAATCGGGGATTATCTAGTTGACCATAAAAACACCCGATTTATCTCGTTTACCGGCTCACGTGATGTGGGAGTTCGAATCAATGAGCGGGCCTCCAAAGTCCATGAAGGACAGATTTGGTTAAAGCGAGTAATCGCCGAAATGGGTGGGAAGGACACTATCGTGGTTGATCGTGAGGCCGATTTAGAGTTGGCCGCGCAGTCTATCGTTACGTCTGCATTTGGCTTTTCCGGTCAAAAGTGTTCGGCATGCTCCAGAGCCATTGTGGTTGAGGAGGTTTATGACAAAGTATTAGCCCGTGTTATTGAATTAACAAAAGCACTAAAAATGGGTGACCCGACGAATGTCTCTAATTTCATGGGACCGGTTATTGACCAGAGTGCATACGAGAAAATTATGAACTACATTGAGATTGGAAAAAGCGAAGGAAGACTCGTTGCTGGTGGAAAAGGCGATTCTTCAACAGGGTACTTTATTGAACCAACTGTTGTTGCGGATCTAGCACCAGATTGTCGCCTCATGCAAGAAGAGATATTTGGTCCAGTTGTAGGGTTTACAAAGGCCAAAGACTTTGATCAGGCAATCCAAATGGCCAATCAAACAGACTATGGTTTGACAGGAGCGGTCATCACTCGAAACCGTGATAAGATTCAAAAGGCCCGTGAAGACTTTCATGTAGGGAATCTCTATTTTAACCGCGGATGTACCGGTGCGATTGTTGGGTATCAGCCATTTGGAGGATTTAATATGTCTGGAACGGACTCAAAAGCAGGAGGACCAGATTATTTGCTCCTTCATATGCAAGCACAAACCACCTCAGAAATGTTTTAATCTAAAAAAAGAAGGTTGTTGGCATGATGCCCAACAGCCTTCTTTTAAGTACTCCATTCAATATTATGGGGATCCGGGAAAACCGGTCACACCGGACTATCTTTAGACTGAAATTTATTAATATATTGAATGATTAGCAAACTTAAAATATAATGGTAGTTATATTTAAAAAATTCTGTCACTATATTTTCCATCGGTCCGCTTTCATTGGAGCGTCTTTGAAAGATAAGTATTTTTACTACTTCCAGGTACTTAATTAGGTATCGGGGATAAGCTTGGAGAAAGACACTTAATCTATTAGAATTGTACTCTTTTTAAACGTATTTGCCCTCACATAATTGACTCTTTTACTCATATTAATCATTTACTAATTTCATGAAAGGCGTGGTGTTATGAAGAAAATAAATAAGGTTTTAGTAGCAAATCGTGGTGAAATTGCGATTCGGGTTTTTCGGGCTTGTACAGAGTTACATATTCGCACGGTAGCAATTTATTCAAAGGAAGACTTAGGAGCTTACCACCGTTATAAGGCAGATGAAGCGTATCTTGTTGGAGAAGGCAAAAAGCCAATTGATGCCTATCTGGATATCGAAGACATTATTCGAATTGCGAAACAAGCCCAAGTTGACGCCATCCATCCGGGGTATGGATTTTTATCAGAAAACATTGAGTTTGCGAGAAGATGTGAGGAAGAAGGAATTATTTTTATTGGCCCTGAAACAAAGCATTTAGACATGTTTGGCGACAAAGTCAAAGCAAGAACGCAAGCACAACTTGCTGGTATTCCTGTTATTCCTGGAACGGACGGACCAGTATCTTCTGTGGATGAAGTCATTTCCTTTGGTGCACAACATGGGTTCCCAATTATCATCAAAGCTTCACTCGGTGGCGGTGGCCGGGGAATGCGTATTGTAAACAAGATTGAAGATGTTAAGGAAGCATATGCTCGAGCAAAATCAGAAGCAAAGGCTGCTTTCGGAAATGATGAAGTATATGTTGAAAAATTAGTTCAAAATCCGAAACATATTGAAGTACAAATTTTAGGGGATCACGAAGGGAATATCGTTCATCTTTATGAGCGCGATTGTTCTGTTCAACGCCGTCACCAAAAAGTGGTTGAAGTAGCGCCATGTGTATCTTTGCCAGAGAATCTGCGGAATGAGATTTGTGATGCAGCCGTTAAATTAATGAAGAATGTTGACTATTTAAACGCAGGAACAGTGGAGTTCCTTGTGTCTGATAATAAATTTTACTTCATTGAAGTCAACCCACGAGTTCAGGTCGAGCACACAATCACGGAAATGGTTACTGGAATTGACATTGTTCAATCGCAAGTGTTAATTGCGCAAGGACATGCTTTACACAGTGAAAAAGTTGGAATCCCAGCGCAAACAGATATCTTTACACATGGCTATGCGATTCAGTCACGTGTAACGACGGAAGACCCATTGAATGATTTTATGCCAGATACAGGGAAAATTATGGCATACCGTTCTGGTGGTGGCTTTGGCGTTCGTTTGGATGCAGGGAATGGCTACCAAGGTGCTATCATTACCCCTTATTACGATTCGCTTCTTGTAAAAGTGTCAACACATGCAATGACATTTGAGCAAGCAGCCTCTAAAATGCTACGAAACTTAAAAGAGTTCCGAATTCGCGGTATCAAGACAAACATTCCGTTCCTAGAAAATGTCATGGTTCATGAGAAGTTTATTACGGGAAATTATGATACATCCTTTATTGATCAAACACCGGAGCTATTCATTTTTCCAATGCGAAAAGACCGCGGAACAAAAATGCTCAACTACATTGGAAATGTTACGATTAACGGCTTCCCGGGGATTGAAAAGAAGCAAAAGCCTGTATTTGATGAGCTCTACATTCCTAAGGTTGAAACATTAGATCCTGCACCTGCAGGATCCAAGCAAATTTTAGATGAAAAAGGAGCAAGGGGACTGGCAGAATGGGTGAAATCACGTAAAGAAGTGCTGTTAACAGACACGACGTTCCGTGACGCACACCAGTCTTTACTTGCAACTCGTGTACGGACGAATGATTTAACGCATATTGCCGAGCCAACCTCAAAATTGTTACCAGACTTATTTTCTCTTGAAATGTGGGGTGGGGCAACGTTCGATGTTTCCTACCGCTTCTTAAGTGAGGACCCATGGAAAAGATTGATTACCTTAAGACAGCAAATTCCGAATGTGCTATTCCAAATGCTTCTTCGCGCGTCAAATGCGGTAGGTTATAAAAATTATCCTGACAATGTCATCTATGAGTTCGTCAAGCAGTCAGCTGATGCTGGCATTGACGTATTCCGCATCTTTGACAGCTTAAACTGGGTAAAAGGGATGGAAACCGCCATTGACGCGGTACGCCAATCAGGAAAAATTGCTGAGGCTGCAATCTGTTATACAGGGGACATCGATGACCCAACGCGTCCAAAATACACTATTCAATATTATAAAGACATGGCAAAAGAGCTCGAAAATCAAGGGGCACATATTTTAGCGATTAAGGATATGGCCGGTTTATTAAAACCACAGGCAGCATACAGGTTGATTTCGGAGTTAAAAGATACAGTTGACCTTCCAATTCACCTACACATGCATGATACAAGTGGAAACGGGATTTACACGTATGCTAAGGCAATTGAAGCCGGTGTAGATATCGTCGATGTCGCTGCAAGCTCGATGGCAGGAATGACGTCGCAACCAAGTGCAAACTCACTTTATTATGCACTTAAAGGCACCGAGCGAGAGCCTGCATTAAACATCGACAACTTGGAACAGGTAACAAAATATTGGGAAGGTGTCCGCAAATTTTATCAGGACTTTGAAAGTGGCATGATTGCGCCACATCCTGAAGTTTATCAGCATGAAATGCCTGGTGGACAATATAGCAATCTGCAGCAACAAGCAAAGGCTGTAGGTCTTGGCGAACGCTGGGAAGAAGTAAAAGAAATGTATAAGCGCGTTAATCTCATGTTTGGTGATATTGTGAAGGTAACGCCTTCGTCAAAAGTGGTCGGAGATATGGCTTTATTTATGGTGCAAAATGATTTATCAGAACAGGATGTCCTTGAAAAGGGAGACAAGATTGACTTTCCTGACTCTGTAATCGAAATGTTTGAAGGCTATTTAGGGCAGCCAGCAGGAGGGTTCCCTAAGGAACTTCAGAAGGTCATCTTAAAAGGCAAAGAGCCAATTACAGTACGACCTGGTGAACTTCTTGAGGATGTTGACTTTACAGCTCTCCGGAATCAGCTTTATCAAGAACTTGGCCGTCAAGTAACAGACCATGATGTCATCACGTATGCTCTATATCCAAAGGTGTTCCAGGATTACACCAAGAAAATTGAGAATTTCGGGGATATTTCTAAGCTTGATACCCCAACATTCTTCTACGGCATGAATTTAGGAGAAGAAATTGAGGTTGAAATTGAAACTGGAAAGACCTTAATTGTAAAACTAGTCTCAATCGGTCAGGCTCATGCTGATGGTACTCGCACGGTTTATTTTGAACTGAACGGGCAGCAACGGGAGATTGTCATCAAGGATGAAAGTGTGAAATCCTCAGTGGCATCTAAAGTAAAAGCTGATCCTAAAAATGAACAGCAAATTGCGGGGACAATGCCTGGTACTGTCATTAAAGTTCTTGTTGAAAAAGGCGAAAGTGTCAATCAAGGAGATCATTTAATCATTACAGAGGCGATGAAGATGGAAACAACCATCCAGGCACCTTTTTCAGGTGTGGTCAAAGATATTTACGTCCAAGGTGGCGATTCCATCGCGCCTGGAGACCTGCTTATTGAGGTAGACAAACAAGTTCAAGCGGTGGAAGGATCGAAACCGAATCAAGACGTACTAAGCACTATTTAAAAAAACGTTTTATAGATAGCCAAAAAAGCGTGTAAGGGACTCCCTTATACGCTTTTTTTTCGTCTCAAAATAGCATATTGATTCTTAGCCTAAATGAAAATTGTTTCCCTAACTCAAACAATTGTCGAATGAATATTCAAAAAGAATGGTGTAAAACCGTTGCAATTTTATTCTACTGTTATATAATACAAATAGTTAAACAATTAACTGTAATATAACAACATGAACTTACTGATTAGTTGGTTAGTCTAAACAGAGACCTTCAGATGTTTCTGTATTTTAACCAAGATTAATAGAATTATATTTTGTTAGGAGGAATTATTGATGACAGATTTAAGAGCTAAGCAATTACAGGAAAGCTGGGAAATGGATGCGCGTTGGAAAGGGATTGAAAGACCTTATTCTGCAGAAGAGGTTATTAAACTACGAGGATCAATTGACATTGAATATACATTAGCGCGTCGTGGTGCAGAGAAGCTATGGAAGCTTGTGAACGAAGAGGACTTCGTAAACGCACTTGGCGCTTTAACAGGAAATCAGGCTGTTCAGCAGGTTAAAGCTGGGCTAAAGGCCATTTACTTAAGCGGATGGCAGGTCGCTGCCGATGCCAACCTTTCAGGTCAAATGTATCCAGACCAAAGTTTATATCCAGCAAACAGTGTTCCATCTGTCGTAAAGAGAATCAACCAAGCACTCCAACGTGCGGATCAAATTACTCATTCTGAGGGAGACGATTCTATCGACTGGTTCGCTCCAATCGTAGCTGATGCTGAGGCAGGTTTTGGTGGTCAGTTGAACGTGTTCGAATTAATGAAAGGCATGATTGAGGCAGGAGCAGCAGGCGTCCACTTTGAAGATCAGCTTTCTTCTGAAAAGAAATGTGGCCACCTTGGTGGGAAAGTATTGCTTCCAACTCAAACAGCGGTTCGTAACCTAATCTCTGCTCGCCTTGCAGCGGATGTTATGGGAACACCAACACTTGTTGTTGCTCGTACAGATGCCAATGCAGCTGACTTAATCACAAGCGATATTGACCCAATTGATGCACCGTTTATCACTGGGGAGCGTACTCCGGAAGGCTTCTTCCGCACAAAAGCTGGTCTTGATCAGGCTATTGCTCGCGGGCTAGCATATGCACCATATGCAGACTTAATCTGGTGTGAAACTTCTGAACCAAGTCTTGAAGAAGCAAAACGTTTTGCTGAAGCCATCCATGAGAAATTCCCTGGCAAGCTTCTTGCTTATAACTGCTCTCCTTCTTTCAACTGGAAGAAGAAGTTGGATGATGAAACGATTGAGAAGTTCCAAAGAGAGCTTGGAAAGATGGGTTACAAGTTCCAATTCGTTACACTTGCTGGTTTCCATGCGTTGAACCACAGCATGTTCGAATTAGCTCGTGGATACAAAGATCATGGAATGGCTGCTTACTCCAAGCTTCAACAAGCTGAGTTTGATAGCGAGCAATATGGCTACACAGCTACAAGACATCAGCGTGAAGTTGGAACAGGTTACTTCGATCAAGTAGCCATGACCATCACTGGCGGAACATCTTCAACTACGGCCCTTAAAGGCTCAACTGAAGAAGAGCAATTTACCACTTCTTCTAAGTAATCTTTTCATCTGAATTAGTTGTTTTACAATCACTACGTTGTGTTATGTTGATTTTCACCTATATATCTCCTATTTGCCTTCTCCAGGATGGAGAAGGTTTTTTTCTTCCATAATAGGTTAAAATTAGGAAGCGAGGGGTTGTCAGTGTGTTCTTTAATCGGATTAACTGAAGTAGAGTGATTGAACAACAACAAGTTTTATAAAGAGTGGGAATCTAGTGAAGGTAGGGGAAACCGACTTCATAAGGCAAATGAACCCAGAATCCAGCAGAGAATCAGGGAGAAAACCCGCTTCATAAGGCGAATGAAGCGTAATCCTGCCAAGAATCACGCCAAACCCCGCTTCATAAAGTCGATGCAACCAAAACGAGTGGTTTAGAACTGGAGCAATGAACATATACGAAAGATGACTTGAGTTGGACCTAACGAGTTGAAGGTGCGCACATTTTTTGTTTAATATCATAAATAATTAGGGAGATATTGGGGGTGACATAGTGGGCAAGCAAGGTTTGGATGATATCCTGCAGCAGGGAATTCATGGGGCGAAGCAGACTAAACCTGACGAAAGAAGGAAATTTCTCGGAACAATCCGCGAGAGGGTGGTCGTCGCGCTTTCAAAGGCAGAGGTGAGAAAAGAGCAAATTGAACCTGAGTTTAAACAACTTTTAGAAAGCAACAAAGGGGCCCAAATTTTTCTGAATGGAAACATGAATTATACTTTTTATTCAAAATACATTGCGTTAGCAGATGATATGAAGGTACCCTATAAAATAGTGACCAACAAAGAGCATGACTCTGAGTACGGTCTTATTCTTGCTTATGATTATGCGATTGATAAAGAGGATATTAGTTTATCCAAAAAGCCGAATGTAAAAATAGAGGAAGCACCACATGAAGGTACTGGTTTTTTTACCAAAGTAAAAACGCTGTTTCGTAAAAAATAAAAGTAGACCTCTCCCTGGCCTAGCGATCATGCCGGGGATTTATTTTTGAAAACATTATGAGGTTCAAAGTAAATAGCAACGTACAGGGTAGATTATGTTGCTTTAGTGTGGAAAAGTCTGATATCATCAGTATTATTGCGTATTGTGCGAATTTTCAAGGAGGTGGCATTTTATGTCAAGAATTTCAACCGATCAAGTAAAACATGTAGCAAATTTAGCAAGATTGGCGATAACGGAGGAAGAGGCGAACACTCTCACTCAGCAGCTAGATAAAATTATTACATTTGCCGAGCAGTTAAATGAAGTAGACACGGATCATGTAGAGCCAACTTCTCATGTCCTCGAAATCAAGAATGTCATGAGAGAAGATGTTGCGAAGCCAGGCCTTCCAAATGAAGAAGTGTTGAAAAATGCTCCAGAACATCAGGATGGTCAGATCAAAGTACCACCGATTATTGAGTAAGGAGGAGAAGCCATGAGTTTATTTGATCAGAAGGTATCAGATCTTCATGAACTATTACATAAAAAAGAAATTACTGTTTCAGATCTTGTTGAGACTTCTTATAAACGAATCAGCGAGGTAGAAGGGAAAGTCCAAGCCTTTCTAACATTAGATGAAGAAAATGCTCGTCATAAGGCAAAAGCTTTAGATGAAAGAATTGGCCAAGCAGATGAAAAGGGTCTTTTATTTGGGATGCCAATCGGTATCAAGGATAATATCGTGACTAAGAATTTGCGGACAACCTGTGCAAGTAAAATTCTTGAAAACTTTGACCCTATTTATGATGCGACGGTTATGGGGAAATTGCATCAGGCAGAAACTGTAACAATCGGTAAGCTGAATATGGATGAGTTCGCCATGGGATCCTCAACAGAAAACTCAGGATTCAAAGATACACGGAATCCGTGGAGTCTTGACAGAGTTCCTGGAGGATCTTCTGGTGGTTCGGCAGCAGCAGTAGCAGCTGGAGAAGTGTTATTTTCTTTGGGGTCTGATACAGGTGGGTCTATTCGTCAGCCTGCATCATTCTGTGGAGTGGTTGGCATGAAGCCAACCTACGGTCTTGTATCCCGTTTCGGATTGGTTGCCTTTGCGTCTTCTTTAGATCAAATTGGACCGGTGACAAGAACAGTTGAAGATAACGCTTATCTTTTAAAAGCAATTGCTGGACATGATGAAATGGATTCTACCTCTGCGAACGTTGCAGTTCCGGACTATGTTAGTGCATTGTCAGGGGATATTAAGGGGTTAAAAATTGCTGTTCCGAAGGAGTACCTCGGTGAAGGGGTCAAAGAGGAAGTAAAGCAATCTGTTCTTGATGCCTTAAAGGTGTTGGAGAAGCTAGGCGCCTCTTGGGAAGAAGTATCGCTTCCTCATTCAAAGTATGCATTATCCACTTATTATCTATTATCTTCTTCAGAAGCATCAGCGAATCTTTCACGTTTTGACGGAGTTCGTTATGGCTATCGTTCACCAGATGCGCAGAACTTATTGGATATGTATAAAATGACCCGCGAGCAAGGCTTCGGAGATGAAGTCAAACGCCGGATTATGCTTGGAACCTTTGCGTTAAGCTCTGGTTATTATGATGCCTACTATAAAAAGGCACAAAAAGTACGTACTTTAATCAAGAAAGACTTTGAAGATATTTTTCAAAAGTATGATGTCATTATTGGACCAACCACGCCAACTCCTGCTTTTAAAATTGGCGAAAATCTTGCGGACCCAATGACGATGTACGTGAATGATATTTTAACCATTCCAGTTAACCTTGCTGGTGTACCTGGAATCTCTGTACCATGTGGCTTTTCAGAGGGCCTCCCATTAGGGTTGCAAATCATCGGAAAGCATTTTGATGAAAGCTTAGTGTATAAAGTAGCGCATGCATTTGAACAAGCAACAGACTATCATAAACAAAAACCACAATTGTAAGGGGTGAGAAACAATGGAATTTGAAACGGTAATTGGACTTGAGGTCCACGTTGAATTGAAAACAAACTCAAAGATCTTTTCAAGCAGCCCAAACCATTTTGGAGCAGAGCCGAATACCAATACAACGGTTATTGACCTTGGATATCCAGGGGTATTGCCTGTTGTAAACAAAAAAGCGGTCGACTATGCGATGAAGGCATGTATGGCTTTAAATTGTGAAGTTGCAACCGAAACAAAATTTGATCGGAAGAATTATTTTTACCCAGACAATCCTAAGGCTTATCAGATTTCCCAATTTGATAAACCAATTGGTGAACGTGGCTGGATCGAGATTGAAGTTAACGGCGAAAAGAAGAAAATTGGCATCACCCGGATTCATATGGAAGAAGATGCTGGAAAGTTAACACATGGAAATGGCTATTCCTTAGTTGACTACAATCGTCAAGGAACACCGTTAGTAGAAATCGTTTCTGAGCCAGATATCCGCACTCCTGATGAAGCATATGCTTATCTTGAAAAATTAAAATCAATTATTCAATATACAGGAGTTTCTGATTGTAAAATGGAGGAAGGGTCACTTCGTTGTGATGCCAATATCTCGCTTCGTCCGGTAGGTCAAAAAGAGTTTGGTACAAAGACAGAGTTAAAGAATCTTAACTCATTTAACTTTGTTCGTAAAGGGCTCGAGTATGAAGTAAAGCGCCAAGCTGAGGTTTTACGTGCGGGTGGCGTCATCGAGCAGGAAACACGCCGTTTCGATGAGGCGACAAATACAACCGTCTTGATGCGGGTAAAAGAAGGCTCCGATGACTATCGTTATTTCCCTGAACCGGACCTACCCGACCTCTATATTGATGAAGAGTGGAAGGCGCGTGTTCGTGCTGAAATCCCTGAACTTCCTGATGCTCGTAAAAAGCGTTATATAGAGGAACTCGGATTACCTGCTTATGATGCAAATGTACTAACTGTTACTAAAGAAATGTCCGATTTCTTTGAAGCAGTATGTGCGGCAGGAGCAGAGCCGAAACAAGCTTCAAACTGGGTAATGGGGGATGTTTCAGGTTACTTAAATGCTGAAGGCAAGGAATTGCAGGATGTCCCATTAACCCCTGAAGGCTTAGCTGGAGTGATCAAGCTAATCGCTGACGGTACAATTTCATCTAAAATCGCCAAAACTGTTTTTAAGGAATTGATTGAAAATGGCGGCGATGCAGAGAAAATCGTCAAAGAAAAAGGCCTAGTTCAGATTTCAGATGAAGGCGAATTAACGAGAATCATCAACGAAATCATTGATGCCAATCCAAAACCACTAGAGGACTTCAAAGGTGGCAATGAAAAGGCAAAAGGCTTCTTTGTTGGACAAATTATGAAAGCTACAAAAGGTCAAGCCAACCCACCACTGGTAAACAAGCTGTTAGTACAAGAACTAAATAAAAGGTAAGAAAGAAAAGCTGGCGAATCATCGTCAGCTTTTTTCTTATGGACTTTTAATATGAAATTTGCTTTAAGTGATGTTAAAAGAGTCGATTGGAAAGGAAATACCAACGATAAAACAACTGCATCTTCTGGTGAGGAGGATGATAATGATTATCAATATCTACAATGATTATTAAATTATAATAATTATTGTTTATTAGAGATTCCTGTGTTAATATATTCTTATGAAAGCTTGTTAGAATCAATTTTATTCAACAAACTCACTTTATTAGGATAAAAACCACTGAAGCTAAATAATATTGATTCTCAATTAGATAAAATCAACTGAGAATTATTATCGGTTTAGAACAAGATAAGGAGGAATCTTCATGCTCGCAGAAACGAAATCATTACACCACCCTACCCAAGTCGATACGAATAGGTTTGAAAAAGTGAAACCACATCTTGAACTGATTGCAGCACTCTTTAGTGGGGTGTTAATTATAGCAGGCTGGCTTATGGCAAAATATGACCTTGGGACGGCATCGGTTATGACCTATGTTGCAGCCTATATCATCGGTGGATTTGCGAAAGCAAAAGAAGGTATTGAAGATACAATTGCTGATAAAGAATTAAACGTGGAAATGCTGATGATTTTTGCAGCAATAGGGTCAGCACTTATTGGCTATTGGACAGAGGGAGCTGTGTTGATTTTTATCTTCGCGTTAAGTGGGGCTCTCGAAACGTATACGATGAACAAAAGTCATAAAGAGATCTCAGCTTTAATGGATTTACAGCCTGAGGAAGCAATTCGCGTTCAAAATGGTGTAGAGGAAGTTGTTCCTGTTGCTACTTTGACAGTTGGGGATTTTATTTTAGTCAAACCAGGTGAAAGAGTGCCTTCAGACGGAAGAATCATTGAAGGACATACGAACCTAGATGAAGCTGCGATCACCGGGGAATCTATTCCTGTTAGTAAATCTTTAGATGATGAGGTTTTTGCGGGAACGGTTAATTTACGAGGGTCCATTACGGTAAAAATTACGAAACCGAATAATGAGACACTATTTCAAAAGATCATCAATCTTGTTCAAACGGCTCAAAGTGAAAAATCTCCTTCTCAACAATTTATAGAGCGTTTTGAAGGAAAGTATGTAAAAACCGTGTTGGTCATCGTTGGGTTAATGATGTTTGTTCCTCATTTTGCGCTTGGTTGGAGCTGGCAAGAAACATTTTATCGTGCCATGATTTTACTTGTAGTTGCGTCACCTTGTGCTCTAGTTGCTTCGATTATGCCAGCCACTTTATCAGCTATTTCCAATGGAGCACGTCATGGAATTTTATTTAAAGGCGGTATGCATCTAGAGAATCTCGGAAACTTAAAAGCAATTGCGTTTGACAAAACAGGTACATTAACGAAAGGGAAACCTGAAGTAACGGATGTCATTGTAAGGGGCGATTTGACGGAGGAAGAATTCCTACAGAAAGTAGCTTCCATTGAAAAGTTTTCAAATCACCCGCTCGCATCGGCCATCGTGAACTTTGCATACGCAAAAGGTAGCAAGTTAGTTAAGCCTGAAAATATGCAAGATGTCGCGGGTTTTGGCGTTCAGGCAACTATAGATGGTGTGGAATGGAAAGTCGGAAAAACAGATTTTGTTGGTCGAAATGATGCTGAGCAGTTCGAGAATGGCAAGGCTATCTCCTTCGCGGATGAAGGCAAGACTGTTGTCTTCGCTAGAGATGAAAAAGGAATTGCCGGGGTCTTGGCATTAAAGGATACGGTTCGCGAAGAAACAATACGGGCAATTCAAGCCCTAAAACAAGAAGGAATCCACACCGTTATGCTGACAGGTGATAGTAAAAAAACAGCATTAGCAATTGCTTCAGAAACTGGTATGGATATGCATATTGCTGAGTGTCTTCCTGAGACAAAGGTCGAGGAAATGAAAAAGTTAAAAGAAAAATTTGGAACGGTAGCGATGGTTGGGGATGGGATTAATGATGCCCCGGCGTTAGCGACAGCTTCAGTGGGAATTGCGATGGGAGAAGGAACAGATGTTGCGCTAGAAACAGCGGATATTGTGTTAATGAAGAATGATCTGCCTAGAATTGCAGAGGCAGTGAAGCTTTCTAAGAAAATGAACAGAATTATAAAACAAAACATTATCTTCTCCATTACCGTCATTATGATTTTGATTGCCTCAAACTTTATGCAATCCTTAGCCTTACCAATGGGAGTAATTGGACATGAAGGAAGTACAATCTTAGTGATCTTGAATGGCCTTAGGTTATTACGATCATAGAATAACAAACGGCGGCTTTTTAGCTGCCGTTTGTTATTTTTAGTAGAGCCTATGGGGCTTTAAACGTTGATTCATTCATTCGGTTTTAATCAAACGTTTGATTAGCGAGTAATAACGAAGAAATAGTAGAATAATACCTCAGGCAGATATCTTTCAATGCTATAGAAGGAACTTCAAATTTAACCGTCATAGTCCAAGCTTTCTATCTTTAATCTACATAGAATACTGAAAGAGAACCTGGATTGAAAATTGCTAAACAGGTAACTTTTAGGATATGATGATATGGATGAAAAAGATTACGTTGAAAAAACAAAACTATTTACTTATAGGATGATGGGATATGAAAAGAGCGAGAATTATATATAATCCTACATCAGGACGGGAAATTTTCAAGAAACATTTGCCTGAGGTCTTAATGAAGCTTGAGCAGGCAGGATACGAAACTTCCTGTCATGCTACAACTGGTGCAGGTGATGCAACCTCTGCCGCCTTAGTAGCGGTGGAAAGACGATATGATTTAGTCGTAGCTGCCGGAGGAGACGGAACGATTAGTGAAGTGGTCAATGGGTTTGCTGAACAAGAATATCGCCCAAGACTTGGGATTATTCCGACTGGGACAACCAATGATTTTGCCCGTGCACTTCATATTCCGCGTGATGTCGAGCGGGCAGCGGATATTATTGCTAAAGGTGAGAGCATTCCAGTAGATGTTGGGCGCATGAATGATAAATATTTTATCAATATTGCCGGAGGCGGGCGGATCACGGAATTAACGTATGATGTTCCGATTAAATTAAAAACAATGCTTGGTCAACTGGCCTATTATTTAAAAGGCGTCGAGATGTTACCATCAATAAAAGCAACAGAAGTGACCATTGAATATGATGGGAAACTGTATGAAGGGGAGACGATGTTATTCCTTATTGGTCTAACGAATTCAGTTGGTGGCTTTGAAAAGCTTGCCCCGAATGCTTCCATTAATGATGGGATGTTTACCCTCCTGATTTTAAAGAAAACGAATCTTGCTGATTTTATTCGTATCGCATCGCTTGCCCTTCGCGGAGAACATCTCAATGATTCAAAAGTGATTTATACAAAGGCCAATCGAATTCGAGTAAAATCGAAAGATCGTGTTCAAATTAACTTAGATGGGGAATATGGTGGCGATATCCCTGCAGAATTTGAAAATCTTTACCGCCATATTGAGGTTTGTGTACCACTTGATCAGATACGTCCGGAAGACCGCCCGGAATCCTTGGAGGACATTGCGAACGAAGAATAGCTGCGAGCCGCTCCTACTGGGTGCGGTTTTTTCTAATCGAAAAGCAATAAGCATACAATTAAAAAAGGAAGATGGGGACAGTATAAAACTAAGCAAGCAAAAGGGAGTGTCGGCTTTGGAGAAGAAGGCATTGATCAATATTGACTACACATTTGACTTTGTTGGTGATGAAGGTGCGCTAACTTGTGGCCAACCTGGACAGGAAATTGAAGGAGAAATTGTACGCCTAACGGAAGCGTTTATCAATAATGGGGACTATGTTGTATTTGCGATAGATGTGCATGATGAAGGGGACCAATTCCATCCTGAAACAAAACTATATCCTCCTCATAACATCCGCGGAACGAAGGGGAGAGAGTTATATGGTCGTTTGAAGGATGTGTATGAGGAACATCAGGATAAAGCGCATGTACAATACTTAGATAAAACACGTTATTCGGCATTTGCAGGTACAGACTTGGAAATTAAGCTGCGTGAACGTGGGATTACTGAAGTTCACCTTGTCGGTGTATGCACCGATATTTGTGTCTTACATACGGCCGTTGATGCCTATAATCGGGGATTTAAGATCGTTGTCTATAAGGATGCTGTTGCCTCGTTTAATCAGAATGGACATTTTTGGGCACTAGGGCATTTTGAAAGTGCGATGGGGGCAATGGTAAAATAAAAACTTCAACTAGAATAGAAGCTGAAGCTGACGTTGAAATCGGAGGAGTATAATGGCTACAAACTATAATGATGATAGCTTTTTAATTCATACAGACTTATATCAAATTAATATGGTCGAAACTTACTGGCGTGACGGAAAACACAATCGCAAGGCAGTATTTGAACTATTTTTCCGAAAGCTCCCTTTTGGGAATGGTTATGCGGTGTTTGCTGGACTAGAGCGAGTGATTAATATTGTAGAGCAATTTAAATTTAGCCAACATGATATTGAATATTTGAGGACCGAAGGCGGTTTTCAAGAAGATTTTCTTGATTATCTAACAGACTTGCGATTTACAGGTAAGATTCGCTCAATGAAGGAAGGGGAAATTGTTTTCGCCGGAGAACCTTTATTGCGCGTAGAGGCACCGTTGGCAGAGGCGCAGCTAATTGAGACGGTTTTATTAAATATTGTCAACTACCAGACGCTTATTGCGACCAAGGCTTCTAGAATTAAGCATGTTATTCCGAATGAGTCGGCATTGGAATTTGGTTCGCGTCGAGCGCAGGAGTTGGATGCCGCAGTTTGGGGAGCGCGAGCGGCTTATATTGCTGGGTTTGATGCAACAAGTAATGTTCGAGCTGGGAAACTATTTGGTATTCCAATTTCAGGAACTCATGCCCATTCCATGGTTCAAGCCTATCGAGATGAATATACAGCGTTCCATAAATATGCCGAAACTCATAGAGATTGTGTTTTCTTAGTTGATACATACGATACGCTCCGCTCAGGAGTTCCGAATGCCATCCGTGTGGCAAAAGAATTTGGCGATAAAATCAATTTTATTGGGATCCGTTTAGATAGTGGAGACCTGGCTTACCTGTCTAAAGAAGCTAGGAGAATGTTAGATGAAGCAGGATTTAAGGATGCAAAAGTCGTGGCATCAAGTGACCTTGATGAATACACGATCATGAACTTAAAAGCTCAGTCAGCTAAAATTGATGTTTGGGGAATTGGGACCAAGCTGATTACCGCATTTGAGCAACCAGCACTTGGAGCTGTTTATAAGATAGTCTCGATTGAAGACGGGAACGGGCAGATGAACGATACAATTAAGATTTCCTCCAATCCAGAGAAAGTGACGACTCCTGGGTTGAAAAAGGTATATCGCATTATTAATGGAACAAATGGAATGTCAGAGGGCGATTATATTGCCATGGAAGATGAAAATCCGCAAAAAGAAGAACGTCTAAAAATGTTCCATCCAACGCATACCTACATTAGTAAATTTGTCACGGATTTTGAGGCAAGAGACCTTCACCATGATATCTTTGTCGATGGAAAGCTTGTTTATGACCTTCCTACCTTAGAAGAAATCAAGAATTATTCAAAGGATTCCCTTGGATTACTTTGGGACGAATACCAGCGCTCCTTGAATCCAGAAGAGTACCCTGTCGACTTGAGTGAAAAGTGCTGGGAAAACAAAATGCGCAACATTGATGAAGTAAGGAAAAAGGTCAAAGCGTTAAAAGGTACGTTGGAATAAATAATTTTCGATTAGAAATAGAGCTCTCATGATGAACGATGTCATGAGGGCTTTTTATTTTAGGGGGGTGGAAAATATCAATTGGGTTCGATAGGTGACCTAACAAGGCTGAAGAAGAGCAAGAAAGGTGGCCAATAGTGTTGATAGGTGACCTAACTAGGTGGAAGAAGGGCAAGAAAGGTCATCAATAGGTTCGATAGGTGGCCTAACTAGGATGAAGAAGAGCAAGAAGGGTCATCAATGGGTATGATAGGTGACCTAACTAGGCTGAAGAAGAACAAGAAACATCATCAATCTCCATGGCAAACAAAGGTCCGAATCTAGTATGCGCTGAATCAACCACGATTACGAATCCTAGCCCGCCCCGTAGTGATAAACCCAATTACATGTTAAAATAAATCAGTGAACATTAAACGACATCCTCAACCAAATTCCCCTAAATAAGAAAGGAGCCTATCATTTTGTTAGAAAAAGCTCGTGAATTGCTACAAACCTATTTTGGTTACCCTTCCTTCCGTATTGGCCAAGAACAGGCTATTTCTTCGGTTTTACAAGGAAACAACACAGTCTGTGTTATGCCTACTGGTGGCGGAAAGTCGATTGTCTACCAAATTCCAGCACTCATTCTACCAGGAACAACTCTCGTGATTTCGCCACTCATTTCCCTCATGAAAGATCAGGTTGATACACTACATCAACTTGGAATCCCAGCTGCTTTTATCAATAGCTCGCTTAGTGCTCAGGAGGCTGCGGAAACGATGGAAGAAGCTGTACATGGTGGGTACAAGCTATTGTATGTGGCTCCTGAGCGACTTGAATCTTATGAATTTCAGGAAATGCTAAAAAACCTTCAAATTCCACTAGTTGCCGTCGATGAAGCGCATTGTATTTCGCAATGGGGCCATGACTTCCGCCCAAGCTACTTGCAGATTGCTCGATTGATGGACAAGCTGCAAGATAATACGGTCGTACTTGCACTAACAGCAACGGCAACACCGAGGGTTAGGGAAGACATCTGCGATTCGCTTGCGATTGATGCGGCTAACTCCGTTTTGACAGGGTTTGAGCGTGAAAATCTATCTTTCTCTGTGATTAAAGGTCAGGACCGGTTAGCTTTTTTAAAAGACTATGTTAAAAAGAACCGGAATGAAGCGGGAATTATTTATGCTGCGACAAGAAAGACCGTTGATCAGTTGTACGAATGGCTCAAAAAAGAAGGAATTGATGCTGCGCACTATCATGCGGGGATGAAAGATATTGACCGAGCGAATGAACAAGAGCGATTTCTTAAAGACCAGGCTGATGTCATGGTTGCGACCTCTGCGTTTGGAATGGGAATCGACAAGTCCAATATTCGTTATGTGGTCCATTACCAGATGCCAAAGAACATGGAAAGCTATTACCAAGAAGCTGGTCGTGCTGGTCGAGATGGACTCCCAAGTGAATGTACAATGCTGTATTCTTCACAAGACGTACAGATTCAACGTTTTTTAATTGATCAATCATCTGAACAGGGAAGAATGTCACAGGAGCTGGAGAAACTGCAACAAATGGCAGACTACTGTCACACTGAGAATTGTCTACAAGCTTATATTCTCGAATACTTTGGTGAAAGAGAAGCGGAACCTTGTGGGCGATGCGGAAATTGTACGGATACTAGGACAAGCGTTGACGTAACGAAAGAAGCGCAAATGGTGTTAAGTTGTATTATTCGGATGGGACAGAAATACGGTAAAGCCATAACCGCTGCTGTGTTGACAGGATCACGCAATAAAAAAGTATTGGATTTTGGATTTAATAAGCTTAGTACCTACGGGATTTTAAAAGAGCAGAGTGTAAAACAGGTTACAGAGCTTATTGAATTTCTGATTTCAACGAATCTAATAGGTGTTGAACACGGGGCATATCCAACGATTTTTGTTGCTCCTGCTGGCAAGGAGGTCCTAACGGGCAAGCAGCAGGTTTTCCGAAAAGAAGCGGTGCAAATTAAACAAGTCTCCAATGATGATCCCTTGTTTGAAGAGCTTCGTCAGTTGCGTAAAAATGTGGCGGAAGCTGAACATGTCCCACCATTTGTCATTTTCTCTGATTCCTCGCTAAAGGATATGTGTGCTCGGTTGCCGCAGTCGGAAGAAGAGTTTCTGCAAGTAAGTGGTGTTGGACAACACAAGTTAGAGAAGTATGGAGAAACCTTTATTAAAGCAATTATTGAATATGCAGAGGCAAATCCAGATAGGGAAAGAGTCCTTACGGCTGCGACTCCTTCAGCAAAAACAACAAAGCCCGTTAAAAAGGGAGTAAATGACTCGCATCTTGAAACATACAAGCTCCATCAAGAGGGCCTTACGGTAACTGAAATTGCAGCAAAACGAGAATTAGCTGTGAGCACAATGGAAAGTCATTTACTTCAATGCATTCAAAATGGAATGAACGTAAATTTCTCCCTGTTAATTCCGGATGAATATCTTGCTGATCTAGAAAAAGCCGTTTCAGAAGCCGGACGTGACCGCTTAAAACCAATTAAAGAAAGACTCCCAGATGAAGTCAGTTATTTTATGATCAAAGTGTTTTTATACAGTTTACGCAAACAAGAAAACCTGATCGTGGAATAACCAGGAGCAGAGCGTTTTTCGCATTCTAAGCTCCAGTGTGTTAAAATCTTCCTTAGCGAAATTACTGTAAAGGAAGATCATATGAGCAAAACATTGCCAGTTCAAAAAAACGATTATATAGATGTAGAATTTGAAGATTTAACACATGATGGTGCTGGTGTTGCCAAGGTGGAAGGATACCCTATCTTCGTACAAGGTGGGTTGCCGGGTGAAAAGGCGAATATTAAAATCATCAAAGTAAACAAAGGCTATGGGATTGGCCGATTGATTCAACTAGTAGAACGAAGTCATTTTAGAGTAGAAATTGCCAAAGAAGATAGCCATAAATATGGCGGCTGTCAGATCCAGCATATTAGCTATGAAGGGCAGCTTAAGTTTAAGGAAAACCAGGTGCGCCAAGTTCTGTCGCGAATTGGAAAACTTGAAGATGTGAACGTCCATCCTGTATTAGGAATGGAGCATCCATGGCAGTATCGAAATAAAGCTCAAGTTCCTGTTGGAGAAAAAGATGGGAAGTTGATTTCAGGGTTCTTTAAGCCGCGCAGCCATGAAATTGTTGATACAAATGAAAGCTTAATCCAGCTAGCTGAAGTGGATGAAGCGATTCAGGCTGTGAAGGAAGTTTGTCGTGAGCTAGGTGTCAAAGCGTATAATGAAGAAACCCATAAGGGCGACCTCCGCCATATTATGGCACGCTATGCGAAGCAAACGGGAGAGTTAATGGTTGTGCTGATCACAAGAACTGCAGACCTTCCATCCAGAAATAAACTTGTTGAAGAAATCGTTTCTCGTCTTCCAAAGGTGAAGTCCATCATTCATAATATCAACTCAAAAAGAACAAATGTCATCATGGGGGATAAAACGAAAGTCCTTTGGGGCAATGAAGTTATCTACGACTATATTGGTGATGTGAAGTTTGCCATCTCTGCATTGAGTTTTTACCAGGTTAACCCTGATCAAACAAAGGTACTCTATGATAAAGCTTTAGAGTATGCAGAGCTAAATGGGGATGAAACTGTGATGGATGCCTATTGTGGAATAGGTACGATTTCATTGTTTCTCGCCCAAAAGGCTAAAAAGGTATATGGAGTGGAAATCGTTCCTGAAGCGATTGAGGATGCACAGCGTAATGCAGAGCTGAATGCTATTACCAATGCTGAATTTGCTGTTGGAAAAGCAGAAGAAGTGATCCCTAAATGGTATGAACAAGGAATTCGAGCAGATGTCCTTGTCGTCGATCCACCACGTAAAGGCTGTGATGAAGCTCTGCTCCAAACCATTATTGAAATGAAACCCAATAAGGTTGTCTATGTTAGCTGTAACCCAGCAACATTAGCAAGGGACCTTCGTATTTTAGAAGACGGTGGATACAAAACAGTAGAAGTACAGCCTGTCGATATGTTTCCTCAGACGACGCATGTTGAAGCAGTCGCGAAGTTGGTCTTAAAATCTTAATCATAATATCTTTACAAGTTATCTTGCCCCGGATTCGTCGAATTCGGGTTATTTTTTGCCCTAAAAATTTAGGAAAGAGACTTATTATAAAAAGGTGATGGGGGACCTTCGTATTTTTTATTATCTACATACTCTCTAATCCAAATGTACTATGTGAGACTAGTTAATAATGTCCTTTTTTTACAGATTCATATTGTTTTACAAATAATTTACAAATATTGTGCTACTATTATCTCCGTACAATGTTTTCCTTAAAGCTTTGAAACAAAAGCGTGCTTCTTTCAAAGGTTGATCCTATTTATTAAAATGGGTCAGCAATTTTATTAGTATGGAAGGATATAAATATGGGTCAAAAAATAAAAAAGTTAATGCTAGTAAATATTCTCTTTTATATAAATAATTTTATTTTGATCATTCTTTCAAATACCTCTGGACTAGAGGATCTTGCAGCGATTTGGTTTTTTACACCCTTCGTGTTAATTTTATTTACCACTTCGATGCTTGAAAGTTCAAGGGAAATACAGGTAAAACAGCTGAAAAGGTTGTCTATATTGGATTTTCTATTACGATGTATTATCGTACTAATAAATTTCCTTGTTATTAGTGGATTCATTGGGTTTGAGTCTCTTTATTTAGTTGTTTTAGGAATCATTTTTATGATTTCAAATATTAGTTTGGAGCGGAAAATAGATACACAAATACAGATTCATCATTTACAAAATCAGGGTGAAATTGGATTATTGAAAAAAGAAATCGATGATTTGTGTGAAGACTACGCCACTGACCAATCGATTTTATATAATAAAACCCCTAATGAAAAAGAGGAAATTAAAGGCGTTTATCAATCAACCTTCTTTGTAGGTTACTCGTATGTGTTGATCTTTTTATTAATAGGCATAGGGACCTTTGCCTTCAATTTTTTTGGAGAGCAATATAGAATACTAACCTTAACCATCGCCTTTCTTTTATTAGGAATATATCTTTACTTAACAAATAAAAAATTCACTTTGTTTTTAACAGATCGTAATCAACGGAAAAAAATGAGTTTGAGAGATAACATAAGCTTTATCATTGGATTATCTATCATCTATATCTTGCAGGGGTATATTCATATAGGAACAGGGACTTTTAATTTCTTAGGAATCTTTGTTGCAATAATATTCTTAATTCCAACGATAAAAACAAATCAGTTGATAAGAGATGAATTTTACAAAATTAACAATAAATATCTTAATAGATAATGTTCCTTTATGTTCTTATCAATATTGAAAAGCTTAATATGATATTTACCTCTCCTGCTTTATCAGTATCCTTATTTGACCCAGTAGATAGCGGGGTCTTTTTGTGTTCAATGTTAAAATCCAAGAACAGTTATTAAATGAGTTAATAGGTTTTGATTACGATAATAAATTCTTCTCTCTATTTAAAATAAAGAGGTTTACGGTAGAGTTTAGGGAAAGATTCTGAATAAACAACAGGAAATTTTACGCTTATCACGAAATGAATAAAGTACGCATCAAACCTGATACTTTGTCTAATTACATATTCAATTCAAATCAGAATAAAAGAGGGGATTTTATTGAAACCAAAAGTACTTGTCTATTCGAAAGTTGACCCGAAAGTGCTAGCTTTTGTTGAACAAACCTGTGAAGTTGTTTATTTTGAAGGATTAGAAGAAGAGACGTTTCCTACTTTCCTACAAGAGTTAAAAGATGCCCAAGGAATCCTAGGAGCTGGGTTAAAAGTAGATGATGATTTACTACAGAATGCTCCCCAGTTAAAAATAGTAAGTAATATTTCGGTAGGTTATGAAAATCTACATTTACCAGCAATATCAGCACAAGGTGTTATGGCCACGAATACGCCTGATGTATTAAATGATACTGTAGCTGACCTGATTATGGGATTGATGCTATCTACAGCTAGAAGGCTACCGGAGTTAGATCAATATGTGAAAACGGGACAGTGGGATTCAAACCTAGGAGAACAGTATTTTGGACTTGATATCCATCATAAAGTTTTAGGGATTATTGGAATGGGAGGAATTGGCTCTGCAGTGGCAAAAAGAGCTCACCATGGATTTGATATGGAAATCCTGTATCATAATCGTTCTAGAAAAATAGATGCAGAAGAAAAGTATGCAGCCAGCTATTGTACGATGGAAGAATTATTAAAGAACTCCGATTTTGTTTTACTCATGACACCACTCACACCTGAGACTGAAAAGCTTATGGGAGAGAAGGAATTTTCACTCATGAAAAAGTCAGCCATCTTCATTAATAGTTCAAGAGGAAAAACAGTAGACGAAGAGGCATTAATACATGCTCTCCAAACAGGTGAAATTTATGGCGCAGGATTAGATGTCTTTGTAAATGAACCGGTGGAGGTGGACAATCCTTTACTTTCTATGAAAAATGTCGTTACCCTGCCGCATATTGGGTCCGCTACGTACGAAACGCGTTATAAAATGGCAATGAGTGCGGCTTCTAATCTTGTTGCTGGACTAAAAGGCGAAACCCCAGCAAATTTATTAAATAAACCAGTGAATATTTAGCTTATACAGGTGCGTGATTGAGCTAGAAAATGCCGTCAATCATGGTCACTGATTTATAAAATTTGGCCCAGGCGATATATACTTGGGCTATTTTTCATAGAATCTACTTCTGTTGGTTCTTTTGTTTTTACAGAAACAGGAAGATACCTGGTACTTAAATAGGAAAACTAGTCTTAAAATTCTACATAAAGTTACAATTATATTACATTATCGACTGTTTCATTGTTTTTTAGTCTACTAGGAATATAAACTAGTAATATCGAATTAGATTGAGAAACAAAGAGGAGATAATGTGATGATTAAAAAAATTATTAAATATACAGTATCAGCAGCTATTCTCGCCACAATGATTCAGGTAACACCAGCTTTTGCAACTCCAGATGATTCACAAGAAGTGACACAAGAACAAATTGCTAATACACAAGGACAAATTCAGGCATTTGAAACCAAGATGCAACAATTAGATGATCGCATCTCTGTCTCTATGGATAAGAGTCAAAAGTTAAACGATGAAATTAAAAAACAACAAGGAAAAATTGAAGAAGCTGAGGCTGAAATTGACAAATCTAAAAAGGATCTGCTTGCACATGAAGAGATTCTTGCTGAACGCCTAAAAAGTCTGCAGTTGGATGGGCAACAGTCAGTAGTCGCATACGCAGAAGTTTTATTATCATCAGGAAGTATCTCAGAGTTTTTCAATCGCTATACGGCGATTTCACAAATTATCCAAAGTGATAACGATTTAATGAGTGGTCTTAAGGAAAAACAACAAGCGTTAGTATCTGCAGAGGACCAATTACATAAAGAACTTGAGCAACTAAAAAAGAACCAAGATGAATTAGCGTCTGAACAAAATAAGATTGCAGAAGACAAAAAGAAAATTGAAAAAGAATTAGCGGATGCGGAGAAATTATTACAAACGCAAGAAGCTAAACTTGCACAACAAGCCCTAGAAGCACAACAGGCTCTAGAAGCTCAACGTGCCCTTGAAGCGCAACAAGCGCTAGAAGCACAACAAAATCAACCTGCTCAACAAAACAACCAACAAGTTCAACAAGACCAGCAACCACAACAACAGTCTCAACAACCGTCTCAACAATCAACTTCAAAAAGCAAAGCATCAAATTCAGTTTCAACTGCATCGGTTCCAGCTGTTAAAGCAACGAACGCTGATGCGGCAAGTCAAGTGATTGCTTATGCTAAACAATTCTTGGGCGTTCCTTATGTTTGGGGTGGGTCAAGCCCTAAAGGATTTGATTGTTCAGGATTTGTTCAATATGTATATCGTAATTCAGTTGGCACCAGCCTACCTAGAGTATCACGTGACCAGCAAAATGCGGGGACAAGGATTTCTCCTAGCCAAGTTCAACCCGGAGATTTAGTGTTTAATGGTTCTCCTGCTTATCATGTTGGGATTTATATTGGCGGAGGAAAATATATTCATGCACCTCAAACAGGTGATGTTGTGAAAATTGCTTCATATAATCCGTCTAAGTTCTCTAGTGCTGCTAGAGTATTGCGTTAATTAAGGAAGTCATCATCTACTCCCAAATTGCATCCTAGAACAGGATAAGATTTTTTATATTTGCTTGCTCGTGTTAAGCTAATAAGGCTCTGAGGTCGCAACATTCACTTTGCGACTTCAGAGTCCTTTTTCATTTTTATGGCCAAAATTCTATTTGATCATTTCATAGCCATATATGAACAATGAGCGTAAAAGAATGTAATACCCTGAAAAATGATTATACTTGTACAGAGGAGCGTCATCATTAAAACTATTAAACAGGTGAAAACATGGAACGAGATTCAATGAAAGATGATAATTACAAAGTATTTTCTTTGTTAAGTAATTACTTGAACAATGCATCTGATTTTATCAACCAAGAAGAAATTGGTGAAATTGTCCAATATGGTGTATCGTATGAACATGCTTTTGGGATGATCTTAGCTGCTGCGTTTGGACTTGATATTGTTGATAATGAAGAGGATAAAAGCTTCTACAACCGATATTTTCTCAAAATGATTCATCAGCTTGATGAAAAGAAATTTTTTGAAAATCCTTATTATAAAAACATCAAGATTCCAAGTGTTAAAATGGGAAATAGTGAATTAAAGTATGAAAAATATAAACCTTTTGAAGGGTTTGTTTGCGATGATATTATCCAAACAAAAGAGGGGAGACAAATCCCGCAAATTGGTTTTTTTAACAAGGACTTCATGTTTCCAGCCGTGCTAGAGAATAACCGCATTTGGATGACGATTACGCCAAATGAGATACAAACAATGAAAGAACCAGTTGAGCAAGCTTTTGGTCATGTTCTAACCTATGGACTGGGTCTTGGCTATTACGCCTATATGGTTTCTGAAAAAACAAATGTTGAAAGTGTCACAATTGTTGAGACCAACGAGGATGTGATTCGATTATTTACCCAGTTTGTCTTGCCACAATTTACGCATGTTCAAAAGATCAAGATTATCAAAGCTGATGCTTTCGAATACGCTCAGAAACACATGCCAAGTGCAAACTATGATTTTGTGTTTACCGACTTGTGGCATGATGTTTCAGATGGAATCGATATGTACTTAAAAATGAAAAAGTTCGAAAAGCTAACTCCCAATACGGTCTTCACCTATTGGATTGAAAAATCAATTTTATGCTATTTATAGGACAGAGGATTAGGAACCCTGTCCCACTTAGGAGGTTTATTCATGGAGAATAATGATATTTTAATTCGATTAAGATATGCGCTTGATATTAAAAACAATGATATGGTTGAAATTTTTAAACTTGGTGGCGTTGAAGTTACAAAGGAAGAAATGTTAATGATTCTTACAAAATCAGATGACAGCTATGATTATGATGAGGACGAAACGATAGCAGAAGATGAGAACATTATAAAATGTAATAATCGGATGTTTGAATCCTTCTTAAATGGTCTCATTACATTTAAACGAGGGAAACAGGAGCCAAAGCCAGGACAACCTGAACGACCAGCGTTTTCAAATGAAAGTGTGAACAATATCCTGCTGAAAAAGGTGAAAATAGCATTAGCCTTAACGAGTGAAGATATGATTGATATCTTAGCCAAAGCAGGAGTTACGATCACCAAGGGTGAGTTAAGCGCAATTTTGAGAAAAAAGGGACATAAGAATTATAAAGAATGCGGCGATAAATATGCTAGGAATTTCTTGAAGGGGTTAGCAATAAAATATAGGGGATAAGGATGCTCTTATAAGTTCCTAAAAGATAAGAACTCTTTAATAAAAATCAATCAGCCCAGTTTCTGACTGGGTTTTGATTTGTTTTCGACCAAATTCTTGTGTCAAAATCCTTCCGCCCAAAAATTGAACGGTTTAGGTGTTTTAACCATAAATTACAATGTTCAGTTTTAATATGATTGATGGTAAAGTCCTAAAGCCGATTTAACGTACGTATGAAAAGCTACTTTTAAGGTTAAAGGTAACTTTTCTGATTATGCCTAGAAACTAGCTTCTTAATTATAAGAAAAGAGCCTAAAACGATGAGGTGAAGAGAGTGTCGAAACAGATGATGACCCCTGCAGCTTACAAATCCAAGTTAGGTATAGTGGAAACCGAAATGGCCATTAAAAAGGTAAAGGATTATTTTGAGAGCAACTTATCTGAAGTGTTAAAGGTAGTTCGAGTTTCTGCTCCGTTATTTTTACAAGAGGGAACAGGGCTTAATGATAATTTGAACGGAACAGAGCGTGTGGTGTCCTTTGATGCGTTAGATGTAAAGGATAAGAAACTAGAGATTGTTCAATCCCTTGCAAAATGGAAAAGGAGCGCCTTAGCTAAATATCAATTCCCAGTTGGAACAGGGTTATATACGGATATGAAGGCAATTAGACGAGATGAAATCCTTGATAATTTGCATTCCATGTTTGTGGACCAATGGGATTGGGAAAAAGTCATCGTAAAACAGACTCGTACAGTTGAGACATTAAAGGATGAGGTGGAGAAACTATATAAAGCTTTAACCGCTACTGAACAATATGTACACCAATTGTATCCTTCCCTTCAACCAATATTACCAAAATCCATTCACTTCATTACCTCTCAAGAACTTGAAAATATGTACCCTTCCCTTACACCTAAGGAAAGAGAAGATAAAATAGCGAAGAAACATGGAGCTGTTTTTCTTATGCAAATTGGAGGCATGTTGAATTCTGGAACAAAACATGATGGACGTTCTCCTGATTATGATGATTGGTCATTAAACGGAGATATCATTGTATGGTTTCCGATACTCGAAAGAGCATTCGAATTATCTTCAATGGGCATAAGAGTAGATAAAAAGGCGTTGTTAAAGCAACTTAAAGAATCCAATTGTGAAGATCGTAAGAATTTAGCTTATCACCAAGCCGTTTTACGAGGAGACCTCCCATTTACAATTGGCGGGGGGATTGGTCAGTCAAGATTATGTATGTTCCTTCTTCAGAAGGCTCATATTGGGGAAGTTCATGTTTCAGTTTGGAATGATGAAATCCTTAAAGAATGTAGAGAAGCAAATATTCAGCTTTTATAAGGGAAAACTAAAAGGGTCTTGTATATTGATATAGAATAGTAACAGAAGACAAGGATGATCTTAATAGCAAAAGCACAGAAAAGGAGATACAATGACAATCAATCAAGAAACAGGATGGAATTTTGATAATAGTTACACGATGTTACCAAAGCCCTTTTACACAAAACAAAACCCTACCCCTGTACGTTCACCAAAACTAGTGATTTTTAATGAAGCGTTAGCCCAATCTCTAGGACTTAACCCAGTGGCGTTGCAAAGCGAAGCGGGAGTTGAAGTATTTGCCGGCAACCAGGTCCCCGAAGGCTCTTCCCCTCTTGCTCAAGCTTATGCCGGCCATCAATTCGGGCATATTAACATGTTAGGGGATGGTCGGGCGATTTTGCTTGGGGAGCAAATTACGCACAAAGGAGAACGAGTGGATATTCAGCTAAAAGGTTCAGGGAGGACCCCTTTTTCACGAGGAGGAGATGGTCGAGCGACTCTTGGGCCGATGCTTCGTGAATACATCATCAGTGAAGCGATGCATGCACTTGGAATTCCAACCACTCGTAGCCTAGCGGTTGTATCAACAGGAGAGACCGTAATACGTGAGACAGGATTACCTGGTGCCATCCTGACCCGTGTCGCTGCTAGTCATATCCGTGTCGGCACCTTCCAATATGCTGCTGGAAAAGGCGGCGATGATAATGGAGCAGACTTACGAGCTCTAGCGGATTATACGATTGAGCGCCATTATCCAGAAATAAAAAAGGATGAACACCGGTATCTATCATTTCTCAAAGAAGTTATTAAGCGACAGGCAAAGCTGATTTCTAAATGGCAGCTGGTCGGCTTTATTCACGGTGTAATGAATACCGACAACATGACAATAAGTGGTGAATCCATCGATTATGGTCCTTGTGCTTTTATGAATGAATATGACCCAACAACGGTATTCAGTTCCATTGACACTCAAGGTCGCTATGCGTATGGCAATCAACCAGCTATTGGTGGGTGGAGTCTTGCGCGATTTGCTGAGAGTTTGATCCCGCTCTTGCATGACAATGAGGAGGAAGCTGTTAAATTGGCTCAGGATGCGATATCAGATTACCCTGAACAATATCGTAGAAACTGGGTAATGGGAATGAGAGCGAAACTAGGCCTCTTTCATGAAGCACCAGAAGATGAAGCCCTTATCGAAAACCTTCTTAGTATGATGAAGAAATACCGAGCGGACTTTACGAACACCTTCCGTGCTTTAACCTATGACAACAAAGACCACTCATCTCTTTTTCAATCTAAGGAATTTATGGAATGGAATCAAGAATGGCAGGAAAGAGTGAGTAATCAAGAGGAATCAGAAGATGCCTCCCGTGAGTTAATGCGGAGCAATAACCCAGTGGTGATTCCACGTAATCATAAAGTAGAAGAAGCACTTGAAGCTGCAGTGAACGATGGCGATTATCATGTCATGGAGAACCTCCTTAAAGTTCTGGCAAGTCCATATGAGCCATCGTCTGATAAGGATGAATATTGTACACTTCCCGCACCTTCGGCAAAACCATACCGAACCTTTTGCGGAACTTAACATATTCGTAAAAAGAGGTAGGGATTGCTTTTTAAGGATCCCTATTTTTTTGAATGAAAGGATAATAAAAAATCTAAAGGCAATTTTTACATGTAAAGGTAATTTTTTTACATTGAAATCTTTTTTAACTTCTTTCCAAATCAGTGTTGGCTGTTTATTTAAAGATGTGGTGAAAAAGAGGGTAGTTGAGACTACAGCTAGAAATGAAATACATAAGGTATCCATATGTGAAAATAACCATCTTAATAAGGGGAAATCAAAATGAAAAACCTCCTTTTGGAATTAGACGGGAATGGCTTAAGTTATTATGTGGGAGGGGATCCTGAAAAGCCAACAGTTATCTGTTTTCATGGACTAGCTGGTAGTTCGCTATATAGTTTTACTCAATTATCCAATCAATTAAAGGAGCAATTTCACGTTATTTTAATAGACCAACCAGGACATGGGAAGAGTTCAGCCTTTGAGAAGGAGGAGGACTATACATTCTCTAGTCTGGCTAAATGGTATGATAAGGTATTTGATTATCTTCAGTTGAATGAATTTTATTTATTAGGTCATTCCTGGGGAGCTGATGTTGCCCTCCATTATGCAAAACAGTACCCAGCTAAAGTGAAGGGCATTATTTTATTGGATGGCGGGTTTACTTTTCCAGTTTTTCAGGAAGAGATGACATTCCAAAAGGCATACAATGGGTGGAGTACATATATGGACAATCATGCCAAGTTTACGAGTTGGCGTGACATTGTGGATGAGTTTAAAGGGTACACAAAAGCTTGGAACACAATCCATGAACAGTCATTGTCTTCGATTTTTATTAAAAAGGGAAAATATGAATTAATTTCTTCCAAGTTTACTATACTCTCCATAATAAAGGCCTTTTTTAACGAACCATTTACTAGTACTTATCTTTATATTAAGTCCCCGTTATTATTAATACACGCAACAGAACCAAAAGAGTTAGATGAAGCAAGGAATAAAGGAATAGCAGAAATCAAACAGGAAATTAATAATGCTTTAATTGTCTCAATAGAGAACACGGGCCATATGCTACAATGGGATAAACCGAAGGAAGTCGGGGATAAAATCATACTTTGGGTCAATAAAACTAGATAACCAAGGGAGCGGTTATCTAGTTTTAATAGATGAAAGTTTCTGAGAAGTGAAGTTGTGGATTTAGAAAGGAAATTTTTTAGTAGGGGTAGAGGGTGGATAGTATGAATGAGGAGTTAATGAACAATGTCGATGCATGCTATCAGCTAGCAGAGCGGAATGCGACTGAATATTTTAGAACCCTTCAATCTCAGGTGAAGAAAAAAACGTATGTCGAAACACTAACAGAAGACTTTCAAACGTGGAAGCAAGACCATATTCGTCATCCATTCTTATCCCTATTCTCACGTCAAAAGGGGAAGCCCACGTCAAAGGAATATGAAAAATATATCCAATGGCTTGATTACCGAGGGAAACTCGAACCCTACTTGGATCGAAGTATATCCTATATTTTTATGCGAGATTTAGGGAAATCTCTGGAATCAGCTGATACACAGAAACGAGTTCAACAAACAGTAACCTATTTGAAAAACCACCTAACCTCTAACCAGGGGAATAAAGATTTTAACATGGCTGAATTGTACAGGTGGGCTCAAAAGGAAGAGATTGAACTCACCGTGATTTGGCTGGTAAGCAAACTAAAAAAGGTTACCAAGATGATGCCCGATGGGATGGATGCGGAGCATGCTCAGCGGAAATTAATCAAAATTATTGGTGGAGTCATGATGCATGCGTATGAAGAGATGGAGGAAGGCCTTCCACGCGAAAAACGAAGGGAGAAATTAGCAAGCGCATTAAGACTAGGCTATTCCTATGGATTAACCTACCCCTTCATTGATGATCTATTGGATGCCAATATCCTGTCGGAGGATGAGGAGAGAAGGTATACAGACATAATTAGGTCCACGCTAATTACAGGGATTGTACCAAAATTAGGGGAATGGAAGGGGAAAAACGCAAACTTAATCAGATTTATTCATTCAGAATTACGAGAGGCTTTTGAATACATACGCTCTAATCAGAATCAAGAAACCTTGAAATCCTTTTACGAACAATCCTATGTTTTTTTTCATTCACAAGAAGTAGACCGAAACAAGGACTTATCCAATGCTAATTACAAAAATGAAGAGATTTTCATACCAGTGATTATAAAATCTTCCTCTTCCCGATTGATTGTTCGCTCTGTAATTGGTGCCTCTGAGGATGAAGGTTTTGACAAGCGAACGTTCTTTTATGGGATTTACAATCAACTAGCAGATGACTTAGCTGATATGTTTGATGATTTCAAGGAAGGGGCCGTAACACCTTATACGTATTACTTAAAACACCATAAAACGCGGTCAGATCTTATTAATCCGTTTGAGCTCTATTGGACCGTTATTTCATACCTTATTCATCATGTATACCATTCCAATTTTAAAACGAAAGAAGTAATCTTAAATCGTGCTATAAATGGGCTTAAACGCTTGAGAGAGAAATTAGGGAATCAACGATATCAGGAAGTTATGGACCTTTTCGCTTCTGGGAATCCAAAATTCAATAAAATGGTCCAACTGATGGTTCGAAAAGGAGATGATGTGGATTTCTTTGATAAGCTACTTCGTGACCACATCATTACCACTCTAAGAAATGACCGCAGCGAACAAGACAACTTCATAGAGACAATTAAAACCGTTCGTCATCAAGTAAATAGCCTTTTAAGTATTACAAAAAGCGAGACCCTTCCGCTAATTGAAGAGCCGATCATTGATGCTGCTAATTATAGTTTAATGGGCGATGGGAAACGTTTAAGACCAATTATGACGTGGGTAATGGGGATTGACCATTATGGACTAGATGAGTCAGCACTTGCACCACTATTAAGGTCATTAGAGTATATGCATACGGCCTCACTCATTTTTGATGATTTGCCTTCACAGGATAATGCATCGACCCGCCGGGGACGTCCAACGCTTCATCAAGTTCATACAACTGCGATTGCTGAACTAACAGGTTTGTTTCTGACGCAAAAGGCAGTAGAAGAACAAGCTTCACTGGACCAGTTTGATTCGAAAACGGTCCTTAGATTGGTTCAATACTCTGCACGAACAACGACCAAAATGTGTACCGGTCAGGTAATGGATCTCGAATCAAAAGGGAAAAGCTTGACTCTTGAACAATTGAACACCTTGTGTTTTTATAAAACTGGAATCGCTTTTGAAGCTTCTCTCATTATGCCTGCGATTCTCGCACAGGCGAATCAAGAGGAACTAGAAGCATTGAAGAAGTTCTCCTACCATGCCGGAATTGCCTTTCAAATTAAGGATGATCTGCTTGATGTTGAAGGCGATCAGACTATTCTTGGAAAGCCTAGTGGAAAAGATGCAGCAAATAAAAACGCCACCTTTGTGTCAATTATGGGCATGGAAGGTGCTAAAAAAGCAATGTGGGAGCATTATTGTCAGGGGATGGAAGTTTTAAGTGAGAGCCCACTTAGAACCCCTTTTCTCAAACATTTACTAAACTATATTGTGAACCGTGATTATTAACAAATAGCAGTGCTACTCCTTGGATGCTCTGCTATTTTACATATGCCAATCTTTCTTTCACCTTAGAAATAAGGTTTTATGTTAAATCTGCTTGCCCCTAAACTAAGTTCATGTTGTTGCATTAAAACAAACTTGTAATGTTTTAAAGGTTGTTTTGACTGTTTAAGGTTGGTATTTTTAGAAAATATAGTAAGTTCAGTTGAAAGTTTGAAAAATAGAGAGTATGATAAGGGATGGATAGGAGAAAAATGCTCTTGTCTATTTAACTATAAACTTTCTTTTTTAAATAAGATGGAAATGATTCTCTAGAATGATACTAGAAATTAAAGCCAATGTGAGAGATAGCTTTGTCTACTCTTGCTTTGGCTTTTTTATTTTTTGGTTCTTTTCTCAAACTTAGGATTTTATCAACAATCTTTACCCATTGTTAGAATGGAGTGAAGTGGCTTGGTGCGAATCAACAGCTAAGGGTAACGCATTATATAAAAAAATGGAGGGCCTTATCTAATGACAACAACTCATGAAGAACAAAGTGAAAATCTTTTACAATTATACATAGATTCAAATATAGATAAGCAGTTCTTCATTTTATCCAACAAAAAGAATGCTTTTTTTATTATAGATAGGCAAGGGAAAATTGCTTATGTGAATCATTTGTGTGAGGAGAAGCTAGGTTACTCATCCACAGATATGCTCACTATGGGAATAAGAAATCTTTTTGCAGAAACTGAGTTGGATAAAAGCCAGACATTCTTTAAAGATAAGGTCCCTGAAACACTGAGTACTTTTAATACTCAAATCTACGTTAGCCCTGGTAAGTGTCTTTTGATAAAGTTGACCTTTTTCCCCATCTACTATAGCGGAGAATATCTCGGAACTTTTATTATCTTGAGGGACCCACAATCAAAGTGAGCACTCAAGCCTAATCTTATAAGGAGATGTTTTTGGGCGGAAAATGGTTTTGTTGCTGTTATAAAACAATTATGGTAATATAAGTATGTCTAATGTCTAGCAGTCATTGGAAAAGCGAAAATGAATGGTTTTTGTGAATTAAGAGTTAGTTTAATATATTTTTGTTTGGTAAATGGAAGAAACTATAAAATAGTCGTCTTAGCCGTGGCCTAACTTCTTTAATATAAAGGGGTTAGGCTTTTTTTATTTTAAAATGAAAAGTTTAAAAGGATTAAACATAAAGAATTGTCCAGCTCCAGCGCCTTAGCGGCTAGTGTCGTTCGCTCTCTGAGTAAAAATCGTTTTGTATTTTTACCTTCCTATGATAAGTCAACATCGAACGCGCTATGGCTCTTCATGTTTCCTTTATCTCGATTGGAGCGCTCCAACCCATACGCAACTGAGCCGGGCGCTTGTACTTTTCTTAATAAGGGGGATTACAATGGGGAGTGCCACTCAAGATGATTTGCTTTATCTTAGCAGTAAGTTTAGCAAAACATTAAAACGCAAGTTTGGAAAAGGACCTGAAACTTGTTATGTGGTGTTTAAAGAAAATAGACTTTTTATTTATATCACAAATTTTATGACTTCTGCAGAGGAAGTTTTAGTAGATAATAACCAAATGAATTTGGCAAATAAATTCCGTGCGGCTGTAATCGATTTGATTTGCAAGGAGTTCCTTCCAGAGGCATCAAAGGTTACAGGTCTTTCTTTTCATGCCTTTTATCATGACTGGAATTATGGAACAAATAAAGGAATTGTCATAATCGAACCAAGACATTTCCGAGCAGAGGATTCTAGCAATTTCTTTTTTAAAGAGAAAGATTTATTTAAATTAATGGAACAAGTATGTGCGAAAATACATAAAGTCCCTGAAGAATATAAAATTGTAAAGTGGAACCAAAATGTCTGTATCATAGAATGTAAAGGTGTATTGCTATCGATGGATAGGTACCTATATCAACAGGGGTTAACGGATATTTTGGTTGAACACTCAAGGGAAATGAAAAGTTTTTATCTAAATCGTAAAAACCAATTTGAGAATGTATTTAACATGGTGATTGATGATTTATTTATCACATGGGACTATGAACAAGATAAAAACTTTATTGTTTTTTATTTTAGTTAAACATCATGAGTTTATCTTTTGTTTGGACTAGTTTGGTCAATAATAGAAATATTGGATGAAACTCCTTATTTTATTTTTCCTGATTTTGATTAATCTGAACGAAAGAAGGTGTAAACGATTGATAAAAATAAATTAGATTCTATAAGTAGCTATATTAGTAAAATAATGAGAAAGAATTTTGGAAAAGGCCCTCAATCTTGTCAAACTTACCTAAATGGAAAGCACCTAGTTACTTATATACGTGGGTTTGTATCTCCCATGGAAGAGATTCTATTGGAGAAAGGGCAGACCAAAACAGTTGATGATGCACGAACCTTAATAATGGACCATTTGCTAGAGGAGATAAAAGGGGTTGTTCAAGTCTCGATTAGTGTCGATGTTAATGAGTATTATCATGACTGGAACTTTCCGAATAACTCAGGCATCATTATTTTTGTTTTAGAAGAGGAATTACCGGAAATTGCTCTAGAGTTCCAGGTTGATTCCGCTAGCTTGGAAAAGGAAATAGCAAGTATTAGTATGCTCGTTCAAAAAGTGCCTGATCAGATACATATATATCCGATTTCACCTACTGTATGTTTAGTTGAAAGGAAAGGCATTTTGATTCAAATCGAAAAAGCATTAATATCAAAAGGATTTCAGCAAGAGCTAAAGTTTACTAAGGATGAGTTGGAAAAGGAGTATTTCCATCGCAACGGCAGGTTTGAGGTTCTATTTCAAAAGTCTGTAAAGGATATTTTTGTTGATTGGAATTTTAAAGAGGACAAGTCGATGATGGCGTTTATTTTGGACAAATGAGGATAGGTATATTTCAGTTTTACCCATAGAAATGCCCAGTCTATTGCGCGTAGGCTGGGCATTTTATATGGGGATTTTTTAATATTAAGGTTGGATAACAACCTGAGTTCCGATGGGGATCGTTCTTGCTAGTTCTTCTACATCTTGGTTATACATTCGGATGCACCCCGCTGATACTGCTTTCCCAATCGAGCTTGGATCATTTGTTCCGTGAATCCCATAACCTTGCTTAGATAAACTCATCCACATCGTGCCAAATGGTCCTCCGGGATTAGGTGCTTTATTAATAATAATAAAGGTCCCTAACGGTGTATTGTGGAGCATTCTTCCGACGGCAATCGGGTATTGCTTTTGTAAAACACCATTCCGAAATAATCTGAGTTGGCGATTATTGACGGAAACGACAATTCGATATGGAAGGCTATTCGGGTCTGGAAAACCTGGAATCACAATGGATTGACCAGGATAAAGGATGTTTGGATTAATCGATGGATTGGCGTTAATGATTGCAGATAGGGGTGTACGATAGTCCCTTGCAATCTGATTTAACGTTTCACCAGGTTTAACCGTATGATTCAGGGCAATCACCTCCATAGACATTTAGTTTTTAACTATATAGTCTATGACAGAGATCAAAGGGGTAGACTTCGGACAGAGAAGGGTGTGAGAAGAGTTCAGAGTCCGATTGAGGGATGACTTCGTCAGGAGAAGGTGCGAAAAGGCAAACACAGTCCGCATAAGAAAATAGAGCAAGGAGTCTAGCACCCTCTCCCTACTCTAAATAAGGTACCATTTTAAATATCCCGAAAAACACTCTCTAAACTAGTATACCCTTTGAGGTCTTCTTTGTTCGGTTCATCCGGTTCCGCTGTCCACGAAGTTTGCTGGCTTGCGAATTGTCCATGCTCATTTTTATGGTAGGGAGTATGAATATGATAGGTTTTTCCGTTTTTCTTCACTGTATACCCCATATAATATACATCCCCTTGCCCTTGCTCCTCGTATAGACCAATATCGTCTAAATTGTATTGATTCATAAAGGCTGGCATTGATTGCTGTAAATCATTTAGTATTTCTTCTCGTGCTAGGAATTCCATGCAAATGTCCTCCTTCCGTTTCTATACTATCCTTAATATGTCTTTCTTTATTTTTATTAATCACTCTCATTAGATTAAGTTTGTCTATTTGAGATACATTAGAAAAAAGGATATCGAACAGGGAAGGAGGAATAAGTGTGAAAATAAGTGTCTTGGATCAATCAGTCGTTCGTAAAGGCGAGAATGCTAGCGTTGCTTTGCAAAATACCGTAAAACTTGCGCAAATGACGGAAGAACTAGGGTATACCCGTTTTTGGGTGGCTGAACATCATAATACAATTGGCGTTGCCGGTTCATCGCCGGAGGTGTTGATTTCTCATATTGCTTCAAGGACAAAAAAGATACGAGTTGGTTCAGGTGGGATTCTGCTCCCGCAGTATAGCCCGTATAAAGTAGCTGAAAATTTCAAGATGTTAGAAACACTTTTTCCAAACCGTATCGATTTGGGCATCGGCCGTTCACCAGGCGGATCGCCTACTACAAGATTAGCGCTAACCGATGGAGTAAGGAGAAGTCTGAACGATTTTCCTCGTCAAGTCCAAGACTTGCAAGGGTTTTTAAGCAATCAGTTGCCGTTAGACCATCCATATCAAGAAGTGACAGCCTATCCGGTTACAGAGACGGCTCCCGAAATGTGGGTTTTAGGAATTACCCATCGAGGCGCTCGAGTAGCAGCAGAAAATGGAACAGCTTTTACATATGGTCATTTTATTAATCCAGAGAATGGTCAAAAGGCAATTGATTATTATTACGAACATTTTCAGCCGTCGAGTTTACAATCAACCCCCAAGGTCAATGTTTGTGTGTTTGTGATTTGTGCTCCTAAACAGGAGAAAGCAGAAGAAATGGCTTTAAGTCTCGATCGGTGGTTGCTGGCAGTTGAACAGGGGAGTGATACGAGAATTCTTTCCATAGAAGAAGCGAAAAGAATGAAGCTAACGGCAGAAGAACAGAAAAGGGTAATAGAAAATCGAAAGCGGATGGTGATTGGAACACCAGCTAAGGTAAAGGAAGAGCTGCAAAGACTGAGTGAAAAGTATCAAACAGAAGAAATAATGATGATCACCAATGTGTACGATTTTCAAGCTAAGGTTCAATCCTACACCTTGTTGGCTGAGGCTATAAAATAACTACAGACTACAAACTTTTGCTTCCAAACAACCAAAGTTCCTGTGATAAAATGACAGTATAAAATTCACGGAGAAGGGAATCTGAGGGGTAGTGAAGATAAACACTGTATCAATTGTTGGCCTAGGGGCGCTTGGGATTTTATTTGGGCATCATTTATCAAAGAAAATGCCAAAAGGAAGTTTACGGATTGTCGCAGATAAGGAGCGAGTGGAAAAATATCGTACCCAACATGTTTATTGTAATGGTGAACGCTGTGATTTCCATTTTACAACACCCGAAGAAAGTGTAGAGCCTGCTGATTTGGTTCTTTTTACGGTTAAGAATGAGGGATTAAAGGACGCGATCCATGCAGTTAGAAACCATATAGGGGATAACACGATCCTATTATCCGCATTGAATGGAATAACTAGCGAGGCTGTTATCGGTGAGTCTTATGGTATGGAGAAGATTCTGTACTGCGTTGCACAAGGGATGGATGCGGTTAAGGTAAAGAATGAACTCTCCTATGAAAATATGGGGATGCTCTGTTTTGGCGAGCGTAATGGGGAAGTGAATTCTGAAAAAGTACGGGCATTGGCTACTTTCTTTGATGAAATGAACGTCCCATATGAAGTGGTACCGGATATGTATAAGAAGCTCTGGAGCAAATTCATGCTGAATGTGGGAGTGAATCAAACAGTTGCAGTGCATGAAAGCAATTATGGGGAGATTCAAAAACCTGGACCAGCAAGAGACATGATGATCGGTGCAATGCGTGAAGTCATGCTTCTATCGGAAAAAGAAGGCATTCCTTTAACTGAAGAGGATATAAATTACTGGTTAATCGTATTAAGCAAATTAAGCCCAGAGGGGAAACCTTCTATGGCACAGGATGTAGAGGCAAAGCGATACAGCGAAGTGGAGTTATTTTCAGGCACAGTTTTGAAGCTAGGGGAAAAATATGGTGTATCCACACCGATTAATCGAGAACTCTACGAACGGATTACAGCCATGGAGAGTAGCTACAACTAAATGATTCTTTGAGATAGCATTCAAAGTACTTAGGGAAGTCCCTAGGTACTTTTTTGATTTCTCCTAGTACTATTCATTTTTTTGAAAAATAAAAGGAAGTTTCTTGAAAATACCTATCAGATAGTGCGAATGTTTGTCATAATAGAATAACGTACTTTTTTACTATATTCATATTGTGTATATAAACCTTTAGTAGGAAGTCCAAAACAAAATGGTAGTGTTTAAGCACTCCCAAGATAGGGTAAGAGTAGGAAGTATTTGGTTTTGTCTTATTTTGTCGAAACTCTATCGGTTAATGTGGTTATTTGCAATACTATTAATATATTTGTAATGAAAATTGGTGAACAAAGTCAGATTTATACATGACTTGAACGTAGAGATAAAGAATAAAGTAGGTTTACTGACGGTAGAGAGGATAATTGAAATGAACAACAATGAAAAAGTTAACATTCTCTTAGTAGATGATCGTCCGGAGAATCTATTAGCGTTAGAAGCGATTATTGAGCATGAAGGATTGAATCTAGTCACTGCTTCTTCTGGAGAAGAGGCGTTAAGATCTCTTTTAAAATATGATTTTGCGGCGATATTGCTGGATGTTCAAATGCCTGGCATTGATGGCTTTGAAACGGCAAAAATTATTAAAGCACGTGAAAAAACCAAAAATGTTCCTATCCTCTTTATTACGGCAAATAATATGGAGTCTGAGCATATCTTTACTGGGTACTCAATGGGAGCAGTAGATTATATCTTAAAACCATTTGACCCGATTATTTTAAAAGCAAAAGTGGATGCTTTTGTCGAGATATATAAGATGAATCGCATCCTGATTAAGCAAGCAGAGATCTTAACCAATAAAACGAACGAATTGGAACAATCCTATCAGGAGCTTTCCAAGATTACTTCCGATTTACGCGTTTCTGAGGCTTTAGCGAATGTCATTAGTGAAACATCTATTGATTCTATGCTTGTGATTGATCAAGAGGGAATGGTGTTAAAAGTTAACCCCGCTGTTGAAAAAATGTTTGGGTATAAAGCCACGGAGATCTTAGGGCAAAATATCCTAATGTTATTTACAGGTGATGAGTCACAAGAATATCTACTGTTTGTATTAGATACCATCAATAATCTTGAACATATTTTAGGTCATAACCTACGGGAATTAACGGCTACCAGAAGAAATGGGGAAGAATTCCCAGTAGAAATACAAGTTGGTAAGCGATTTGTCCAAGACCAGTGTATTGTTGCTTGCACAATCAGGGACCTTACGCGTCAAAAAGAATACGAAAATGAAATTACTCATATGGCCTATCATGACTGGCTAACGGACTTACCTAATCGGAGGAAGTTCAATGATGAGCTAAAAATGCAATTACAAGTAGCAAAAAGCAATAATCAACCTCTCGCTCTCTTGTATGTGGATATGGACCACTTTAAGTCCATTAATGATTCCCTTGGGCATATCGTTGGGGATACGGTCATTCAAAAAATGGCTAAACGATTAAAGAACTGTTTGCGTAACGAAGACTTTGTGGCAAGGGTAGGGGGAGATGAGTTTAATATTCTTTTGCCTAAAACAAATCGGGAGTTAGCGGTGGAATTGGCTGAAGAAATAATGGAAGTGTTTAAAGAGCCGTTTCTAATCGATAACTACGAATTATTTGTCACGGCTTGTACCGGAGTCAGTATCTTTCCATATGACGGAGAAGATGCAGGCACATTAGTAAAGAATGCAGATGCTGCTTTATACCGAGCGAAAGAGCATGGCAGAAACAGTTTTAAAGTGTTTCACTCGGGTATGAATATTCAATCTTACCGAAGCTTCCAACTTCAAAATGATTTGCGAAAAGCATTGGAGCGCAATGAATTTAAACTAGTTTACCAGCCACGGATTCATATTGGAACTAGTAAAATCACAAGTGCAGAGGCCTTGATACGTTGGGATCACCCAAATTGGGGAATGATCCTCCCTTCAGAATTTATTCCTTTAGCAGAAGAATCAAATCTAATTGTCGAGATTGGGAAATGGGTTTTAGCGGAAGCTTGCAGGCAAAATAAAGCATGGCAAGAGGCCGGATTAGAACCGATTCGAATTGCAGTGAACTTCTCTTCCCAGCAGTTTTTACAAAAGGATCTGATAGAAAACATCTCGTCCATTCTAACTCAAACGGGAATCACCCCAGATAGGATTGAAATCGAAATCACAGAATCAGTCATTTTTAAAAATGAGCTTGCGATGACTCAAACCTTGAAAAAACTACGAAACATGGGAATCTACTTAAGTATGGATGATTTTGGGATGGGGTACTCATCCTTGAAATACTTACGCCAGTTTCCGGTTCACTCATTAAAAATTGACAAGTCTTTTATTCAAGACCTTAGTAGTAGATCACCAGAAAGCATCTCTTTAGTTGCAGCTATCGTGTCATTAGCTCATAGCCTAAAAATGTCTGTAGTGGCTGAAGGGGTAGAAACGGAAGGGCAATTAAACCAATTAAGGGAGTTGGAATGTGAAGAATTTCAAGGCTATTTCTTTAGTCCTCCAGTCTCCGCTAACGAATTCGAAGACTTTCTATTTAAAAGTCAGGACAAGACAGAAGAAAAGAACATTAAACCTATCGCCTATAAACCTACTAAAAATGTCATTCATAAAGGGACAGATTTTACTGAATCGGATTTAAATCCGAATGGGGCTATTTTGAGTGCTGCATTAACTCGTATACAAACGATTTATTCAATTTCAAGTAGGGAAATGGATGTTTTTAAGTTAATTGTAGAAGGACTAAGCAATAAGGAAATCTCGGAAAAGTTATTTATCAGTGAACATACCGTTAAAAATCATATTACCCGTATCTTTCAAAAACTAACGGTAAATGATCGTCTCCAGGCGATGGCAAAAGTCTATCAAACTTGTATTGACGAAGGGGAAGGGTTACTCCTTTCATGATGATAAATTTTCCTAAGGAGCAATAGCATGAAGATTAAAACAAAGTTATTACTGGGGCTTAGTACCTTTCCAATCCTCATCTTTCTAGTAATTGGGGTTGGTTGGTTTCAACTTTCTAGTATTAATAAGATGGAGGCCATTTCACAAAATGGGTATGATTTATCATTATTAGCTGGGGAGATTCACATCGGTGTTAAAAATCAAGCTATTTCGATTCGAAACCTTGTCCTCAATAATGAAGAGGAAATCATAAGCGCAGAATTAACCAAGCTACAGCTGGAAAGTGATGGTGTCAGTCAGAATATCTCTGAACTGGCATCTAAAGCATCTGCTGAGGAAAGGGCAATGATTACGGATCTAGAAGATGTAAATCAATCGTTTAATGTTTATAAAGAAAGTCTAATCGCCTTGGTATCTGACGGGAAAAATGAAGAAGCTCTCGATTTGTTAAATCGTAATGGACAAAAGATTCATGATGAGCTTTTTGATGTTACATCTGAAATTACTACCCATTATGAAATGCTGAATAAAAGTACATTTGAAACCTTTGCTCAAAACTCTGAAAGAAATATGTTGATTGGAAGTACCATCGCCATTTTGGGACTATTGATTGTTATTGCGTTCATCACGCGGATGATCTGGAACATCGTGAATCGCTTAAATAGAGTGTCTAAGGTAATGAGCAGTGTGGCAAAGGGAAATTCAGATATCAATACAAGAGTTGAGGTTCAAAAAGAGGATGAAATCGGTGAGGTTTCTGCTTCCTTTAATACGATGTTAGACTCGTTAGAAGCGCAACAGCAAAAAGAACAAAACCTCCTTTGGAGCAAATCGAATATTGCTGATGTGACAACAAGCTTATATGGGAAGCATGATTTAGAATCACTCAGTCGTACATTCTTATCTAAAATCGTCCCACTAACAGAGTCTGGTCATGCTCTGCTTTATGTCAAAGCAGTAAAGCAACAAACACAAGGCAATGCACACAAGTACAATCTGCTTGCATCGTATGGATTTAAGGAAAGAAAGCATTTGTCTAACAGCTTTGCGCCTGGAGAGGGCCTAATTGGGCAAGCAATTCTTGAGAAGACTCCGATTATCCTTACTAATGTACCATCTGACTATGTTCAAATAAACTCAGGATTAGGAGAAGCGACTCCATTACATCTATATGTGTTGCCTGTTCTCTATGAAGGCGATGTAAAAGCTGTTCTAGAAATTGCCTCTTTTAAACCATTCGATGATACTCAACAAACCTTCCTTGAAGAAATGGTAGGTGGTCTTGGAATTATCATTGATAGTGTAATGGGCCGAATTCAATTAACGAAGGTATTGGAGGAGACCCAAACCTTAATGGAGGAAGTCCAAGCGCAATCAGAAGAACTACAAGCCCAACAAGAAGAACTAAGAGTGACCAATGAAGAACTAGAGGAACAAACACAGTCACTTCGAAGATCAGAAGAGCGACTTCAAGTTCAACAAGAAGAATTAGAACAAACGAATGAAGAGCTACTAGAAAAAGCAAATCGACTCGAAGAACAGAATGAAAAATTCGAAATAACCAATCGGGAAATGGCAAAAGCACGTGCGGAACTAGAGGAGAAAGCAAAACAACTTGCAATCAGTTCAAAATACAAATCTGAGTTTCTTGCGAATATGTCGCATGAATTACGCACACCGTTAAATAGTTTATTGATTCTATCAAAATTGCTTGCAGATAATAAAAATGGGAATCTTACTAGTAAACAAATCGAGTATTCGAAAACCATCTATTCCTCTGGCCAAGACTTACTTATTTTGATTAACGATATCCTTGATTTAACCAAAATTGAATCAGGGAAAATGGAAGTAGTAAAAGGACAAGTCTCCATTAAAGATATTGCCAAGTTTGCTGAGCAAAGATTTAGACCGATTGCAAATGAGAAAAATGTAAAGTTTCATATCCAGATTAGTGAAGGTACACCGGCCTTTATTATTAGTGATGAACAGCGTGTAAAACAAGTTTTAAAGAATCTGCTATCAAATGCGTTCAAGTTTACCCATCAAGGGGAAGTACGTTTAGAAATCAAGTATGATAATGGTTTCTCCTTTTCAGTTGTGGATACGGGTATTGGAATCCCTTCGGAAAAACAAGAACTTATTTTCCAAGCCTTCCAGCAAGCCGATGGAACGACAAGCCGCAGGTATGGCGGAACAGGGCTGGGCTTATCTATTTGCCGTGAACTTTCTGTGTTATTAGGTGGAGAAATAAGCGTTGAAAGTGTTGAAGGCAAAGGAAGCAGGTTTACGTTTTTTGTAGACGATTATCAAGACCGAAAAACGGATCTGATTGCAGATGAAGTAGCTGTAGCGAAAGAAGAACCTTTTGAAGAAGAGACAGTTGAAAGGAATCATCACATTCCACCAATCCAGGCTGAGTCTACCTTACCCTTAGAAAAGAACAAGGATATTAAGAGATTGCTCATCGTAGACGATGACCTTAAACAACGCAATAGTTTAATGGAACTCATTGGGAGTATGAATGTGATCATTAAGGCTGTATCAACAGGGAAAGAAGCAGTAGAAGAGCTGAAAGTAAATCAGCTTGATTGCTTAATCCTAGACTTGGGTTTGCAGGATACAACTGGATTTCAATTGTTAGAGGAAATTAAACCGTATATCCTTACCAACAATCTAAAAGTGTTTATCTATACAGGACGAGACTTATCCTCGAAGGAGGAGATGTACCTCACTCAATTATCGCATACGATTATCATTAAAGATGCACTATCACCGCAGCGGTTAGTGAATGAACTAGAATTGTATTTAGCTTCGACTACTACACCAGAAAGTGATGAAGGCAATGAGATGATCGATGTGAATAAGAGCAAAAATCTGCCGGCTTTAAAAGGGAAAAAAGTCCTTTTGGTAGATGATGACGTCCGTAACATCTACGCGATATCGAGCATCCTTGAAATGTATGGGCTAAATATAGCCTTTGCTGAAAATGGTGCCGAGAGCTTAGAGGTAATGGAGAAAAATCCTGATGTTGATTTGGTTTTAATGGATATTATGATGCCTGAGATGGATGGGTATGAAGCGATTAGGCGAATTCGTGCGCAGGAAGGTTTTAGTCAGTTACCAATTATCGCCTTAACAGCAAAGGCCATGAAGGAAGACCGTGAAAAGTGTCTAGCAGCAGGGGCATCCGATTATATTGCTAAACCTGTTGACCCGGATAAGCTGGTTTCCTTAATGGCGGTATGGTTATACCGGCAGGAAGGAAACTAAACAGAAATGGTCAACGATCAATTAAATACGAGTGTTCAACCTGATCATTATAACGAAGAACTCGAAAAACTCGAGATAAAGCTATTGCTAGACGGGCTATATGCATGGTACGGATATGATTATCGTAACTATGCGTATAGCTCGATAAGAAGAAGAGTTTGGCATCGAATTCATGCGGAAAAGCTTTCAAGTATTACAGGTCTACTCGAAAAAATCCTCCATGATCCAGCCTGCTTAAGGAGGCTTATGGCAGACTTTTCGATTAATGTGACTGAGATGTTTCGTGACCCCTTGTTTTTCTTAACTTTCCGGGAACAAGTGGTACCAATGTTACGTACGTATCCATCTGTACGTATTTGGTTGGCAGGTTGTTCAACTGGAGAAGAAGTGTATTCTATGGCGATTTTGCTTCAAGAAGAGGGAATTTACGATAAGACTAAGATTTATGCGACCGATATTAACGCCGATGTGTTAAAGGTGGCTAAGTCAGGAAGATATTCCTTAAACCAAATGCGCAAGTATACGAACCATTACTTTCAGGCAGGTGGAAAAGGATCTCTTTCTGATTATTATTCCGTCCATGGTGAGGGCGTAGTTTTTAATAATGATCTAAGAAAAAATATCGTTTTCGCCCAACATAATCTAGTCACAGATAAATCGTTCAATGAATTTCATGCGATTCTTTGTAGAAATGTTCTCATCTATTTTGATAAGTCGTTGCAAGAAAGAGTTCATCGGCTTTTCTATGAAAGCTTGGGCTCACTTGGGGTACTTGGATTAGGAGACAAGGAAGCGCTCGGTTACACCGACATTGCCAATCGGTATGAAGAGATAGCCTATAACCAAAAGCTGTACAAAAAAGTAAAGTAAAAGACCCAGTGAGCTGGGTCTTTTTCCTTTGGCTCTTTTCTTAATTTTTTGGGCTTAAAAAGCAGTTCCAGCAGAATTCACTAGGGAGAAAAGAACTTGCAAACGAATCAATAACCTAATCACTAGCTAAGCTCAAGTTAATACGCGCTTACGATGTTAGCAACAATCACAGCATTTTATTTGAGAGACTAGGAATCTGTTCCTAATGGGGAAGAGAAATAGGAACCTATGATAGAGTTCTTAGATTAGAAATGGGAAAGTATGGGGATAGTTTTCTATCACTCTTTCTTGCATACTAGAAACAACTAGATTGGGTGCAAACGGAGGGTGAAGAATGGTTGATGTCTGTTCTACTTATTTTGAGGTTTTAAACATGATCAAGCATAAGAAACAAGAATTGGTTGAGCTTGGGTCGATCTATCAGTTAACGCATAAAAAGGTCTTGGAATGTAGCCAGGAATTAGACGTTCTCATTAACCTCATCCAATTCCAGAAAGTAAATGTAAGTGCTGATAGAGGGGGAAAGAGGTAAGAGTTTTGGGAAGAATAATATCTATCCAAGCAAAAAAAAGAAGCATCTACCACAACTGGTAAATGCTTAATATGAGGGGGAATACGTTACTAGAATATCCAGATAATGATCGGTTTATACAAATAAACTCTATTTTTATAAAGAATAGGATTTTGTTATTTTCAATGTATAAAAGGTTCACGCTGTGGAGATAATACAAATATACATGAAGGGGAGGGTCTTAAATGGTCAAAAATACTGAAAAGAAATTAATAGACTTTATGAATCATCATCAATTCGAACTACAATCCTATCTAACTTATATAATTGGGAATCAAACACAAACGGAAAGAAATGAGAGAGGTGCAATCCTTACCAATGGATGATGCACCTCTTTTTTTGTTACTAAAGAAAACCTCTGCTTTTTCTCAAACTTTATTTGATGTATTCTAAAGATATTAATTCAGTGAAAGTGGACGGATAGGAGTACAACAATGAACGAAAGTCATTATGATAAAAGGCTGAACATCAAAACAGGACAAGACATGAAAAAACTTCATCCTATCACTCATTATCATCCTTATGAACCGACACCATACAGTGCATTAGAGGAACTTTTTCGGCATTATGAGGTGAATAAGGAAGACAGTATTGTTGATTTTGGATGCGGGAAAGGCAGGTTAAACTTTTTTATCCATTATTTTTATGGAGCAAATGTAACGGGAGTTGAGATGGATGAAAGCTTTTACGAAGAAGCAATGGCAAATACCGACCGATACTTTGAAAAAAACAAGAAAAAAAGCGGTCGCATTCAATTCCATTGCTGTCTAGCTGAAGAATATCCTATTAGTGTGGGAGAGAACCGTTTCTACTTTTTTAATCCATTTTCTGTCCATATCTTCAAGAAAATCCTTCATAATATCTTAAGCTCTTTAGAAAAACATCCTCGCGAAATGGAAATTGTCTTATATTACCCATCCGAAGACTATATTAACTTTTTAGAAAATCAAACGGTCTTTGAATTAAAACAAGAAGTGATTCTGCCAGATGTTTATCCACGGAATCCTAATGAGAGATTCTTGATCTATCGATATGGATATTAAAAAAAGAGAAGGGCACCCAAATAGGAGTGCCCTTTAGATTTGTACCTCACGTAGTTTTTGATTAAGAAGACTGAGTTCCTTTTCAATTTCTGCTATTTGTTTTTCCAAAGGTGATAGGTTTCCATCCACATACTCTAACTTTTCCAAATCATGTTGGAGTCGAACATATTCTGCCTTTAATTCTGTGATTTGGTACTCAATTTCTTTTTTCGTCATGGTAGCTCCTCATTTCCATACAAGAATGTATAAATAATATAACATTTACTACAGTGGGGATAGGACAGGTAAAACTCATTTACTTTGGGGGTACCTTGGTTAAACGTTGATATACCAAGGGCAATTTAATCAAACGTTTGATTAAATAGGTTTCCGTAAAAGAAATTTGCCTCATTCTTATTACCGTATGGCTGGAATTTTAATTTTAACTGTGAATTCCTCTTCTTTATAGATAAAGTCCAAAAATCCCTGATGCTCCTCAACAATATCTTGGATTAGCTTCGTACCTAATCCTTCATGATTTCCTGATTTGGTGGTCTTCCCGTACGTTTGAAAAAGCTCATCCAAGATGCTAGTTGGAATAGGGAGGCTATGATTTCTACAGATTAACAGATACAAGCCACTTCTTTTATAAAACTGCAGGGATAATTGCGCTTGTTTTTGATGATGACGGTGCCATTCCTCGCAAGCATCAATACTATTAGATAAAAGATTGCCAACCAAGGTAACCATTTTTTTATCACTTAATGGCAGGCTTGAAAGAGGAATGTCTAGATCATAGACAATGGATATTCCAACATTTTGGGCACGGCGATACATTTGATGCAGCACTCCAGCGACCACACCACGCTCTCCTTTAATGGATAAATTTGTTTCCTCATAACCACTGACCAACTCGTTGAGATAGTTTTTAGCTTCCGCATTCTGATTATTATCCAACATGAAGTGAATCGAAGATACATGCTTAAGAAACTCATGACGTTCGCTACGGACAATTCGAAACGTCTCATTGAATTGCTCCCGTTGTTCCGCAAATTCATTCAACTCTTTTGTAAGTGCTGCAAGCCTTTGTCCACCTACAAGCCGGATTAGCTCAATCCCAATAAAAAGAAGGAAAATTGGTAGGGAAATCCAAAATGGCTGGTCAACGGTATAAAAGAGAAGCAACGCTAATTGAAGAAAAAGGAGAAAACCATTCCAGGAGTTTCCTAAAGCAGAAATCTGTAATAGTTGATTTTTAGAACATAGATAAGTCAAAAATATTGCTATTAATAATGGAATGAAAAAAGGGAGATTCCATGGTAAATTCATAAACTGAGCTTTTAGATGAATAAACCCCAGGAGGGCAAGGTATCCCCAATATAAGTTAAGATAGTTCAATCCACTTCCACCTTTAAAAATAGAATTTTTGCAGGAAATCTACTTTTTCCTTTGTAATCATTGCCTGTGCATCGGTTGCTTCAAAGTTCACAACATATGAATTTTTAGCATAAAGCGAGAAGTTTTTAACGTAATGGATATTAATGATAAAGGAACGATGGGAGCGGATAAAATCACGCTCGCGCAATTCTCCTTCTAGCTCATTAAGTGTTTGATAGGTTTTAATTGTTTCAGTTTTCGTATGGATGGTCGTCGACCTCCCAGAACGTTCGATAAAAATGATGTCCTTTTTCTGAATGATATGAATATCGTTTTTCTGTTTTAAATAAAGTCTACCTGCAATCTCTGATGACTTTGACTTTTCCAGTAGTCGTTGTATGGACTTGATTAGCCGTTCTTTTGGATAAGGCTTCATTATGTAGTCATGAACATTTAGCTCAAAGGCATGGACAGCATACCCGCTATTCCCTGTAACGAAGATGACCGATATATTCAAAGCATGCGAGTGAATAATGTCTGCAAGTTCATACCCGGATAAGGTAGGCATTTCGATATCGGCTATGAGTAAATCAATCGCCTCTTTTTTTATTTGCTCATAGGCTAGCTCAGCAGAGGTGGTCGCAAATATGATTTCCACATCCTCTAGCCCCGACACAATGGCATTCAATTTGTCTAAATCAATTGGACGGTCATCCACTAGACCAATCTTCATTTGTCCTCACCTGCTACTTAATCAATGGGATTTGGTCCCTTAGTTTCAAAAAAACAATGGAAACTTCTAACAGAAGTCCAACGTTTATTTATTTTACCATTAATTCAGGCAAATTTGACACTTTCACGACAATAAGTGGAACATTCGCGACATAACTGGAGACTCCTATTGTAATAGTTTGTATGATAAAAACATGAAATCAACCAAACGGGGTGAAATGAACGTGATTACGATTAATGAAGTGACAAAACAATTTAAGGATAAAAAGAAATATGTGACGGCTCTCAAACATGTATCCTTTTCCGTTAAACAAGGAGAAGTAGTTGGTTTACTAGGTGAAAATGGAGCTGGGAAGACCACATTATTACGAATGGTTGCAACCTTGTTGACGCCAACGGATGGAAAGATCATGGTTGCTGGGTATGACACCCAAGAAAATGCCAATCAAATCAAGCATAAAATCGGCGTTTTATTCGGTGGTGAGACAGGGTTGTATGACAGGCTGACAGCTAGAGAAAATCTCGTCTATTTTGCGACACTTTACGGATTGGGCAAGCATGAAACCAAGGTCCGGATTGATGACTTGGCGAAAATGTTTGGGATGAGAGATTATTTGGATCGTAAAGTCGGAGGCTTCTCAAAAGGAATGAGGCAAAAAGTAGCCATTGCTAGAACCCTTATTCATAATCCAGACATCATCTTATTTGATGAACCAACAACGGGGCTAGATATTACTTCATCAAATGTGTTTCGTCAGCTTGTTCACCAATTAAAGCGCGAAGGCAAAACGATTATCTTTTCTAGCCACATCATGGAGGAAGTGTCTATGCTGTGTGATACCGTAGCGATGATGCATAAAGGGGAACTTGTTTATCACGGAAAGCTTGAAGAACTTTACCGGTCGGAAGGAAGTTCTGACCTAAATTATATCTTTATGAGCAAACTTGTTAGGGGGAATGAAAATTATGCTTCTTAAAATTTATTTAAAAGAAATGAAAGACTGCTTCCGCGACAGCCGGACCTTGCTATTGACTGTGCTTCTACCAATTATTATGATGACGGGCTTAACCCTCTTTTACGAAAAAATGATTTCTGACGGAGAAGGAGAAACCTATACACTTGCGGTGGAGAATTCGTTTGATACGAAACATGAAGAAATATTTGCTGGTTTCGATACTATTGAGTTAGTTCGCTCTGCTAATCCTGAAGAAACTCTTCAAGATGGAGAAGCGGTTGCTGCACTTGTGTTAAGTGCTAATTTCCTTGAAAGTATCGAGAACGGAGAAAAGGCATCCGTTACGCTTACTGGAGATTCCTTTAGTCAGAACTCATCGAACTTAATGAGTATGGTAACCAATGCCCTTGCTGCTTACGAAAAGACAATTACAGCTTCCCGGTTACAGGCCCAGGGAACAGACTTATCGGTGATTCAGCCGTTTACAATCGAACAGAAGGAAATGTCTGAAGAAGACCCGAATATTAATTTGATTGCAATGTTGATTCCATTAATTTTAGCCCTTGCGATCGGAGTTGGTGCAGGTCCGTCGGCATCTGACTTATTTGCTGGTGAAAAAGAACGCAAGACGATGGAGGCACTGTTAATGACTCCTGTTAGTCGGTCAACTCTGCTGTTTGCAAAATGGCTTACAATCTCATCAATTGGTGCGTTAACGGGGATTATCACTTTAGTCGTTGTTGCTGCTGAAATCAATTTCTTAACAGAAAACCTAAAGAAGGCCGTTACATTTGGAGATAATGCTGGACTAATCGTTGGCTTAGCGGTATTAATTTCGGTGATTTATGCAATGTTTAATGCTTCGCTCCTAATGATTACGAGCATTATCGGTAAAACGGTTAAAGAATCACAAAGTTACAGTACACCAGTCATGATGCTGGCAATGTTCCCAACGTTAATCATTACTGGAATCGGAATCAATGAACTAGGGTTTGTGCACTTCGCGATTCCTATTATGAATTTGTTTACCTTAATAAAAGAATTGCTGTTCGGCATCGTTAATTACGAGCATATCTTGATTACAATTGGTAGTAACTTAGTTGGTATGGTGATTCTGTTTGTGGTCGGACGAATAATGTTTATGAAGGATAAATGGGTAATGAATTAAAGGTAGGTGGAAGTGTCCCAGGATTTTTGGGGCACTTTTTCTTTTGGTTTAGAAGGTGGGGAGGTGTGTGAAGTTCAAAATTAGATGGCCATCGTGCCCAACCGGAAGGGGAAACTATCGAAAAGGTAACGCAGGAGGATCCAGCGTGCCCAACCTGAGGAGGAACCACCGAAAAGGTAACGCTAGAACCCCAAAGTGCACTACCAACAAAAGCTCTCATCACACCCTCCAATTACCTTATAATAAAAGTAATAAAAATACTCGGAGGTGGGGGTCATGTTTGTAGCAGGTCAAAAGGAAATGCAGCAAATGGATCAGTACACGATAGAGAAGATTGGTCTACCAGGCGTTGTGTTAATGGAGAATGCGGGTTCAAGGATTGTCGAGGAAATCGTAGCAACCACCAAAAATCTCTCCAATAAAAAACCAAACGTACTCATCCTAGCGGGAGGCGGAAACAACGGTGGGGATGGCTTTGTTGTGGCACGAAAGCTTGTCGACTTAGGATGGGAGCCCGAGCTTTGGTTGTTGGTTTCAACTGAAAAGATAACGGGAGACGCTAAGGTCCACCTTAACGCCTATCTAAATAGGGGTCTAAAACTCTATACCTTAAAGCAAATCGACGAATTCCAGCAGCATCTATCTCAATCGAGTATCATTGTTGATGCCATTCTTGGAACAGGTGTGATGGGAGCTGTAAGAGACCCACTAAATCAGATAATAAAAATGGTTAACGAACGTGAAGATGTTTCCATTCCGGTTATTTCTGTCGATATTCCCTCAGGTGTGAACAGCGATGATGGCAAAGTAGTGGGCGAAGCCATTAAAGCCACAACAACAGTAACCTTTGTACTGCCCAAGAAAGGTTTTTTCCTTCAAGATGGACCGAGATACATTGGAGAATGGAAGGCTGTTGATATTTCTGTTCCACCATCCATTGCCGAAGACCTCCAACTTAAACTCCCACAACTAGTAACAGAATCGCTCATAAAAAGGTCCATCCCAGTGCGCCCGCAAAACGGGCATAAAGGGACTTTCGGACACGCTCTTGTGGTAGGAGGGTCGCGTTCCTATGTTGGAGCCCCTATTTTCACCGCAAAGGCCGCGTTACATAGCGGTTCAGGATTAGTGACATTAGCTATTCCAGAAGGGATCTATCCTATGGCGGCGACTCAGTTTCCAGAGGCATTATTTTTCCCACTACCAGAAGAAAAGGATGGTTCCTTTTCAAAGGAAGCGATTGAAGAACTAACTCCTCGTTTGCAACAGTACGATTGCATCGCGGTTGGACCGGGGATGAGTCGGTTTAAAGGCGGTGAAGAATGGTTTGTAACATTGCTTCAGGGCTTAACAAATCAGCCGATTGTCATCGACGCAGATGCCCTTTACCTGCTGAGAAACAATCTTAAGTTCCTTCAACACCATCATGGCCCCGTCATTTGTACGCCCCATCCAGGAGAAATGGCGACATTAATTGGGAAATCAGTAAAAGAGATAGAAGAAAACAGGATTGAAATAGCCCGCACATTTGCAGAAGAGTATCAAGTGTTGCTACTATTGAAAGGTCACCGCTCAATAATAGCGACACCGGACGGAGAGATCTACATAAATCCTTATGGACATGATGCGTTAGGAAAAGGTGGGAGTGGGGATGTACTAACTGGTCTTATCACCTCGTTCCTTGCACAAGGTGCCTCTCCGCTGAATGCTGTTCTCGCAGCAAGCTTCCTCCACGCAAAATCCGGGGAGGAACAGGCAAAGGCATTGTCTCATTATGGTGTTATGCCTGTCGATATTATTGCCGGAGTGAAAAATAGATTAAATGACTACACGAAATAGCTTTGTCAAAATACAAGTCAAATCAAAAAGGATGATTATCAAGGTATGGTGAACCCAAAATTTCGAGAAAAGTTACTAGAAATCGTTGAAAATCAACTAAAGGAAAATGATCCGCCCTGTACAGGAGAAACGTTAAACAGGTTAATGGAGATGGGGAAAACAGAGGAAGAATCAAAATTGCTGATTGCTGGAATATTAGTAGAAGAGATGTACGATATGATGAAGAACCAGGTTCCCTTTAACGAGAATCGTTATACTGAAAAATTAGCGAAGCTCACTTCCTAATTGCGTTTAACCAGGATGTATTACACTTGAAACGAATGCAGTGTTGATGAATATTCATGCAACAAGGTAAAGAAATTGATTTATAACAGCTTAATCTGTAAAATTAATTGTGTATAAATTTTATATTACGGAGTGTGAGTTTTTGTGGCTGAAGTGCCCATAGGTTTAATTATTTTTTTAATCGTTTTAATTATTTTATCTGCTTTCTTTTCATCAGCAGAAACAGCTTTCTCAAGTGTAAATAAAATCAGGTTAAGGAACTATGTTAGTGAGAAAAAGGCTGGTAGTAAAAAGGCCTTATACATAACAGAGAATTTTGACAACGCATTATCTACCATTTTAGTTGGAAATAATATCGTTAATATTGCTGCCTCAAGTATTGCGGCAAGTGTATTTACAGGATTGTTTGGAGCTGGAACAGGCCTTGTCATTAGTACGTTTGGGATGACTGTTCTTATTTTAATTTTTGGTGAGATTTTACCAAAGTCGATTGCAAAAGAACATGCAGAAAGTTATTCCTTAAAGATTTCTGGAATTCTTCTCTTACTAATAAGGCTGTTGACGCCGATTAATTTCTTTTTTGCTAAGCTTAAGGATTTTGTTTCAAGAACCTTTTCTAAAAACGAATCAACCCCTTCGATCACTGAGGAAGAAATCAAGGTTATGGTTGATATTAGTGAAGAAGAAGGCGTTATCGACAAAGAGGAAAAAGAACTTGTGCATCGTTCTTTAGAATTTAATGATGTTCTTGTTGGTGAGGTCTTAACGCATCGTATGGATATGGTCGCTGTTGAGTTAAACCAACCAATTGATGAAATAAAGGATATTTTTTTAACAGAGCGCTTTTCGCGTGTACCTGTTTATAAAGACAATATAGATAATATTATTGGAATTTTATCAGAGCGTGAATTCTTCTCTGAGCTTATTCAGCATAATGACGCAAACGTAGAAGCTTTATTACGGAAACCGGTATTCGTCGTTAAATCGATGAAAGTAGCAACGCTCTTGCCTGAATTACAAAGGTTAAAGAGTCATATGGCCATCGTCGTTGATGAATTTGGAGGTACTTCTGGGTTGATTACCCTTGAAGACATTCTCGAAGAACTAGTAGGCGAGATTTGGGACGAACACGATGAGAAAATTAACATCATGACAAAGCTTAGTGAAACCTTATATGAATTTGATGCTCAATTTCAACTAGATGACTTTTCGGACCTTTTGCAGGTGCCAATGCCGGAAAGCTCCAGTCATAGTCTAGGTGGTTGGTTGTTCGAAACGTTGGAAAGAATCCCGAAAGAAGGGGAAGGTTTCGATTATGAAAATCTTCATATCAGCGTTGTAGAAGTCGATAATCACCGCGTACGTAAGGTAAGGGTAGAAATTCACCCAAAAGAACAGAGCGAAGAGTCGGAAGATCATTAAAAAGTATAAAAAAATTGCATCTGCCCAAGTGGCAGATGCTTTTTAAATAAAGGGGGAATACATTAAGCATTGTTGACAGCATATGAAATCCATATACGTCATTTTATAAATACAGGTAGAATGGCCTAGGTTAGTCCTTTATGTACTCCATGCTAATATCCCCAACACTCACCATTAGTCATTCATACTTTTCGATTTCTCGACACAGGCATTAAGTGCTTGGATCACACTAGAGCGAAAGCCGCTTTTTTCAAGGCTTGCGACTGCTTCAATTGTAGCACCTCTAGGAGAGCAAACCTGATCCTTTAATTCTCCAGGGTGAAGGTCTGTTTCCAATACCATCTTTGCAGCTCCTAATAATGCTTGTGCTGCAAATGTATAGGCTTGCTTCCTTTGCATTCCTTGTAAAACAGCTCCATCTGCAAGTGCCTCAATAAACATGTAGGCGTATGCCGGAGAAGCACCGCTAACACCACTAACTGCATCCATTAAATGTTCCTCAACAAATTCTACTTTCCCAAAACACTCAAAGATTGTTTCAAGTTCAAGCTTGTCTTCTTCTGTGATTAAATCATTGATGCAAACTCCTGTCATGCCTTCACCAACTAGGACAGGGGTGTTTGGCATCGTACGAACCATCTTCATGCGTCTACCAAAACGCTGTTCGTTTTGGTCAATGGTTTGTCCAGCAGCAATCATGATGATGATTGCATTGTGATCAACAAATTCTTTAATTTCTTCAATAACAGAAGCATATTGATAAGGTTTTACAGCAAGAAAAATGATTTCACATTGACGTGCAACCTCAGTATTGTCCTGTGTTACCTGAATCTCATATTGACGCTTAACCTCTTCAAGTTTTGGAAGTGAGCGGTTTGATACATACACATTTTCTACTCTTACATTGCCTGATGTGACAAGACCACCAATCATTGCTTTTGCCATGTTGCCACAGCCAATAAATCCAATTTTAGAATGAATCATGAGATCCTCCTTATTCTTTCTTCCATTAATTTAATAATTGATTATAACATGTAGGAGCATGTTCCAAGAATGGAAAGTGAATCATAATCACTCTTTAAGTGAAAACTTTATGAAAAATAGGTACCTGTTTACTCAAGAGTTATCATTTGTAATGTTACATAGTATATGTTATTTTTATAACTAAGTAACATATAGCTAATAGGGGGATAATTGTGGAGTACGTTGAACCCATTAAGGATATTGAAAAAATAAATGAAATGAAGAAATTCCTAAGGAAACAATCACAACGAGATCTTTTACTTTTTGTCTTAGGGGTAAATACGGGGATTCGTGTAAGTGAGTTACTATCTCTAAAAGTTGAGGATATACGGGAAGGAGATATGCTCAAGGATTTTCTCTATATTGATGACCCTAAACATGAAGAAAAAAAGGCGTACTACTTAAATCATAGTGTGAGAAAAGAACTAGAAATTTACTTAGCTAGTCATGAATTTAACCCTACCGACTATCTGTTTAAATCGAAGAAGATCAATCTGCCGATTACGCGACAGCAAGCTTACCGCATAATCAATCATGCTGCAAAAGAGGTGGGGATTACAGGTAAGATCGGAACGCATACACTTCGTAAAACATTTGGATATCATGCTTACCGGAAAGGGATTGCAATATCAATCCTAAAGTCCATTTATAATCATAGTAGCCCTACTGAGACTTTGCGCTACATAGGGATTGAAAAAGGAGAGCAACTTCCGATAAAAGTGGATGTAAACCTCTAGACTACATTTATTAGGGCATTCGGTTCGATTTTTTTATGAGAAAACATACAAAAAACCCCCACTATAAATAGGGGGGCTGTTACTTATTTATCTTGAGTGTCCTCATTTATCTGCTCGCTAATGTTAACGTTACACGTGAAATCTGTAACATAATCCTCAGTAATATTCACGTGGACGGTTTCTCTATTTTTCA